>RCUQ01000111.1_pt1 | contig 81159 bp, 71 predicted proteins | sample 2166351 | NCBI WGS metagenome assembly RCUQ01 (sample SAMN09932597, study PRJNA488358) | compost metagenome | feature: garden; material: soil; isolation source: compost soil in acetonitrile-enriched culture | place: Germany: Experimental Botanical Garden Goettingen | collected 2016-01-27
GCTTCGCGATCCCCTGTCGGGGAAGGTCCGTAGTGCCGTGGACACCACCTTCATGTCCTCCGTGCCACGCTAAATTTCCCTATTCAATTGCCTCCCGCCCTCATGTAAGATGATGTGGCGGGGGTGATATGGAAAACGATAGGATGCTGGGGAATCCCAAGACCGAGCAATTGCGACGTGTTCAGGCACGCGAGGAACTCTCGCATGCCCTGAATGAGCAAGCCGAAGACGTGTTGCAGGCACTCCGTTTGAACGCCCTCATCTTGCAGTCGGTTGCGGATGGCATCTACGTCCTGGATCGCGAGGAACATGCGCTGTACTTGAACCAGGCGGCCGAGCGTATCTTCGGGTACGCGTCCGGCGAGCTCATCGGAAAGCGTACGCATGCCATCTTGCATCATTCCTATGCCGACGGCTCGCCTTATCCTCCGGAAGCTTGTCCCATCACGCTCACCCTCCGTGACGGTCGCACGCGTCAGGGAGACCACGAGGTCTTCTGGCGAAAGAACGGGGAGCCCGTTCCGACGGAATATATTTGCTCGGCGATCCTTGAAGACGGGAGGATTGTCGGCGCGGTTCTGGTCTTCCGAGACGTCTCGGAGCGCCTCCGGCTGGAACGGCGCCTCCAGGAGCAGAACGTCCAGCTTCAAGAGCTCGATCGCCTCAAGAACCAGTTCATCAATGCGATCAGCCATGACCTGAGGGCCCCGCTGACCTCGATCCGAGGCTATGCCGAGTTGCTCGGCGAAGAAGCCGGCGGCCCCATGACTCCCCGGCAGCATGCCTATCTCCAGCAGATTGAAAAGGGAGTTCAGCGCCTCGATGTCATGATCGGAGATTTGATGGACATGGCGCGCGCAGACGCCGGAATGCTCACGCTGGCCTGCGAGGATACCGAGTTTACCTCACTCCTCTCGGAGATTATCGCCAGCCTCATGCCGCTCTCCGAGCAGGCCGGAGTGACGCTTTCGTTATCCAGCCCGTCGGAGCCGATCATCGTCACGCTGGACGCCAGACGAATCGGCCGGGTGCTGGCGAATCTGCTGCAGAACGCCATCAAGTTCACCCCCGCCGGCGGTTGCGTCGCGGTCCGGGTACGCTCAATCCCGGAGGGTCTCCTTTGCGAAATCGAGGATACGGGCCCCGGGATCTCCGCGGAGGAACTCCCGAGGCTCTTCCAACGCTACAGCCAGCTCGAGGCGGGACTCCACAAGGGCGGAGCGGGCCTGGGCTTGAGCATCAGCAAGACCATCGTCGAGGCCCACGGCGGCACGATTGGAGTCCGGAGCGCCCCAGGGAAGGGGAGCACGTTCTGGTTCGTCTTGCCCCTGCGGCCCGCTGCGACCCCCTGACGATCGCGCCTGGGAAATCAGCCTTCGATCAGGACCCGCAGGTCTCCTTGCTTGTTGAGGATGCGGGTGGTGGTGGTGCCGTTGACCTGGATGAACTCGAGGTCGACGAGGGCATTTCCGACGCGCATGCCGCGAAGGGTCACGCGTCCGAGCCAGTCCGGCAGGGCGGGGACGTTCACCTTGAGGGTGCGATGCGCGGCGTCCGCCTGGAGGCCGAGGGCCGCTTGCAGCAGCAGGATGGGCGTGGCGGCGGCCCAGGCCTGGGGAGAGCAGGCGACGGGGTAGGGAATTGGCTTGTCGAGCTCTCCTTGACGCTCGAAGCCGCAGAAGAGCTCGGGAAGCCGGTAATAGTTGAAGCGGATGGCCGAGTCGTACATGGCGGTGAAGAGGAGGTTGGCCTCGCGCTTGTAGCCATTATCGGCGAAGCCCTTGGCGATCAGCGAGTTGTCATGGGGCCAGACGGTGCCGATATGGTAGCCGATGGGGTTGTAGACGGGGCTTGAGGCCGAGAGGGTGCGGATGCCCCAGCCCGAGAACATGGCCGGATCGAGGAGCGATCGCACGACCAGGGGGATCCGCTCCGGGGCCACGATATTGCTCCAGAGCGCATGGCCCGGGTTGGAGGAGAGGGTCGGGACGGGCCGCTTCTCGCGGTCGAGCGCGAGGGCGTAGAAGCCTTCTGTTTCCAGCCAGTAGGCCTCGTTGAAGCGCTGCTTGAGATCGTCGGCCTCTTGCATGAGGCGCTTGGCGAGGAGCTCCTGGCCGACCAGGTGGCAGAGCTCGGCGGCCCGCCGCTTGGCGTCGTAGACGTAGCCCTGGACCTCTACGAGGGCGATCGGGGCCTGCGCAAGGGCGCCGTCCGGATAGATCACGGCGTTGAACGAGTCCTTCCAGCCCTGGTTGCCGATGCCCTTGGGGCTGCGCCTCAGGTACTCGACGAAGCCGTCGTCATCGAGATCCCCGTAGGTCTCCAGCCAAAGGAGGGCGCCTTCCGCGGCTTCCCAGAGCTCGTGCACGATGCTCGCATCGCCGGTCCAGCGATAGGTCTCGCTCAAGAGCACGAGCCAGAGGGGGGTGGCGTCGACCGTCCCGTAGTAGGGGGTATGCGGGATGACGCCGAGGCGTGCGAGCTCCCCGTAGCGGAACTCGTGGAGGATCTTGCCGGGCTCTTCGTCGCGGAAGGCGTCCTCGTTCTTGCCCTGGTACTGGGCGAGGAAGCGCAGGACGCCCTTGGCGACCTCGGGGCCGAGCATCAAGGTTTGATAGGCCGTGATCAGGGAGTCGCGCCCGAAGGGGCTGGTGAACCATGGGATCCCGGCTGAAAGGAAGGGGCCCGTCGGGTAGCGCGAGGTCAGGGCGACCAGGTCACGGATGCTGCGGTCGAGGACGAGGTTGAAGACGGCGTTGTCGGTCTGGATGGAGGTCTGGAAGAACTGGGAGGCCTCTCCCAGCTCGCTGACCTGCTGGACCAAGGCCGGGAAGCCGACGATCTCCTTGGGGGAGACGGGCCCTTCGAGCGTGTCGATCTGGTAGTCGATGAGCGCCTTGCCGCCGTTGGGAGGCACGGTGAGGTCCCAGTGCGCGACGGCCCCGATCGCCCCTTGCTCGCTCGTGAGCGCCTCGACCTGAGCGGGAGGGATGTTGTTGAAGCGGATGCGGGTTCGCCGCAGCAGCTGGTCTTCTCCGCGGTAGGCGAGGGTGATGCCGTCCTCGGAGACGCGGGGCTTGTAGAAGATGCCGTGCCGCTGCCGGTGCAGGCCTCGGACCTCGAAGATGTCGGCAAAATCCGCCCGGAACTCGAGGCTGAGCCGCATGGCGACCGGAAAGACGTTGAAGTTGAGGAGGGTCGCTTGCTCCCGGAAGGCCTCGGAGACGACCCGCGCCAGCGAGAGGTGCATCGTTTCTTGCCGGACGCTCTGGCCGTCGGCCAGCGTCAGGGGGGGATTGACGAATTCGATGTGGCCGAGGTTGGTTTGCTCGGACGAGCCGGAGAGGAGGGTGGGCGTCTCACCCGCCAGGCGGAGCGTGAGATGGCTGAGAAAGCGGGTATCCTCGTGATAGAGCCCCATGCCGCATTTGCAGCCTGCCGTGACCTCGCCGTCCTTGTCCGAGACCATGAAGAGCCGTCCCTGCTTGAGCACCTCGGGTTCATGGCGGCAGCCCGTCAACAGGGCCGGCATGCCCGATCGGATGAGGTCGGTGAGCTCCTTGTCGATTTCGAAGATCTCGCCTTCGTCCTCGCTGATCTCGGTGGCCTGGAACGGGCGTTCGTTCATTCGGGCCTCCCGGGAGGCGCGCTCATGGCGCGGGTGGGAGCGGCGGCGAGCGCGGTGTAGACGGCCATGTACCCCTCGACCATGTGCGCGGCGTCGAAGCGCGAGATGGCCGCCTGGCGGCAGGCATGGGGATCGAGCCGGGAGATCCGGCCGATCGCCTGGATGGCTTCATCGAGCGTCTCCACGATGAAGCCCGAAAGGCCGGGAGTCACCACCTCGGGGATCGAGCCGTAGCGCATCGCGATCACCGGGGTGCCGGAGGCCATGGCCTCGACCATGACCAGCCCGAAGGGCTCGCTCCACTGGACGAGGTGCAAGAGGGCGATCGCCCCTTCCAGGACGTCCCGCTTCGCCTTTCCCGCCACCTCCCCGATGAAGCGCACCGTCGAGCCGTCGAGCTCAGGCGCGATCTCTCGCTCGAAGTACGCCTGATCGTAGGGATCGACCTTGCCCGCGATGACCAGGGGGAGCCCCGTTCGGCGGGCGGCGGCGATCGCCAGGTGCGTTCCCTTCTCGGGCGAGATCCTCCCCAGGAAGAGCAGGTAGCCCTGCTTCTTGCCGCAGCGGTAGGTCGCCGTCTCGATGCCGTTGTAGACCGTCCCCATGTAGTGGAGCGAGGGGAAGTCCGCGCGCTGCGCGTCGCTGATGCTGACGTAGGGGTGATGGGCGTAGGTCTGGTAGTAGCGGAGGTTCTCCGGGGTGAACGGCCCGTGGAGGGTCGAGAGCATGCGCGCGCCGCACGCTTCCGCCACGATATTGCCCAAGGGCCCCACGTGGCTGTGCAGGATATCGTAGGCGTCGCGCCGCGACAGCGCGTTGGCCAGGTGCATGGCCTCGGCCATCTGTGCGCTGTAGGTATCATGCCCCAGCTTGCGCAGTGCCACGGCCTCGGTCCACGTCCCCTCCTCGGCCCCCGAGGAGTCCCCGGTGGCGAAGAGGGTCACGGTATGCCCCCGCTCGCGGAGATTCCGGACCAGGAGGTCCACCACCCGCTCGATTCCTCCGTAACCAGTCGGAGGCGTCGACTCCCAGATCGGAGCAATCATTCCGATGCGCATGCCGAAAATCCCCCGTCATGTGGTGGGTGCGGCGTCATGATGACATAGGACGGAGGAAGGGGGATGGGATGGTTTCGACAAAGGGAATCGCCGCCGCCGCAGGGGGCGGCGGCGCGCGGGTTAGCTCAGCGTCGCGAGATCGATGACGAAGCGGTAGCGCACGTCCGACTTCAGCATCCGCGCATAGGCCGCGTTGATCGCGTCCATGGAGATGACCTCCACGTCCGCCCCCACCCCATGCTCCGCGCAGAAGTCCAGCATCTCCTGGGTCTCGCGGATGCCCCCGATGAGCGAGCCCGCGAGCCGCCGCCGTCCCATGATCAAGGACGACGCATCCAGCGGCATCGCCTCCGGCAAGCCCACCAGCACCATGGTCCCATCCCGGCGCAAGAGGTTCAGGTAGGAGTTGTAGTCATGCTCGGCCGAGACCGTGTCCAGGATGAAGTCGAAGCGCCTGGCGTTCCGCTTGAACGCGTCCGCCTCCCCGGTCGCCACGAAGTCGTCGGCCCCCAGCCGCATCGCATCCTCGCGCTTCGACGGGGAGTGGCTGAGCACCGTCACATGGGCGCCCATGGCCTTGGCCAGCTTCACGCCCATGTGCCCGAGGCCCCCGAGGCCGACCACGGCCACCCGGTCCCCGGCCTTCACCCCGAAATGCCGCATGGGCGAATAGGTCGTGATCCCCGCGCAGAGCAAGGGAGCCGCCTGGTCGAGCGGGATGGACTCCGGCACCCGCACGACGAAGTTCTCGTCCACCGTGATCCGGCGCGAATACCCCCCGTAGGTCGGGGTCTTCCGATCCCGCTCCAGGCTATTGTAGGTCCCGGTCGAGCCGCGCTCGCAGAACTGCTCTTCGCCTGCCTTGCAGGCCTCGCACTCCCGGCAGGAATCCACCAGGCAGCCCACGCCGACCGTATCGCCGACCTGCCACTTCGTCACCGCCGCCCCGACGCGGGAAACCGTCCCCACGATCTCGTGGCCGGGCACCATGGGGTAGCGCGCGCCGCCCCACTCGTCTTGCACCTGATGCAGGTCCGAGTGGCAGACCCCGCAGTAGCGGATGTCGATCAGCACGTCGTGGGGGCCGGGCTCCCGCCGCTCGATGACGGTCGGAGCCAGGGGAGCCTTCGCTTCGGGGGCCGCATAGGCGGGAGTCGGAATCATGTCTACATCTCCTCTCGGGTCATGGGTCCCTCCACTTTACCAACCAACGGTTCAGGGAGCCAGTCGCCGCTCATATTTAGAAAGCTTAAAGCGCGTATTAAGCAAGTATTAAATCTGGGGGTGGGATAACCCGGTATCCCTGGTAATTCCTGGTTTTTTTGGAGGACCCGTGAGCCTTTTCGTTTCCCGCCGCGAGGCGGCTCCCTTCAATCTGATGACTTCCACCTCGAAAGCCCCCTTCAATCCCGTTGCCGCCGAGTCGCTCGCCGATACCTAGCGCCGTCACGGCCTGACCGAGTAACCGATCCGCCAGCCATCCATGTCGAAAGCTGGGCTCGCGCTTCCCCGCGGGGAGAGGTGCCGAGGCCCGGCGCGGTCATGCGTTTTCATGACCGCCAAACCATAGCAAAGCGAGACTTCATGCCCACGGAAAGCTTCCCGGACCCTCTCCCTCTCCATGCCTTGATGCGCCATCACGGGGAAGACCTCGTCGAGGCCATCCCGGATGCCATGCTGATCGTGGACTCCCAAGGCCGCATCGTCTTCAGCAACCGCAAGGCCGAAAGCCTCTTCGGCTACGCCGAGAATGCGCTGAACGGACAGGCCGTCGAGGTCTTGGTTCCTCCGAGTCTGCGCGAAAGCCACCGGATTCACCGCGCCCGTTACGCCGCCTCCCCCTTCGCTCAGGAGATGGGAGCGTCGCTGGAGCTCTTCGGCATTCGCCAGGATGGCTTGGAGTTCCCCGTCCAGATCAGCCTGAGCCCTCTGGAGACTCGCTACGGGTCGCTAGTGGTGGCTGTCGTTCAGGACCTGACCTCGCGGAGGCAGGCCGAGAAGGCCCTCGCCGCCATGGCTACGACCGATCCGCTGACGGGCCTCGCGAACAAGCTGCTCTTCCAGGATCGGCTCCAGCAGGCGATCGCCGACGCGCAGCGCTATCAGCGCATGGTGGCGGTGACGCTGCTGGACCTCGACCATTTCAAGCGCATCAACGAGACCTTTGGGCACGGCGGCGGCGAGATCGTCTTGAAGCACGTCGCCCGCCGCCTGGAGGCTTGCGTGCCTGAGCAGGCGACCCTCGCCCGCCTGGGCGGCGACGAGTACGCCGTGCTCCTGCGGGATCTTCGAGACGTGCACGCGGCGGCCAAGACGACGGAACGCCTCCTCGAAGCGCTGGAGGCCCCCTTCGAGCTGGAGGGGCAAGAATTTTACGTGACGGCGAGCGCAGGCGTCAGCCTCTACCCTCAGGACGGCGAGGATGGCGCCACCCTCTTCCAGCATGCCGAGACCGCGATGTACCGGGCCAAGCAGGAGCGCAACCGCTACGAGCACTTCGCCCATGACGCCATGTCCCGCGTGGCCGAGCGCCTGATGCTCGAGAACGACCTGCGCAAGGCCCTCGAACAGGGGGATCTGCTCCTTCATTACCAACCCCAAGTTAGGCCTGAGGATGGGGAGATCGTGGGGGCGGAGGCCCTCATTCGCTGGAACCATCCTCAGCGCGGTCTGGTGAGCCCCGCCGACTTCATCCCCCTGGCGGAGGAAACCGGCTTGATCGTGCCCATCACCGAATGGGTGATCCTTACGGCATGCGAGCAGGCCTTGCGCTGGCGGGAGTCGGGCCTGCCGCCGATCCGGATGGCCATCAACCTCTCGGCGCGTCACTTCAAGAGTTTGGATTTGGCCGAGACGGTCCGCGGGCTCTTGGCGAGCGTCGGCTTCGAGGCGGGCCTTCTGGACCTCGAGCTCACGGAATCCCTCCTGATGGAGAACCTCGACGTCGCGGTCTCCCTGCTCGAAGAGCTTGACGGCTTGGGCGTCCGCCTATCCATCGACGACTTCGGGACCGGCTACTCGTCGCTGAGCTACCTGAAGCGCCTTCCCATCCACGCGCTCAAGATCGATCGCAGCTTCATCCGGGATCTGAGCACGGATCGCCATTCGGGGGCCATCGTCCGGGCGATCGTCGACCTGGCCCATCACATGGATCTCAAGGTGGTGGCCGAAGGCGTCGAGGACGAGGATCAGCTCGACCAGCTGCGCATGCTGAGCTGCGACGAGGTCCAGGGCTACCATTACAGCCGTCCTCTTCCGGCTCCGGCGTTCGAGGCCTTGCTGGCGAAGGATCCGTTCAGGCTTGCTGTCTGAAACTACCAAAAGGCGAGGGGCCCCGTCGGAGCCCCTCGCCTTTTTGGGTTGAATTAGTCCCAGAGGTAGGTGTAGCCGCTCAGGCTCCGCTCGTAGTGGTGGAGCAGGAGGCGGGACTCCTCGATGGTGATGCGGCGCTCGCGCAGGGCCTTTTCGGTCTCGCGGCGGATGCTCTCGACCATGCCTTCCGGACGGTACTCGACGTAACGCAGGGCCTCGGAGATGGAGTCCCCGCGCACGACGTGCTCGAGGTGGTAGCCCTCGGGCGTGTCCGTGAGGTGGACGTGGACGGCGTTGGTGTCCCCGAAGAGGTTGTGGAGGTCGCCGAGGATCTCCTGGTACGCCCCAATCAGGAACAGACCGAGGTAGTAGGGCTCGCCGGGCTTGTAGGGATGAAGCTCGAGGGCGTGCTTGACGTCGCGGATGTCGATGAACTGGTCGATCTTGCCATCCGAGTCGCATGTGAGGTCCGCGAGGGTGCCGCGTTTGGTCGGTTCCTCGTTGAGGCGGTGGATGGGGAGGACCGGGAAGAGCTGGTCGATCGCCCAGGAGTCGGGTGCCGACTGGAAGACCGAGAAGTTGCAGTAGTAGATGGAGGCCATGGTCTGCTCGAGTTCGCCCAGCTCCTCGGGCACGAAGTCCAGCTTGCGGCCCAGCTCGAGGATCCGGTGGCAGCACTTCCAGTAGAGCTGCTCGGCCCAGGCGCGTTCCTCGAGGGTGAGGTAGCCGAGTTGGAAGAGGCTGAGGGCCTCGTCCTTGTACTGGGCGGCGTCATGGTAGGCCGATTGAAGATTTCGCGGGTCGATGGATTCCCAGGTCTCGTGGAGGCTGCGAATGACCTGGTGGGCGGCATCGGTAGGGGTGACGACCTCGCCGACCGAGACCTCGTGGGCTCCCAGCACGTCGAAGACCAAGACGGCCTGATGCGAGACGATCGCGCGGCCCGATTCGCTGATCAGGGTCGGCACCGGGATGCCGTGCTGGCTGCAGGCCTCCTGGACCGCCGAGACGATGTCGTAGGCGTAATCCTGCATGTTGTAGTTCTTGGAGGCGGGGAAGTCGGTCTTGGAGCCGTCGTAGTCGATGCCCAGGCCGCCGCCGACGTCCAGGTAGCGCATGTTGGCGCCAAGCTTGGCCAGTTCGACGTAGATCTGGCTGGCTTCGCGCATGGCATTCTTGAAGACCGAGATGTTGGAGATCTGCGAGCCGACGTGGAAGTGCAGCAGCTGCAGCGAGTCCAGGAGCTCCTCCTGGCGCAGGCGCTCGACCACCTCGATGATCTCGGCAGCCGACAGGCCGAACTTGGCGCGCTCACCCGTGGAGGTGCCCCAGCGGCCGACGCCCTTCGAGAGCAGCTTGGCGCGGACTCCGACCAGGGGCTTGATGCCGAGCTTCCGCGACGCCGTGATGATCGTATCGAGCTCGCTGAGCTGCTCGATGACCACGATCGGGGTCTGGCCCAGGCGCTGAGCCAAGAGGGCGGTTTCGATGTACTCGCGATCCTTGTAGCCGTTGCAGATGACCAGAGCGCCGGGCGTCTTGAGGGTCGCGAGGACGATCATGAGCTCGGGCTTGGAGCCGGCTTCGAGGCCGTACTTGTATTTCGCGCCGTAACGGACGACTTCCTCGACCACGTAGCGCTGCTGGTTGACCTTGACGGGGAAGACCCCGCGGTAGTCGCCGTCGTAGCCGTACTCCTCGATGGCACGGATGAAGCACTGGTTGAGACGGTCGATCCGGTCTTCGAGGATGTTCGAGAAGCGGATCAGGAGGGGCAGGCTGAGGCCGCGTTGTTGGAGGGCTTGCACCAGGCCGTAAAGGTCGATCGCACCGCCACGCGTCCCCAGGGGGGTCACCTCGATGTTCCCTTGTTCGTTGACGCTGAAGTAAGGTTCTCCCCACCCTTGCAGGTGGTAAAGCTCGTTGCTGTCGTCGATCGTCCAGGGCCGCGCCAAGGTTGCGCCCGCCGTTTCTTCCATCCCAACTCTCCTCTAGACTCCTGGGTTTGCCGCTGACTAGTGTACCGCGTTCCACGCCCGAAGGGGGGATAAGGCCCTCGACTCGTGGAAAAAAACGACCGGCGGTCGCAAAACCGCCGGTCCAGTGGAGACAAGGAGAATCGAACTCCTGACCTCTTCAATGCCATTGAAGCGCTCTACCAACTGAGCTACAGCCCCTTGCGCACTGCAATTGCAATGTTATCCGAGCCTTTAACCCTTGTCAACCACTCTTTTACAGGAAAATCAAACGCCGGCCCCCCGAGAGGGACCGGCTACTCAGAGTTGCCGAGGGCGAACGGCAGGAATGACGGGCCCTTAGAAAGGCTGGATACTAACATCGCTATGCGGGATTCCTTCTGACTCGAGGTAAGCCATCATCTGGTCACGGGCGTCCTGGGCGTCGAAGGCCTTGATGAGCCGCTGGTACCTCCCCATCGGAGTCTCGGCGCTCACCAGGAACTGACGGCCCACCATGTCACTCGGGCGAAGCATCGTCATCCCCCCTTTCCTGTGGTATACATGTTCCCTATACCCTTTTAACGGCTGTATGACAGCCGTAGTCGGCCGTTTGACGCGCAGGCGAGGTCCTATGCATCCCTCCGCCCCGGATTCTCCCCCCACCGTCGCCACGATGAGCTCAATTCGGCTCATCGGGCTCCTTCACGGCCTCTTCGCCAAGCTGGGCCAACGCGGGGACCTCGAAGGAGCCCTCACGCAGGTCCTCGGCGAGCTCGCGGAGTTCCTCGAGGCCGACGGAGGCTTCCTCCTCTCGGCGGTGGACCTTTCCAACCTTCGCCTCCTGGCCGAGTCCGGCGCGCCCTTCCTCGAAGACGCCATGGACAAGGACCAGCTCCACGAGTTCTACAACGAGATCTTCCGGGAGCACCGGCCGACCATCATCCGCACCACCCGCCCCGAAGCCATGAGCCTGGTGGGAGTGCCGCTCGTCAGCGACGGCCGCCTGATCGGCGGGATGTGCTTCTTCCGCAGCGAGCGCAAGGGCCTCTTCACCTACGAGGACACGCCGCTTCTGGGCATCGTCGCCCTGCCGATGGCCATCCACCTCGAAAACCTCGATTACGCCCGCTCCAACGCAGCCCGCCGCGCCGAGCTCGAAGCCATCGTCTCGAGCATGGTCGACGGCCTCCTCAAGGTCGACTCCTGGGGGCTGATCGTCAGCTTCAACGACGCCTTCCGCAACCTCTGCGGCATTCCCGAGGCCGAGTTCTACACCCTCTACTGGGATGATTTATTCAAAACGAGCGATCGCCACGTCGAGCTCTTCAACGACTTCAACCGCGCCCTGCGCGAAGGCCGCCCCTTCACGGCCCGCTGCCCCGCCACCATCCAGCAGGGCGATCGCGAAATCCCCGTCTCGGTCAACTTCACCACCATCGTCGAAGGCTCCGGCCGCATCACCGGCGGCGTGCTTTCCGTGCGCGACGTGACCATCGAGACCCAGATCGACCGCATGAAGGACGAGTTCATCGCCACCGTCAGCCACGAGCTCAAGACCCCCATCACCACCATCTCGGGCTTCCTCGAGATGATGATCACCCGCCCCATGGAGCGCCCCGAGCAGCTTCCCCTGCTCGAACTGATCCACTCCGAGACCGGCCGCCTGGGACGCCTCATCAACGACATGCTCGACCTGAGCAAGATCCAGTCCAACCGCCTCAGCCTGGATCTCAAGCGCTTCCGCATGGACGGCCTCATCAAGGCGTGCCTCAAACCCTTCGAGATGCGCCACAAGACCACCCATCGCTTCGACCTCAAGGTCGAGCCCACCCGTACCATGGTCCACGCCGACCCGGACCGCCTCTCGCAGGTTCTCGTCAACTTCATCTCCAACGCGGTCAAGTACTCGCCCGAGGGCGGCAAAATCACCCTGGTCGCGCATCGCACGGAAGACTCCTGGCGCATCGAGGTTCAGGACCAGGGCATCGGTATCCCCGATGACGCCCTTCCCCACGTCTTCGACCGTTTCTACCGGGTCAATGAGAACCAGACCGCCGGCTCCGGCCTGGGGCTGTACATCTGCAAGGAAATCATCCATCGGCATGGGGGCCAGATTGGCGCCCGCAGCGAGGTGAACCAAGGCTCCACCTTCTGGTTCAGCTTGCCCCTCCAGACGAAGGACGCCAAGGCCGCCAAGCCCGCAAAGCAAGGCAGCAAGGCATTGCGCAACCATGCCATTCGCCAATCCGAGCGCTAGACTCGTCGCGGCCGTCCTCGGCCTGGGGCTCTGGCTCGCCGCCCCGGTCGCGCTGGCCATCGAGGCCCCGCGGGGGCTTTTGGTCACGCATGCGGGCGATCGCGAACTCACCTGGAACGACGCCCTCAAAGACCTCGCCTCCGCGGACGTCGTCTTTCTGGGTGAGCAGCACGGAGACCCTGCCACACATCGCCTGGAACTCGCCGTCCTCCAAGGCCTTCACGAGGCCGTCGGCCCGCGCCTGATCCTCTCGCTCGAGATGTTCGAGCGCGACGTCCAAGCCGTCCTCGACGCCTACCTGCAAGGCCGGATTCCCGAGGCCGAGTTCCTGGCCCAGAGCCGACCTTGGCCCAACTACGCCAGGGATTACCGCCCCCTGGTCGAATACGCCAAGGCGCACGGCCTCCCCGTGCTCGCCTCCAACGTCCCGCGGCGGCTCGCCTCCCTCGTCGCCAAGCAAGGCCTGGATGCCCTGAACGGCCTCAGCGCCGAGGAACGCGGCTGGGCGGCCTCGACGGTCGACTGCCCCAAGGATCGCCTCTGGGAGCGCTTTCAAGAGACCATGCGGGATCATCCGGGCCTGGAAGCGGCGCAAATCGAGCGCATGTACGTCGCGCAATGCCTCAAGGACGCCACCATGGCCGAATCGATTGCCCTTTCCGCCGAGGCGCGCCCAGGGAGCGTCATCCTCCACGTCAACGGCGCCTTTCACTCCGACGAGGGGTTGGGAGTGCCGGCCCAGCTGAGGCGGCTCGCGCCGGAGTTGAAGTCACGGGTCGCCACGGTCCTTCCGGTGGAGTCCCGCAAGGCCATGCCCCCGGCCGGCCTCGCCAATCTCGTCTTCATGGTGAACCGCGAGAAATCGGAGTAAGCTGGAGGCAGGAGAACCCCATGCTCGCGCTTCTTCCCGTCTTCGCGTACATCTTCGGCTTCGCCGTGCTGGGAGCCGTGCTCAAGGGCGTCGGCGTCCTGACGCCCCCGCGCGTGCAACGCCTCAACTGGACCGCGCTAAACGTCACGCTTCCCGCGCTCATCATCGTGAGCGTGCATCGCTCGCCCCCGCTCGACGCACGCCTGCTCTGGATTCCCTTGGCAAGCTGGCTCACGCTGCTGGCCGGGTGCCTGCTCGGTTACGTCGTCCTCCTCAAGCTCATGAAGCTGCCTCCATGCGAGGCGGGCTCGCTCTTCCTACCGGCCCTCATGGGCAATACGACCTTCGTGGGCTATCCGGCGGTAAGTGCGTTGCTCGGAGACGCGGGCCTGCTTCGCGCGATCTTCTACGATCAGCTGGCCAACGGAATCTTCTTCGCGACTGCCGGGGTGGCGATCGCCCAATGGGCCAGCGCCGGTAGCCGGATCGCTCCCAGCATCCTCGTGAAACGCGTTTTGACCTTCCCGCCCCTCTGGGGCCTGCTCATCGGATTCCTCGCCAAAGGCATGGCCATTCCCGAACCCCTCTTCACCGTGCTTGACTGGCTCGGCTCCGTGACGGTCCCCTTCTTCCTCTTGGGCCTTGGCGCTTCTCTCTCGCTCGCAGGATGGCGCCAGACCTTGCCCGGAGCCCTGGCCGTGAGCGCCGCGAAGCTCGTGATCCTGCCGATGATCGCCTACGGCATCCACCGCGCGCTGCACCTGCCCCCCATCGATTTTCAGGTCTCGACCCTCCAGGCCGCCATGCCGAGCGCGCTCTTCAGCGTCAGTCTCGCCATCGTCTACAAGCTCAACACGCCGCTGGTGGTCAACTCCGTGGCGCTCTGCCTGCTCTTGAGCGCCGTCACCCTACCCTTCTGGGCGTGGCTGCTGGGGCTGGGCTGAGCGCAGAACGCGCCGGCTCAGCGATTCGTGGGCAATCCTCCGCAACGAGGTGAAGACCGGCTCCCAGAGCACGGTTCCCATGACGACCGCTTCCACGGCCTCAGCAGGCCCCGCTTCCAGCGCTCCCATGACGTGGGCGACCTCGTTCTGCGCCATCTCTCCGGCCGCCCGCACGTACGGGAAGAACGCCGTGACCGGCATGCCCGGATCGCCCTCACGCAAGGTCAGTAGCGCATCCACCAGGCGCTTGCGGGCGGTCGAGTCGGGCCGGGTGGACCAGCCCACTTGCTCGAGGAAAGCATCAATCTCCCGGGCGGCGGCTTGCCATTCGGGCCCCACTTCCGAAGCCACGCGTTCGGGAGAACGGCTCCCCTGGGCGTCCATCGCCGCCCGCAGCACGTCCATCGTCTCGGCCGCCGGCGCGTCGAGCCGGCGAGTCACCTCGCCAATCTCCGTGAGGCTGAGACCGCCGACCTCCTGAAGGACCCGGATCAACCGCAGCCGACGCAAGTGGCGCTCGTCGTAGCTGGCCTGGTTGCTCGCCAGCCGCTCGCCCGGCGGTAACAAGCCCTCGCGCAGGTAGTACTTGAGGGTCGCCACCGGAACGCCGGAGCGCTGGCTCAGCTCGGAAACCTTCATGGTGCTTGACTCCTTGTGCTTGACGTTCTAGTTCGGATAGCGATACTATCCATTTTTGGATAGTATCGCTATCCATTATACCGAAAGGAGCGTCCCATGGATCCTCAGGTCTTGCGCTGGCTCATCGCGGCGTCGCATCTCCTCGCCCTGGGCATCGGCTTTGGCGCCTTGTGGGCCCGGGGGCGATCGCTGCGCGGCGAGCTCGATGCCGCGGGCTTGAAGCGGGTCTTCCTCGCGGACAACTTCTGGGGGATTGCGGCCCTTCTCTGGGTCGGGACCGGGCTCTGGCGCGCCTTTGGCGGGCTTGAGAAGGGCACGGCCTACTACCTCGCCAGCACGGCCTTCGAGGTCAAGATGGGGCTCTTCGCGGCGGTCGGCCTGCTCGAAATCTGGCCGATGGCGACGCTGATCGCCTGGCGCGTCCGGATCGCCAAGGGCGGGAGCGTCGAAACGCATCCCGCCCGCTGGTTCGCTCGCATCAGCGAGCTTCAGGTTTTTCTGTTGGTGGGGATTCTGCTGGCGGCGACCGCCATGGCCCGCGGCTCTTAGCTAGACTGAAACCGCTTGGCTCGTCACGCCAGGCTCCGTCTCGGTCCCATGGAGCGGGCTCATCGCGCTTTCAGCGCCGGAGAGCCTCTCGGTAGGGCCTGACGGCCCATGGTTAGGGCTCATCATCAGGAGCACCTCGCGGGCGATCTTGGCGGCGACCACGCTGGAGACGCCCGTGGGATCGTAGTGCGGGGCGAGCTCCACGATGTCGGCGCCGACCAGGTTGAGGCCGTCCAGACGCTTCAAGAGGGCCATCATGACGTCGAAGGTGATGCCGCCGGGCTCGGGGGTGCCGGTTCCCGGGAAGATCGACGGGTCGAGGACGTCGAGGTCGATCGTGAGGTAGACGGGCTTGCCTTCGAGCCGGGGACGCAGCGACTCGACGTCCTCTTTGCGGGCCGGGACCAGGGTCTGGTGCTCGCGCGCGTAGTGGAACTCCTCGCGGGTTCCCGAGCGGATGCCCAGCTGATGGATGTTGGAGGGGCCGATGTGGCCCGCGATCAGGCGCATGACGGTGGCATGCGAGTAGACCTCGCCCATGTAGTCCTCGCGAAGATCGCAATGGGCGTCGAACTGGACCACGTGAAGGTCGGGATGGCGCTCGGCCATGACCTTCATCAGGGGATACGAGACCAGGTGCTCTCCGCCGAGGCCCAGGATCTTGCGGTCCGGGACGGAGCGGGCGAAGGCCTCGATCTCGGCGAGAACCTTCTCGCGGTTGCCGATGGGCAGTTCGAGGTCCCCGAGGTCGGAGAAGCGGATATCCTCGAGGTCGCGGTCGAGGTAGGGCGAGTAGGTCTCGATGCCGAAGGAGACGTCTCGCAGCGCGGCAGGACCGAAGCGCGCCCCGGGCCTGAAGGAGCAGGTGCCGTCGAACGGCAGCCCCACCATGAGGGTATCGGCCTCGGTCGCATCGACCGAGGCCATGTAACGGTTAAGCGAGGGCCGGGGGAGCATCGACACCCTGCTTGATTTCATCGAGCATCCGCCGCACGTAGCTGGGCACGGCGAAGGCGCCCCGGTGCAGCTCCCGGTTGTAGTAGCGCGAGGTCTCCTCCAGCGCGCTCAGGTCCTTGGTCGATAGCTGCGCGAACGGGCCGTGGGCTTTCGAGCAGAACGACCAGGTCCAGAGGTGCCCGGGATAGGTCGGGATCACGCCGTAGTAGCAGGAGACGATCGGGAAGACCTTGAACAGCTTGGAGTAGGCGCGCGTGAATTCCGCCGGCATGGAGAACGGGGATTCGGTCTGGGCGGCGAGGATGCCTTCGGCCGTCAGCGCGCGCAGGCAATTCCGGTAGAAGGCCTCGGTGAAGAGCCCTTCGCCGGGGCCGATGGGATCCGTCGAGTCGATGAGGATGACGTCGTACGCGTCGGTCATCTCGGCCACGAAGGCCACGGCGTCACGGACGTGAATGGTGACCCGAGGATCGCCCAGGGCGCCCGCGATGCTGGGGAGCCACTTGCGGGACTGCTCGATGACCATGCCGTCGATCTCGCAGAGGTCGACATGGGTCACGCCGGGGTGACGCAGGACCTCGCGAACCGTTCCTCCGTCCCCGCCGCCGACCACCAGCACCCGCTTGGGATCGGGATGGGCCGTCATGGGAACGTGTGCGATCATCTCGTGGTAGACGAACTCGTCGCGTTCGGTGGTCATGACCAGGCCGTCGAGCGTCAGCATGCGGCCGTAATCGTAGGTGTCCAAGACGGCGACGTCCTGGAACTCGGACTGCCCTTGGAAGAGGGTCTCCTTCACCTGGAGGGTCAAGCCGGACTTGCCGTGCTTCTCGGTATACCAGAGGTCCATCGTTCCTCCTGCTAGCGGGCGAGCATCGCTTCGCGGCGCAGCACCGGCATGTAGCCGCGTTTCATCTCGGAGACCGAGTGATGGTTGGCGCCGAGGCCCTCGAGCAGGTAGCTGAAAGCAGCCTGGGGATCCCCCTCCTCACCGCAGGTGAAGAGGTCGACCGCCGCGTAGTTATGCTCCGGCCAGGTGTGGATGGTGATATGGGACTCGGAGATGATCACCGCTCCGCTGACGCCGTAGGGGTTGAAGTGGTGGAAGACGCTCTCGACGATGGTCATGTGGGCCTGACGCGCGGCCTCGAGCATGAGCTCCTCGATGCGCTTGTTGTCGTGAAGGACGTCGGAGTCGCAGCCGTAGTATTCGGCGAGGATCTGTCGGCCCAGGTACATGGGCGCCTTGGACGTCGAAGGGATCGGGGTCTCGGTAAGCGTTGCCGTCATGATGCACAGCCTCCATCACGAGCGCGAAGGGGATGAAAGCAAAGCCGCCCCGTCAAGGGCGGAACTTCCATTTTAGCACTCAGATAGGCGTTACGTCAAACTTTCGGGCGGATCCGATGGGTTAAAATCCAGTCAATACGAGCGTTTCAGAGCCACCCCATCCGATCGCAAGTGAGAGCGGCCTGCACGCGGTTGGAAACCTTGAGTTTGTCGTAGATGCGTGCGAGGTGGTTCTTCACCGTGTTCTCGCTGATACAGAGGCGCTCGGCGATCCCGCGGTTCTCGAGGCCTTCGGCCAGCAGCGCGATGATCTGGCGTTCGCGCGCGCTCAGGGGGGTCGTCGGGGAGGGGGATGTCCGGGATGAGGGCCGCTTCTTCAAGAGGGCCTTCTCGATCGTGAGGTTGAGGAGGTCAAGGCTAACGAGTGGCTTGAGCAGGAAATCGTAGGCGCGCCCCTCGCGCAGGGCTTCGATGGCTTCCAGCATGTTGGCTTGGCCGGAGAGGAAGATGACCTTGGTTTCGGGCGCGAGCTCCTTGAGCAGCATCAGCAGGTCGAGGCCGCTGAGGCCAGGCATCTTGAGGTCGGTGATCACGACGTCCATGGGGTGTCGCTTGGCGAGCGCCAGCGCGTCGGTGGCGTTCCCCGCCGTGAAGACGCGATAGCCCGAATGTGAAAGCCATCTCTCCAGCATGGCCCGGAAATCCGGATCGTCGTCGGTCACCAGGACGGTGGACATGGTCGGGTTCAACGGCATGAGTCCCCCTTGCGCATGGCTGGCGCGTCCGTCGCGACAATCGGCTCACCATGGGCACCGCGACTCGCCTGAGGAGGCCGCGAGGCCGGGTGCTGTGCTCAGGATAGCCATCCTGGCCGCTTGGCGGTAACCGAATTTTCTACGGAACTCGCTTTGAGCCTCTCAGGAGCGGACAAACGCTTTCATGGCAAAGAATGGTCCGAACAGACTAGATCAATGATCCGCTCTACCTCTTATCTCTCGCCTTCTCCCTCCCGTAGACTCGGAGTTTGCCACCGTAGGTGTTCGATGGAAATTATGTCAATGACGAGGAGGAGAGATGAAGCTAAACGTCGGTACGAAACTGATAGGCGGTTTCATGGTGCTCGCGTTGGTCACGCTGCTCACGGGGTTGTTCTCGCTGAAGCAGCTCCACCAACTCAACGCCACGAGTCGCGAGCTGACGGATCACTGGCTCACGGCCACGACCTACCTGGGGAACGTGACCCCCGCCGCGAGCGATCTTCAGCGTCTCGCCCTCCGGCATGTCTACATCTCCGACACCGAGCCGGCCATGGCGGCAGTGGCGAAAACCATGGGCGGCTTTCGGGATTCCATCGAGCGCAACCTGGCGCCCTACAAGGGGCTGGTCTCGAGCCCCGAGGAGCAGGCCCGATTCGAGGCGCTGATCCGCGCCAAGGAGAATTACCTGGCGAGCTTGGACCAGATGCTCGTGCTGAGCCGCTCGGGCCGGAAGGCCGAGGCGGCCACCATGGTGGAGAAGGAGACCTATCCCGCCTTCCTGAAGCTCAAGGATCAGTTCGATGCCCTCATCGCCTTCAACATGGCGAGCGCCGAACAGGCCAAGAAGCGCGCGAGCGACACCTATGCCTTGTCGATTTGGCTCATCGCGGCATCCATCCTCGGAGCCCTCGGGGCGGCGATCGCCATCGGTCTTTTCTTGACGCTCTCGATCACCCGCGCCTTGCGGAAGGTCTCCAGGGTCGCGGACGCGCTGGCCCGAGGTGAATTGGATCAGCAGATCGCGATCCGGACCGGCGACGAACTCGAGGCCATGGCTGATAGCTTCCAGGCGATGATCGTCCGCCTTCGCTCCACGCTCCGGCAAGTGCGTCAGGTTGCGGACTCCGTGGCCTCAGGGTCGGATCAGATCAGCGCGACCTCCGGGCAGATGGCCCGTTCGGCCGAGTCTCAGGCTGCCGCTGTCGAGGAGGTGTCCTCGGCCATGGAGGAGATGGCGGCCTCGGTCTCGCAGGTCTCGGGCAACATGCAGTCTTTGCTCACGGGAGTGGAGCAGACGTCGGGTAGCATCGAGGAGCTGGCGGCGAGCGTCGAGCAAGTCGCCGGCAACGCCGATACCTTGTCGTCCGCGGTGAACCAGACCTCGGCGGCGATCGAGGAGATGGCGGCGTCCGTGCAGCAGGTGGCCTTGAACGTCCGGGAAGCCAATACGGTTTCCGAGCAGGCGGCCCAGGTGGCGCAGGAAGGGCGCCAAGCGGTGGATCAGACGATCACGGGCATGGCGCGCATCAACCGCGTCATGGGGGACGTGGTCCACGTCATCGAGGCGCTGGGCAAGTCTTCGGACGAGATCGGCGCCATCATCGCGGTGATTGACGATATCGCCGAGCAGACCAACCTCTTGGCCCTCAACGCGGCGATCGAGGCGGCGCGGGCCGGCGAGCACGGCCGGGGCTTCGCCGTGGTCGCCGATGAGGTCCGCAAGCTCGCCGAGCGCTCCGCCAAGGCCACGGGCGAAATTGCCCAGCTCATCAAGGGGATTCAAAAGGAGTCCGAACAGGCCATCGCGAGCACCCAGCAAGGGAGCTCGGCGATCAGCGAGGGCACTCAGCTTGCGCAGCGTGCCGGCGAGACCCTGATACAGATCGTGGGAGCCGTCGAGCAAGTGACCCAGCTGATGGGGCAGATCGCGAACGCGACCCATGAGCAAAGTCGGGCTGCCGCTCAGATTACCGATGCGGTGGGATCCATGAACCAGTTGACCCATCAGGTGAGCGCCGCCACGCGGGATCAAGCCAAGGGCTCCGAGCGGATCATCCAGACCGTCGAGACCATGAACCGGATGACCCAGCAGGTCGCTTCCGCGGCTTCCGAGCAGAAGAAAGGCGGCGAGCAGGTGGTCGTCGCGGTGGAGAGCGTTAACCGGGCGGCCCACGAGGCGGAAACGGCTACGCAGACGGTGGCTCAGGCGGCCACGGACCTGCAAGGTCAGGCGCATCAGCTACTTGAGGCGATCGCCTTCTTCAAGGACGAGGCCACGGATCCGGTCCGGGAGGTACGCGCCACGGTTCCGGCGCTTTCCTCCGGCATGCGGTTGGCGGGACGCTAGTTTAGCGCGATCAACGACGAGGCCGGGACCTAGGTCCCGGCCTCGTCGCGATTGGGGGATGAGCGGTTTACGCCTCCCAGCGCTGGATCTGGCCGGCCACCGTTTGGAGGGCCTGGGCAACCTCTCCCTGGCGGTTGCGAAGCTTCGCGACCACCGCTTCGGGCGCCTTCGAGACGAAAGCTTCGTTCGAGAGCTGGGCAGCCAGCTTCTCGCGTTCGCCCTGGAGCTTGGCTTCCTCCTTGCGTAGCCGCTCGACTTCCTTGGCGATGTCGAGAAGCCCCGCCAGGGGCAGCAGGAGGGTGGCATCACCCGCCACGCCCGAGGCGGCGAGCGGGATATCCTGAGGCTCGGTCGTGACCGAGACCTCCTGCGTGCGGGTCAGGTGCGCGAGGTACGAGGCGCCCTTGCGGTAGACGTCCTGCGAGGCCGCGGTCGCCTGGATGACGAGGCGCTCGGCGCGCTTGGCGGGCTCGATGCCCAGCTCGGCGCGCATGTTGCGGACCGTGCGGATGGCCTCCATGATCTGCGCCATCTCGGCCTCGGCCTTCGGGTCGATCTTGGCCGCGTCCGCCGTCGGCCACTCCGCGTGCAGGAGCGAGTCGCGCTGCGGGACCAGGTCGCGTGCCACCAGCGTGGAGTGGATCTCTTCGGTCACGAAGGGCATGAAGGGGTGCATCAAGCGCAGGGTGGCATAGAGCACCTCGCGCAGAATGGCCCGGACGGTCTCATCACCCTGCTGCATGCGGGACTTCGCGAGCTCGATGTACCAGTCGGCGAACTCGCCCCAGATGAAGTCGTAGAGGGCATCGGTCGCCTGGGACATCGTGAAGGAGTCGATGGCCTCGGTGACGGTCTGGATGGTGCGGTGGAGGCGCGAGAGGATCCAGCGATCCGCCAGGGTCAGCTCGCCGGCCTGTACTCGGTCACCCTCGGGAAGGTTCATGAGGGCGAAGCGGCTGACGTTCCAGAGCTTGTTGGCGAAGTTGCGGCCGGCCTCCAGCTTCTCCTCGCTGAAGCGGACGTCCTGGCTGGAGGTGCCGGCGCCCGCGAACCAGAAGCGGCAGGCATCCGCGCCGTACTTGGCGATCATGTCGAGCGGATCGACGCCCGTGCCCTTGGACTTGGACATGCGCTGGCCCTTGGCGTCCAGGATGGTCGCGTGGATCACGACGTGCCGGAAGGGGACCTCGTCGAGGAACTCCTCCGAGCTGAAGACCATGCGTGCCACCCAGAGGTAGAGGATGTCCCGCGCGGTCGAAAGCACCGTGGTGGGGTAGAAGTAGTCGAACTCCGGGGTCTTCTCCGGCCAGCCCAGGGTCGCGAAGGGCCAAAGGGCGGAGGAGAACCAGGTGTCGAGGACATCCGGGTCCTGGTCGGCATGCTTGTGGCAGGTCGGGCAGTGGGTCAGGTCTTCGATCGAGGCGGTCTGGTGGCCGTCTTCGCAGGTCCAGACGGGGATCCGGTGGCCCCACCAGAGCTGACGCGAGATGCACCAGTCCTTGATGTTGCGCATCCAGTCGAGGTAGACGCCCTTCCAGCGGTCGGGGTGGAAGTCGATTTGGCCATCCTCGACGACCTGGATGGCGGGGCCGGCCAGGGGCTCCATCGATACGAACCACTGGTCGGAGAGGCGGGGCTCGACGACCGTGCCGCAGCGATCGCAATGGCTGACGTTGTTGGTGTAGTCCTGCTCCTTGAGGAGGACGCCGTCTTGCTTGAGGTCGAGGACTGCCACCTTGCGAGCCTCGAAGCGGTCGAGACCAGCGAGGCGCTCGCCGGCGAGCTCGTTCATGAAGCCTTCGGGCGTGAGGACGTCGAGGGCGGGCAGGCCATGGCGCTGGCCGATCTCGTAGTCGGTCATGTCGTGGGCCGGAGTGATCTTGAGGGCGCCGGTGCCGAAGTCGCGCTCGACGGCCTCATCGGCGATCACGGGCACGGTGCGGTCGGTGAGGGGCACGCGCACCTGCTTGCCGATGAAGGCCTGGTAGCGCTCGTCTTCGGGGTGCACGGCGATCGCCACGTCGCCCACGATGGTCTCGGGACGGACGGTCGCGATGGTGATGGAGCCCGAGCCGTCGGCCAAGGGGTACTGGACGTGGTAGAGCGTCGAGTCCGACTGCTTGTGGACGACTTCCAGGTCGGAGAGCGAGGTCAGGCAGCGGGGGCACCAGTTGATGATCCGGTTGCCGCGGTAGATCAGGCCCTTGTTGTAGAGATGCACGAAGGCGACGCGGATGGCCTTGGTGTAGCCCTCGTCCATGGTGAAGCGCCAGCGGTCCCAGTCCATGGTGGTGCCGAGACGCTTGAACTGGTGGATGATGGTGTTGCCGTAGTGCTCCTTCCACTCCCAGACCTTGGAGATGAACTCCTCGCGGCCGAGGTCGTGGCGGGTCTTGCCTTCCTCGGTGCGGAGCTTGCGCTCGACGACGTTCTGGGTGGCGATGCCGGCATGGTCGGTGCCCGGCTGCCAGAGCACTCCGTAGCCCTGCATCCGCTTGGAGCGGGCGAGCACGTCCTGGATGGTGCCGTTGGTGGCGTGGCCGAGGTGGAGGTTGCCCGTGACGTTGGGAGGAGGCAGGACCATCGAGAACGGCTTCTTGGTCGGGTCGACGTCCATGGCGTAGACCTTGAGATCCTGCCAACGATCGATCCAGGTATCCTCGACCCGTTGCGGCTCGTAGGCCGTGGCCATTGAAAGCGGCGTTTTCTCCGTCGTGGGCTTCGTCTCCATGCGGTCCTCTCTCGGTGATAGGGGGAAAAGGCGCGACAGCGCCGCTCAATTCTACCACGTCAGACCTTGGCCGCTCTCTTCTTCTGTCGCTCTCGCGAAAGCGGGAGCCCAGTGGATTCCCACTTTCGCGGGAATGACGAAAGGGGCTGCGGGAATGACGGTCTGCCTGCTCTCCTGTGCTATGATGGGCCGCATGCGAATCGAAGCCTATTGTGACGGAGCATGCTCCGGAAATCCCGGCCCCGGAGCCGCCGCTGCGCTGCTCCTGGCCTACGAGGGGGCGACCCTCATCAAGGAGCGCGAGCTCGTCTCTCCGGTGGAAGCCAACACCACCAACCAGCGCCAGGAACTGCTTGCCGCGATCATGGCCCTGGAGGCCCTCTCCAAGCCCGGCGTGGAGATCAAAATGTACTGCGACTCGAAGTACGTGATCGATGGAATCACGAGCTGGGTCAAGGGCTGGAAGCGAAACGGCTGGGTGAACTCCAAGAAGGAGCCCGTAGCGAACCGGGAGCTCTGGGAACGTCTGGATCAGGCCGTCCAGCGTCACCGGGTGACTTGGCAATGGGTCAAGGGCCACGCGGGCAACGTCTACAACGACCGCGTCGATCAATTGGCGGTCAAAGCCGTCCAAGCCTTCCGGCAAAGCTGATTCCGCGCACGGGGCCCATGTGAGAATTCTCACATGGGCCCCGTGCCGTGAAACACATGAGCAAACCCTCGGTTGCTTCATTCTTGAGGGCAGGCTGCCCCTCGCGTTTCCCCATGAGGCCTGCTATGACCGTGAACTGCTCGAAATGCGGATCCCCCATGCTGCTGCGATCCCACCTGACGTTCTCCGCGGGCCCCGGGAAGTTGATTTTTGCCTGCACGTTGGTTCCCAACCACGTGAGCATCTTCGAGGAAAAGACCGCCCTCGAAACGGTCCCGCCGGAGAAGGACGCCTGAGCGCGAGACCGCTCAGCCGCGTCTCGACGGGCTCAGGATTTCGCCTGACGGCGGTAGAGCCAGTACGAATACACGAACGTAACGGCCGTGAGGGCCAGTGACGCGCCAATCACGATGCCGGCGGCCCATGACCCCGGAAGCCAGGTACAGAGCAAGATGAGGAGCCCGAGCGCGACCATCAGCTTGCCGGCGAGGCGATGCGTCCGGACCCAGACCTCGTCGCTCGAAAGCGTCCAGGGCGTGCGAATCCCCACGAAGAAGTTGGAGCGCACCTTGGGAAGGTAGTTCCCCAGGACGATGAACAACAGGCCGATCGCCACCAGGAGCCGCGAGGCAGGAAGCACCTGTTCCACGGAGGCCGCCGCGCTGAGCGCCAGGTAGGTCACAAAGAGCATCAGCGCCGTCACGCTGGTCTTGAGTACCGGGTAGATGTTCCCGAAGGCCGCCCAGTTGCGGGATCGCGGGTCGATGTAGGGGCTCAGGGTCATCATCAGGTAGACGAGCGTGGAGGTCAGGGGGCCGACGACCGCGCCCCAGAACCGGGACATCCAGCCGTCGGGTTGGCCGTTCACGCCCCAGTGCGTGGGCATCGGATCGGGGAGATGCGGCCAGTACCAGGCGACCAGCGCCCAGGTGGCGAGAATCAACAGGATGGGCAGGGCTTCAGTCTTGAGCGTCAGGCGCATGAGGCTCTCCTTTCCAGAGGCTGAGCACGGAGGCCACCAATTCCTCGAAGACCGTCATGTTGAGGTGGTACATGATGCGGGTCCCGTCCCGGACCCCATAGATGAGGTCGGCGTCCTTGAGCTGGTTCAGGTGGTGGGAAACGGTGGGTTTCGTCAGGTCGAAGCGCTCCGCGATCTCCCCGGCGGTATGGGGGCGCTGCCGCAGCAACGTCAGGATCTCGCGTCGGTTCGGGTCGGCGATCGCCTTGAAGACTTCGTTAAGCGCCATCTCCACTCCCTCCATCGCCTAGCGAAGCGGTTGACCCACGACCTCGAAGGCCTTGAATCGGGCCAAGAGGGCGACGATGGCGGCCAGGACAGCGAGGCCGATCAGGCCGAGCGGGCCTCCCAGCAGGACATGGTAGCCCGAGACGAACATGAAGCCGTAGGCCGCGCCCTGGTTGAGGAAGCCGTGCGCCAGGCAAGGCACGAAGATGCTTCCCGAGGCGTAGTAAAGCCAGGCGTAGACGGCTCCCATCAGGACGCAGAAGGCGGTCATGCCCAGGATGCCCAGGAGCGGGTGGCCCGGGTAGTTGTAGCCCATGGCGATGACCGGCGCGTGCCAGAGGCCCCAGATCACGCCGTGGAGGGCGATCGCCTTGGTCTTGCCCAGCCCCAGGAGCTTGGGGAGCAGGTAGCCGCGCCAGCCGTACTCCTCGCCCCAGTACGCAGGCAGGCCGAGGATGGCGCCGAGGATAACGACTTGCAGGGCCATGAGGGCGGCGAAGGTCTCTTTGCCGAACGGGGCGGCCTGGCCCGTCTGCTCGGTGAGCATGGTGATCATCTGCTGGAACTTGCTCAGTTCGCCGTCGAGCGTGAGCCAGGGCGTGAGCGCCGACAAGCCGAAGCTCAGGGCCAGGTACGCCACGGTCAGGCCGAAGCCGATGAGGTAGTAGCGCTTCTTGCCCAGGGCGAGGCCGGTTTGCTTGAAGCCCTCCTTGCGGAAGGCCCGGAACGCCACGGCGATCAGCGCCGGGATCAGCATCTGAGCGCCGACCAGGAGCTGGAACATACGCGGGTTCGAGAGGCCGCCCTTGGCGTAGACAAACGCGTCGAGTGCGAAGGTGAGGGCGAAGACTACCGCCACGTAGCGAATGGCCGCGTTCGATTCTTCCGAGGTCATGGCGGGCTCCTTTTCCAGCTTGGTGTAATTAGAGTCTTATCTAATTAGATGATAGCCGAAACTCAGAACCCTGAAAAGCCTCTGGGCCAGGAATTTCCTGGCCCAGAGGCTTGTGATGGGGTGAAAAGCTAGCGCTTGGAGGCCATCGCGACGGCACGGGCAGCGTTGACCCTGCCGTGGCCGTAGTTCTCATCGAAGCCCTGAGGACCACGATCGTCGGACGACTTTTCGAGGATCTCCTTGACCTGGGCCGGAGTGAGGCTCGGGTTCACGCTCTTGACCAGGGCGGCCACGCCGGCGGCGTTGGGGCAGGCCATGCTGGTGCCGTCCATGTACTGGTAGGGCTCGGAAATCAGGCCATTGAAGACGCTCGGCATGGTCGAGAGCACCCGCCAGCCCGGTGCGGAGACCGAGACGTACTTGCCCTTGTTCGAGAAGAAGGTGACCTTATCGTCCTCGTCGGTGGCGCCGACGCCGATCACGCCCGGGAGGTTGGCCAGGGTGTTGATCGGGCTGCCTTCCATCCGCTCGTTGCCGGCGGCGACCAGGACCGTGACGCCCTTCGATAGGGCGAAGTCCACGGCGAGGGACAGGGACTGGCTCTCGTAGGGGAAGCCGAGGCTCATGTTGATGATGCTCGCGCCGTGCTCGGTCGCATAGACGATGCCTTCCGCGACGGCGCTCGCGATGATGGCCGTCTGGTCCTCGCCGCGGTCGTTGGGCTTGGGGCGAATGGAGTCGATCAGGCCGGGGAAGATCTTGATGGGCATGAGGGTGCAGTTGGGCGCCACGCCGACGATGCCCTTGTCGTTGTTGGCGACCGCCCCGATGATGCCCGCCACGTGCGTACCGTGGCCGAAGGACGTGAAGGGCCCGCCGAAGCGGCTCACGGTGTTGGTATCGGCGTACTTGGTGCCCTGGCGGCTGTTGTAGGCGTCATAGCCGTTGGAGGTGAGGTTGGCCTTGAGGTCCTTGTGGCCGGCGTCCACGCCCGAGTCGATCACGGCCACCACGATCTTGCGATCGCCCTGGGTGGTCTTCCAGGCTTCGGGGACGTTCATCGCGTCGAGGCTGTACTGGAACTTCCGCAGGGGATCGCCCGCGGCGTCGAGCACGGTCCCGGCGGGGAGGCTGGAAGACTTGACGTTCTTGAGCTTGACGGCCAGGTTGGGCTCGGCGAAGGCGACGCGCGAATCGCGGGAAAGCTCGTTGAGCTTGCGATCGAGCCAGCCTGCGCCGGCCTGAGAGGTGCGAAGCTCGGCGAGGCCGAGGGCGGAAATCTTGCGGGAGACCGTCAGGCCGTGTTCACGGGCGATCGCCTCGAGGTCGCCGTCCCGCTTCACCTTCACGAGGACGGCGTCCCCTTCCACCTGGCCGGCCTTGCGGGCCGCAGACATGGAGGTCGCGCTGTCGCCGTTCAGGTTGGGGGCGATCGAAGGGGCCACGCCGCATCCCGCCACGGTTCCGGCGAGCATCAGGGCGAGGGGGAGATGGAAAGCTTTCATCATGGCCTCCTCTAGCGGCTGGGCATGCCCGTGCGGGCATCGATGATCACGGAGGCGGCACCCTCCCGCTTGAACTCACGAACCACGTAAACCGGGCCCGCAGCCGTCGTTCCCAAGAGCAAGAGATAGCCCTCGCTGGAGAGCGTTCCGACCGCGAGGGCGGCCGACATGGCGCGCGCGCCCGTCACCAACTCGCGCATGTCCAACGGTGCTGCCGCCTTGGCCTTCGCGAAGGTCACGGCGTTAGCGGTGATGGTCACCGCCAGGCCGTCCTTGCCCGAAGCAAAGTTGTACACGTAGGTGGTTCCGCCGGCTTTACCGCCCGCTGCGTCCACGTTGGTGGCCTGAGCGCCGGTCAGGACGGCTTTTGCGCTCCAGCGCCGCGCGTCACCGGACGCCAGGGCCAGGAACTTGTCGAAATCCCCCTGGCGCTCATCGGCCGAGAGCACCCGATCCGCCGGAACCTTGGGCGAGAACAAGCCCGAGGCCTCGGCTTGCCCCTCGGGCGTCACGAGGCTTCCCGTGAGGCCGCATCCCGTCAGGGAGAGCGCCATCAGCGCCCCGATTCCCCAAACCAACCAACGATTCATATCTATAACCGTCCTTTTAAACAGGCTTTGTCACGTCTTAATGATGTTTGTCCGCTCGGAGGAGGAGAAACTTGCTCGGAAGTTGCGCAAAGCCGCACGCCATCGGGGCCTCCGGTCATCCGGAGGCCCCGATGGCGTGACGAGGTGAATATTCCCTTTGTTACAGCCGCGGGCGCTAGGCGGTGGCCGGAAGCTGCGATCCCCAGAGGGGATGCGGCCGGAAGGCGGCAACCCAACCCGGCAGCTCGGCGGCGGGCATCGGCTTGGCGATGCCGTAGCCTTGCGCCACGTCGCAGCCCATGCGCATCAGCATCGCGCAGTGCTCGGGGGTTTCGGCCCCTTCGGCGATGACCGTGCGCTTGAACGCGTCGGCGAGCCCGATGACCGCTTCGACGATGGCGCGTGCTCCGGGGTCTCCCAGCATGTCACCGACGAAGGACTTGTCGATCTTGAGCTGATCGGCGGGAAGCCGCTTGAGGTAGGTCAAGGTGGAGTAGCCCGTGCCGAAGTCGTCGAGCGCGACCGGAACCCCCAGGGCCCGGCAGTCCTGGATGATCTCGCCGATTCGCTTCATGTCGTCGAGGGCGGTCGATTCCAGGACCTCCAATTGAAGCGTGCCGCTCGGCAGCTCGGGATAGCCTGCGATCCGCTCGGCGAGCCGCTCGCAGAAATCCGGGGTCTGGAGTTGCCGCGGGGCCACGTTGACGCTCACCGGCAGGTGCAGGCCGTTTCGGTGCCAGACGCCCATCTGACGGAGCGCCTCTTCGAGCACCCATTCGCCGACCTTGACGATCAGGTCGGATTCCTCGATATGTGGCAGGAAGGCGCCCGGCCCCAGCAAGCCGCGTTCGGGGTGATTCCAGCGGACCAAGGCCTCCGCGCCGAGCACTTGGCCGGTGCGCATGTCGACCTTGGGCTGGTAGAAGAGGACCAATTCCTGACGTTCCAGGGCGGTCTCGATCTGGACCCGGACGTCTCGGTGCACCTGGACGCGACGTCCATGTTCGGGATCGAAGCGGTGAATCCGGTTTCGCCCCAGCTCCTTGGCGTGGTACATCGCCTGGTCCGCATGCCGCAGGAGCGTGTCCGCGTCGTCGCCATCGGTGGGATAGAGCGTGAAGCCGATGCTGGCGGTCAAATCAACGGTTTCTCCACCGACCTGCAAGGGCTCCGAGAGCAGGCTCAGAATGCGCTGGAACTCGCGCTCGCCGTCTTCGAGCGTTGCGATGCCTCCGACCAGCAGGATGAACTCGTCGCCGCCTGGCCGGGCCACGGTATCCTCGGGCTTGAGCCCGCGCTCGAGCCGCCGGGCCATGGCTTTGAGCACCTTGTTGCCGGCCCGGTGTCCCATGGTGTCGTTGAGGGCCTTGAAGCCGTCGAGGTCCAGGCAGGCGATCCCCACCATGGCCGTCGGTGTCGCTTGTTCGAGCGCGCTGGCGAGGCGATCGCCAAGGAGGAGGCGGTTGGGGAGTCCGGTCAGCGTGTCGTGGTGGACGGCCGCATCGAGCTCTTCTTGGTGCCGCTTGGATTGCGTGATATCCGAGGTCACTCCCACGTAGTGGCTGACCTCTCCGGTGGCCGTTCGGACGGCGGTGATGGTGAGCAACTCGGCGTAGAGCTCTCCGTTCTTGCGGCGGTTCCAGATTTCGCCCCGCCAATGCCCCAGATCGTGGATTCGCTGCCACATGCGGGAGTAGAAGGCGGCCGACTGGCGGCCGGAGCTGAGGAGGCGCGGGGTCTTCCCGATCAGTTCCTCGCGGGAGTAGCCCGTCTGGGCGCAGAAGGTGTCGTTCACGTCGAGGATCCGCTCGCGGGCGTCCGTGATGACGATGCCGTCGTGGGCATGGTCGAAGACGCTTTCCGCCAGGCGTTGCAGCTCCTCGGCCTTGCGGTTTTCGGTGACGTCGCGAAGCGTGCCCGAGATGCCGGCGATCACGGGCTGGCCGTCTTCGGGCAGGCAGATGAGCCGCATGGATCCCTCGATGTGCCGCTCGCCGCCATCGCGGTGGAGCAGGCGGACCTCGGTGTTGAACGTCTCGATCGTTCCTTCGACGAGCCGCTCATAGGCGTTGAGCGCGTGCGCATGGTCGTCCGGGTGGATGAAGTCCAGGAAAGAGCGCCCCAGACTCTCCGAGAGGGCGTAGCCCGTGATGTGCTCCCAGGCGGGATTGAGGAAGGTCCACCGGCCCTCGGTATCGGCCTGGTAGATGACGTCCTGGACCTGGTTCACGACGTTGCGGTAAAGCGCTTCGGACTCGGCGACTCGGGTTTCGGCGAGGCGCTGTTCGGTGATGTCATGGACGATTGAGTAAAGTAGACCGCGCTCGTCGACTTCGAAGGGACCGGAGAGGACCTCGACCTGCCGGATGCGCCCATCGGAGAGCCGGTGCGAGAAGTAAAAGTGGTCGCGGGCTTGAGCCCGAGCCAGTTGCATCTCCTGGCCGATTTCGTCGGGAGTGAGCGTGTTGATGTCGCTGATATTCAGCTCTCGGATGCGCTCGGCATCGTAGCCGTAGTAGGCGCAGGCCGCCGCGTTGGCGTCGACGATTCGACCGTCATCAGGGTCGACCAGCAGCATGACCGCTCGGCTGTCGCTGAAGAAGCCGCGGTAGCGCGCTTCGCTTGCGCGCAGGAGCGCCTCGGAGCGATGTCGGTCGGCGATGTCTCGGGCGATCCCGAGGATTCCGAAGAGCGTGCCGTCCGCATGGCGAACCGCGACCTTGATGATATCCGCGAGGATCTGCCTTCCTCCACCCCCCTCGATTTTCGTCTCGTAGGACCGCGGTTGCGCCGAGTCCGCGGTTTCGCGGTCCTGGCGAAGCAATTCTCGGCTGACGTCCTCGGGGAAGAAGCCGCCGATCATGCGGCCGATGATTTCGGATTCGGCCTTCCCCATAAACGCGCAGTAGGAGGGGTTTGCCGCCAGATAGCGGCCCTGCAGGTCGCGCATCCACACGAACTCGGGCATCGAGAGATAGAGCGTGCGAAAGAACGTAAGTTCCGGGTCGCGCACGGATTCGTCTTGAAGGGGAAGCGTCGGCATCGTCTTGGTCCTCAGATAGTCGTCAGTAGACGCGTGCATCGCGTCACGGCCAGTTTACGACTGGAGGAAGCGGGGGGAATACCTCAGAAACTACGGAATGTCAGGGTTTGCGCCCTACCGGATGTCCGGCTTGACATCCCTCGCTCGAGCCGATACGCTGAGGCCAAGATTTCAGAAAGGAGGGACGCTTATGTCTTTCAACACGAATCAGGTCCTTGTGACGGTCCAGCCCGTCCACCCTCAATCGCAGGCGTCCCCCCGGCCGTAAAAGTACGTGCTTTCGGGCCTCCTGCGATCCGCCGCAGGAGGCTTTCTTGTTTCAACTTCACGATTTGGGCTGGGATTCGCGATTCCAAGCCCACCTGGATGCCCTTGAGGATCCCCAGCTCGTTCCCGCTCGGGTAGCGAGCGAATCGCGCGGCCATTACTTGCTCTTCGACGCGCAGGGCACGCGCCATGGCCAGCTGGCCGGCAAGCTCCGCCACGACGCCCGCCACCGGGAGGACCTTCCCGCGGTCGGGGACTGGGTGGCCATCCGGCCGTTCAGCCCCGAGGAAGGCCTGATTCACGCGGTCCTTCCCCGCCGGAGCGTCTTTTCGCGGAAGGCCGCCGGAAGCGCCCAGCAACTGCAGATCGTGGCCGCCAACCTCGACGTCGTCTTCCTGGCCATGGCCTTGAACCAGGACTTCAACTTGCGCCGCCTGGAGCGCTACCTGGCCTTGGCCTGGGAATCGGGCTCGGACCCGGTGGTTCTGCTTACCAAGGCGGACCTCTGCACCGAGCTGGATGCCCGGGTTGCGGAGGTGGAGGCGATCGCCGGTATCGCCCCGGTGCTGGTCACCAGCAGCCTCACCGGCTCCGGCATCGAGCCCGTGCGCGCCCTGATTCCACGGGGCCGCACCGCCGGTCTCCTCGGCTCCTCGGGGGCTGGGAAGTCCACCTTGATCAACAGCCTGCTCGGGCATACCCAACTCGCCACCGGCGCGATTCGGGAGGACGACGGGCGTGGCCGCCATACCACGACCCGCCGGGAGCTGATGCGGATGCCGGAGGGCGGCTTGATTCTCGATACGCCCGGCATGCGCGAACTGGGGCTCTGGGACGCCGGGAGCGGGCTCGAGGCCACCTTCGCCGACGTGGAGGCCCTCGCCTCGGCTTGCCGCTTCCGGGACTGCGGCCATGCCGCCGAACCGGGTTGCGCGGTCCGAGACGCGCTCGCCGACGGCTCGCTGCAACCCGAGCGCCTGGAAAGCTACCGGAAGCTGCTCCGAGAGCAGGCCCATCAGGCCATCCGCGAGGATGCGTCGCTTCAGCGCGAGCAGCGCCAGCAGCACAAGCGTCTCAGCAAGGAGATCAAACGCCTCTATCGAGACCGCGATTAGAGCTAGCCGACGAGCGCGTTACAGGAGCCATCCCCATCAGCGATGGGGATGGCTCCTGCCTTTAAACTTAAACCTCGACAAACATGCTTGACAGGTTTAACTTCGGGGTTTAACCTCAACCTGAAAACGGTCGAGGTTTAAGTTTAGGAGGCGCCATGGCTCGCGAGCGGCGAAGCTACACCATTCAGGAGGTCGTGGACCTGCTTCAAGGGGAGTTTCCCCTGACGGCGTCAAACCTTCGCTACTGGGAGAAGCAGGGTCTCCTGCAACCGCGCCGCACCGAGGGTGGGCATCGGCTCTTCGACGACGAGGATCTCGCGCGCATTCGCCTGATCAAGCGCCTGCAGAGCAAGCGGGCCTTCAGCCTGGAGACGGTGCGCCGCTACCTACAATCTGGGCTCTCGGTCGACGAGATCGCCCGTCACCTCGAACAAACCGAATGGCTCTACCGCCCCCTGGGCTACCAGCAGGGCTTCATGCCCATGGACCTGCCCGCCTTGCTCAAGCATTCCAACCTGAGTTCGGCCGAGGTCTCGGCTCTTGAGGAGAACGAGATCCTGGCTCCCTTCAACGAGGGGGATTCCGTGCAGCTCTACGACGAGGACGCCGTCGCGATCGCGGAGCTGGCGGGCAAGTTCATGCGCCACGGCTTCGCGCCGGCCGACTTCACCCCCCTCAAGGAGCAGGTGGCACAGCTAGCCCGGACGCATCTCGAGCTCTTTGTCGGCAAGCTCTTCGCCGAGGGAGTGGATCCCCATGGTCGTGAGCTCTTGCCGGAGGCCGAGGACTTCGTCCGCTTGCTCTACCATCAACAACTGCTTCGCGTCGCCCAGCAAATTGCCAAAGAGGGCTTCTTCTCGCGCTTCCAGCATGAGCCTTCTCCGCATTCCCCCACCGATCCTCGCGAGGAGTCCAAATGAGCCGCAAGACCCTGCTCGTGCTTCTAGGCCTGGGCCTTATCGCACCCAGCGCCATGGCCAGCCCCGTCACGCTCTCCGAGGTTTTGCAGCGGGCGATCGCCAACAGCCCCGCCGTCCGCTCGGCTCAGGCCTCCTACGACCTGGACGCAGCGCAGATTCAAGAGGCTCGCGCGGCGTTCTTCCCTCAGCTCTCGATCACGGGCAACGCCCTTCAGCTCGACGGCTCGCCGGTGGCCGTCTTCGGCATGCCCAGTTCGGGCCCTCAGTCGGGCTTCGGCGGCGTCGCCGGCATGACCTTCGCCAAGCCGGGTGAGCCCATGGTTCTGGCTTCGGCCACCCTGACCCAGCCGCTCTTCGCGGGTTTCCGCAACCTCAACGGCTACCAGGCCGCCCTCCAGCAGGCCGAGGCCACTGGGCTCGACCTGGAGCGCGCCCGCCGCAAGGCCACTTTTGACGCGCTCGACGCTCTGGGGGCTTGGCAACAGAGGCGAGCCTCGGTGCAGGCCCTCGATGCCATGGTCAAGAAAGCCTCGACCCGGCTGACCTGGGTGCAGGCCCGCACCGACGCCGGTGCGAGCGGCACCTTGGATCTGCTTCAGTCCAAGGTTCAGCTGGCGCGCATGCAGAGCCAGCTCGCCGATGCCCGCCGGGAGGCCGCGATCGCGCAGGATCTCGTGAGCGAGCGCCTGGGAGGCGAAATGACTGGCCTCGAGGCGATGCCGCTGACCTGGACCATGCCCGCGATGACGCAGGAGGAGGCGATCGCCCTCGCCCTGCGCGATCGCCTGGATCTGAAGGCCCAAGCCCTGCTCGAAGCGGCTTCGGATCGCCAGGCCGGCGCTTCCCATGCTGGATATTGGCCCAGCGTCTCGGTTTTTGGCACCACCAGCCAGCTGGGGGACAATTCCGCGAACCGTGGGGCGATCGTCGGCCTCCAGGCCGCATGGATTCCCTTCGATGGCCTGCGGACCCAGGCGGGCATCGACAAGGCAAACGCCATGAGCGCCAAGCGTCGGGCCGACCGGGAAGCCGTGACCCGCGCCGTCGTCCAGGAGGTCAAGCAGGCCTATGCCGACTGGCAGGCCGCGACGAGCCTTCGCGAGCTCAGGCAGCAAGAATTGGCCTTGAGTGAGGAGGCGCGACGCCAGGCCGAGACGATTCGCTCGGAGGGCGCCCTCACCTTGACCGAGTACACCGATGCCGAGATGGACCGCCTTCAGGCGCGTTTCGACCTCGAAGCCTCCCGCCTCGCCCTGCGCCGCAGCGAGCTCAAACTTGCCACAGCGATCGGCTATTCCCCCGACCGTTTGATCCGTCAGGAGAAGTGAACCAGTGAAAGCGAAGAAGATTGGCCTATTGGCCGCTGCCGTGATCGTCGTCGCCGGGGGAGCGGCCTACGGCCTCCGCCGAGATCCCGTCGTCTCCGTGACCGCGTTGGAGGTCGGAGACGTGGTGGAAGCCATCTATTCGACCGGCGTCGTCGCCTCCGAGCGCTCGGCGACCTTGCGCGCCAGCGTGACAGGGAACGTTAGGGCCTTGCCGTTGAAGGCCGGTGACCCCGTGAAGGCGGGCCAGGTCCTGATTGCGCTCGATTCCAAGGGGCAGGCGCTCTCGATCGCGGAAGCCGAGGCCAACGCCAAGCAAGCTCGGGCTTCGGTCGCGCAAGCCCGCAGCAACCTCCAACAGCTTCAGCGCGGGGCACGCAGCGAGGAGATCGACCAGGCCCGCGCCAGCCTCCAGCAGGCCACGGCGGACCTGAAGGGCTCCGAATTGGAGCTCGCCCGCAACGAGCGCTTGCTGAAATCCTCGGCCGCCACGCAGGCCCAGGTCGAAGGCCTGCAGCAGCGGGTAGCGGCGGACCGCGCCCGGGTAAAGGTCGCTGAAGCTCAGCTCGCCGTGCTGGAGCGCGGATCGCGCCGGGAGCAAATCGAGGCGGCCGAGGCCCAGCTGGCCGTCGCCGAGGCGCAACTGGCGCAGCGGGAGGTTCAGCTCTCGCGCAGCCGCCAGGGCCTGAGTGATTTCGACCTCGTTTCGCCCTTCGCGGGCCTCATCTCCGGCTACCTTGTGCAGGAAGGGGACTCGGTCTCGCCCGGCACCGCGCTCGCCACCGTGGTCGACCCTGGGGCATTCGTGATCAAGACCGCCATCGACGAGGTGGACATCCTCAAGATCAAGCCCGGTCAGGAGGCGCTCGTTGCCCTGGATGCCAAGCCGGAGGAGACCCATCCTGGCAAGGTCGAGCGCGTGATTCCCAAGACCGATCCGGTCGCGAAGACCGCCGAGGTGATCGTGCGCCTGGAGAAGCTGCCCGAAGGCCTTCTCGAAGGGATGACCGCCACCGTCAACCTCGTGACCGATCGCCGTCGGGCGCTCACGGCCCCAGCGGTCAGCGTGATCCGCGAAGGCGAGGCGACTTACCTCTGGCGGGTGAAGTCCGACAAGACCCTCGAGCGGGCCGCTTTCGACTCCGGTATCCAGGACGGCAACCGGATCGAGGTGAAGGGCCTGAAGGTCCAGGACGGTGAACTCTTCGTCAAGTCGACCGCCAAGGGCCTCCGCGAGGGCCGTCGCATCCGCTTCGAAGCCTCCACCTCCGAGGCGCCGGGTGCCGAGACGCCGAGCGTCGGGGCGCAGAACGCCGGGGCCAAGGCGCGCTAAGATGCCGACGCGCTTCCAGCTCTTTATCGCCTTGAGGCACCTCCTGACCCGTCGGCGGCAGACCCTGCTGACGGTCCTGGGAGTCGCCGTGGGGGCCATGATCCTCATCACGACCCTGTCGATGACAGAGGGCCTCATCACGGACATCGAGGACACGATCATCGAAGCCTCACCCCACCTGGTCCTCAAGGCGGAACCGCTTGCGCCGGCGCGAGAGCGTCTGGTGGAGGGGGACGTGGTAGCGCTGAAGCGCCAGGGCCGCCGCGCGGTTCCCGATAAGCTGAAGAACGGCTTCCATATCGACGAGCGGGTCCGCGAGACCGAGGGCGTCGTCGCGACCTCTCCCTACGTGGAGGTCCGCGGCATCCTGCGCTACGGCACCCGCTTCCGTCCGATCGTCGCCAAGGGCGTTTACCCCGAGCGCGAAGCCCGGGTCTCGACCCTTTCCGAGAAGATGATCGACGGCCGCTGGGAGTCGCTCGACCAGATGCCTGACGGTATCCTCATCGGCCGACTCCTGGCCAAGAACCTCGGCGTCACGTCCGGCGATCGCGTCCGCCTCGTCGACCCCGACGGCCGCCTCTGGTCCTTGCGCGTGGCCGGGGTCTTCAAGGCCGGAATCAAGAACATCGATGAGGCGAGCGCCTACATGACCATGCGCCAGGCGCAGACCATCCGCCGCTTCGGCAAGGAGACCCTCAGCGGGATCAACGCCCGGACCGTCGAGCCCCGTCAGGTCGCCCTGGTTGCCGAGCGCTTGAGAGCCGCCCTCGGCCAACGGGTGGATACCTGGGAAGAGACCAACAAGACGGTCCTCGCCAGCTTCCGACGCAACAACCAGACCACCCTCATCCTCGTGATCTTCACCTTCGTCGTCTCCGGCTTCGGCATCTCGAACGTCCTCAATACCGTCGTCCTCGAAAAGGTCCGCGACATCGCCGTCCTCAAGTCGCTAGGCGTCACGCGCCACGGCATCAGCACGATCTTCGCCCTTGAAGGCCTCTTGATCGGCACCATCGGCGCGGTTCTCGGCGGTCTGCTGGGCTGGGGACTCAGCATGCTAGTCAGTATGGCGCCGTTGAGCTACGGGGATGCCGCCTTCATCCAGTCAGGGCGGATCGCCATGGCTCAAGAGCCCTGGTACTACTGGCTGACGCTCGGATTCTCGATTGTGATTGCGACGGTTGCGAGCCGCGGGCCGAGCCGCAAGGCGGCCGAATTGACGCCCGTCGCCATCTTCCGGGGGTACTGAGATGCGCATCGGATACCTGTTTTCCATCGCGTTCCGCCACCTCCTGGGCCAGCGGCGCCAGACCAGCCTCACCGTGGGCGGGGTCGCCGTTGGTGTCACGGTTCTGCTGGTCATCTCGGGCCTCATGAACGGCCTCCTGGTCAGCTTCACCGAGACGATCGTCGATGCGGCCCCCCACCTCACGATGACCGGCGAGAAGAACGAAGCCGAGAGCAAGGCGAACCTGGCGGCGAAGGCCTGGCCCGAGGCGCTGGTCGTCCTCACCGATCGCGGCGAGCCCTCCGAAGCGGGCTTCATGCGGACGTACTCCGAGCGTGAGCGCCAAGCCCGCGAGATTCCGGGCATCGACACCATCTCGCCCTACGTCGCGAGCCAGGTGATCGCCGCGGGAGGCGCCGAGACCAAACCTCTCTTGCTCAGCGGGGTGATCCCCGACCGCGAAGAGCGAATCGTCAAGCTGAACCGACGCGTCAAAGACGGAAGCTTCGACGCCTTCCGCGCCAATTCCCTCTCCATCCTCCTGGGCTCAGCCGCCGCCAAGGACCTGGACGTCGCGACGGGCGATCGCCTCCGCCTCATCAGCCCCAGCGGCCGCGTCATCGCGACGCGGGTCGTCGGCATCTACACCACGGGAGTCAAAGCCCTCGACGAGAAGGGCTACGTCCATCTCCGACAGGCGCAAATTCTCGAGGAGCTCGATACCGGTGCAGTCACCGGCCTCAACTTCACGGTCAAGGACCTCGACGCCGTGGAATCGACTGCCGCGGCCCTCTCGGCGCGAACCGGCCTCAAGGTCTCGACCTGGCGGGAAACCAACGCCAACATCATCTCGCTCTTCAAGACCATCGCGACCATCGCGACGCTGCTGGTGGTCTTCACCATCGTCGTCGCAGGCTTCGGCGTCGCCAACGTCCTGATTACCGTCGTGCTGGGCAAGAGCCGCGACATCAGTCTCTTGCGCACCATCGGCTTCACCCGGGCCCGTATCTTGGTCCTCTTTCTCATCGAGGGAGGCATGATCGGCCTGGTCGGAGCGCTCAGCGGGGCGGGGCTCGGCTTCGTGGTCACGACCTTGTTGTCGTTCGTGCCGGTCGCGGGCGAGTCCGACTACTCGGTCCGCAAGACCCTGACCATGGACCAAAACCCGGATACCTACCTGATGACGGCCCTCTTCGCGCTCGTCATCTGCCTGATTGCCAGCGTGGGACCCGCACGGCGCGCGAGCCGCCTGCGTCCGATTGATGTTCTGAGAGGTGAGTCATGAGCCTGATTTCCGTCCGCCAGATGAGCAAGGACCTCGTTCTGCCGGGTGCTCCTCCCGCTCCCATCCTCAAGGACCTGACCTTCGACATCGAGGTTGGAGAGTTTGTAGCCATCACCGGTCCCAGCGGCTCGGGCAAGTCGACTCTGCTCTATCTCTTGGGGGGCTTGGATCACCCGACGCGTGGCGAATTGCTCTTCGACGGCGAGGACCTCTCCAAGATGTCGGACGACGAGCTGACCCGCAAGCGCAATCGACAAATCGGCTTCGTCTACCAGTTCCACTACCTGCTACCCGAGTTCTCGGCCCTCGAGAACGTCATGATGCCCCTTCTGGCGTCAGAGGCCATGAGCCGCAAGGAAGCGGCCGTGCGCGCCAAAGATGTGCTCACGGCCGTGGGACTCGAGGATCGCCTGCATCACCTGCCCAAGCAGCTCTCGGGAGGCCAGCAGCAGCGCGTGAGCATCGCTCGCGCGCTTTCCAATCAACCGAGCGTCATCTTCGGCGACGAGCCGACCGGAAACCTCGACACGGTGAATACCCAGGCCGTGTACGAGCTGCTGCGGGACCTCAACCGCCGGACCGGCCAGACCATCGTGATCGTCACGCACGACGACGAGATCGCAGCCAAGGCCGACCGGCAGATTCAGGTGGTGGACGGTGTCATCGCTTTCGACCGCCGCCGGGCGGAGGCGAACCTCCGCTAGCGGGCGGCTTTCTCCATCCACTCGACCATCCGTTTCTCCAGGATATCGAGCGGCAGGGCCCCCTGGCTCAGGATCGATTGGTGGAACTCGCGCAAGTCGAACTTGCTGCCGAGCTTCGCAGTCGCACGAGCGCGCAGGTCCTTGATAGACAGCTCGCCCATCTTGTACGAGAGGGCTTGGCCGGGGTTGCCGAGGTAGCGGTCCACTTCGTTGGTGGCTTCCAGCTCGGTCTTGGCGGCGTTTTCTAGGAAGAAGGCGATCGCCTTCTTGCGATCCCAGCCCTCATGGTGGAGGCCGGTGTCGAGTACCAGGCGCAGGGCTCGCCGCATCTCCATGTTGAGCTTGCCGAAGCGGACGTAGGGATCCGAGTAAAGGCCGAGTTCCTCGCCCAAGGACTCCGAGTAGAGGCCCCAGCCCTCGATGAAGGCGGTATAGCCGCCGTAGCGCCGGAATTCGGGAAGCTCGCTAAGCTCCATGGCGAGCGCAATCTGGAGGTGATGGCCAGGGACGGTCTCGTGAAGGGCGAGCGACGTCATCTCGTAGGTGGGGCGCTCCTCGGACTTGTAGAGGTTGACGTAGAAGGTTCCGGGACGCGTTCCGTCAGGCGAAGGCCCCATGTAATAGGCGGCGCTCGAGTTGGGAGCGAGATCCGCGGGGATCGGCTCGATGGCATAAGGCGCGCGCGGCAGGACCTTGAAGAGCTTCGGCAGCAGCGGGTCGATCCGACGCGAGAGCGCGCGGTACTCCATCAGAAGAGCGTCCGCATCGGCGCGGAAGTACTGCTTCTGGCGCTTCATATGGGCGAAGAATTCGCCAAGCGACCCCTTGAAACCGACCTCGGCCATGATGGCCTCCATCTCCCGGCGGATCCGCGTGACCTCGGAGAGGCCGAGCTGGTGGATGCGCGACGGGGACATGGCGGTGGTCGTGTAGTAACGCGCGTAGTAGGTGTAGAGCTTTTTGCCGCCAGGGAGATGGCTCAGGCCGACCTTTTCCGAGCTCGCAGGCAGGTACTCACGGGTGAAGACCTGCTCGAACTTCCGGTAAGAGGGAATGACGCTCTCCCGGATGGCGTCGCTGGCCTGCCGACGAAGACGCTCTTGCTCAGCGGCGGGAATGCCTGCGGCCATCTTGGTGAAGGGCTTGTAGAAGGGGCTCGCCTCCGGCGATTCCGGCAATTGCAGCGCGAGCTGGGCAGGAATGCGGCTCATGATGGCCTTAGGCGGCATGAGGCCGGCGGCTTTGCCTTCTTGCATGAGGGTGAGCGTTTGATTCATGTAGGTGGGAAAGGCCCGCATTCTGGCGATCCAATCCTCGTAGTCCTTGACTGTCTCGAAACGGAGGAAGTCTGCGATATCGTGGGCGGCGTGGATCCCGTCGCGATGACTCAAGGGCATCCGCTCGGCACCGAGGGCGTTATACTCGACCAGCAGGGCAATCTCCCGCTCGAAGAGGTCGTAGTTGAGCTGATCCGCCACGTCGAGGCGGCGACGGTCGATCCCCCGCAAGCGCTTGAGGGTTTCCTGGTAGTGGCTGGTGCGAGCCTGGCGGGCTGCAGGACTGAGGTCCTTCCAGCGATCGTTGAAGCGGAAATCCCCCAGGACTGAAGCCCAGAGCGGGTCCTGGGTCATCAGGTAATCCCACTCGGACTTGAAGAGGCCGTGCAAGGCCTCACGGGCCGACTTGGTCTGAGCGACAGTCTTGGCATCGGCCGGGGCGGCGCCGGCGGTCGCGGCGGGAGCGGTGACGGAACCGACGGCCAGGATGCCGGCCAGCAGGTAGTAAGGTAGCTTCACGAGTGCAATCCCTTTCTGACTCAACGCTTGCTTGATTCATTATGAGTGGGTTCATTGTCGCTGCCAAGCGTCGAGTGGGCCCTTCGCACCGGCAAGTGGCAGGTCATTCTTCGGATGTCGGGGCCATGTCCTGCCAAGGCGGGCATGCCTTGGCAGAAACCACCGAGGGTTCGATTTCGATGAAGATATGCTGAAGCGCCGGGATTTGCTCGATAAGCTGCTCTTCGAGGCAGGCGACTAATGCGCCCGCCTTCTGGGCGGTCAGGTCCTCGTTGACCTGGACATGAGCGGCAAGGATTAGGTTTTCCGGGGAGAGTTGCGTGGTGTACGAATCCATCACGCGTTCGACGAACGGCGCATGACATAAAATACGATCGATCAAGTCGAGGGTGTGCGTGTCGGCAGCCTGCCCGATGAGCAAGGAATGGGCACGCCCCTTGCCTGGCCTGACGGAGTGAGATGGCCAAGGAAATGCCTTCCGTCGCGAAGGCGAAGGCCAGGATTGCAAAGGCCCAGTGGAAGTCGGAGATGGGCTCCGGTTTTCGCCACTTGGCCAGGCCATGCTGGAGGGCGAAAAGCGAGTCGCCCGCGAAGATGAAGATGGCGGCGATGAAGGACCAGATGAAGGACCAAAAGAACCGTTCGCCCCCCCTCGCCGCATGTCTTCGCCCTTGGGTCGCCGTGTCTCTTGGCCATTCGACTCCACGCGATATCCTGACGCCGGCGCGGCTTCGGGTAAAGGGTCACCCGGTGCGTCCAGTGCGCCTGTTCGTTGACGACAGGATGGGGCTCGCTATCATCGGAGAATGACCATCCTCCTCATGCACGCCAGGAGGTTTACATGACATGGGTCATCGATCAGCGCCACAGTTACGTGGGCTTCACCATCAAGCACATGATGTTCGCGACGGTCCGGGGGACCTTCCAAGAGTACTATGGCCTCATCGACTTGAACCAAACCGATCTGGCGAGTTCTTCGTTCATCGGGGAGATCAACGTTGCCAGCATCGATACCCGTGTCGCCAAGCGCGACGAGCACTTGCGTTCTGAGGCGTTCTTCAATGTCGAGCGCTTTCCCCTCATCCTGTACAAGAGCACCAAGATCGAGACCCAGACCGAAAATCGTTTCCGAGTCTACGGTAACCTGACGATCCACGGGATCACCCGAGAAATCGTCGTTGACGGGACCTATGCGGGTGGACCTTACAAGGACCCCGATGGCATCCTGCGCACAGGGTTCAGCGGCAGCGCCACCCTGAGCCGCAAGGACTTTGGAATGCTCTGGAACGTGGCCCTGGAGAGCGGAGGAGTCTTGGTGGATGATCGTGTCGACCTCCAGTTGGACATCGAATTGATGTGGCAAGAGGATCATCTTGTCAGCACTGGCGAAGAGGCCACGACGAGCGCAAGCAAGACTGCCGTGAGCACCGTCCCCATGTGAAGTGGGCAGATTGCTCAGTATGAGAATGGCTCGCGGTAATGTTCGAGAGATCCCCTGGAGTTGCGTCACTCTAGAACCAGAAAACGGCCCGGTGACTGAGTCACCGGGCCAAAGCGTGCCCAAAGGGACGATCTTGGAACTTGGGCAACCAGGTTTAGGTAATGCCCATTAACGGTTGAATGGTCGACCTGCAAGCAGGCGGCATTCAGCCGTTTTCCATTTCCGGGCCATGGTGGATCCGGTTGGCCGGTCCGAGCTCACCAGGCACAGGGTCGGTAGTCCTTCAGGAAGACCCCGAAGAACGGGGTTTCCGGCTGACTGACACCCTGAGCGACGGGATGGTAGATCCGCATGGCGCCGTCGATGATGTCGAGCGGAGGAAAAAAGCCGCGTTCACCCTGCCCTCGCTCGCGCTTGGGGGTCGGGTTCTCATCGGTAATCCAGCCCGTATCGACGCTCGTCATGTAGATGCCGTCGCGCGCAAAGTCCTCTCCTGAGGTGCGCGTCATCATGTTCAAGGCGGCCTTCGCCATGTTGGTATGAGGGTGGTAGACCGTCTTGTGCCGGTTGAACTGGCCTTCCATGGCCGAGACGTTGACGATGAAGCGTCGAGCGAAGGGGGATCGGAGCATCAACGGTTTCAGGCGGCTATTCAGCAAGAACGGAGCGGTCACGTTGATCAGTTGCACTTCGAGCATCTCAGGGGCGCTGACCTCATCGAGTCGCATCATCCAGCTGTTGGTGGATCGCGAATCCATGCGTTCCTCATTGTCCACGAAGCGATCGACGGCCATCACATCCTTCAGCGCAGGCAGCACCGTCGTGCCCTCCGTGAGTGCCAAGGTCGAGGACAGTGGGGCCTCCTGAGCGACCAAGCGGCGAGCTTCCGGCGGCAGAGCCTCCAACGGACGCTGCTCCTGAGCGATCAGCTCCGAGTAAAAGCCCTGCGGTCGACGGACGGTCTGGGCCGCATTGTGGATCACGATTTCGAGCGAGGACAGCGTGAGCGAAAGATGATGGGCGAACGCTTCAACGGCCGGGATGTTCCTCAGATCGAGGCCGTAAACCTGAACACGGTGCAGCCACTCGGCGGAGTCGGGCTCTGCGTGAAGGCGCTTGGCAGCAGCGTAGGGAAACCGCGTCGTGACAATCACGTTGGCGCCGTCGCGAAGCAGGCGCAGCACGGTTTGGTGCCCAATTTTCACCCGTCCGCCCGTCACCAGCGCGGTCTGCCCCGTGAGATCGGCACGTAGGTTCCGCATCTCAAAATTGAACGCGGCGCAGGACGGGCAAAGCAGGTGGTAGAACGGATGGACTTCGGTGAAGCTCGCCTTGCAGACGTAACAATTCTCGGGCTTGTTGAGCGTTCTTGCCACGGGGCTCGCGGCCGGAAGCAACGGCGTCTCGGCGGGCAGGGCATCGCGTTGGATTTTCACCATGGCCGTGGATGCCTGCATGGCGCGATCTTCCTGCTGAAGGCGCTGCCGCTCGACCTTGCGATCATAGTGCTTGCCTTCGCGGTAGATCTTCGATATCAGGCTATTAAAACGATCGCTTCGGGGCATGGCGCCCCCAGCATCTGAGATTCGCTGCAGGACACTGAGACAGGCATCCATCTCAGCGGGAGAAATGCTATCCAGGGGAACTCCTCCATGGTCGTTAAATCGTATTGATGGGTGGCGAGACCAATATCACCCCCTCGGAAGCGGGCTCAAACAAGCATGATAGCCCTATTCCGCAAATCCGCATATCCGCAAATCCGCAATCCGACGTCGTTTCCAACAAAGCCGCACCGAAGTCCCCCGCTGCCGGATGCTGTTACCATGAAAAAACCCAGGCGAGACTTAGGCTCTCACCTGGGTTTTAGGTTGGCGCGCACAAAGGGCTTCGAACTTCTGACGCTCGCCACATTCGGTGAAAAAATCAGCGGGAGTGTCGTCGTGCGACCCAGTCGGCGATCGCCTGCTTCCCGTTCTCGAACGAAAACTCCCCGAGCGGCAAGTCGTCGGGGTCGAACCACGCGAGCTCGGAAACGTCATCCTTGGCCGTGAGGGTCTCTGGGAGCTCGCCCGCGACCTCCGCTTCGTAGAAGACGTTGAGCGTGGAGACCCCGTTTGCCCCGTAGGTGTCCATGTAGATGCCCACGAAGGCCGTGATCCGGACCTTCAGGCCGGTCTCCTCGAGGACCTCGCGAAGCGCCCCCGCCTCGGGGTGCTCGCCCTCCTCGAGGTAACCTCCGGGGATATCCCACAGGCCCTTGAACGGCTCGATGGCCCGTCGCGCCAGCAAGAGGCGTCCCTGGCCGTCGACGACCAGCGCTCCGGCGCAGGGTTTGGAGTTCCGGTAGAACATCTCCCCGCAGCCGGGACAACGCAGGCGATCATGGCCTTCCTGGTGCTCCGTGACGAGATCGGTACGACAATGGGGGCAGTAGCGGAAGGCCTTCATGGCTAGTTCACCGCGGGCTGGGTCTCGGGGGCGTCCTCGACCAGCTCGACCAGCGGGGCAATGGTCTTCTCCAGCCCCGGCAGCAAGCCGAGGTCGAGCGCCTCGCTGAGGTGCTCCATCTGGACGATGTTCAGCCCCTCCATGGCTTCCTCGGGGATCTCCTCGAGGTCATGGGCGTTCTCCACCGGGATGATGACCGTGTGCATCTCGGCCCGGCGCGCGGCCAGCAGCTTCTCCTTGAGCCCGCCGATGGCCGTGATCCGGCCCCGCAGCGTGATCTCGCCGGTCATGGCGATATCCGAACGGATCGGGCGGCCCGAGAGGGCGGAGGCGATCGCCATCGTGATCGCGATGCCCGCCGATGGCCCGTCCTTGGGAACCGCACCCGCCGGCACGTGGAGGTGCAGGTCGTACGAGGTGAGGCTCTTCTCGGGGACGCCCAGCACCTCGTGGTGTGCCTTCACGTAGGTGTACGCCGCCTGCGCCGATTCGCGCATGACGTCGCCGAGCTGGCCCGTGAGCTGCAAGGTGCCCTTGCCCTTCACGGCCATGACCTCGACGGTCATGATCTTGCCGCCCATTTCGGTCCAGGCGAGCCCGTTGACGACGCCGACCTCGGGCATGCGGGTCTCGTGCTTCAGCTTGAAGCGCGGAGCGCCCAGCAGCTTGGGCAGGGTCTCGGTCGTGAGCTTCGGCTTCGGGTCCTGACCCACCACGGCCCGGGCCGTCTTGCGCGCCAGGGCCGAGAGCTCGCGCCCCAGTTGCCGAACGCCGGCTTCACGCGTCCAGCCGCGGATCACGTGGCGCAAGGCGTCGGGACCCAGCTTCAGCGACTTGGCGGGAAGGCCGTGCTTGGCGATCGCCTGGGGAATCAGGTGCCGCTGAGCGATGGCGAGCTTCTCGTCCTCGGTGTAGCCCGAGATCCGGATGACTTCCATGCGGTCCAGCAAGGGGCTCGACAGCGGATGCGTCGAGTTTGCCGTGCAGATGAAGAGCACTTCCGATAGGTCGAACGGCGTCTCGAGGTAGTGATCCGAGAAGCTCTTGTTCTGCTCGGGGTCGAGCACTTCCAAGAGGGCGGCCTGCGGGTTGCCCCGGTGGTCGCGGCCCATCTTCTCGATCTCGTCCAGGAGGAAGACCGGGTTCTTGGTGCCGGCCTGCTTCAGAGCCGAGAGGATCCGGCCGGGCATGGCGCCGACGTAGGTCCGGCGATGCCCGCGGATCTCGGCCTCGTCGTGGACGCCGCCCAGGCTGACGCGGACGAACTCGCGTCCCAGGGCCTTGGCGACCGACTGCGCGAGCGAGGTCTTGCCGACGCCGGGAGGCCCGACGAGGCAGAGCACGGTGGTGGGCTGTCCGTTGCGGAGCTTGCGCACTGCGAGGAACTCCAGGATGCGCTCCTTGACCTTGTCCAGGCCGTAGTGGTCGGCTTCGAGGACCTTTTCGGCCTTGGCGAGGTCGAGGCGGTCCTTGCTGCGCTTGCTCCAGGGCAGGGCCGCGAGGGTTTCGAGGTAGGTGCGGATGACGCCGGTTTCGGCCGAGGTCGGGCTCAGGCGCGAGAGGCGCGTCAATTCGCGCTCGGCGCGTTGCATGGCTTCCTCGGGGAGTTTGGCGCGTTCGAGGGATGCGCGCAGCTCGGCGATTTCGCTCTGGCGCTCGTCCCCGCCGTTGAGCTCGGTCTGGATGACCTTGAGCTTCTCCTTGAGGTAGTACTCGCGCTGGGTCTTGTCCATGGTCTGGCGGACCCGGGTGTGAATCTCATGGTCGAGCGTCAGGGCTTCCAGCTCGGCGGCGAGGAGCTTGGCGAGCTTTTCGAGGCGCTCGGCGGGGTCGAGCGTCTGGAGCAGGTTCTGTTTGTCGGCGGGCTTGAGCATGAGGACCGAGGCGATCCGGTCGGCGAGCATGCCGGCTTCATCGTCCTCGGTGAGGCTCTCGAAGGAGTCGAGGGTGCTCATGGCGACGGAGCGGATGCCCGAGGGGATCTTCTGGTTGAGTTCGAGGTAGCGGCCGAGCTGCTCGATGAGGACGCGCGTGAGGGCCTGCGTCTCGGGGTTGGGGGGCGCGACGACGAGGGGGAGGACGTCGTAGGTGGCGGCGAGGGAATCCCCGTCGGAGAGGCCGGTCAGCTGGACGCGTTCCTTGCCCTCCACGATGATGCGCAGGGTGCCGTCAGGTTGTGGAAGGGCTTGCAGGACCTCGGCGAGGGTAGCGACCGGGCAGAGGTCTTCCAGGTTGGGGGTATCGACCGATCCGTCGCGCTGGGGCGCGAGGAGAATGCGTTTATCGCCCTTCATGGCCACCTGGACGGAGGAGATGGAGAGCTCGCGGCCGATCAAGAGGGGCACGACGGTCTGGGGGAAGACCACCATCTCGCGGAGGGGGACGGCGGGAACGGGCGGGGTCTTGGGCTTCCTACGGGGCATCGGGATCCTTTCCGGGGTGAAGGGGACGAACGAGGGTCCCCAAAAACGCGACGTGCGGACCCCCGGAGGGGTCCGCACGTGGGCATCAGGAGGCTATGAGGCTTCCTTTTGCTGTAGCTTGCCGTCGGGCATCAGGAGGATGTTGGCGAAGTTCTTGTTCTCCACCATCTCCTGGGTGACGACGATCTTGCCGAGGTCGCTGCGCGACGGGGCCTCGTACATCACGTCCATCATGAGCTCCTCGACGATCGAGCGCAGGGCTCGGGCGCCGGTCTTGCGCTTGATGGCCTCGGCGGCGATCGCCTGGAGCGCCTCCGGGGTGAAGTCGAGGTCGACGTCGTCCATCGCCAAGAGTCGCTTGTACTGCTTGGAAATGGCGTTCTTCGGCTCGCTGAGGATCTTGACCAGCGCGGCCTCATCAAGGGGCTCGAGAGTCGCGGTGACCGGGATACGGCCGATGAACTCGGGGATCAGGCCGTACTTGAGCAAGTCCTCGGGCTGGAGCTCGCGGAAGAGCGCGCCCAGGTCCTTGTTCTCGGAAGCCTTGACGTCCGAGCCGAAGCCCATGGACTTCTTGCCGACGCGGCTCTCGATGACCTTGTCGAGTCCGACGAAGGCTCCTCCCACGATGAAGAGGATGTTCGTCGTGTCGATTTGGATGAACTCCTGGTACGGGTGCTTGCGGCCGCCCTGAGGCGGCACGTTCGCGACCGTGCCTTCGAGCATCTTGAGCAGGGCCTGCTGGACACCCTCACCCGAGACGTCCCGCGTGATCGAGGGGTTCTCGGACTTCTTGGCGATCTTGTCGATCTCGTCGATGTAGACGATGCCGCGCTCGGCGCGCTTCACGTCGTAATCGGCGGCCTGCAAGAGGCGCAGCAGGATGTTTTCAACGTCTTCGCCCACGTAGCCGGCCTCGGTGAGGGTGGTGGCGTCCGCGATGGCGAAGGGGACGTTGAGCAGGCGCGCCAAGGTCTGGGCCAAGAGCGTCTTGCCCGAGCCGGTGGGCCCGATAAGCAGGATGTTGCTCTTGGCGATCTCGACCTCGTCGCCTTCGGCTTCCTTGACCGAGATGCGCTTGTAGTGGTTGTAGACCGCCACGGAAAGCGCCTTCTTGGCATGTTCCTGACCGACGATATGCGCGTCCAGGCTCTTCTTGATGGCCTTGGGCTTGGGGATTTCCCCCATTTCCACAGCCGGAGCTTCGGCGTTGCGCTGCCCCTCGTAGAGCTCCTCGTCGAGGATCTCGTTGCAGAGGTCGACGCACTCGTCGCAGATGTAGACGCCGGGCGCGGCGATCAGCTTGCGAACTTGATCCTGCGTCTTACCGCAGAACGAGCACTTCGGCTGACCCTTGTTATCGTCGTACTTTGGTGGTTTAGGTGGCACTGGCCCCTCCCGTTCCCTGTGCCGGAGGCATCGGTACCTTGTCGGCACCGATCCGCGGCACGAGGACCTCATCGATCAGACCGTATTGCTTGGCTTCCTCCGCGGAGAGGAAGAAGTCGCGGTCGGTATCCTTTTCAATCTTCTTGAGATCCTGGCCGGAGTGAATGGCCATCAGCTCGTTCAAACGACGCTTGAGGCGCAGAATCTCGGCGGCCTGGATCTCGATATCGGTCGCCTGACCCTGAGCGCCGCCCAGAGGTTGGTGGATCATGATGCGGGCATTGGGCAGCGCGATCCGCTTGCCGGGAGCGCCTGCGTTAAGCAGGAACGCGCCCATCGAGGCCGCTTGCCCCATGCAGATCGTCGAGACATCGGGCTTAATGTACTGCATGGTGTCGTAGATCGCAAGGCCCGCCGTGACGACGCCCCCGGGCGAGTTGATGTACATGAAGATGTCCTTGGCGGGATCTTCAGCCTCGAGGAAGAGGAGCTGGGCCATCACCAGGCTCGCGACCGCGTCATCGATCGGGGTGTTGAGGAAGATGATCCGCTCCTTGAGCATGCGCGAGAAGATGTCGAAGGAGCGCTCGCCTCGGCTCGTCTGCTCGATGACCATCGGAACCAAACCAGCATGAATCGGCAACATCTGAAACCTCTTTCTAGGACAAGGCTGCGGGCACGACTAGGGACTAAGCTTGGGCCGCGGTGGCTTCGGGAGCGGTCTCGGAAACCTTGGCCTTCGAGAAGATCCACTCGATGATCTTGTTCGAGAGCACCTCGTCGGCGATCTGCGCGTAGGCGCCCGACTGGATGATCTGCTTGCGGAACTGATCGGGAGCCATACCGTACGACTGGGCGTACTCGGCGATCGCCTCCTCGATCTCGTCGCCGGTGGGCTCGATGCCCTCCTGGCGCGCGATCTGACCCAGGGTCAGCGAGGTGCGGATCCGCTTGCTGGCTTCCTCACGCGAGTTCTCGCGCCACTGCTGGATGTTCTCCTTGGTGAAGACGCGGTTCGGATCGATGCCCTGCTGCGCCAGGTTGTTGGCGTACTGGTTCAGGAGGAAGTTCACTTCGCGCTCGACCATCGACTCGGGGACTTCCATCTCGGAGTTGTCCACGACCTTCTCGAGCAGCTGCTTGCGCAGCTCGAACTCGCGGTTCTCTTCGCCTTCCTGGGTGAGCTGCTCACGGATGCGGCTCTTCAGCGCATCGACCGAGTCGGCGCCCACGGCCTTGGCGAGCTCGTCGTTAAGCTCGGGCATCGCGCGGTGCTTGACTTCCTTGACGGCGATCTCGAACTTCACGTCCTTGCCGGCCAGGTCCGTCGTGGGGTAGTCCTCGGGGAACTTCAGGTCCGCGATCTTGGTCTCGCCAGCCTTCATGCCGACCATGGCCTCGACGAAGCCGGGGATGAAGCGACCCTCAGCGACTTCGACCGGGTAATCGGTAGCCGTACCACCCTCGAAGGCGACGTCGTCAATCTTGCCGGTGAAGTCCACGGTGGCGGTATCGCCCATCTCGACGGCGCGCTCCACGGTCTCGAGCTGCGCGCGCGAGCGGCGGATGGCGTCGATGCGCTCGGTCACCTGCTCCTCGGTCACTTCAACCGCGGGGTGGCCGATCTCGATCTCGGTGTACTGGCCGAGCGTGACCTCGGGGCGCACTTCGACGGTCGCCTTGAAGACGACGGGCTCGTTCTTCTCAGCCTTGACCAGCTCGAAGCGGGGCTCGGCGATGGGCTCGAGCTTCTCCTGCTCGACGGCGCTGGAGTAGACCTCGGGAATGAGGACTTCCAGGGCTTCCTGCTTCAGGTACTCGGGGCCGACGTGCCGCTCGACGACCGGACGGGGAGCCTTGCCCTTGCGGAAGCCGGGGATGTTGACCTGCTGAGCGACCTTTTTGTAGGCCTTGTCGTAGGCGGCGTCGAAACGCTGGGTTTCGACTTCGACTTCGAGCAGGATTTGGTTCTTTTCCTTCTTTTCGAGGGTGACTTTCACGATTGCCTCCAACGCTTGCGGCATGTTGCCCCAAACTCAACTTACAGTGGGATCAAAGTATATCACACCCGCCCTCCCCTGAGTGGGGAGCGGGTGAGCGAGTTGCAGATCGGTTCCTAGACCACCGAATGGGCCCGCCGCTCCCCGGCGTACGCCGTACAAGCTTCCACGAAGGCGCCGAAGAGGCGGCCCGAAAATTCGCCATGCTGGCATTCCGGGTGCCACTGGACCCCAATCATGAATTGCTCGGCCCCTTCCAGCGCCTCGACGACGCCGTCCGCCGCGTGGGCCACCGGCTTTAGCCGGGGGGCCACCGAGTCGGCCGCCTGGTGGTGGAAGGAGTTGACCCAAAGTTCGGTCGTGCCGGCAATTTGGGCCAAACGGGACGCGGGATCCAGCTGGATGCCATGGCTACCCTCGGTGCTGGGCGCCTCCTGCCGGTGGGCAGTGTCGCTGGGCTTCTCCGAGGGCAGGTCCTGGATGAGCGTGCCACCCAGGGCGACGTTCAGGACCTGAAGCCCGCGGCAGACGGCCAGAACGGGCATGCCCCGCCGAACGGCCTCTTTTGCGAGCGCCAGTTCGAGGGCGTCCCGCCGCAGGTCCACGTCCCCCAGCTTGGGGCTGGGAGCCTGGCCGTAGCGCTCGGGGGCGATGTCCTCGCCCCCCGTCAGCACCAAGCCGTCGAGGCGATCCAGCACGTCGAGCGGCAACTCCCCGATGGGAGGCAGCATGACGGGGATCGCACCCGCTTCGCGCACCCGAAGCAGGTAGTCATGGGTCAAGAGGGCGGCGGTCATGCCGTTCTTGATGCCCGGCAGACCGTCCATGTTCCGGGCCGAGAGGCCGACGACGGGAATCACGTGCGGCTCCGGTCCGCGGGACGCGTCGCGAAGTTCCAGCCTTCCAGCTCTTGGCGCATGGGATGGAACGTCATGTCGTAGTGGATGGGGGTCACCGAGATGCAATTGTCCCGGATCGCCATGACGTCGGTGTCGGGTTCTTCCTCGAGCGCGATCACTTCGCCGGCCAGCCAGTAGTAGGTCTTGCCGCGCGGATCGGTGCGCACCTCGAAGGAATCCGTGTAGCGCTGCTCGCCCAAGCGGGTGATGCGGACGCCGACGACGTCTTCGGCCGAGATGGCCGGGTAGTTGACGTTGAGGAGCACCTTGCGGGGCAGCTTATGGGTGGGATCGGAGAGCTGGCGAGCCATCTCGACCGCGAACTCGGCGGCCTTCTCGTAGCCGAGATCCGAGAAGGAGGCGAGGCTGAAGGCCACCGAGGGGATGCCCAGGATGGTGCCTTCGAGGGCGGCCGAGACGGTGCCCGAGTAAATGACGTCGGTGCCGAGGTTGGGGCCGCGGTTGATGCCCGAGAAGACCGCGTCGATGCCTTCCGGCATCAGGGGGCCGTTGGCAATCTTGACGCAGTCGGACGGCGTACCGTTCACGGCGTAGGCGGCCTTGATGTTGCCCCCCAGGTTGACCTTCTCGACCCGGAGCGGCTTGTGCAGCGTCAGCGCATGGCCGGTCGCCGAGCGCTCGCGGTCCGGGGCGACCACCGTCACCTCGTGCTCGGTGGCCAGGGCCAGGGCGAGCGCCTGGATACCGGGAGCCGAGATCCCGTCGTCGTTGGAAACCAATATCCTCATGGGTGGCAATTATCCTCGTGTTCTAGCATAAAACGGAGCTTGCAGGGGCTCCACCGGCCCGAGGCCGACCTGGCGCGCGTCTTTCCCTCGCGGGCCCGCACCATGAAAAAGATAACGGGCAGACCTGCCGATTGCAAGCCAGAGGGGCTTCCACCACCGCCTGTAAGGGCGTTTAATGGAGTTTTAATCCCCGCCAATAATCCTTTAAGACAGTCCCTCCCCGCCGGAGGGGATAAGGTATTAAGAACGGCGGAGGTGAGCCCTTGGCGCCTGGAGCAACCGCTTCGACCGGCCCCGGCCCCGCTAAGGGAAGTCACGCGCTCAGAGGAGACGGCAATGACGACAGTGAATACCAACCGGCAGGTCTACAAGACCCAGCAGACCCAGCCGCTTAACGATCCCGACCGGCTGAAAGCCTCACAGCAGGGTAAATCGACCCCTAAGCCGGGGACGGATACCCTGAGCCTGAAGTCGGGTACCAACGCGGTCTCCTCGACCTCCGACGTCGCCGCCAAGGCCCGCAAGGCCGCCGCCGAGCATATCGGTAACGCGGTCGTCGACGGCTCGCGCAAGCTTCACAGCAACGGCTACATCTACCCGCCCAACCTGACCTCCAACTACTACCACAAGCCCGGCAAGGTGGGTTGCTGCGCCGACTTCGTCGCCGACTCCTACGCCGAGGCCGCCAAGGCCCTCAACAACCCCAAGCTCGACATCGGGGCGCGCATGAAGGCCATGCCCGCTCCCATGAACAACCCCCATTACTGCCCCTCGATGATCCAGTTCTTCCAGAAGGAAGAAACCCTCCTCAAGCCGAACGCCAAGCCCCAGGTCGGCGACGTGGTCTTCTTCGACTGGGACGGCAACGGCGCCAAGGATCCGGATCACGTGGCGATCGTCTCCAAGGTCCATGCCGACGGCACGCTGGAGCTGATGGAGTCGCGCAAGTTCAACCAGCCGACCGAAATCACCACCATGAAGCCCGGAGATTCCCGCTACAACAACGTCGTGGGCTTTGGCCGCATGAAGGACGCCACGGCCGACAACGACGCCGCCCTGCAACTCGAGCCCCTGGGCTCGATGCCCTCCCGTCCCGGCGCTTTCGACACGGGGGCTCCTCCGTCGGGCTCGCGCAATCCGGCCGCGGCGGCCGGCGTCGGTCACGGCCGACCGGCCACCCAGCCTTCGGGCTCGCCCGCTCCGACCGTACATTCCGGCAAGCCGAGCAACTACACGCCCGGCGGGGATGACCGCCAGCTGGCCAAGGAGTTCATGAAGTCCGCGGACTGGCCGCCTCACCTTACCGAGTCCATGATGGACTTCATCACCAAGTTCTTCGAGAAGCTGCGCCAGTCGGCCAACATGAGCGACGAGGACATGGAGTCGGCCATCTCGTCGGAACTCGAGAAGAAGGGCGTGCCCAAGGAGCAAGCCTCCAAGCTGGCCAAGTCCATGGTCAAGGAGCTCAAGGGCAACAAGGAAAAGATCGCCAAGAGCCCGTCCGGCGACACCGCCAAGCTCATGGGCAAGCTCTCCGCCGAGAAGATCGAGAAGATCCTCGCGGATCGGGGCTCTCCGCTGGCCGGAAAGAACATCGGGGAGTTCGTCCTCCAGATGGAAGCCAAGTACGGGGTGCCTGCCGCCCAGTTCATGGCGCAGGCCACCATGGAATCGGGGCTCGGCAAGGAAGGCTACACCCAGGGCGATCACCACAACATCGGGAACCTGCGTCCCGGCTCGTCGTGGGACGGTCCGACGGTCTCCGGCTCGTCCGGTTCCTTCCGCTCGTACGGCTCGTGGGAGGAAGGCATCGAGGACTACTTCAAGCTTCTCTCGGGTCCGCTCTACGCCGGAAAGTCCCTCCAGGACCAGATCTTCACGTACGCGCCCCCGTCCGAGAACGACTCGAGCCAGTACGTCGACACGGTCAAGCAGCTTATCTCGGGCTGGACGGGAGAATCCCTCTAGCCGTCACCGACTCGGCATCGGTTGCGTCCCCCCTCCTCGCGCTCCATCATGGGGTTGAGGAGGGGGGATGCTTTATCGGCTCTTTGCGACCATGCGTCATGACACGCGCCACTTCGAGGCCGGGGCCAAGGTCGAGATCTTGGATGTGCCGCCCAGCCGCAGCCGGGTGATGGTGCGCGGTCGGCACCGGGATCATACGCGGCGGGTGGAGGCCTGGGTGGGGCCGGAGGCCTTGGATGCCCCGGTTCGCCAGTTCTGGCATGACGGCGTGCTCGTGACCGAGCCCTTCCTCTTGGTGCCGGGCTACATCAGCCCGGCCTGCGATCCGGAGTTCACGGACAAGGCCTGGTACACGCCCCAGGAGGTGAGATGATGCCGTCCCGCGAGTCCCCCCGATGGCCCGAGGGATCCCAGGTGGCAAAGCGCACGAGGGAGCGCGAAACGCCCGAGCGCTCCGAGCGGGCGTTCGCCCAGCAGGAAGCCGCCCTGCAGCGCATGGGCGCGCAACTCCGTGAGGCCAATGAGAAGATTGAAGGCATCAAGCAGCGCTTGCAGGCGCAGATCGCTCCCTCGAAACGCTAGGCCTATCCGGCCTATCAAAAGCCCTGGACCCCGATTTGGGGCCCAGGGCTTTTTTGGTTTGTCGGTCCGTGAGGCTAGACCGTCTTGGAGAACTTGCGCTCCTCGGGGGCCATGCGGCGCAGGTACGCATCGAACGGCATGCAGATGTTGCGAAGCAGAATCTGCCCGCGGGGAGTGACCGTCAGGCTGCGATCCTCGAGGACGACCAGGCCGTCCTCAGCCAAGGGCAAGAGCTCCGAAAGCTCGGTCGCGAAGGTGGCGTCGAAGTCGATGCCGTGAAGCTTGGATATCTCGGCCTTGTCCAGGTAGCAATGGCAGATGAGCCGATTGATCACGTCGCGTCGCAGCCGGTCATCGGCCGTCAGCCGCATGCCCCGCTGGGCGGGGACCTGGTCGGCCTCGGCCGCCGCGAAGTACTGCTTGATGTCCTTGTGGTTCTGGATGTAGACCGTGTCGAGGTCCGAGATCGAGGAGACCCCGAACGAGACCAAGTCCGAGTCGGCCATGGTCGTGTAGCCCATGAAGTTCCGGCGCAGGGTCCGGTCGTCGAGGGCGGTCGCGAGCTCGTTGTCCGGCTTGGCGAAGTGGTCCATGCCGACGAAGCGGTAGCCGGCCTGGATGAAGGAGTCGATGGCGAGCTCGAAGAGATCCAGCTTCACGTCCGGCGACGGGATGCTCTCTTCGGGGATCAGGCGCTGGCCCGGAATCTGATGCGGCAGGTGGGCGTAGTTGAACAGGGCCACCCGGTCCGGGGAGAGGGAGTGGATCTTGGCGAGGGTCGCCGTGAACTTCTCCACCGTCTGGAGGGGAAGGCCGTACATGAGGTCGACGTTCACCGAGACGAAGCCGAGGCGGCGGGCCTCGACGATCAGGTCGCGGGTGAGCTCGTAGGTCTGGAGTCGGTTGACGGCCTGCTGGACCTCGGGGTCGAAGTCCTGGACGCCCATGCTCAGGCGGTTGAAGCCCAGCTCGCGAAGGGTGGCGAGGTGCTCGAAGGTGGTGACCGTCGGGTGGACCTCGATGGAGATCTCGGCGTCGGGGGCGAGATTGAAGCGCGAAGCGAGGGATCCGTAGACCCGGCGAATCTGCTCCGGGCTGAGGTGAGTGGGCGTGCCGCCTCCCCAGTGGATCTGGACGACCTTGCGATCCTTCGAGAGCTGCGAGGCGACTCGGGCCACCTCGCGGTCGAGGGCTTCGACGTAGCGCTCCACGATCTCGGTGTTTTGGGTGATGATCTTGTTGCAGCCGCAGTAGTAGCAGAGTTTCACGCAGAACGGGATATGGACGTAGAGCGAAAGGGGGATTTCTCGGCGCTCGCGGTCATTCTCGGCAAGAACGCCCATGGCCTCGTCGTCCCCGAAGGAGTCCTTCCACTCGGGAGCGGTCGGGTACGAGGTGTAGCGCGGTCCCCGGACGTTGTACTTGGCGATGATGTCGCGGGGAACGAGGTAGGGATTATGCATACTGCTTGACCGAATACGTTTTGACCGCGTCCACGAAGGCCTTGGCGTGGTCGGGATCCATATCGGGGAGGATGCCGTGGCCGAGGTTGAAAATATGGCCGGGGCGATCGCCCACCGCGGCGACCATGGTCTTGACTTCCTGGGCGATGCGCTCGGGCGAGGCGTAGAGCATGCAGGGATCCATGTTGCCCTGGAGGGCCACGCGGTCGCCCACGCGGTCGAAGGCGTCCTTGAGGTCGACCTTCCAGTCGATGCCCAGGACGTCGGCGCCCGAGTCGGCGATGTCTTCGAGCACGTGACCGCCGCCGTTCATGTAGAGGACGACGGGCACGCCGGTATCCTTGACGCCTTCGATGATCCGCTTGACGTAGGGAAGCTCGTAATGCAGGTAATCGGCCCGCGAGAGGGCACCGCCCCAGGACTCGAAGATCTGGACGATCTCGGCGCCGGCTTTGATCTGGTGCCTGAGGTAGTCGATCAAGGTTTCGGTGAGCTTGTCCATCAGGAGATGGAAGGCCTGCGGCTCGTTGTACATCATTCGCTTGATCCAGGCGTAGTTGCGCGAGCCGGCGCCCTCGATCATGTAGGCGGCGATGGTCCAGGGGGCTCCGCAGAAGCCGATCACGGGAAGCTTGCCGCCCAGTTCCTTCACGACCAGCTTGATGGCCTCGCCGAGGAAGGGAACGGTCTCATCCGCAGACGGTACGCGCAGGGCTTCGACCTGGGCCAGGGTGCGGATGGGGTTGGGGAGGAGGGGGCCCTTGGAGTCCGAGAACGTCAGCTCCTGGCCCATCGGCTCGACCGGGATCAGGATGTCCGAGAAGATGATGGCGGCATCGACGCCAATCCGGGAGATGGGCTGGAGGGTGAGCTCGGCGGCAATCTCCGGGGTCTTGCAGCGGGTGAGGAAGTCCATGTTGGCGCGGATGGCGCGAAACTCGGGGAGGTAACGTCCCGCTTGCCGCATAATCCAGACGGGGGAGCGATCAACGGTCTGCCGGCGCGCAGCTTGGATGAGACGGTGAGACATACGGCCAGGTTCCTCATGGTGCAAGGGAAAGGGTAAAACCCTTCCAGTTTACCACAAGAGCGCGTTTTCACGGGATTCTCCCGCGGGGGCGCTGCCTTAGAACGGCCTCACGATGACCATGATGACGATCCCGATCATCAGGAAGGTGGGGACCTCGTTCATGATCCGCAGGTGCTTGTCGGTCAAGGCGCGGGGGTTCTCTCCGAGCTTCTTCTCGGCGCGGACGGCCTGCCAGTGGTTGAAGAGGAGCAGCACGACCAGGGTCAGCTTGACGTGCATCCAGGGCTGCTTCAAGAGGGCCGGGGCGCTGGCGAGCATGCTGAGGCCGAAGACCAGGGAGGCCACCATGGCGGGGTTCATGATCGCGCGGCGGAGGCGGCGCTCCATGCCCTTGAAGCGGTCGATGACGACGGCCTCGGTTTCCATGGCGTGGTTGACGAGGAGGCGCCAGAAGTAGAGGATGCCGGCCATCCAGGCGATGATGGAGATGACGTGGAGAGCTTTGAGCCAAACGTAGAGCATGCCTTCATCCTACCTGGCTTGCGGGCCCCACGCAAGCGGGAAGCCCCGACCGTCAGGGCGATCGGGGCTTCGGTCTCCGGGCTTACTCGTTCATGTCGTGATCCGGCATGCTTTCGTCGGTGCTGGGCGCTCGCTGTTGCTGCATCGGGACGCTGCCGATGGGGCGCAGGGCCTGGAATTTGCCGTCCTTGGTGCGGATGAAGAGCAGGTTGCGGCCGGCCGTGCCGGCACCTCCTCCGGGAAGCTGGTAAAGGACGTAACCCTCGGCGGTGCCGACGGCGACGAGGTCGGAGACGTCCCCTTCCAGGGGCTGTCCGACGGTTTGGTAGATGATGCCGTCGTGGATGAGGGTTTCCTGTCCGAGCGCGGGGTCGTACGCGACCTGAGTGGAGGGCTCTTCGGCCTGTCGGACCTGACCGCGATGGCAGCCGACCAGCAGGAAGACGCTGGTCAAGGCGAGCACGGCGCCAAGACGTAATTTAAGCATGTCTCTCCCTTTCTCTCGCATCGGGCCCCAAGCGAGTTGGGTGATCGCAGAGGCTAGCACCTTTGGCGGGCGGGGACAACGCACGCTTTGCAGCCAAACTCCCAGGGACTTCATCGTCACCTTGGACGAAGCCCCCGCCAAGTCGCCCCTCTAGGATGAGGTCTGGGGCATGGCCCCGTCTTGCCGCGAAACGGCCGTGATTCGGCGCCGTGGTTCGGCAAGGATCCCGGCGCCTCCCCGCGCCGGGGAGGCGGAAGGCATGAAGGGAGGCTCGGATGGTGAGTCGTAAAGCGATCGTCTTGGTGCTGGCCCTGGGGATTCCTCTCGTGGCATGTCAGCCGGCGCAGCGGGAAACCGGGGGCGGCGGGGGTGGGCAGGCCCAAGCCCCGACCATGGTCGTCGAGACCCCGGGGGATCATTTCGAAACGGCCTACACCCAGCTGGCCGAAGCGCATATCAACTTGGTGCAAGGGGATTGGAACGGTGCCGCCGCGTCCATGCGCAACGTGCAAGCGAACCTCAACGACATGAAGAAAACCAAAACCCCCTTGCCTCCGGACGTGACCAGTCGCATCAACGAACTGGAGCGCGGGGTCACTAACCTCGACAAGCTGATCGCGAGCCACGACCCGAAGGCGGTCGCCCAGTCGCGGGCGCTCATGGCCACCTTCACGCAGCAGTCCTTCTTGGCGCAGGTGGGCATGACGGGTGGCGGCGCCGGAACCACTCCGCAGAAGAAGTAGGCGTCCCGAAAGGAGGCTTCCGTGCGGATTTCACGGTGGCTGGTCATCAGTCTCATCGCCTTGACCCTGCCGTTGGCAGCATGCCGCCAGGAAGCCGAGACGCCGCCGCCAGGGGGCGGCGGGGGCTTCCAGAACACTCCGATTCCGGGTCCTCCCCCCACGGAGCTGGGGAACTCCTACAAGCGCGCCTACGTGAACATGGCCAACGCCTATATCGAGATTCTTCAGGAGGACTATAACGCGGCCCTGCCCCATGCCAAGGCCGCCCAGCAGGAGCTGAACCGTATCAAGGCGATGTCGGGCAAGACCCTGCCGAAGACCCTCTCGAAGGACCTCGACGACGCCAACACCATCGTCACCATGATCCAAGAGCGCAACCCCCAGGTCGCCGAGCGCCTTAAAGACACCATGGTGAACTTGACCAACAACGCCACGAACTACGACTTGGCGCGCGCCCATGGTGCGGGGGGCGGTGCGGGGACCACCGAACGTGAGACCGAAGGCCCAGGAGTCGCCAAGCCGGAGCCGCCTCCGCAAAGCCAGCCGGAACGGCATCCGCAGCAAGGCCCAACCCCAAGACGATAACGGCATTTCGGCGCGAGGATCCCAGCGGATCCTCGCGCCGTGTGCTCCATGCCCTTCACGCGCGCCAAGATCGGCTAGAATGGACTCGTTCATGCTCGGAAAGGGAGGGCTATGGGACTGCTCAACGCCGTTTTCTCGATTTATGGCTGGATCGTCTGGGTTCTCCACCTCCTGGTGGCAGGTCCCATCCTTATCGTGGCGGTTACTCTCTCGCCCCCTAAGGCGTTCGGGCTGATCAAGCTCTTCTGCCGCTCTGCCCTGACCCTTACCGGCATCCGGGTCCGCGTGCAGGGGCTGGAACATGTCGAGCCCGGTCGCCAGTACCTCTTCATGGGCAATCACCCCAGCATGCTCGACCCGTTCATCCTGGCGATCGCCGTCCCCCGCTTCGCCGTCGGCATCGAGAAGGCCGCGAACTTCAAGATCCCCATCTACGGCCGGCTCGTTTCCCGCTTCGGCAACATTCCCATCCACAAGGACGATCCCGTCCGCTCCCGCGAGGCGATCGCCACTGCCATCGACCGCTTCCGCCAAGGAGTCTCCATCGTCATTCTCCCCGAAGGCACCCGCTCCAAGGACGGCGGACTGGGCCCCTTCAAAAAGGGCGGCTTCCACCTGGCCGTCGACACCGGGGCCACGATTCTCCCGATCACGATCATGGGGGCTTACCAGGTCTTCCGGACCGGTGGCTGGCGCATGCGACCGGGGCTCGTCGAGGTCGTCTTCGGTGAACCGTTCAGCGCCGAGGGCAAGACTCGCGAGGATCTCGATTCCCTGCTCGCCGAGACCCGCCGCCGCATCGAGGGGCCGATCCTGGCCGCCGCGCAACCCGTCATCACCGCCTAAGGGGCAAAAGCAAAGCGGGGAGGCCGAAGCCTCCCCGCTTTGCTTTGGTTTTTACTTCAGCAGACCGATCTCGCGGAGCCGCTGCTCGAGGAACGCGCCCGCGGTGATGGGCGGGAACTTGGCCGGGGTCTCCTCCGAGACGAACCGGTCCAGGACCGTCAGGTCGCAGCTCGAGTACGGGTGCACGAAGAAGGGCATCGAGTAGCGCGAGACGTTGCGGCCGTCCTGAGGGTTGACCACGCGGTGGGTGGTGGAGGGGATGACCTCGTTGGTCACGCGGCTGAGCATGTCGCCGGCATCGACCACGATCTGACCCGAGAGGGCGCTGACGCCGACCCACTCGCCGTCGTGGGTGAGGATCTCGAGGCCCGCCTCGGTCGCCTCGCAGAGGAGCGTGATCATGTTGATGTCTTCGTGAGCGGCAGCGCGCACGGCCTGAGGATCCATGCCTTCTTCGAGAGGCGGGTAGTGGATGGAGCGGATGATCGAGTTTCCGTCCTTCACCATGTCCCGGAAGGTCTCCTTGGGCAGGTCGAAGTACTCGCCGAGCGCCTCGAGCATGATCTCCGCCGTGCTCTGGAGATCGCCGTAGAGCGTGGTCATGATCTCCTTGAGCTCAGGAAGCTCTTCGGGCCAGACGTTGTTGGGGTACTCGGCGCGGTAGGGATGGTCCGCGGGAAGCTCGGGACCGGTATGCCAGAACTCCTTGAGGTCGCCGACCGAGCTGTTCTTGGCATGCTCCTTGCCGAACGAGGTGTAGCCGCGCTGACCGCCCGCCACGTTGTCGTAGCGCTTCTTGGTCGCGAGGTCCATGCTGAAGAATTCTTGGTAGAGTTCGTAGGCCTTGCGGATCAGGGTGTGGTCGATGGCATGGCCCTGGAGGGTGATGAACCCGAATTCCTTGAGCCCGTCGCCGAAAGTCTGGATGAACCGCTGGCGCGCCTCGGGGCTGCCGTGCGTGTAATCGCTGAGGGTGACGACCGGAATCTGCACCTGATTCATGACCGGCATGGTCTCTTCTGCCTCCTCTTTGAGTCGCGGCTTCGCCGATCCCGAGGGATCGGCCAATTACGGATACCATCCTATCGCTCATCCGGGTAATAACCTTGCTTTAAACTTTTTTCCGGGGAGGATTGTCGTATCATAGGGGCATGGAACGCCTCTTCGATCGCGGGCTGCCGCCCGGCGCCGTCGACCCCGAGACCGCCTACATGGACCTCGGGCTTCCGGCCGGCACCGAGCGCCCCTATACCGTCCTCACCATGATCTCCACGCTCGACGGCAAGGCCGTCGTCGGCGAAGCCGGTACCACCTGGGGCATGGGCACCGAGGCCGATCACCTGCTCTTCAAGCAAATCCAGCGGAACTGCGATGCCGTGATCGTGGGGGCAGGTGTCATGCGGGTCGACGACATTCCCTATCCCCGCATCACTCCCGAAGAAGCCGCGCGCCGCACGTTCCGGGGCCTTCGCCCCAAGCCGCTCTGGATCATCGTCAGCGGCTCCGGCCGCCTCTCCCCCGCGCTCCGGATCTTCCGCGGGGATCCTTCCAATCTGCTGGTGGTTACGAGCACGGACGCCGACCCGGCGGCCTTGCGCGAGCTCGAAGGCCAGGCTCAGGTTCGGGCCTTCGGTGCGGGCACGGTGGATTTTCAAGCCCTCGTCCGCGCCTTGCGCGACGAGTTTGGCATCCGCCGCCTCAACTCGCTCGGAGGCCCTGTCCTCAACGGCGCGATGCTGGAAGCCGGAACCCTCGACGAACTCTTCCTGACACTCGCCCCCAAGATTCAAAACGGCCGAGAGGCCGTCACCCTCTTCGCGGGTCAGCCCTTCCCTCCGGAGCACCTCGTCGGGGCCTCGCTCGTCAGCCTCTATCGCTCGGGTGACGAACTCTACCTCCGCTACCGCCTGCGACAGACCGATTAGGGACGCGGAACACGCCAGAGGTACCAGCTCGCCACGGTTCGGTAGGGACTCCACGCCTGGCCGATTGTCGCCAAGGCCTTGGGCGTCGGCGCTTTATCCAGGCCTTTCAGCCGTTTGTAGCCTTCCCGGACGCCGAAATCATCGACCGGCAGGATGTCCATCCGGGCGAAGCCAAAGATGAGCAGCATCTCGACCGTCCAGCGCCCGATCCCACGTATACCGACAAGCCGGGCGATCAGCTCCTCGTCGCGCATGTCTTCGGCTGCCTCTCTCCCGGGAACGATTCCGGTGAGGGCGCCTTCGGCGATCGCCCGAAGGGTCTCAATCTTGCGGGCGGAGAAGCCGCAGCCCCGCAGCGCTTCGTTGGGGGTGGCCAGGACTTGGTCGGGAGTCGGAAAAATGCCGTCAGGGTAAAGCTCCCGAAAGCGCGCGAGGATCGCTTCGGCGGCCTTGGCGTGCAGTTGCTGGTGGGCGATCGCCCGGATCAGCTCCTGGTAAGGCTCGATAGCCGGTCTCGGCAAGAGCGCACAAGGGCCGACTTCCGCCATCAGACGCGCCCAATCCACGTCGATGGCCGCGAGATGGCGCTCGGCGTTCCGGTAAAGCTCACGGTACGGATTCGCATCGATCATCGGGTTTTTCGCCTTTCTATCGTTTCAAAGCGTACCTGAGGCCACGGCCTTCGTCACTCCGAATCTGGCTCGCTCAGCGAAATGGCCCGAAGCGCTCGGCCATGTCCGCGAATTTGAGAGCAAGACCCGGAGTGCCAGCCGGCTGCGGCACTGATACGATGGGGACATCCCATGAACCCCGGAAAGGAGAGTCCCTTGAGCGACGCGGATTTGAAAGCGACCTTGGCGATCGCCACCGAGCGGGACCCTCGCTGGGCTTCGGTCGTCGCCCGCGCGGAGGATGCTGACTTCTTCTATGCCGTAGCGACCACGGGCGTCTACTGCCGCCCAGCATGCGCGTCACGGCGGGCCCGCCCGGAGAATGTAAGCTTTCATGCGAATCGCGAGGCGGCGGAACGAGCCGGATTCCGGCCTTGTAAGCGTTGCAAGCCGGATCATCCCTCCCGGCAAGAACGGCAGGCCGCCATGGTGACGGAAGCATGCCGCCTCATCGAGCGCTCGGATTCGCTCCCGAGCTTGGCGGAGCTCGCGGCCCACGCGGGTGTCAGCGTGCATCACTTCCACCGCCTCTTCAAGGCCCAAACGGGGCTGACTCCGAAGGCGTACGCGCTGGCCCACCGGGCTCGGCGCGTGAGGGAGGAGCTCGACCGCGCCGGTACGGTGACGCAGGCGATCGTCGACGCCGGCTACAATTCCAATGCCCGTTTCTACGAGGCCTCGGATCAGATTCTCGGCATGACCCCCACGACCTACCGCAGCGGAGGAGCTGACATGGACATTCACTTCGCTATCGCCGAGAGCTCGCTGGGAGCTGTCCTCGTGGCCCGGAGTCCGCGTGGAGTCTGCGCCATCCTCATGGACGACGAGCCGGAAGCCTTGCTCCGCGACCTCCAAGATCGTTTCCCCAAGGCGAATCTCATCGGGGGGGAAAGCGGCTTCGAGGAGCTGGTCGCAAGAGTTTTGGGTTTCATCGAGGAGCCGGCCGTCGGGCTCGACCTGCCGCTCGACATTCGCGGCACCGCCTTTCAGCAGCGCGTCTGGCAAGCCTTGCGGGAGATTCCCGTGGGGACGACGGCGAGCTACACCGAGATTGCCCAGCGGATTGGCGCGCCCAAGTCGGTGAGGGCGGTAGCCCAAGCCTGTGGGGCCAACGCGCTGGCTTTGGCGGTTCCTTGCCATCGCGTCGTGAGGAACGACGGGGGGCTCTCGGGCTACCGCTGGGGCGTCGAGCGCAAGCGCGAGCTGCTCGCCCGAGAGTCGCAGGTCGAGGCGCGCTAGGCGTCTACGGTGGCCGTTTCCCGGGTTAGCGCCCCGACGGTAACCGGATCGATCCGGGACTCGGCGGCTCCGTTGGGCCATGCGAGAAGGCCGAAGACTTCGCGCCCTTGCGTCAGGTAGCGTTCCTCGAAGTTGGTGAGCGGGCGTTCGACGGGAACGGCGATTTGATGCGGAATGCCCAGTTCGGTGAGCATGGCGACGGTGTAGTGGAAGAGCGCCTCGTGGTCGGTCCTGAAGTTGAGAGCGCCGCCCGGCTTGAGCAGCTTCTGGTAGCGGCGCAGCCGGTCGGGGTGGGTCAGACGATGCTTGACCTGCCGGATATGCGGCCAGGGATCCGGGAAGAGCACCGAGATCATGTCGACTTCTCCGGGACCGAAGGCGTCCAGCAGCTTGTCGGCATCCCCGACCACGAAACGAATGTTGCTCAGGCCGTACCGATTGCAGACGCCATGGGCCATGTAGACCCGGTCCGGCTTGAGTTCGAGCCCCACGTGGTTGAACTCGGGGCTGCGGTAGGCCATTCGGGAGAGGTGGAGGCCCTTGCCCATGCCGATTTCGAGGTGAAGGGGAGCTTGTCTTCCGAAGACTTCGTGCCAGCGTCCCTGCCAGCGGGCCGGTTCGGGGACGACGGTTTCGGGGGGAGTATCCTGGATGAACCGGATTTGAGTCAGTTTTTTACGCATCGCTCTTCATTTCGCATGGGGCGCCAAAGCGTTAATGTTACCAAAAAATTCGCCGCTTGAAACGGGGGAACGGCTCAGGGACATCCTTCCCAGGGGATCGGACGACTTTCAACTCCGAGTTAAGTCCCGGGATGGCGGATTTAACGGCTGCGAAGCCTCCCTGTTTGCTATAATTTGTAAGGTCGCACGGTTACGACACGGGAGATCGAGGTCAAATTGAGCGAACGCAAGGTTCCCGTCTTTGAACTTAGCCCTGGGATGGTGCTTGCCGAGCCGGTTTGCCACCCTTTCACCCAGCAGGTGATCTGGGCGAGCGGAACCACGCTCACCGATCAGCATATCGCGATGCTTCGCAAGATGGACCTGCGCAGCCTGAAAGTCGTCGACTTCGCCAAGCGCGGGCCCGAGTTGAGCTCGTCCCCACTGGCGGGCGCCCCGGCCCCCACCGCGGCTCCCTCCACTCCTCCGACGGCACAGGCTGCGGTCCCCGCCCCGGCGCCTCCGGCGCCCCGGTCAATGGAGCCCGCGACGGCCTCCGGCTCCGCCACCGCCCCGACCCCCGCGGCCCCGGTCCGCTACTCGCTCACGCGCCCCTCGGAGACCTCCCGGACCGCCGCTCCCGCCGCCCGGGCCCATGGCGCGGCGCAGGCCAACGCGCCCTGGAAGCGTCCCGTCCCCCAGAACGAGATCTACAAGCCTCATGCGGTCAAGCACGAGGTGCTCCAGCGCAACCTCTCGACGGTCCGGCATATCACGGCCCAGGCTAAGCAAGCTTCGAAGATCGACATTCGCGCGGTGGACGCGTCCGTGCAGACGACCATCCAGCGGATCGTCACCAACAAGGAGCTGCTCGAAAGCCTTATCGACCTGCGCGTCTACGACGAGTACACCTACGCCCACTCGTCCAACGTCATGAGTCTCGCCCTGGTGGTCGGTCACGCCCTGGGCTTCCCCCCCGACAAGCTCCGGATCCTGGGCATCGGCGCCTTGCTCCACGATATCGGCAAGGCCATGGTCCCCGAGGCCATCCTCCATAAGCCCGGCAAGCTCACCGAGGAAGAATTCAACATCATGGCCACCCACCCGGCCAACGGCATCATGATGCTCGCCGCCTACGGTTGGGCCACTACGGATATCAAGAACATCGTTTTCCAGCACCACGAGAAGTTCAACGGCTCGGGCTACCCCATGAAGCTCTCGGGATCCGCCATCTCCGAGATGGCCCGAATCGTCTCGGTGGTGGACGTCTACGACGCCCTCATCTCGGACCGCCCCTACAAGGTCGGCTTGCCTCCCAACGTGGTCTACCAGGCCATCATCAACGGCGCGGGCGAGCACTTCGATCCCCGAATCGTCCAGGCGTTCGTTCGCTTCATCGTGCCCTACCCGACCGGCTGTCAGGTCTTGCTCAATACCGGTCAGGTAGCCCGGGTCATCCGAGTCTCTCATTCCGACCTCATGCGCCCCGTGATCGACCTCGAAGGGCAACTCATCGACCTGACGCGCGATAGCCGCTTCTCCATCGTCAACATGTACAAACCGAATCAGGCCTAAATGCAAGATTTACCCCGCGTTTTCCTTCCCCCTTCGGCCTTCGCCGACGCCGGCACTGTCGGTGGCCAAGTCACGCTGGACGGCGAGGCGTTTCATCACCTCTGCCGGGTCCTCCGCCTCAAGGAGGGCGATCGCCTCTACGCCCTCGACGGCCTTGGCATGCTCTACCACGTCACGCTCGACACGGTCTCCAAGGACCGGGCGCTGGGCCACGTGACCGGCTCAGAACCGGCCGGTGGCGAGCCCCCCGTGCCCATCACGCTGGCGGCGGCCATCCCCAAGGGCGAGCGCTGGGAGTGGATCCTCCAGAAGGCCACCGAACTCGGCGTCAGCCGCATTCTCCCCTTGATGACCTCGCATACGGTGGTTCAGATCGATCCCCGAAAGGCGCAGGACAAGCAGGCCCGCTGGCAGAAGATCGTCCTGGAAGCCGCCGAGCAGTGCGAGCGCGGCCGGGTGCCCGAGGTGATGACCCCGATGACCTGGAACGCCTTCCTCAAGTCGGCCGCGGCGGAGACGTCCCCGTCACCTCTCATCCTGGCCTGCCTGGAACGCTCTGGCTCGCCCATGCCCCAGGTGCTCGGCGAAGCGCCGCGACCGGAGGCCATCACCGTCCTGGTAGGACCCGAAGGAGGCTTCAGTCCCTCCGAAGCCGAAGAGGCCCTCGCCCTCGGGGCCAAGGGCATCAGCCTGGGAAGCCGGATTTTGCGCGCGGAAACGGCGAGCACCGCGGTGCTCGCGATGCTCGCTTACCAGTACGAACTCAGAAATTAACGCTTCTTGGGATCGTTAGGGGACGGCTTGGGGGGCAACTTCCCGGTCCCCGGAGCTCCGCCGCCACCCGTCAACTTGAACTTGGGCTCGGGCTGGCCACTGCTCGCCGCGTTGCCGGAGCTTTGCCCGGACCCGCCCGGCAGTTTGGGGAAACGCGAGACGGCATCCTTGTAGCCTTGCATGACCTTGTTGAAGACGTCGAAGCCCTTTTCGGTCGCCGGGGCCTGCTTGACCTTGCTCAGGACGTCGCGGCTCATCCCCTGTAACTTTTCACGCCCCATGTCGGTGACCTGGTTCAGGCGTTCGCGGCCCATGTCCGTCACCTGGGAGAGTTTCTCGCGCCCGAGGTCCGTGACCTGGGAGAGCTTCTCGCTGGGCAGCGACAGGGGGGAGGTCTTCCTTTCGGGCGGGCGCGCCGCGGCGGGAGGCGTTAGCGGCGCCGTGGGCGCCGGCCGCGAAGGAACGGGCCGAGGCTTGGGCTGCGGCATGGTCGCACTCGGAGCCGAGCCCGGCGCGAAGCCCGTCTCAGCGACGAAGTTGGAGCCCGTCGTCGGGGCCAGGGGCTCAGTCTTGCGCTCGAGGATCTTGGGCGGGTTGAAGCGGGGATTCTCGGGAATCTCCGGCAGGATGTGCTTCGCCTCGCTCCCCGGCATGGGCGCCGGTGCCGCCTTTCCAGGCTTCGATAGCTTGGAACCCAGGGGCTTGCCCTTGAGTCCGCCCTTCTTGACGGTGGGCTCCTCGACGGGCGGAGGAGGGGGAGGCAACGCGGCGAGATAGGCTTCCAGCTTTTCCAGGGCGCCCTTGGCTTGCTCGCCGAGCTTGGGGTCGTCGAGCAGGATGAAGTAATAGGCGGCGGCCCGAGGGAAGTCCTCAAGACGCTGCGCCAGACGAGCGGCCACCTGGATGACCTGGGGCTGGGCTGGGTTGCGCTTGATCGCCTGCTCGTAGGCCATCAAGGCCTGCGGCAGGTCGCCGATGTTCGCGAAGGCCTTGCCGAGCCTCAGGTAGACCTCGTTGTCGGCTTCGCCCAGTTCGATGACCCGGCAAAGCTCGACGGCGGCTTGCCGGTGATCGCCCAGCGTAAGCGCGATAGAGCCCATGAGCTTGTGCACCGGGGGGTAGTTGCCGGCAATTTGCTGGACGAGATACGCCTGGGTGGCGGCTCGTTTGAGATCCCCCTTGTCGAAGGCGATCTTCGCGAGGCGGTAGCGCGCGACCACGGCCTTGCTGTCGTTGACTAGGGCCTTCTCGAAGCAGACGATGGCATCCTGAAGCAAGCCGCGCTCTTCCTTGAGGATGCCCAGGTGGATGAAGGCGTCGGTGAGGGACTCGTCGCGCTTGGTGGCCTCTTCGAGGTTCGTGAAGGCCTCCGCTTTGCGGCCGAGCTGGATCAAGGCCTCTGCCCAGAAGAACTGGGTGTTGGGCTGGGGGTTGCGCTCGTAAGCCTCTTCGAGGATCTCGGCAGCGCGGTCGAACTGGCGAAGCTTGGAGTGGGCGCGGCCAAGCAGGGCAAGGGCTTCGGCGTACCGACGCGGGACGCTCGGCGAGATGGTTGAGAGGACCTGGATGGCCTCATCGTATTGCTGCGCTTGGAAGAGCGCATGGCCCTGTTGTAGCGGATCGTCGTTGGTGGTCATGGGTCCTCGCCTAAGCTTGCCGGGTTACTTGCTCCATACCCGGATTTACAGGTTCGGCACGTCCGAGGACTCGGCGACCGGCACTTGTAGCAGCTTTCTCAGGCGATGGTTGATGGCCGACTTGCTCAGTGGCGGCTCGTGAAGCTCGGCCAACTGGGCAAGACTCGCGTAGGGATGCTCGATCCGCAGCACGGCGGTCTCTTGAAGCTCGCTCGGCAGTTCGTTGAGGCGCTTGGAGGTCTGAAGCGCCTTCAGGTGCGTGATCTGGGATTGGGCCGTGGCCACGGTTCGCTCGAGGTTCGCCGTCTCGCAGTTGACCGTGCGTTGGACGTTGTTCTTGAGGTCGCGGCTGATCAGCACTTCTTCGAACTGAAGCAGGGCCTGGACGGCCCCGATCATGGTGAGGAACGCGGCGATATCTTCGGACTTCTTGACGTAGGCGGTCCACTGGCCGCTGCCGCCGCGCTGGTAGTTGCCGGCTCGGATGCCCTCGGCGTCCAGCAGGTCGACGATCCAGACGGAGACGTCCCCGGGGGCCGTGAACTCCAGGTGGTAGGCCCGTTCGGGATCGACCACCGAGCCGCACCCCAGGAAGGAGCCGCGCAGGAAGGCGCGCCGGCAGCAGGAGCGCTTCTTGATCTGGCGCTCCAGGTCGTCCATCGAGGTCTCACGACCGAGGCCCTCGTCGTTCAAGGGGATGAAGAGGCGGTAGGCCTGCCCCTTGCCGGCACCGGGGGAGGCGAGATGGGGCGGCGTGGAGAAGGCGTTCTTGGCGAGCCGAAACAGCAGCCGCGCGACCGCGGCGTTGTCGACCGCCAGGGCCAAGCACGGCTCGCCGTCCATCATGGCGGCGTCCTTGCCACAGACGCTGAACAGGGCCAGCAGCATCGCGCGCTCACAGCAGGCCTTGCCGGGAGGCAGGTTGGCGAGCTGGGACCGGACGTCCTGAGAGAAACTTAGCGGTTTGGTCGCCATCAGCGGAACCATCCCTTCTGGTGGCCGGGGGGCACGTCACCGGGGAAGCTGAGGATCTTGGCCCCGTTGCTGCGGCGCAAGGTCAGGAGCCACTGAACGAGTGCCAGGGAAAGAGCCTTGGGATCATGCCGCGCGAAGGTCCCCTCGTCGAGCAGCGATGCCTCGATGACCTTCACGCCCAACGCCTCGCAAGCCGCCCGATCACAGACGACGGGGTACTGCCCTTGGGCCTCGTAGCGCTCCTTGAGGCGTTCCGGCGGGTCCTGGTTCACGAGGATCCAGTCGAAGGCATCGTCTCCGGCCACCTTGCGCAGGGCGCGGGCATGGTCCGACGCGGTGAAGCCATCGGTCTCGCCGGGCTGGGTCATGACGTTGCAGATGTAGATCTTGGGCGCGTGGCTGGCGTGAAGCGCCTCGCGCAGCTCTGGGATCAGCAAATTCGGCGCGAGCGAGGTGTAAAGCGAGCCTGGCCCGATGATGATGACGTCGGCTTCCTGGATGGCCTTGACGGCATCGGGAGTGGCTTGGGGAGCCGCAGGCTCGACCCGGATCTCGGAGATCGGGCGCTTGCTCTTAGAAATCTGGGACTCGCCGAAGATCGTGCTGCCGTCCTCCAGGGTCGCCACCAGCTCGATTGGCGTGAGCGTGGCGGGGAGCACCTGGCCACGCACGGCGAGGACTCGGCTGGAAGCTTGGACCGCCTGCTCGAAGTCCCCCGTGACCTCGGCCATGGCCGTCAGGAAGAGGTTGCCGAAGGAATGGCCGAGCAGCGAGGTGCCGTGGTTGAAGCGGTGGTTGAAGAGCGCGGTCATCAGCTCTTCTTCACCCGCGAGGGCCGTGAGGCAGTTGCGGATATCGCCCGGCGGAAGGGCGCCCAGCTCTTCGCGGAGCTTGCCCGAGGATCCGCCGTTGTCGGCCATCGCGACGATCGCCGTGATGTTGTCCGAGTAGCGCTTGAGGCCGCGCAGCAACGTGGAGAGGCCCGTGCCGCCTCCGATGGCCACCAGCTTGGGGCCGCGGCGGGTGCGGTAGCGGTAGAAGGCGTCGAGAAGCCTCGGGGGATCGACCGGGGTCAGGACCCGGACCACCTGCCGGATCACCTTGCGGGCGCCGACGTAGGCCATGTAGGTGCCCAGGGCGCAGGCAAAGAGGCCCATGGCCCACCAGGTCAGGTGGAAGCCGGAGCCGCGGACCTCACGCAGGGTGGCGTAGGTGAGGACGAAGACGCCGAGGTTGACCGTGACCATGCCGGCGAGCCCCAGGGACAGCCAGCGCTTGAGGCCCATGCCCGGGACCAGCCACTTGCCGAGGGAGGCGAGGGCGTCACGGAAGTGTGCAAAGGCCTTCCCGAGGGTGTCAGGACGGTCTTGCGGCAAATTGGGCTCGAGCGGGGTCGTCACGCTTAGCCTCTACGGAGCGGACGGGGTCGGTTCCGCGCCGTAGGCTTCGGGGTGGCGGTCGACGTCCCGGTGATCCTCCACGACCGAGTAACCTTGCTCTTGCAGGTAGCCGGCGAGGTAGTGGGCGATCGCCACCGACCGGTGACGCCCGCCCGTGCAGCCAATCGCGATGGTGAGGTGCGTCTTGCCTTCCTTGCGGTAGTGAGGCACCAGAAAGGACGTCAGGTCGATGAAGCGATCCAGAAACTCCAGGGTGACCGGGTGCGAGAGCACGAAGTCCTGGATCTTGTCCTGAAGCCCGGTGAAAGGCCGGAGCTGCGGATCGTAGTGGGGGTTCGGCAGGAACCGCACGTCGAAGACCAGGTCCGCGTCCGAAGGGGGGCCGTACTTGAAGCCGAAGCTCTTGACCGTCACCTGCAGCGCCGAATCCGCCTGATCCGGCAGGATGAACGACGAGATGATCTTCTCCTTGAGCTGCTTGCCGGTCATGTCCGACGTGTCGATGATGACGTCCGCCTGGGCCCGGATCTCGGCGAGCTGGTTGCGCTCGAGGGTGATGGAGTCGGTAAGGGTCGCATGGCCCCAGAGCGGGTGGCGGCGGCGGGTCTCGCTGAAGCGCCGCAAGAGCACCTCGTTCTTGGCTTCAAGGAAGAGCACCTGGCAGGGGTAGCCCTTCTCGCGGATTTGCTCGAGGGCGGTGCCGACGGCTTCGAAGAACGTGCCGCCCCGCGTGTCCATGACGACTGCCACCTGCTTCATGCGTGGGAAAGTCAAGTCGATGCACTGGGGAAGCAAGGGCGCGATGAGGTTATCGACGCAGAAGAAGCCGAGGTCTTCGAAGCAGCGGATGGCGAGGCTCTTGCCTGCCCCGGACAGCCCCGTGACGATGAAAATGGCAGGCCGGTGCCCCGGCTTGAGAGGGGACGAACCCAGGTCGGAGACGTCGTTCATGCGCTACCAGTGCCCTTTCTTTGCGAGACAGGATCAGTATAGGCCGTCGTCGCCATGGAGACAAGAAAGGGGTAAGATGGGCCTTTGACCGTCTCAATTGGCAGGGAGGACGCATGACGTACAAGCTGGTGGCCACCGATCTCGACGGAACCCTCGTCGGACGCGATCTTCAGATCAGCCCGCGCGCGCTTCGCGCCGTTCAGCGCGTGCATGCCTCGGGGACGCACTTCGTCATGGCCACCGGCCGGATGTTCCGCTCGACCCTTCCCTACGCCCAGGCCTGCGACGTCGTCACGCCGTTGATCACCTATCAGGGAGCGCTCATCCGGGACCACCGCACCATGGAGGACCTCTGGCACCGCACGATGTCGGCCGACATGACCCGCGAGGCCCTCGAAGCCCTGGCCGAGACCGGGCTTCACGTCAACCTCTACGTCAACGACGAGCTGCTGATCGATGAGCTCACGCCCGAGGCCGAGCTTTACAGCCGGATCTCCCAGGTCGAGCCGCGAATCGTCCCGTCCCTGCAAGCGGCCATTTTCGCCGAGCCGACCAAGATCGTGGCCATCGGGGAGCCTGACGCCATCGACCACTGGGTGCCGATCCTCCAGAAACGCTTCGCGGGGCGCCTCTACGTGACCAAGTCGATTTCGCGCTTCCTCGAGATCGCCAACCCCGCGATCTCGAAGTCGGTCGCCCTCAGCCACGTCTGCGAACGCCTCGGCATCAAGCGCGAAGAGGTGATCGCCTTCGGGGACGGGATGAACGACCTGGACATGCTCGAATGGGCCGGCTGCGGGGTGGCCATGGGCAATGCCCCGGACGCCCTCAAAGCCGTGGCCGACCGGATTACCACCCACGTCCGGGAGGACGGGGTGGCCCGTGTTCTCGAAGAGCTTTTCTAGCCTTTACTTGCGAGGGGGCTTCGGTCCCCGCCGCTTCGCACCGGGCCGGTCCTCGTTCCAGTCGAGGGCCGGTCCCTTCTTGGGCAGGGCGCGCGGAGGACGACCGTCCTTCTTGGCGGGCTTGCGCTCGGGCTCGTCATCGAGTACCCAGCCGGCCGGCAGGTCGAGATCGACGCTAGGGCCCCGTTTCGGTCCCTTCTTGGCCGGATCGAAAGCCGCTGGCGCGGGCTTGCCGGGACCCGGAGCGCCGGGTCTGGACTTGGCGGGACCTGACTTGGCGGGACCGGAAGGCCCGAATCCCCGCTTGCCCGTGGTGGGCTTTGTGGCGGGCTTTTCGGCGTGCGCCTCGCGAGGCCCCTTCTCGACCTTGCCCTTGAGCTCCTTGACGGGGAAGCCCGCCCGGATCTTGCTGAAGCTGAAGCGCTCGTCCGAGCCCACCAGGGTGATGGCGATGCCGGTCTCGCCCGCGCGGCCGGTGCGGCCGACTCGGTGGACGTAGATCTCGGGGTTCATGGGCACGTCGTAGTTGATGACATGGCTCACGCCGGGAACGTCGAGGCCGCGGGACGCGAGGTCCGTGGCCACCAGGATCTTGAAATCCCCCTGCCGGAACCGCTCCATCACCTGCTGACGATGCGGCTGGGCCATTTCCCCGTGGATCCAGTCCGCCGAGATCCCTTCGCGGCGCAGCCAGCGCGCGACATGCTCGGTTTCTTCGCGCTTGGCGACGAAGACGATGGCCTGCTCGGGCGCCTGGTTGGCCAGCACCTGGACCAGCTTCGGGATCTTGTGGCGCGGATGGGCTTGCACCCAGAAGTGCTGGATACCGACGGCCGGCGTTCCCTGGTTGACGGCGACCCGCTCGGGATCCCGCATCCAGCGGCTGATCAGGCGCTCGACGGCTGCAGGCATGGTGGCTGAGGCAAGAATGGTCTGGCGATTGGGAGGAGCGGCTTGGAGGAGCACGTCGAGATCCTTGGCGAAGCCGCGGTCCAGCAACTCGTCGGCCTCGTCCAGGACGATGGTGCGCACGCGCGATAGCGAGAGCACGCCCCGGCCGAAGACGTCCCGGAGGCGTCCCGGCGTCCCGACCACCACGGCGGCGCCGTCACGCAACGCCTGGACCTGAGAATCGAGGTCCTTGCCGCCGTAAATGGCGATCGCCCTTACCTCCTGGGCTTGAGCCACCCGGTTGATCTCGTTGGTGACCTGCTCGGCGAGCTCGCGGGTCGGCACGATGACCAGGCCCCGCACGGTCTTGACCCGGCCTTCCAGCGGCTGCAGCAGGGGCAAGGCGTAGGCGAAGGTCTTTCCGGATCCGGTTTCGGCCTGGAGTACCAGATCGCGCCCCTTGAGGGCCGGCGGGATACCGGAGGCCTGGATGGGCGTCGGAGCGCTGAACTTCAGCGCGCTCAAGGCGTCGAGGAGTTCCTGGCGGAGACCGAGGGAAGTAAACGTGTTCACGATGGTACTTTCGGACGCGGTCACAGCCGTCAAACGGGGTGCCTTGGGGGATCACAGGGCGCGGGTCGGAGCGGCCACCGGCGCAAGAGGCTCATGTGGCGCGCTTGGGATACTCTAGCACATCCGTCGCTCCGTGTTCACGCGGCGGAGAGGTTCCAAACCAGGTTAATAATGTGTTAGAATGACCCCATGGAGACAAAGCAAACCCTGAAAATCCTGGTCGTCGACGACGAGCCGACAAACACCGAGATTCTCACCGTCATGCTGGAGCGCGAAGGTCACCAGGTCATCACGGCGTCTAACGCTCCGATGGGAGTTCAGCTGGCCCTCGAGACTCACCCCGACCTCATCTTCATGGACATCCTGATGCCCGGGGAGTACAACGGCCTCGAAGCCATCCGGCGACTCAAGTCCAATCCGGCCTTCACCGGCAAGATCATCTGCCAATCCGCCAAGGCTAGCGGGCATGACCACCAAGAGGGCCTGGCCGCAGGAGCCGACGGCTATCTGACCAAGCCGTTCCGGCGCCAGGACGTGCTTTCCTTGCTGGAGATCGTGATGTTCGGCGCGAACCAGGCAGAGCCCGCTGGCACCTAACGAGACTTTTCCCTTCAAAACGTATTCGCCCCGGAGCTTCAGCAAGCTCCGGGGCGAATACGTTAAAGATGCCTGGCGCCGTCAGTGGGGAAGGGCGATCGGGTAGCCCCCATTGCGGCTAGTGGAGAGCACGTGACTGAGGGCGGCGGTCCGGAACTGCACGGCGCGCCCCTTGGCGCAGGCAGCGTCCTCAATAGGGCTGACCGGAACTTGGCGCACGGCGTATTCGAGGTGCCCCTTGCCCTCGCCTTGGGCATGCAGCGAGAAGATCCGGTAGCGGTGCGGGTGTTCGACCAGCGAGGGGCCGGTGAGCACCTGGGTGGACCCGAAGGCATGGCTGCCCGTGAGGTGGTAATGCCCGCATAGGATGGCCGCCACGTGGTCCTGCTTCTTGAGGGCCCACTGAAGCCGGACGCGATCCCGATCCCCGAACTTCAAGAGGTCCATAAGCGGGTAGGGCGTCACCGGAGGGTGGTGCATGCCGATGATGACGGCCTCGTCGCGGTGCGCTTCGAGGGTCTCGAGGAGCCAGCGCGCCTGGCGTGACTTGAAGCTGCCTCGCCAGGTGTGGTAGTCCTCGTCGCCCGAATCCGTGGAATCCAGCACGATCAGCCGGGTACCCTTGGCGGGCGAGAAGGAGTACCAGGGAGAGCCCAGGCTCAGCCCCTGATCGCCGAGGCCTTCCATGAGGAAGGCTTTTCGGGCATTGGAGCCATCGCCTTCGACGTCATGGTTGCCGAAAGCGGCGTAATAGGGGTGGCGCAGGCCGTCGAGGATGCGTCGGAACTCGGGAAGGTCTCGCTCGATACGGTGAGGAAGATGGAAGAGATCGCCCGTGAGCAGGACGAAGTCGAGATCTTGTTCGTTGAGATCGGCGATCGTGCGCTCGAAAACGTGCATCACCGTGGGGTAGCGAGCGATGCGCTGCGCGGTGAAGTGAAGATCGGTGAGGTGCGCGAAGCGCAGGTGGGGGCGAATCGTTCTCATACCTTCGATATACCCTTCCCGGCGCCCGACGCACGGTTGAAGCAGGGGTAAATCCATCGGGCGCGGCGTATCCCGATCCTACCACTCCCCGCGGGCTCATGCCATCTAGTCGCCCACGAGCTCCAAAAGCAGGAAGTATCGGTTCGAATACAGCTGCATGTAGCCAAAAGCGTTGCCCAGGTTGGGGATCGCCCCACCGCGCCGCCACGCGGGGTACCAGACGTCCATCACGGTCCCGAACATGTCCTGAGGGTTCCATTTGGCCTTGAATTCGCGGGCGGTAATCGTCAAGTTCAGCTTGGGATCCTGCTGGAGCCGGCGAATGCGCTCGGGCATCGTGGCGCCCAGGGCCGGGAAGTACTGGGCCTGGACCGAGCCGAGGCCCACGGCGTGGAGGCCGCGGGCGGCGGTGTACTGGTTGGTGTCGAAGTTGCTCTCGGTCCAGACGTAGGCTCCGAGGATGACGGGGTCGAGACCGTGGGCGATCGCCACTTCCTCGATGAGGCTTCCGTACTTGGTCCAGCCGTTGATCGCTTCCTTGGGGCTGAGCCCCCAGCGGTCCTTGGCGGGTGCCAGCAGGTTGTAGGGCGTGAGCTGGTCGAAGTTCGGGTGGGGAAGGGCGTTGAGGTCCTGCCAGAGCGCTTTCTGCTGCTTCTTCGGCACGCCTGCCTGAGTCGCGGTCGTTGCCCAGTCCCTGGACCCGAGCTGGGTCGCGAGGTGCATGGCGACGTCCACGGAGACGCCGTGCCGGCGGGCGATGGGGCCGAAGAGCCCCTTCATGGCTTCGCTTTCCGCCTGGACCTTTTCTTCGAGCGTGGGCGGTGCGGCCTCCACAGCCGGTGCGAGCGGCGCCAAACCGGCGCTCAGCGCCAGTACGAGCATTAGACCCCAGCGTTTGAGCACGGTTCGACACTCCTTCGGTCGGTCGGCGATCGCCCTGATGCCGCTATCATGCCCATATTCCGCCGCAATAGAACAATGGTCTCGCGGCAGTGCCACTGTTCACCCTCACGAGCGCCCAGCGGTCTGATAGAATAACGGTATGAAGCGACTTCTCTTGTTCCACACCGGCGGAACCCTAGGCATGTCCCCGTTTGACGGGGAGCTGCGGCCGGGGGATCTCACCAAGGAGCTATTCCGGTACATTCCGGAGGCTCAGGATCTCGCGGATATCGAGGTCCGGGTCCTTTACAACATCGACAGCTCGAATGTTCAGATCGACCACTGGCAGTTGCTGGCGTCCGAGATCGAGCGCGAGGTCGATCGTTACGACGGGTTCGTGATCATCCATGGCACGGATACGATGGTCTACACGGCCTCGGCCCTGTCGTACATGCTCACCAATCTGCCGAAGCCCGTCATCATGACGGGGGCGCAGCGCCCCATCTCGGCCATCCGGACGGATGCCAAGAACAACCTGATTGGCGCCCTGGAACTTGCGACCTACGACATTCCCGAGGTGGGCATCTATTTCGACCACCGGCTCTTCCGGGGTAACCGGGCCAAGAAGCTGAGCATCGACGACTTCGACGCCTTCGCGTCGCCGAACTTCCCGGCGCTGGCCCAGGTGGGGCTCAACATCGAGTTGCGTTCGGACCTGCTACGCCGTCCGTCCGGGCTGTTCCGAGTGAATCGCGATTTCTCGGATCAGGTGCTGGTGCTACGAATCATGCCGGGGATGTCGCCCGAGCTCTTCGACCCGTTGCTGGACGGGCCGGCCAAGGCGATCGTGCTTGAGGCCTTCGGGGCCGGTAATGTCCCCATTGCCGAGAAGACGCTGATTCCCTTCATCGAGCGGGCGATCGCCAAGGACAAGATCGTCGCCGTCACCAGTCAAAGCCTCTCCGGGGCCGTCGACCTGGGCCTCTACGAATGCGGAAGCCGCGCGGCGGCGGCGGGAGCGGTTTCTTGCACCGACATGACGGTCGAGGCGGCTGCAGTGAAGCTGATGTTCCTGCTTGGACAGTTCGATTCGCGAGACAAGGTGCTTCGCAACTTCGCGCTGTCCCTGGCCGGAGAGTGCCGTTAGGCTCGATTCCTTTACACCCTCAATCACAGTTACCACTCAAGCCGGTTCGGCGGGCCACGTCCCTCGAACCGGCTAAGTCGTTTTTGGAAAAGGCTGGCATGTGGAAGGCCCGCCGGGGTGTGGGACCGGCGGGCCTCGGCTCAGAGAGGGGTGGTGTGTCGATGGTTTTATCTTGCCATGGCGGAGCGTTGGAGGGAGTTAGGGCGATCGCAGGGGAAGTGTGCGATTGCTAACGCCTGCTTGAGAGCCTGACTCAATATCGGTACAGGCTACGGATGGCAGAAACGGCTTTCGGAGGTATGGTGAAGGTGTAGGGAGTGAGACCTGCAAAGCGTGACTCAGGGACGGTCAACACCCAGTGGCAAAGCTTACTGTGGAGACACCGCCACGAAGTAGATTTCAAAGAAGCAGGTCGAAAGGCCCCTCCGCCCCCCGCCATCAGCGCGGGGGGCCTTCTTGTAAACGCGATGCATCCAAATCGTCACTGCCCTCCAAAGGGAAAGCCCCCGGAAACCGGGGGCTTCAGTGCTGATGGGGTTTTGGGCTTTCGGATACGCCTGGCCTCGATGCGGAATCGAGCCTCTGATTGGCTGTTTAGCGCCTCACCCTTCAGGCTTCTGAGAGTATCCTACCTAGCGTATGTTTCGCTGGCGTGAAATCGTCATAGATCAAAGCTTTTATTCGACCCTGGAATCCCTTTGGCATGAGTCTCCAAGGAACCAGAATGAGTACCACGTGGGGGATACTATCGAGGTCTTCAGAGTGTTCTCGACTACGGGGCGAGAATTGGCAGAGGGCCTTGTTCGATTGATAAAGCACTAAGAGGCCTAGTGCTCTTGTTTTTGCGGTTGATACGCATCAATGCGCCATGGGTACGTCGTTAGTATGCATGGAAAATTACGCCCACTTTTGAAATGGGGATTGGCTGGAGGGTTTTTGCTCTCCGTCACCGACTTCAGACCCATCGGTACTCCGCCTCACAACGACTATATGCGCAGGGCTAACCTAGCTATCGTTCACTGTGCGCTGATGGAGTATGCACTCGATCATGACGGTAATTTTCCCAAGAGTGCAGATGAGGCATCGAAAGCCCTATTGAGACCTGGTTCTGGTTACCTTCGAGACGATCGGTTGCCGACAACTCCATGGTGGGGTAGACAGCAAGCCTTGATACCTGTTGATACGCTTCTTGGCCCGTACGTCAGTCCGTTCGATCGTAAGCGAGTTCGTTTTTCCGGCGGGAAAGGTTTTTCGCCTATCTCTCAGAAGCAGCCGGGAGCTATCGCTTACGACGGTTCGCTTGATGGCAAGAGCTTTGTACTCTATGCGACTGGCTGGAATAGGGGTTAGAAAAGCTATTTGCCGTGGCGTTTTGGAAAATGGGAGTATCAAATTTCCCGAATTATTGCTGTCACGACAGGATCCGAAGCGGTTCTACAAGATTACCTGGAGGCAAAAACCAGGAAATCATTGCATCAAGGGGATGGCGATGGCTACTCAATTATTGATTCGTTCTTAAAGATGAATCCACAAGGGCCATATCAATGAGTGATACCGTTCCAACATTTAATAGTAACCTATTTAATGTTGCTAAATCTTGAGCTATTACCTTCAATGCGTGTGTCTTTATGTAAGTAATTTCTGTATAAGTATTCGTTTTTTGGTGATTATGCTAGACTTGCCATCGTCTTCCGAGTATGTGGTTCATCGAGATGTTTATTTAACGGCAATTGAAAATGATCGTGAAAAAGATCACGTGGTAATAGTTGAGGGCACAGGGCATTCAATCGGGGGGGGCATGAGGGAAACGAGTAACCCAATATTAGGGGTTGTTTACGGTGTCGCTGCTTCAGGACTTAGCGTGATAATTGGATTTTTTGGCGTCGGATCGATCATTGGATCGACTATTGGCCAAATTCATTGGATAATCGGCCTGTCTTTAATTATTGCGGTCTATTATTATATTACTACCAGATGGGTTCCAAATATTGCCTTATCATTCGTGAACCATAAATCGTTCAATGGTTTTGCAATAGGGCTATTGGCACCGGTTGTTGTGGTGTATTCTATGGGGGCAATATTTAATTTGCTAAGTACTGAAAATTTAGTCATTGCATTAGTAGTTGTTGTCCTGCTTGTTATGGGCGTTGGTCTCGTTAATTTAAAAACCGAGATTAATGCACGTGAATTTCGACGGTCAGCAACCGCCGAATCCAGTTTAACTTGTGAACGACCAGAGGTGCCCTAACATTCAAGTGTGAATTCCAAACCATAAGACTCGGCAGGTAGACTATTTAGTACCTCAATTGAGGGTGGGGCTGGGAAAACCTTGGAACAAGCCATCCAGGAATACCCCCTTTTGGAAGGCCGGTCGAGATCCATTCTCCTGGTATGTGATGTGGCGATACCCTTGATCCTTCGTAACTGCTACGACAACTCCAGAATCGGGATTGATCGGTTGTAGGTCTCGGAGTTCATCCTTGCCTCTCGATCCGCATCTCGTCCACTTGGCGCAACACTTCTGATGCGGCTTCCCGGATCTCTTGTAGCACTTCGAGTTGTTCGGGCGTATCAGTTCCTTGAA
>RCUQ01000112.1_pt1 | contig 78677 bp, 69 predicted proteins | sample 2166351 | NCBI WGS metagenome assembly RCUQ01 (sample SAMN09932597, study PRJNA488358) | compost metagenome | feature: garden; material: soil; isolation source: compost soil in acetonitrile-enriched culture | place: Germany: Experimental Botanical Garden Goettingen | collected 2016-01-27
TGTCGATATAGGGGTTGTCGCCTTCCCAGATGATCGCCGTGCGCTCGCCATGCGTTTTCAGATGGCGGTCGATGCAATTGTAGGAGACGTTTGTCAGCCCGTCCTCGAACCACTTGATCGAAACCCGTCCCTTGAAGGACGTGTTCTTCACCTTCGTGTAGGGCTTGAACCAGTCGATCCGGCGGCCATGCTTGCCCCAGAACTTGTCCGGATCCTCGATGCTCTCCTCGTACCATTTTTCATATTTGTCCTTGTCGATGAGCGCTTTAGCCTTGGTGGACTTGAGAACCGGATAGACTTTTTCGGACATGTGATTCCTCCCTCACTTGCACCGTCGACCTGACATACGTCATCGGTGCGACATTTTGGCATTCATAGCAATTGGGGCGGAAGCGGCAATTAGACAAATGGCTGTGAGGGTCTGAAATGCGATCGACAAGGATCCTGTTTCAGAGAATTGCAATTCTGTCCTAATTCGATTATACGGCGATGAATTCCCGGAAATTGTGGTTGATACCCACGGCCCGCGACACCGGCGCGGACGGACAGAGGAACTATACCCATGGCTCAACAATTGCTTATGCCGAAGGCCACCGCAGTATGGCTTGTCGACAATACGGCCCTCTCCTTCGACCAGATCGCGCAGTTCTGCAAACTGCATCCGCTCGAGGTCAAGGCGATCGCCGATGGTGAAGCCGCTCAGGGTATCAAGGGCCTCGACCCGATCGCCACCGGCCAGCTTTCCCGCGACGAAATCGAGCGCGGCGAAAATGACATAAATCACAAGCTGAAGCTCTCTGAGCCAAAAGTTCGCGTTCCAGAATCCAAGCGCCGCGGTCCGCGCTACACGCCAGTCTCCAAGCGTCAGGACCGTCCAAACGCCATTCTCTGGCTGGTTCGCAACCATCCGGAACTCAAGGACGCCCAGATCTCGCGTCTCGTCGGCACCACCAAGTCGACCATCGAACAGATCCGCGAGCGCACCCACTGGAACGCCGCAAACCTCGCTCCGATGGACCCGGTAACGCTTGGCCTCTGCTCGCAGATCGATCTGGACTTGGAAGTAGAGAAGGCTTCAAAGAACCGTCCGCTGCCGACCGCTGCCGAACTCGGCGCCTCCCTGCAGCCGGCCTCCGAGACCGAAAACCTCGGCTTCGGCGATTACCGCAACGAGCGCGAGGAAGAGAAGGAAATCGACGCGGACGCCGTCTTCGCAAAACTTTCCTCGCTCAAGTCGACCCGCACCGAAGAGGAAGACGAGGACGACCGCTTCTAAGCGTAGCCCTTACCACAAAGAATTCAAAAGCCCCGGATCGTCTCCGGGGCTTTTCTTTTTGGCTTATCCAGCCGAGACCGCCGTGCTCTTCTCTTCATGAGCAAAGCCGTTTTTCCAAAGCGTTTCCCGCACCACATCGAGCGTTCCCGGATCCTCGATCGTCGCCGGCATGGTCCATGGCATGTCGTCGGCAATCTTCTGCATCGTGCCGCGAAGGATCTTGCCAGATCGGGTCTTGGGCAGTTTCGGCACTACCATCACCGTCTTGAAAGCGGCAACCGGCCCGATCTCGTTGCGGACCATGCCGGCCACCTCCGCAGCGATTTCGGAAGCTTCCCGTGAAACATGGTTCTTCAACACCAGGAAACCGCAGGGGATCTGCCCCTTGACCTTGTCTTTGACGCCGATCACGGCACATTCGGCGACATCTGGATGTTTCGCGCAGACCTCCTCCATCGAGCCGGTCGAAAGCCTGTGCCCGGCACAATTGATGATATCGTCCGTCCGCGCCATCACGAAGATATATCCATCATCATCCACCATGCCCGCATCAGCCGTCTTGTAGTAACCCGGAAATTCCTGCAGGCAGTTCTCCCTGAAACGGTCATCTGCATTCCAGAAAGTCGGTAGACAGCCCGGAGGGAGGGGGAGTTTCATGACGATATTGCCGAGCGTACCGTGCGGCACGGGGATGCCGGCGTCATCGACCACATCGATTGCATATCCGGGCAGCACCCGCGTCGGCGAGCCGGGCTTGAACGGCATCAGGCCCAGCCCCATAGGGTTTGCGACAACAGGCCAACCGGTCTCAGTCTGCCACCAGTGATCGATCACCGGTACCTTCAGCTTCTGCTCAGCCCATTTGAGCGTTTCCGGGTCCAGGCGCTCGCCGGCAAGAAACAGAGCCCGCAATCCCAGCAGATCATGGTTTTCGACCAGTTCGCCCTCGGGATCGTCGCGACGGATCGCTCGAAATGCCGTCGGTGCGGTGAAAAAGACTTTGACATCATGCTCAGCAACGACGCGCCAGAATGTTCCGGCATCCGGTGTGCCAACCGGCTTTCCTTCGAAAATGACACTCGTATTGCCGTTCAGAAGCGGTGCGTAAACGATGTAGGAATGACCGACGACCCAGCCGATATCCGATGCTGCCCAGAACACCTCACCGGGTGAGACCCCGAAAATATTCGGCATCGTCCATAACAGCGCCACCATATGCCCGCCATTGTCGCGCACCACGCCCTTTGGCTGCCCCGTCGTGCCGGATGTGTAGAGGATGTAAAGCGGATCCGTAGCTTTTACCGGCACGCAAGGCACATCACGTCCCCGCGCCGCTTCGACCATTTCGGCAAAATCGAATTCCCTCCGCTCAGTATCGAGCGCAACAACGAGTTGGGGACGCTGCAGTATGAGGCAATGGTCAGGCTTCACCGCTGCCAGTTCGATCGCCTTGTCGACCAGCGGCTTGTAGGCAACCACCCGGCCAGGCTCCAGACCGCAACTGGCGGAGATGATCAGTTTCGCTTGCGAATCGTTTAGCCGCGCCGCCAGTTCCTGTGCCGCAAACCCGCCAAAAACGACGGAATGCACCGCGCCGAGACGGGCGCAGGCGAGCATGGAGAATACCGCTTCCGGTACCATCGGCATATAGATGACCACCCGGTCACCCTTGCCGATGCCGAGATCGGCAAGCACTGCAGCAATCGCCTTCACCTCGGAAAGAACGTCGGCATAGGTGAAGCTTTTGCGCTCGCCGGTCATGGCGCTGTCGTAGATGAAGGCGGCCTGCTCACCACGTCCGGCTGCGACATGCCTATCTAGGCAATTGAAGCAGGTATTTGTCTCAGCCCCGACAAACCAGCGGCCATAGACGCCCTCGTCTGGGTCAAAAATTCTGTCCGGTGGACTGAACCAGTCGATTGCCTTGGCGGCTTCCTCCCAGAACCCTTCCGGATCCTTTTGCCACGCGCCATAAACGTCGAAATAGCGGCTTTGCATATGCACCTCCCGTTACATGAGCCGAGCCTGATAGAAGCAATCTAGGCTGGTCGGGAGGTGCCGGAAACCCCGACGAAGGGGGTAGGCCTATCGCGCGCCGAAAATGGCCGACCCGACGCGGACGCTGGTTGCGCCGAACTCGACGGCCGTCTCGAAATCACCGGACATGCCCATCGAGAGTTTTTCGACGCCGCATTCCCTGGCGAGTTTTTCAAGCAGCGCGAAATGAGGGCCTGGATTTTCTTCCGCCGGTGGAATGCACATCAGGCCTTCGATGGAAAGCCCGAGATCCTTGCGGCAGAATTCGACAAAGGCTTTCGTTTCCTTCGGCGCAATACCCGCCTTCTGCGGTTCGAGCCCGGTATTGACCTGCACATAGAGTTTTGGCGTTTTGCCCTGCTTCGTCATCTCTTCCGCCAGCGCCCGGGCGATTTTCTCGCGATCGACCGTCTCGATCACGTCGAACAGCGCAATCGCGTCGGCAGCCTTGTTGGATTGCAGCGGTCCGATCAAATGCAGTTCGATACCGGCGGTCTCGGCTTTCAGCTCCGGCCATTTGCCCTGGCTTTCCTGCACCCGGTTTTCGCCGAACACACGCTGGCCTGCAGCAATCACGGGACGGATCGCGTCGGCATCGAAGGTTTTGGACACGGCGACCAGCGTCGCGGAACCTTCCGGACGTTTGGCATATTTCTCCGCCTTGGCGATCTTGCCCTTCACGTCCTGCAACCGTTCTTCGATGTCCATTGCCCGCATCCTTTTCCGCATTTCTTGTGGGATCAGCGATTAAAGCCCATATGAGGCTCTGCCAAGGGCATTCCGCATCAAAGTTTGACGCCCCGCAAGCCTCAAAAACTTGACGCTTGCGGCCATTCATGGTGAAGGTCTGCCCGTATCTTTTATCTTGATTTCCCGGAATATCATCCAGATGGCGACTGAACGTTACAACCCGCGCGATGCTGAACCCCGTTGGCAGCAGAAATGGAACGAGGCGAAGGTTTTCGAAACCGACAACGCCGACCCGCGGGAAAAATACTACGTCCTAGAGATGTTCCCCTATCCTTCCGGCCGTATCCACATGGGCCATGTGCGCAACTACGCGATGGGCGACGTGGTTGCTCGTTACAAGCGCGCCCGCGGTTTCAACGTTCTGCACCCGATGGGCTGGGACGCGTTCGGCATGCCGGCGGAAAACGCCGCACGGGATAACAAGACCCATCCGAAATCCTGGACCTACCAGAACATCGAATCGATGAAGAAGCAGCTGAAGGCCATGGGCCTTTCGCTGGACTGGTCCCGTGAATTCGCCACCTGCGACGTGGAATATTACCAGCAGCAGCAGCACCTCTTCCTCGACATGATGGAAAAGGGCCTGGTCTATCGCAAGCAGTCCAAGGTCAACTGGGATCCGGTCGACCAGACGGTTCTGGCCAACGAGCAGGTGATCGACGGCCGCGGCTGGCGATCCGGCGCGCTGGTGGAACAGCGCGAACTGGTCCAGTGGTTCTTCAAGATCACCGATTTCAGCCAGGACCTGCTGGATGAACTGGATCATCTGGATCAGTGGCCTGAAAAGGTCCGCCTGATGCAGAAGAACTGGATCGGCCGTTCTGAAGGCATGGCCGTGCGCTGGGAAATCGTCTCTTCCACCGCCCCTACCGGCGAAACCGAAGTCACCGTCTACACAACCCGCCCGGACACGTTGTTCGGCGCATCCTTCCTGGCGATCGCCGCCGACCATCCGCTAGCCAAGGCAGCCGCCGCAAAGAATCCGGCTATCGAATCCTTTGCTGAAGAATGCCGCCGTCAGGGTACGTCTCTCGCAGCACTGGAAACGGCCGAGAAGAAGGGAATCGACACCGGCATCCGCGTGAAACATCCGCTCGATTCTTCCTGGGAACTGCCGGTCTATGTCGCGAACTTCGTGTTGATGGAATACGGCACGGGCGCCATCTTCGGCTGCCCGTCGGGTGACCAGCGCGACCTGGATTTCGCCCGCAAATATGATCTTCCGGTCGTCCCGGTCGTCATGCCGGTCGACGGCGATGCCGCAACGTTCGAAGTCGGCGAAACCGCCTATGTCGATGACGGCGTGATGATCAATTCGCGCTTCCTCGACGGCAAGACGACGGAAGAAGCCTTCCAGATCGTCGCTGACAAGCTGTCGCAGCAGGTGCTGGCAGATGCACCGCAAGGCGAGCGTAAAGTCAATTTCCGCCTGCGTGACTGGGGTATTTCCCGCCAGCGCTACTGGGGTTGCCCGATCCCGGTCATCCATTGCGAGGTATGCGGCGTAGTTCCTGTGCCGAAGAAGGACCTGCCGGTGCAATTGCCCGACGACGTAACCTTCGACCTGCCGGGCAACCCACTCGACCGTCACGCCACATGGCGCCACGTCTCTTGCCCGCAATGCGGACACGATGCCCGTCGCGAGACGGACACGATGGACACGTTCGTCGATTCCAGCTGGTATTTCACCCGCTTCACCGCTCCGTGGCTGAACGAGCCGACCGATCCGAAGGTTGCCAACCACTGGCTGCCGGTCGATCAGTATATCGGCGGCATCGAACACGCGATCCTGCACCTGCTCTATTCCCGCTTCTTCACCCGCGCCATGCGCGAGACAGGCCATGTCGCGGTGAAGGAGCCCTTCAAGGGCCTCTTTACCCAGGGCATGGTGGTGCATGAAACCTACCGCCTGGGTGCGGAAGGCCAGAAGGGCGAATGGGTTTCTCCGGCCGATATCAAGATCGAGGAAATCGACGGCAAGCGCACCGCCACCCTGCTGAAGAACGGTGAGGAAGTCACCATCGGCTCGATCGAGAAGATGTCGAAGTCGAAGAAGAATGTCGTCGATCCCGACGATATCATCGCATCTTACGGCGCTGACACGGCGCGCTTCTTCGTCCTCTCCGACAGCCCGCCGGATCGCGACGTGATCTGGTCGGAAGCCGGCGTCGAAGGCGCACATCGCTTCACTCAGCGCCTCTGGCGTCTGATCTCGGAAGCCGCCGACAACCTGAAGACCGTTCTACCGTCACCTGCCAAGGAAGGTGACGGCCTGGCGATCTCGCAGCTGGCCCACAAGACGCTTCAGGCGGTTCAGGGCGATCTGGACAAGCTTTCCTTCAACAAGGCCGTGGCGCGCATCTATGAGCTGGTAAACGCCCTTGCAGCCCCACTGACCGATGTTGCTGCGGGCAAGGGTGACGAGGTCTATCGCGCTGCCGTTCGCAACGCTGCGGAAATCCTGATCCAGATCGTCGCACCGATGACACCACATCTGGCCGAGGAATGCTGGACCGTACTTGGCAATGGCGAAATGGTATCGAAAACGGCTTGGCCGAACTTCGATGAAGCGCTGGTTGTCGAGAACGATGTCACACTGCCTGTCCAGATCAATGGCAAGAGGCGTGGCGAATTGACAATCGCGCGCGACGCGGATCAAAGTACTGTTGAAGCTGCAGTTTTGGCGCTGGACGTGGTGAAAGCTGCGCTCGAAGGCCGCGCGCCGAAGAAGATCATCGTTGTCCCACAGAGGATCGTGAACATTGTTGCCTGACCGCTCATCTTTGCCACGTCGTAGCGCCCTCCTTCTGGGGCTGGCGCTCTGCGCTGGCCTGGCAGGCTGCCAGGTTCGGCCGCTTTATTCGCAGGCCGGTGGCACGGCCCCCAAACTCGCATCCGTGGGCTTTTCCGAGCCGAAGAACCGCGTTGAGCAGGTCGTTCGCAACGAGTTGGTGTTCCTTGCTGCCGGCGGTGCCGGCGAGCCTCTGAATCCGGCTTATAATGTCACCCTGCATGTTTCCAGCACGGCATCGAACGTTCTCGACGATGACGGACTGGCGGAGGCCAGCGTTCCCGTTGCCGGCCGTGTCCAGGTAACCGGCTCCTACACGCTGACCCGTAGCGCCGACGGCCAAGTTCTCAAGCGCAGTGAACATTCCAGTGTTGCGCTGATCGACGTGTCTCGCCAGAGCTTCGCCAAACTGCGCGCCATCAGGGATGGTGAAAACCGCGCAGCGCGCGAACTTGCAGAGTTCATCCGCGCGGATGTCGCGATCGCCCTTGCCAAAGAGCCGCCGCTGCAGCAACCCGCATGGCAGAAATAAAGTCGCACGAGTTCGAGCGCTTTATTGAAAAGGGCGCCGAGCTCTATCGCTTCTACGTCATCTACGGACCAGATCGCGGACTTGTATCGGAACGAGCAAACCTCATTGCCAAGCGCAGTGGAGTTTCACTCGATGATCCGTTCGCACTACTGAAGCTCGACGTTTCCGATCTTCAAGGCGATCCTGGGCGACTTCTGGACGAAGTCAATGCGTTGGGACTTTTCGGCGGCGAGAAGCTCATATGGCTGCGTGGCGTGAACAACGAGAAGCCTGTCCTAGATGCCGTCCAGACCATTCTGGGGCAGGGCGCGCCTGCCAATACGCTCCTCATCGAGGCAGGCGACCTGAAAAAGGGAAGCGGTCTCAGAAAGATCGTCGAGCCGTCCCGGGCTGTCGCCGTGATACCCTGTTACGCCGACGATGTCCGCGCACTAAACGCGCTTATCGATACCGAACTGGCAAGTGATTCACTGACGATCACCAGCGAAGCTCGGCGACAGCTGATTGACCAGCTGGGTGGTGATCGCGTGGCCTCGCGCAACGAGATCCGCAAGCTTGCGCTTTACTGCCGAGGAATGGGCAGGATCGAGGAACACCATGTCGATGAGATCATCGGGGATGCCAGCAGTGTGTCCGCAGACGACGCTGTCGATGCGATATTGACCGGCGATCTTACGGCCTTTCATCGCGCATTCCAGAAGGTTCTTACCTCCAAGACACCGCTATTCCTTATCCTGCAATCGTGCCTGAAGCAGTTTCAATTGCTTGATGCGATGAAGATCGAGATGGAGGAGAAGCGAACGCCGGCCGGCCAGGTTATGGCAACCCTCGGCCGCCATATCCATTTCAAGCGCAAACCTGTCTTTGAAAAGGCGCTCAGGGTCTGGAAGCCCGAAGCGGCGAGCCGCGAAGCCGCACGCATCCAGTCCGCCGTACTGATGTCCCGTCAAAGACAAAGCCTTGAGCCGAGCATCGTATTTCATGCTCTTCTAGGCGCCGCACTTCAAGCATCAAAACAGTAAAAAGCTGCGCAAAAACAAAGCTTTGCGCAGCTTATACGGAAGACGACCAAACTATCTCTGCGTGCCTCAGCGACGCTCCAGCAGGCGGCAGATTTCTTCAAGCTGCTCAAGAGTCTTGTAGGAGATCCTGATCTGACCCGGGCCACCCCTGTGGTTGATCTTCACCTCCAGCCCAAGGGAATCCGTCAACGTCCGCTCCAGGGCAACTGTATCCGAATCCTTTTCCGGCTTCGGTGCAGCCTGCGGTTCCGACTGCGAACGGATATCGTTCTGCGCCAGACGCTCTGCATCACGAACCGACATGCCCTTTGCGACAACCGCCTTTGCAAGCGCTGTTGGGTCGGATGTCGGGATCAGCGCGCGCGCATGACCGGCGGAAAGCGTGCCGGAAGACAGCATGTCCCGAACGGGGGAGGGCAGTTTCAGAAGACGCAGGCTGTTCGCCACATGGCTTCGACTTTTCCCGATAATGTCACCAAGATCGTTCTGCGTATATCCGTGCTCGGCGATAAGCTGCTCATAACCCAGCGCTTCTTCCAGCGGATTGAGATCGGACCGCTGAACGTTTTCAACGATTGCGATTTCGAGCGCGGTCCTGTCATCGACGTTGCGCACGATAACCGGCACTTCCACCAGACCGGCAAGCTGGGAAGCACGCCAGCGGCGTTCACCCGCGATGATCTCGAACTGGCCGTCTGGCAGCGTCCGCGTGACGATCGGCTGAACTATCCCGTGCTGACGGATCGAACTTGCCAGATCCTGCAATTCGCTTTCGTCGAAATGACGGCGCGGGTTGCGCGGGTTGCGCGTGATGTTCTCGATCGGGACCATCCGGTCAGGACTGACATTGACCGGTGCATTGCCCGTCGGCATCGGCTGATCCATCTCGCCGATCAGCGCTGCCAGACCGCGCCCCAAGCGGCGCTTCGATACATCGTCGTTCATACGCTTTACCCTATCTACTACGTCTATGCTGCGACTTTGCGCATTCTCTCGCGCTGGATAACTTCCGAGGCGAGCTGCAGATATGCCTGGCTGCCTGCGCATTTCAGATCATAAAGGATAGCCGGCTTACCATATGACGGTGCCTCCGACACGCGAACATTGCGCGGAATCAGCGTCTGATAAACCTTCTCTCCGAGATAGGTGCGAACATCGTTGACAACCTGCTGCGCGAGATTGTTACGCGCATCGAACATGGTCAAAACGATACCCTGAATGTCGAGCGCCGGATTGACGGTACGACGAACCTGATCGACTGTCTCAAGCAATTGGCTCAATCCCTCAAGCGCGAAAAATTCGCATTGCAAAGGAACAAGGACCGAATCCGCAGCAGCCATCGCGTTCATCGTCAGCAAATTGAACGAAGGCGGGCAATCAAGCAGAATGTAATTGAATTTCTCTGCACCACTTGAAACCAGAGCTTTTTTCAGCCGGAACGCCCGGTCCTGCGCCTGGGAAATTTCCATCTCAAAGCCAAGCAGGTCCATCGTCGACGGTACAATCGACAGGTTGGGAACGGCAGTATCAACCGCAGCTTCACCAACCGAGGCGTCGCCAACAAGAATATCGTAGGACGACACCTTGCGGTCACGGCGATCGATGCCGAGGCCAGTACTTGCATTCCCCTGGGGATCCAAATCAACAATCAGAACGTTCTGGCCGATGGCGGCCAGTGCAGTCGCAAGATTTATGGCCGTCGTCGTTTTACCGACGCCACCTTTTTGATTTGCAATTGTGATGATACGACGCTTATCAAACATCTGGCACCCGCTTTACGGTTATGTCCGCTGCAGATTGCCGATCTCTAGGATAACCGAATCCGCTTGGATTGAACTCTGGTGTTTTACCAAATCAAAGCGCCATCTACCATGTGCTTTCTTCAATTCGGATTCGTAATCTCGACCTTTATGGAAGAAAGCTGTTGATGGCCTGTCGAGAAGCCACGGCGAAGCATATTCCAAAAGCTTGTCGAGATCAGCCAGCGCACGAGCGGAAACGAAATCACATTGAGGAATAAGCGCGGAAGCGTCTTCGATACGTACCGAATGAATAGTGCCCCTGGCCCCGGTTGAAGCGAGAGCGACGCGCAAGAACGCCGCCTTTTTCTGGTTGCTTTCAACAAGATGCACCCAGCCATCCTGATGCTCGGACAACAGAATCGCGGTGATAATACCTGGAAATCCACCACCTGAACCGAGATCGATCCATGTTCCCACTCTGTCAGCCAGCCTGAATATTTGCGCACTATCGGCTATATGACGCTGCCACATATCCTCTTGCGTCGAAGGAGCGACCAGATTGATCGTCTTGGCCCATTTTTGAAACAAGTCGGCAAATTGCTGAAGCCGATCTTGCGTTTCACGTGAAACATCGGAAATCAAGATGCCTGCCTCATATTTCTTTCTGCTTTCCTCACCAATGCCAGAAGCAACGTAACAGCAGCCGGCGTCATTCCTTCAATCTTTGCCGCCTGCGCTATGGTACGAGGCTGAGCACGGCTCAGCTTCAATTTCAGCTCGTTGGACAGACCTGATACAGTGTCAAAATCGAAATGATCGGGGATTGCCAATGCCTCGTCTCGTTGGGCAGAGCGTATGTCATTCGCCTGCCGCTCCATATAGACGGCATAACCCGCTTCAATCTCGAGAGCCTGGGCAACCTTGGGCGACAGTCCCGACAGCTCTCCCCAGATGCGCGCCAGGCGGTCAATTTCCATATCGGGATGGGACAATATCTCATAAGCGCTTCGGCGCTGACCATCCTTGTTAAGGTGCAATCCATGTTGCGCGGCCTCATTCGGCGTGAGGCTGAGCGACCGAAGCTGATCACGCCCGGAATTGAGTGCCTCCACATAAGCCGAGAACCTCTCCGCTCGATCCTTGCCAACTAGGCCAAGTTCAATTCCGAGGCCTGTCAGACGCATATCGGCATTATCCGCGCGAAGCGAAAGTCGGAACTCGGCTCTTGAAGTAAACATGCGGTATGGTTCGGTCACGCCACGATTGATGAGATCGTCGATCATCACACCAATATAGGAATCAGTCCGGCTGAAAATATGCGGTTCACTCCCTTGAGAACGTCTCGCCGCATTCAGTCCACCGACAAGACCCTGGGCACCGGCTTCTTCATAACCCGTCGTGCCATTGATCTGCCCGACCAGAAACAGGCCCTTCACCGACTTCGTCTCAAGCCATGGCTGCAACTCTCTCGGGTCTATATGGTCGTATTCGATCGCATAGGCCGGGTGCAGGATCGTCACCTGTTCCAGCCCAGGAATGGTGCGTACGAAAGCTTCCTGGATATCCTCAGGCAATGAGGTCGAAATGCCGTTTGGATAAACCGTAAAATCGTTGAGACCTTCCGGCTCAAGGAAGATCTGGTGGCCATCGCGTTCCCCAAATCGGACGATCTTATCCTCAATCGAAGGGCAGTAACGCGGGCCCACACCTTCGATCTGCCCGGAATACATAGCCGACAAATGAATATTATCAGCAATGATCCTATGGGTCTCAGGTGTCGTTCTGGTGACGCCACATGCGATCTGGGGATTGGTGATCCGGTCGGTCATGAAAGAGAATGGCGTCGGAACATCGTCAGCTTCCTGACGATCAATCGACGCCCAGTCGATCGTGCGTCCATCAAGCCGGGCAGGGGTTCCGGTTTTCAAGCGACCAAGTGCAAATCCCTGTCGCTTCAATGTCTCCGAAAGACCAACCGACGGCGCCTCTCCGGTACGACCAGCCGGGATCTTCTTCTGACCGATATGGATCAGCCCCCGCAGGAAGGTACCTGTGGCAAGGACAACTGAAGCGCAGGAAATACAACGCCCGTCCGCAAGCAGGAGAGCTTTTACAGCACCATCCTGTCCTATCTCGATATCGAATGCGTCTCCTTCGACGACGGTCAGATTGGCATGATTTTCGATTTCGCGCTGCATCGCCTCGCGATAAAGCCGGCGGTCAGCCTGTGTGCGCGGTCCTCGTACAGCCGGGCCCTTCTTGCGGTTGAGAAGACGAAACTGGATGCCTGCAGCGTCCGCAACGCGTCCCATCAATCCATCAAGCGCATCGATTTCGCGGACGAGATGACCTTTGCCCAATCCGCCAATCGCCGGGTTGCAGGACATGACACCGATCGTTTCGCGCTTGTGTGTTACCAGTGCAACGGAGGCTCCAACGCGGGCAGCTGCACTTGCAGCTTCGCATCCGGCATGCCCGCCACCAACGACGACCACATCAAAGGTCAGTTCAGCCATGGAAGCCTCTATGTTTCACGTGAATCATTTGCCAATGCAGAATTTTGAGAAGATCACATCGAGAAGATCTTCGACATCGACGCGACCGGTAATCCTGCCGAGCTCATCTCCGGCCGCCCGCAACGCATCGGCCTTCAACTCAAGTCGAGGCTCATCTAATGCATTTTCGATGAATTTGGAAGCCAAGGCAATATGTTCGCGATGCCTGTCATTGCTCGCCGGCAGCCCGCCATTCCAGCTGTCTCGTGCCTTATCCACGATAGCGCGATGGATCTCGTCCAGGCCTTCACCGGTTACAGACGAAATACGTATTGCCTCGACTTTATCCCTCTTAGAGATATCCGCTTTCGTTTCAACTTCGAGATACGGAACACCGTAATCTTTGTGCACGATATCTGTAGTGGATCCCGCTTCCCTGAGATACAGGATCATATCTGCCGAGCGAGCGGCCGACTTGGCACGTTCGATACCTTCGCGCTCGACGACGTCCTCTGCTTCTCTAATACCCGCCGTGTCGTAAAGTCGAACCAGATAACCTTCCATGTCCAGCTCTACCGTCAGCACATCGCGCGTGGTCCCCGCTATATCGGTCACGATTGCGACCTCGCGTTTTGCCATCGCATTCAGCAGGCTGGACTTGCCAGCATTCGGAGCCCCGATAATCGCTACCTTGAACCCATTGCGAATAATCTCGGCAGATCTCGCCGAGACGGACGCAACGGACATCTCAGCCACGAGCGCGGCAAGATCACCGCCTATCATATCCGCAACAGAGCCCGGTACATCATCCTCGTCCGCGAAGTCGAGTTCCGCCTCGATCATCGCTCTCGCATGGGTCAGACGTTCCGCCCACCCACCATATTGGGCTGATAGGGCGCCCATTCCGGTCTGAAGCGCCAGTTTTCGTTGCATCTCCGTTTCAGCGGATACCAGATCGGACAAGCCTTCGACTTCTACCAGGTCGAGCCGCCCGTGTTCAAAAGCGCGGCGGGCAAATTCACCGGCTTCGGCAGACCGCAAACCCAGTTCCTTCAGTGTCCCCGCAACAGCGTTTACTACCGCACGGCTTCCATGAACCTGCAATTCGGCACAATCCTCGCCGGTAAAGGAGTGCGGCGCTTCAAAATATAGGACCAGGCCCTGGTCGAGCATCTCACCGTTTCGGTTGCGAATCGTTCGGAGGCTTGCCTGTCGTGGCAGAGGGGCCGAGCCGGCAATCTCGTTGATTACTGCTTTCGTCGCCGGACCACTTATGCGTATGACAGCAACGCCGGCCGGTGGCTGACCGCTGGAAAGCGCAAAGATTGTTGTCTGTGTCATGTCTTCGTTCCAATCCACAAAAGACAAAGGCGCCCGATGTCGGGCGCCTGCAAATTCGTCGAAGAATCCGGCTAAGGATTACGTATTCATTGAATCGAAGAAGTCCGCATTGTTCTTCGTCTGCTTCAGCTTGTCGATCAGGAACTCGATCGCATCGGTGGTTCCCATCGGAGCAAGGATACGGCGAAGAACGAAGATCTTCTGCAGATCCTGACGTGGGACGAGCAGGTCTTCCTTACGCGTACCGGACTTGAGAATATCCATGGCCGGGAAGATACGCTTGTCGGCAACCTTGCGGTCAAGCACGATTTCTGAGTTACCGGTACCCTTGAATTCTTCGAAGATGACTTCATCCATGCGGCTGCCTGTATCGATCAGCGCGGTCGCGATGATCGTCAGCGAACCGCCTTCCTCGATATTACGGGCTGCACCAAAGAAGCGCTTCGGCCGCTGCAGCGCGTTTGCATCCACACCACCGGTCAGAACCTTGCCGGAAGACGGGACGACCGTGTTGTAGGCGCGGCCGAGACGGGTGATGGAATCGAGCAGAATGACGACGTCACGACCATGTTCGACCAGGCGCTTGGCCTTCTCAATGACCATTTCAGCGACCTGCACGTGGCGAACTGCCGGTTCGTCGAAGGTCGAGGAAACGACTTCGCCCTTCACCGAGCGCTGCATGTCCGTCACTTCTTCCGGACGTTCGTCGATGAGAAGAACGATCAGATAGCATTCCGGATGATTGGCGGTAATCGAATGGGCAATGTTCTGCAGAAGAACCGTCTTACCGGTACGCGGCGGCGCAACGATCAGGCCACGCTGGCCCTTGCCGAGCGGTGCGACGAGATCGATGACGCGCGCTGAATTATCCTTCGACGTCGGGATATCGAGTTCCATCTTGAACCGCTCATTCGGATAAAGCGGCGTCAGGTTGTCGAAGTGAACCTTGTGACGGATCTTTTCAGGATCGTCGAAATTGATCGTGTTGACTTTCAGCAGCGCGAAATAGCGTTCGCCTTCCTTCGGGCCGCGGATCGGTCCTTCAACGGTATCGCCCGTCTTCAGGGAAAACCGGCGGATCTGCGATGGCGAAATGTAGATATCGTCCGGACCAGGCAGATAGTTCGCATTGGCGGAACGCAGAAAGCCAAAACCGTCCTGAAGAACCTCGACCACGCCTTCACCGATGATTTCAACATCCTGGCTGGCAAGAACCTTGAGAATTGCAAACATCAACTCCTGCTTGCGCATCGTGCTGGCATTTTCGACCTCCAGCGACTCTGCGAAGGTCAGCAAATCAGTCGGAGATTTGCTCTTAAGTTCTTGAAGCTTCATTTCAGCCATGAAGAGGGGACCACTTGAGAAAATATAAGGGAATTGGGCGTGTCGGTGGAATTCGCTTCCGCGGATGAAGTCCGGGGACAACGTCGGTTACACGCATGCCACGATATGGAGGTGTCGCGAAAATAGCGATTCCCTCCGCGTGCCGCAAGAGGCTTATTCAGAAAAAGGCAAGCCCTTTCTCAGAACGGCTTTACGATAACGAGGATTACGATCGCAATCATCAGCACGGTCGGCACTTCATTCCATATCCGCCAATGCCTTGCGGCACGTCTGGGCTTGTCTGCGGCAAAATCGCGAACCGCGCGACCAAACAGCACATGAACCCAGGTAAGCGCCACGACCATGGCAATCTTCCCGTGAAGCCAGCCACCCTGAAATCCGTAAACGTCCCAGGCAAGATAAAGCCCCAGCATCCAGCTTACCATCATCGCCGGATTCATGATGACCTTCAGCAACCGCCTTTCCATCATCTTGAAAGTTTCCGATCGCTCGGAACCGATCGGTGCATCCGTGTGATAGATGAACAGCCGCGGCAGATAGAGAAGCCCTGCCATCCATGACATCACGGCGATGACATGAAACGCCTTCACATACAGGATGAAATCATCCGGCCGTAAAACGTAGGTCAGGCCCAGGATGAGGAGAAATATCGCAAGCGCGATGAAGGCACGCGTCTTGGCCTTGCCGCCCGCACCTTCGTTTCCGGCTTCCTCGCGATGCCGCGCCATCAACCCAGCCCTCTGACGCGATTGACCAGTTTCGCGACATTGTCCGGATCAGCTTCCGGCGTGATGCCGTGGCCGAGATTAAAGATCAGCGGCCCATTTCCCAGAACCTGCAGGATTGCGTCGATACCGTCATCAAGCGATTGGCCGCCGGCCACGACCCGCATCGGATCGAGATTACCCTGGACGGGCCCATCTTTCTGCAGTTCCGCCGCAAACGACAGCGGCACGCTCCAGTCCAGCCCGATCGCATCTGCCCCGGTCTTTTGCCGGTATTGGCGCAGGTTCATTCCGGCGCCCTTGGCAAAGGCGATGATGCGTGCATTCGGCCGCTTGCTGCGCACGATTTCGATCATCCGTGCAACCGGCTTCACTGCAAAGGCTTCGAATTCCGCTTCGCCGAGAACACCGGCCCATGAATCGAAGATCTGCACCGCATCCGCACCGGCATCGATCTGGGCAATCAGATATTCGGCGGAAATTTCTGCAAGAAATGCCAGCAGATGTTCAAGCGCCTGCCGGTTGCGATAACCGAAGAGACGGGCAGGGGCCTGATCGGGCGTGCCGTGGCCGGCAATCATGTAGGTCGCAACGGTCCAGGGAGCACCGCAGAAGCCGAGAAGGGCAGTTTCCGAAGGCAATTCCTGCCTCAGCCGCTTTACTGTCTCCAGGACCGGAGACAGATGCGCCAGAGTGCCATCCGCTTTAAGCGAATAGATGCTGGCCTCATCGATCGGATCCATCTGCGGCCCTTCGCCGGGCGTGAACCGCACGTTCCTGTCCAGAGCATCGGGAATGACCAGGATGTCGGAAAAGAGAATGGCCGCATCGAACGAATAACGCCTGATCGGCTGGAGCGTGACCTCGACAGCCAGATCAGGCGTGTAACAGAGATCGAGGAACCCACCGGCCTTCTGCCGCGTTGCACGATACTCGGGAAGATAACGTCCAGCCTGTCTCATAAGCCAGAGCGGAGGGGGCGTCACCGTTTTCCCCTCCAACACGTCGACGATCTTCCTTTTCACCGGCACCAGCATCTATCCCTTATAAAAAGAATCCAATTTCTATTGGTTTCTATTTCTTAGAGTCGGTGTGTATCAAGGATTAAAGTCAAACCCCAGATTAACCGAAATTTTGCCAATATCCGCCGAGCGATATAAAAAGCATTTCTCGGAATTTTTGAATTCTGGGAAAAATCATAAATTCAATAAAAGATTCAATAATATGACCGGCGTGTTGGGTAGTTTTTATCTGTAGACAACATGTGGATAAGTTTGGCAGATATGACAATTGTCCACGCAAATCACATCCTCGCGTTCCATCAATCCAACTGATCGCAGATTGTGGAAAAAGTGGCGGTTTTCCCGAGGCCTGTCCCTCCCGCCTCTGAACATGGTCGCCTGTCCCAAGTTATCAACATACGGTAGAGAATAACGTGGAGAACCGGAAAAACTTCTTCCACTTGCATCTGGTTTCTGACTCCACCGGCGAGACTCTGATCTCTGCCGGACGGGCTGTCGCAGCCCAATTCCAGAACAGCTATGCGCTTGAGCACGTCTATCCGCTGATCAGGAACCGCAAACAGCTGGTGGCAGTGCTTGACGCTGTCGATGCGGAACCCGGTATCGTCCTCTATACGATCGTAGACCAGGATCTGGCATCGCTGATCGACCTTCGCTGCCGCGAAATGGGCGTTCCTTCCGTGAATGTGCTGGAGCCGGTTCTAGCTGTTTTCCAGACCTATCTGGGTGCGCCGTCGCGTCGTCGCGTTGGAGCGCAGCATGCTTTGAACGAGGAATATTTTGCCAGGATCGAGGCGCTGAACTTCACCATGGATCACGATGACGGCCAGATGCCCGAGACCTATGATGAAGCTGACGTTGTCCTGATCGGCATCAGCCGAACCTCCAAGACGCCGACCAGCATCTATCTGGCAAATCGCGGGATCAAGACGGCAAACATCCCGATTGTGCCGGGAGTCGAGTTGCCGGACGCTCTTTATAGTGCCACTCGTCCATTGATCGTTGGACTGATCGCCACCACCGACCGGATCTCCCAGATCCGGGAAAACCGGGAACTCGGCAATTCTCAGGGGCTTGATCGGAACACCTACACGGATCGCGCCAGCATCAATGAAGAGCTTAAATATGCCCGGGCCCTTTGCGGGCGAAACAATTGGCCGATCATCGATGTTTCTCGCCGTTCGATCGAGGAGACTGCCGCGGCTATTCTTGCCCTGCGACCGAGGCTCAGGTAATCCCGAACTGTTTTTCGCCCGAACTGTTTGTCGGAGATGATACCTGAAGTGACACTTGTCCTTGCCTCCTCAAGTCCCTTTCGCCGAATGCTGCTCGAAAATGCCGGCCTGACATTCGAATCGCGCGCCGCCGATATCGATGAACGACAGATAGAAGCCTCTGAAAAACACACTGGCCCCGAAGTTGTTGCCGGAATCTTGGCCAGGGCGAAGGCGCAGGATGTATCGCGTTATTTTCCCGATGCGCTCATAATCGGCTCCGACCAAACGATGTCGCTTGGAGATCGCGTCTATCACAAGGCAAAGAGCCGCGCCGAGGCCCGCGATAACCTGCTCTCCCTCTCAGATCGGACCCACAGGCTTAACAGTGCTGTGGCCATTGTAAAAAACGGAACTCTGGTCTGGGAGCATGTTGCCTATGCCGAGCTGACAGTCCGCGAACTGACCGAGGGGTATGTCGATCGGTATCTCGATAGAATTGGCGACAAGGCATTTTCGAGTGTCGGCGGCTACCAGCTGGAAGGAGAGGGCATCCATCTCTTTTCCGTCATTCAGGGTGACTATTTTACCATTCTCGGCCTCCCCATGCTTCCGCTTCTGGAAGAACTCCGTCGCCTGGGAGCGATTGATGGCTGATAGACGCGAAAATTCACCGCCTGCTGCATTTGTGACCGGCTGGCCGATCAAGCACTCCCGCTCTCCGATCATTCATAGGCGCTGGCTGAAACAATACGGCTTGCCGGGCACCTATGATGCGGTCGCTGTTTCCGAAAAGGATTTCGCCGCTTTTATAGAGGGGGTGAAAAACGGTAGCCTGGGCTTCTCCGGCGGCAATGTCACGATCCCGCACAAGGAAACGGCTTTCGCTCTCAGCGACCGGCCGGATGAGCTGGCGAAGGAACTCGGTGCAGCCAATACGCTCTGGCTGCAGGACGGTCAGCTTCATGCGACGAATACGGATGGATACGGTTTTGCAGCCAATCTCGACGGGCATCATCCGGGCTGGGACAAGGTCGATCGCGCCGTTATTCTCGGTGCGGGCGGCGCAAGCCGTGCCGTCGTTCAGGCTGTCCGTGATCGTGGCATCAACGAAATCCACATCGTCAATCGTACCATGTCACGTGCGAAGGAGCTTGCCGATCGCTTCGGTCCGAAAATTCATGCGCATGGATTACCCGCCCTGGAGGAGGTCATGGCCGGTGCCGGCTTGTTTGTGAACACGACATCGCTTGGCATGGATGGAGCAGAATCCGTTTCCTTCGACTTTTCGGGTCTGAAGTCAGGTGCAATGGTGACGGATATCGTTTACGTCCCGCTTGAAACGCCTATTCTTCGGCAGGCACGCGAGCAGGGTTATCCGACGACCGATGGATTGGGGATGCTGCTGCATCAGGCGGTGCCCGGCTTCGAACGATGGTTTGGTCATCGCCCGGTGGTCGACAGGGTTCTGCGACAACTCATTATTCAGGATATTCAGGCGGCGGCATGATTGTTATCGGATTGACCGGATCGATCGGCATGGGAAAGACGACCACTGCCGGCATGTTCAGGGATGCGGGTATCCCGGTCAACGATTCCGATGCTGTCGTGCATGACCTTTATAAAACCGACGCAGTTAAACCGGTAGGCGAAGCGTTTCCCGGCTCAATTCGTGAAGGCGCCATCGACAGGGTGGAACTGGCCCGGCAACTTTCACTCGATCCCGGTAGTTTTAGCCGGCTTGAAGCAGTTGTGCACCCGCTGGTGAGAGACAAGGAAAAGCAGTTTCTCGAAAGGCAGAGATTGGCAGGCGCTGATCTCGTCCTCCTCGACATTCCCCTGCTTTTCGAAACCGGCGCTGAGAAACGTGTCGATGTGGTTGTGGTCGCGACCTGTGATCCACAGATACAGCGGCAGCGCGTTCTTGCCAGACCAGGCATGACCGAAGAAAAGTTCAAGCTCATCCTGAACCGTCAGCTGCCTGATTCGCAGAAACGCGATCGTGCGGATTTTCTGGTCGATACGGGCTGCGGCCTCGACCAGGCAAAAAAGCGAGTAGAGCAGATCATCAATCTTCTACGGTCGGGCATACGGAGTGAAAAACATGCGTGACATCATTTTCGATACGGAAACGACCGGGCTTGAATCCAAGCAGGACCGCATCATCGAAATCGGTGGTGTCGAGCTGATCAACAATTTCCCGAGCGGAAAGACGATCCACATCTTCATCAATCCGGGTGATCGTAAGGTTCATCCCGATGCTTTGGCTGTCCATGGCATCACGGACGAGTTCTTGAAAGACAAGCCGAGCTTCGCTGAAGTCGCGCAGCAGATCGTGGACTTTTTCGAAGGGGCACGATGGATCGCCCATAACGCCAACTTCGACATGGGTTTCATCAACGCGGAATTCGAGCGGATAGGTCTGCCGCCTGTACCTACCGATCAGGTTGTCGATACGCTGGCCATGGCGCGTCGCAAACACCCGATGGGCCCGAATTCGCTCGACGCTCTTTGCCGTCGTTACGGGATCGACAACACCCACCGTACAAAACACGGCGCATTGCTGGACTCCGAACTACTGGCCGAAGTTTATATCGAAATGAATGGTGGCCGACAGGCCGCCTTGGGACTGGTCGGCTCAGATCAGGTGGTAGAAGTCGCCGAGGCTGAAGAGACGGTGGTCATCACGGACCAGGTGCGCCCGCGCGCACTTGTGAACCGGTTGAGCGCACAGGATTTGGAGCATCATGCATCAATGATCGCCTCTATGAAAGGCAAGGCGATCTGGCTGAAATATCGTCAGGAATAAAGTCGTTCTAGCAAAAGCGCAAAATGGTCTTGGCCGGGAACTGCGTGAGACGTAGCGATAGAGCAATAAAAAAGCCCGGAACTCCCGGGCTTTTCCGATTTTTGTCTGATCAGCTGTTGAGCGGCTGAACCTTGGCGCGGGCCTGTTCTTCGGCCATGCGCTGCGAAAACATCTGGGCAAAATCGATTGGATCGATCATCAGCGGCGGGAAACCGCCATTGCGGGTCACATCTGCGATGATCTGACGCGCGAACGGGAACAGCAGGCGCGGGCATTCGATGAACAGAACCGGCAGCATGTGTTCCTGCGGAAAACCGGTGATGCGGAAGACGCCGCCATAAACCAATTCGGCTGCGAACACGACCTTGTCGCCTTCCTTGGCTTCGGCGTTCAGCGAAAGAACGACGTCGAAATCGGTATCCGACAGCGGGTTGGCGTTGACGTTCACGCCGATATTGATGGCCGGCGCGTTGTCACGCGCCTGAAGCGACCGGGGTGCACCTGGATTTTCGAAGGAAAGGTCCTTTGTGTACTGGGCAAGAATGTTGAGCGAAGGGCTCGCCGACTGCGTGTTTTCGTCTGCCATGGGATATCCTCAGGACTGATGCGTTGAGGCCGCATAACATCTAGGCATTTTGCTTACAACCCGTTGCGGCTCTGGCTTATGGTCACGGATCGCGGTCAATGCCTTTTGACCACGGAGAAGATGGGTTCGGATCCATGTTCCGATGAAAATCCTCTTCCTCGAGATCGACGACCTTGCCGGCTGCATTCGGATTTTCGCGCGCGCCGCCGGCCGGATGGCTGAAACCGCCACGGCTGCTGCGGGGGCCGACCACCACGACACGCTTTCCGATCGCCGACCAGAGAAGCCGCCGCACGAACGGAATGAACAGTGCGATGCCGATAATGTCGGTGACGAAGCCGGGCAGAAGCAGAAGGATGCCGGCAACGACGATCATCGCCCCGTCGATAACGGAACTTGCCGGGATTTGCCCCTGCTGGCTTTGCTCCGAAAGCTTCTTCAAAAGATGCAGGCCCTGTTGCCGCATCATGAAGGCGCCGAGCAATCCGGTACCGATGACGAGGCCAAGTGTCCACCACAGGCCGAGCGCACGCCCGACCACGACAAATCCGGCGATTTCGGCCAAAGGCCAGGCAAGCAGCACGCTAAGAGCAATAAATGGGCGCATGATCCATTGAATGTTGTACGAGGTCGTTTCGAAGGCTCACACCTTCGCTATTTGAAGATGGCTTAATGCAGACTATATGATGATGTGAATTCAACTTTTAAACGGTAATTGCGGGTTAATATGGGTTCCAACGACTTCATTACACTCTTTTTCCTTGTTGCGGCGGTCCTGATTTTCCTGCAACTGCGCAGTGTGCTCGGCCGCCGGACGGGAAACGAGAAGCCGCCGGAGACATATGTCTCGCGCGAAGCGCTTAAAACCCCTGCCGCTGCGGATGACGGTAAGGTCGTAACTTTGCCGCGTCGCGAAGCCGGCGAAGAGGATCAGCGTCTGGCGGAGGTCGATGCTCTCGTAAAGCCCGGCAGCGAGTTGAACGAGTCGCTGAAGTCGCTGATAAGGGCCGATGCGTCCTTCCAGCCGAAGGAATTCCTAAACGGCGCTAAGATGGCCTATGAGATGATCGTCATGGCGTTTGCCGATGGCGACCGGAAGACCCTGAAGGGCCTTCTCTCTAAGGAAGTCTTTGAAGGTTTCGATTCCGCTATCCGCGAACGCGAGGCCCGCGGCGAAGTGGTGAAGTCTACTTTCGTCGGCATCGACAAGGCGGCCTTCACCCAAGCCGCTGTCAAGCAGTCGGAAGCTCAGGTCACGGTTCGCATCGTCAGCCAGCTGATTTCGGCTACCTTCGACAAGGAAGGCAAGCTAATCGACGGTGACCAGGAGGCCGTTGCCGAAGTGACCGATATCTGGACCTTTGCAAGGGATGTCCGCTCCAAGGATCCGAACTGGAAACTGATCGCGACCGAATCCGAACAATGAGCCCGACTTCGCCAGGATACCGCCTGTCTTCCGTATCCTTCGGCGACCTTCCCGGTTGGGAAAGGGAAGATCCCCGCGCCTTGTTTGATGCGATGGCGCGGTGTCTTACCCATGTTCGCGACGTGAAGCCCTATCGGACCGGCGTTCTTGGCCTCACCGCCGATGACTTGATGCCGCTTCTGGCTGCAGCTGGCATACTATCGTCTAATATGACGCAAGCGCAGGCGCGCGCGTTTTTCGAAGAGAGTTGCATTCCCTTCCGTATCGAGCGCGATGACGCCCAGCCGGGTCTGGTGACCGCCTTTTACGAGCCGGAAGTCGATGTCTCGGCAAAACCAGACGAGACGTTCGCCCATCCCTTCTATTTCCGTCCTGACGATCTCATCGATCTCGACGAAACCAACCGGCCTACCGAGTTGGACTCCGGCTATATGTTCGGTCATGCGACTGCTTCAGGTGTGACCGAATATCCGGATCGTAAGGAAATCGATCAAGGTTTTCTCGCCGGGCGCGGCCTAGAAATTGCCTGGGCACGGTCGAAGGTTGACGTCTTTTTCGCCCATATCCAGGGCGCAGCCCGCCTTCGTTATCCGGATGGCGACATTCGCCGTATCACCTATGCCGCAAAGGCTGGTCATCCATTTTCTCCGATCGGAAAGCTCCTGATCGATCTCGGGGAAATCCCGCGCGAAAAAATCTCGATGCAGAGCATCCGTAAATGGCTTGCCGAGAATCCGGCTAAGGTTGATAAAATCCTTTGGCATAACCGGTCCTATATCTTCTTCCGCGATGCAGATGTTTCCGATGACACACTCGGTCCCGTCGCCGCGGCCAAGGTGCCGCTCATCGCCGGGCGCTCCCTTGCTGTGGATCGTATGATCCATACATTCGGTTATCCCTTCTTCATTCATGCTCCGACGCTGCTTCATCTCGATGACGGTCAACCCTTTGCCAGGCTGATGCTGGCACTCGATACCGGATCGGCTATTGTCGGCCCAAGCCGCGGCGATATCTTTACTGGTTCAGGTTATGAAGCGGGAGAACGCGCCGGAACGGTCAGGAACGAAGCCGATTTCTATATCCTGATTCCCAAGGCGGCGGCTGGCAGGTTTGGAGCATGAGCGGCGGACGTAAACTCAATTCCGAGGAACGGATACTCTGGGGCAAGGTGGCAAAATCCACCCGCGCCTTCAAGGAGCGCTGGACCGACCTTGCTGCCTTCGAGGCCGAAGACGTCGCCCACGCGGCAGAGATCGAGAAATCAAAACCCGCGTCGCCGCGAGAAGTGCCGGAACAGCCGGCAGAACAGGTTCGCACCGCTAAGAAGTTGGCCGGCTATCACTATCCGCTCGAAAAGCCGACGAAGAAAAAACTCGCCAAGGGAAGGCTGGCCATCGAGGCGCGCCTCGATCTCCACGGCCTTTTCCAGGGTGAGGCGCATGACCTTTTGCTCGATTTCATCTATCGGGCGCATGAACGGGGCTTGCGCCATGTTCTCGTCATCACTGGCAAGGGCAGTTCGATGGGCAGCGAAGGCGCCCTTCGCCGCGCAGTCCCGCTCTGGTTCTCCAAGGCCGAGTTTCGTTTCCTGATTTCGTCCTATGAATGGGCAGCCCGCCATCACGGTGGCGAGGGTGCGCTTTATGTGAGGCTGGCGCGCGCTGAGAGGGCAGACCGTTGACGCCCTTCGGCCAGGCGATGCGCGAGCTGCGCCGGCGCAGGGGCGTTACCCAGCGCGCCTTGGCGCAGGCTATAGGCGTCACGCCAGCCTATCTTTCCGCGCTCGAACATGGCCATCGCGGCCGCCCGACCTTCGAGCTTCTGCAGCGTATTGCCGGCTATTTCAACATCATCTGGGACGAGGCGGACGATCTCTTCCGCCTGGCGGATACATCCGATCCCAGGGTGGTTATCGATACCGCAGGCCTGCCGCCGGAATACACGCTTCTGGCCAATCAGCTGTCGAAACGGATTAGCACTTTGACGCCAGAGATGGTAGAAGAGATCAACAGGCTCTTGAAGAGCCCGCAATAGTCATTTTTCTCGGGAAGAACCACGGCTTTCCTGCCATAATGGTGTGCTCAACCTTTAGAAGCCGCCCGCGATTTCCTATATTGAAAACGGAAAAAGCGGTGATTCGCGCGTCACCGAGAAGAACCAACTGGAAGAAGCTGAATGACCGATCTACCCGCCAGCGAAAATGGTGCGAGTGCAGAATATGGTGCCGATTCGATTAAGGTGCTGAAGGGCCTAGATGCCGTTCGCAAGCGCCCCGGCATGTATATCGGTGATACGGATGACGGCTCCGGTCTTCACCACATGGTCTACGAAGTCGTCGACAACGCGATCGATGAGGCACTGGCCGGCCATGCCGATATCGTCACCGTCACGCTTAATTCCGATGGTTCCGTCACCGTGACCGACAACGGTCGCGGCATCCCGACGGACATCCACAAGGAAGAGGGGGTCTCGGCGGCGGAAGTCATCATGACTCAGCTCCATGCCGGCGGCAAGTTCGACCAGAATTCCTATAAGGTTTCCGGCGGTCTGCATGGCGTTGGCGTCTCGGTCGTCAATGCGTTGTCGGTCTGGCTTAAGCTTAAGATCCGCCGCAACGGCAAGGTCCATGAAATTCGCTTCACCCATGGTGTCGCCGATGCGCCACTGAAAGTAATCGGTGATTACGAGGGACGTTCAGGCACGGAAGTCACCTTCCTCGCCAGCCCTGAAACCTTCACCATGACCGAGTTCGATTACAACACGCTGGAACACCGCCTGCGCGAACTCGCCTTCCTGAATTCGGGTGTCCGAATCCGGCTCACGGATCGCCGCAAGCCGGACATCAAGGAAGAAGAGATGGTCTATGACGGTGGTCTCGAGGCCTTCGTCAGCTACCTCGATCGTTCGAAGAAACCGCTCGTTGAAAAGCCTGTCGCCATCAAGGGCGAAAAGGATGGGATGACGGTTGAAGTGGCCATGTGGTGGAACGACAGTTACCACGAGAATGTTCTCTGCTTTACCAACAATATTCCGCAGCGTGACGGCGGAACCCATATGGCGGGTTTCCGGGGAGCCCTTACCCGGCAGATTACATCCTATGCGGAAACCTCGGGCATCATGAAGCGTGAAAAGGTTTCGCTGACAGGTGACGACTGCCGCGAAGGACTGACGGCAGTGCTGTCGGTTAAGGTACCAGATCCGAAATTCTCGTCGCAGACCAAGGACAAGCTGGTTTCCTCGGAAGTTCGTCCTGTTGTCGAAAGCCTTGTCAACGAGGCGCTCAGTTCTTGGCTGGAAGAACACCCTGCAGAAGCCAAGGTTCTCGTAGGCAAGGTCGTAGAAGCCGCCGTTGCTCGTGAAGCCGCCCGCAAGGCGCGCGAGCTCACCCGCCGCAAGGGCGTTCTTGATATCGCTTCCCTGCCGGGCAAGCTGGCTGACTGCTCCGAGCGTGATCCATCCAAGTCCGAAGTCTTCCTCGTCGAGGGTGATAGTGCAGGTGGCTCCGCCAAGCAGGGTCGCTCGCGTGAAAACCAGGCTATCCTTCCGCTGCGCGGTAAGATCCTCAATGTTGAGCGCGCCCGCTTTGACAAGATGCTCTCCAGCCAGGAAATTGGCACGTTGATCACCGCGCTCGGCACGTCGATCGGCAAGGACGAGTTCAACGCCGACAAGCTGCGCTATCACAAGATCATCATCATGACGGACGCTGATGTCGACGGAGCGCATATTCGCACACTGCTCCTGACCTTCTTCTTCCGCCAGATGCCGGAACTGATCGAGCGTGGCCACATCTACATCGCCCAGCCGCCGCTCTATAAGGTCGCGCGCGGCAAGTCCGTTCAGTACCTGAAGAACGAGGCGGCGCTTGAGGAATACCTCATCAGCATGGGTATCGAGGAAGCAAGGTTGATCGTCGGTTCCGGTGAGGTTCGTGTCGGCGAAGACATGCGCGAAGTGATCCACGATGCACAGCGCCTGCGCTCGCTCGTCGACGGTCTTCATTCCCGCTATAACCGTTCGATTATCGAGCAGGCGGCAATTGCCGGCGCGCTCAATCCGGACCTTACCGACAACCGCGAACGTGCCCAGCAGACCGCCGACCTCGTCGCACAGCGACTGGACATGATTGCGGAAGAGACGGAACGCGGCTGGACCGGTCACGTGACGGACGAGGGTGGCCTGCGTTTTGAGCGCATGGTACGCGGCGTTCGCGAAGTGGCCTTCATCGATAACGCGCTGATCGGCTCGGCCGACGCTCGCCATATCGATCAGCTGTCGGGCCGTCTGCAGGAAATCTACTCGACCTCGCCGATCCTTGCCCGCAAGGATGGCCAGCTGGAAATCTCCGGTCCCCGTGCGCTTCTCGATGCTATCTTCGCTGCAGGCCGCAAGGGCCTGTCGATGCAGCGCTACAAGGGTCTTGGCGAAATGAATGCCGAGCAACTGTGGGAAACCACGCTCGACCCGAATGTTCGCTCTCTGCTGCAGGTCAAGGTGAACGATGCGACCGATGCCGACGGCCTTTTCTCCCGTCTTATGGGCGACGAAGTCGAGCCGCGTCGCGAGTTCATCCAGGACAACGCATTGAGCGTCGCCAACCTCGATATCTGAGGTATTTGCTCAGTCCAAAGCTGAAACGGGGCCGACAGGCCCCGTTTTCGCATCCGGCTAAGGATTCACGTGAAACCCCGGCACAGTCATGCTTTTAATCACCGTTCGCCGGAAAACTTCCCCTCGAAGGCGATCTCCGAAACTGCCTTTCGTCCGCTCGGTATCTCGCGCTCCCTCAGGTCTTCCGGCAATGTCTCTTTCGCGGCCATCCGTCCAAGTGCTGCGGCGGCTTCCACCCTGAAACCCTCGGGAAGCTCAAGCACGTTGACAGCTTTTTCCTTGTCGAACCCCTCCATTCCATGCGCGTGATAGCCGAGCTTCATGGCCTGGCAGATAACCGAAAACCACGCCGCGCCCGTATCGTAGGAATGCGTATAGGCGGGCTTGTGTTCGCCGTTTGATGAAAACCGATAACTCTTCGAAACGATGATCATCAGGGCGGCGGCATTTCTGGCCCAGCGCTGGTTGCCGGGAACGAGAAGATCGAGGATCGCCTCGAATGCGGGCGTGCCGCGCAGACCATAGATGAAGCGCCAGGGCTGGTTGTTGCCGGAAGAGGGTGCCCAATGTGCCGCATCGAGGATGGTCAGCATCTGCTCGCGATCCATCGTCTCGTCGGTAAAGGCGCGTGGTGACCAGCGGTCGAGAAAATAGGCGTCGATCGGAAATTCGGACGTGCGGGAATTGCTGCTGGTCATGAACTGCTCCTTGCTGGTCTGTCCCAACATATGCCTCGTCCGCCCTTTGGCAATCACCCTCTCGCAGGTGACAATCGGCCACACATCCGTCATAGATGGACAAGGGGAGGGAGGCGCTCTGCGGAGCGCATGAGGAGAGGAGTGCACCGCCATGAAAGGCAGCGCGATCATGTTTTATCAGCTGTATGAGTTGAACCACGCCGCGCTCGCGCCGTTTCGCGCCGGCGCGGAAGCACTTCGTTATGTCTCCAGCAATCCGCTTAATCCCATGTCGCAAACCGTCCTGGGTCGCACGCTGACGGCAAGCCTCGAAGTTTTCGAGCGGGCGACACGACGGTATGCCAAGCCGGATTTCGGCCTCACCGAAACCATCGTGAATGGCGAAACGGTCGCGGTGGAAGAAGAGATAGTCTGGTCGAAGCCGTTCTGTCAGCTGCTGCGTTTCAAGCGTGACCTTCCGCCTACCCACCAGGCGGATCCGAAAATCCTGCTGGTCGCGCCCATGTCCGGGCATTATGCGACGCTTCTGCGTGGAACGGTTGAGGCGCTGCTCCCCCATGCGGAGGTTTACATCACCGATTGGGTCGATGCGCGGATTGTGCCCGTAACCGAAGGCAGTTTCGATCTCGATGATTACATCGATTACGTCATCGAGATGCTGCACCAGCTTGGACCCGGCGCCCATGTTGCCGGCGTCTGCCAGCCTTCCGTGCCGGTCCTCGCCGCCGTTGCGATCATGGAGACGCGGAAGGATCCGATGTTGCCCGCCTCAATGATCCTGATGGGCGGCCCAATCGATACCCGCATCAACCCGACGGCGGTCAACAAGCTGGCAAACGAGCATCCGCTCGAATGGTTCAAGGATAATGTCATTATGACGGTCCCCTTTCCGCAACCCGGCTTCATGCGTCCGGTCTATCCCGGCTTCCTGCAGCTCTCGGGTTTTATGTCGATGAACCTCGACCGCCATGTGATGGCACATCGCGAATTCTTCGATCACCTCGTCAAGAATGACGGCGAGTCGGCGGAGCGACACCGGGACTTCTACGACGAATACCTCGCCGTGATGGACCTGACCGAGGAGTTCTATCTCCAGACCGTAGATACCGTCTTCATCCGCCATTCCTTGCCGAAGGGCGAGATGATGCATCGCGATGTCCCGGTCGACACCGGTGCTATTCGCCACGTCGCGCTGATGACGGTCGAAGGCGAGAATGACGATATCTCCGGCTTGGGCCAAACCAACGCCGCCCACGCGATATGCCCGAATATCCCTGACAGCATGCGCCTTCATTATATGCAGCCGGATGTCGGTCATTACGGCGTTTTCAATGGTTCCCGTTTCCGCCAGGAGATCGCGCCGCGGATCATCGAATTCACCCGGCTGCATTTCGGAACCCGGCCAAGCGATGCGGCGCCTACGCGCAGCGGCAGGAAAAGCGCGCCGAAGTAGGAATAGATCGAATTCCGCCATGGATTTCCGCATTTTAGCGGATTTAATCTTTGCTCTTCTTGAAGCGCGATCCGGGGCTCACCAAATCGATTCCCGTCGGGCTGGCATCTGGCCTCCCGCTCTAACCCTAAGGGTGTGACCTATGAACCAGTCTGCATTGATACGTCCGGAGTGGACGCCGGCCACCATTGCTCTCATGGTGCTCGGTTTCATAGTTTTCTGGCCACTCGGCCTTGCTATGCTCGCCTATATCATTTTCGGGGATCGGCTTCGCGGCTTCAAGCGCGACGCCAATGATCGCGCTGACAAATGGTTCGCCGGTTGCCGCAAGGCAAGCCGTCGTTACAACACGCATTTTTCGACCGGCAATGTCGCTTTCGACGACTGGCGCAAGGCCGAACTGGATCGCCTGGACGAAGAACGCCGCAAGCTTGATGAGATGCGGGAAGACTTCGATACCTATGCGCGCGAGCTTCGCCGCGCCAAGGACCAGGAAGAATTCGACCGCTTCATGCGCGACCGCAAAAATCGTCCTTCGGGCGATCAGCCGGTGGTCGATGTCTGACCTCAAGGTCGGCTCCGAAATGATGAAGGCCGGTGCTCTTCGGAGCGCCGGCTTTTTTGATGGGCAGAATCCCGGTGAATCGGGTAAGGAATAGTCATGTTCGCGCTGTTGAAGAAGCCGGTTCGCCGATCACCCAAACCACTACAGACGGTCAAGCGGATGCTTGCTGTGGGGGATCGCGCCATGCCGTTGACCATCAAGGAGAACAGCCGCGCGACCCGTATCACGCTCAGGATCGAGCCGGGCGGCAGGGCGCTCAATCTCACCATCCCCGTGGGCCTGAAACATTACGAGGTGGATGACTTTCTGTCTCGCCACGAGGGCTGGCTGAAAACCAAGCTCGCCAAATTCTCCCTCGACAACCCGATCCGGCCGGGTGGCACCATTTCCATCCGCGGCGTTCAGCACCGCATAGAACATACCGGATCCTTGCGCGGCATCACCCAGGCGCTGGTTATCGATGGCGAACCGGTACTCAAGGTAAGCGGGCTTGAGGAACATATGGGTCGAAGGATCTCGACCTTTCTCAAGAAGGAAGCGCGCCACGATCTCGAAGCGCTGGCCCGCCGTCATGCCGCGGCGATCCGCAAGCCGATTGCCTCGGTTTCGATGAAGGATACGCGTAGCCGCTGGGGCTCATGTTCCTGGGACGGCAATCTCAGCTTCTCGTGGCGCATCGTCATGGCGCCGCCGCTGATCATCGATTACCTCGCAGCTCACGAGGTCGCACATCTGAAAGAGATGAACCACGGCCCGAAATTCTGGGCGCTCTGCGGAGATCTGTGCCCGCGCATGGACGAGGCACGCCGCTGGCTGAAAGTGCATGGTTCGCAGCTTCACGCGATAGATTTCAGCTGAGAGAGTTGCGCCGAAAGGCCGATACAGCATGTCTCCCGAAAGTGGTCCCGGTTTCGGGATAAAGACATGCGTAAAAACAAAGACCTAAAGCACGACAGGCGAATCTGAAAGATCGCGACGCGCTTTAGGCAATAACTGGCTTACTGCCAGTTGCTCATGCGCATGTTCCAGTTTTCCTGGCTCGTACCCGGCGCCTGATCAGCCATCGCCATCCCGGCTCCAGGACGCTTCTGCACATTCGGACGTGCAGCCGGGACCGGAACCTTCGCGACGTTCTCAAGGCTGGCCTGATAGGCATGGGCAGGGGTATAGGAAGCGTTCTGCGGCACCGCATAGGCGGTATCGAATGCCTCTTCCATGCTGGACCGAGCAACGGCTGCCGTAATCACCGGCGCAAGCGGCGGGTTGTTCGAGGCGACGGCCGGCTGTGCCGAACCGTTATGTCCGCTCTTTTCCGGCATTGCAGCAGCCTGGGAAGCAGCAGCAGGCGTCGAAGCCATTGCCACCTGCGTGCTGGCCGCTGCAGCGCTCGCAGCCTCGGCGATGATCGAGGACGACAGGGCTGGGTTCTGCTCGGGATCGTTCGACGCATAGGCGAGAATGTAGCTGTTGGCCGGCTTCGGAGCCGCCGTCTGCAGATTGCCGTCCTCGTCACGCTTTTCGTAGAACACGTTGCCGCCGGCAGCGGCTACATAATGCATGTTGTTGTATGGGAAGCTGTATCCCTCTGTATGGAAGAACATAGCGTTCTTCACGTCGGGATGGCGCGCGCCCTTCAACACTGCATCTGCCGCCGTGTTGAGATCCGGCGCGGTGGCCTCGTCCATCTTGCGGGTCATCACGCCCGGAGCAAACTGGTTCTTCTGTGCCACGACGCCGCAGATCGTCTCCGGGTAGATACCCGAGGTCAGCCGGTTCATGATCACGCTGCCAACGGCCAGAAAGCCGTTTTCGCTCGTCCGCCTGGATTCGAAATACATCGCGCGCTTCAGGCATTCGCGATCTTTGTTGGTATAGCTATAGACAGCCTTTTGTGAGCCAGTTTGTGCTGACGCCAATTTGGTCGTTTTGTCTTTAGCGTCCACTGACGACACGGTCTGCGTGCTGGTGCATGCAGAGAGCAGCCCCCCAGCCGTCAGACATAAAGCTGCCCGCCAGGCAGCTGTCGTAATCCTCGTCATGGTACCCCGCCAAAAAATTTCAAAAATCATCTGGTTGAGGAATAACCTACCTCAATTCATACAGTTTATCAATTATCTTTCATGACACGCCAAACCTCGGAAATTCCATTCCTTTTTCGATTTTGGCCGCAACAAACTTTCATGAGCGAAAACTGATATTTCACACATTCATCAAGCGTGAGCATGTTACGATTCGTATATGAGACATCACGGTTAATTCTTCGTATCCGGCAATCCGCCGCTGTCCGTGCATGTAAAAGATTCTCGACTCCGCAGGCATTTCGTGTCACTCCGCGCTCATGAAACTCGACATCAAGATTTGTGGTTTGTCGACGGCGGATGCCGTGGATCGCGCCGTTGAACGCGGCGCAACCCATATCGGCTTCATCTTCTTCGAAAAGAGCCCGCGCAATATTGCGCCCGAGATCGCCGGCGAGCTGGCCGACAGGGTACGCGGGCGGGTAAAGATCGTTGCCGTTACCGTGGATGCGAATGACGAGGACCTCGACGATATCGTCTCGCTTCTGCGCCCGGACATTCTACAGCTTCACGGACACGAGACGGTGGAGCGCATCCTTCACATCAAGGCGCTCTATGGCTTGCCGGTCATGAAGGTGTTTTCCGTGAGGGAGGCCGCTGATCTGGATCGTGTCGACCCGTTCATCGGTGTGACCGACCGTTTTCTTTTCGATGCCAAGGCGCCGAAGGGTTCGGAACTGCCGGGCGGAAACGGTGTTTCCTTTGACTGGAACCTGATGGCTTCGCTTGACGAAGGCGTGAATTACATGCTTTCCGGGGGGCTGAACAAGGATAATGTCGCTGATGCGATCGCGTCCACGCGCGCAACGGGTATCGATGTATCGTCCGGAGTGGAAAGCGCCCCGGGCGTGAAAGATCTTGGAATGATCGATGCGTTTTTTGATGCCGTCGCTGATGCGAAGGATTCGAAGCGCTGAAGGAGCAGAGAGTGAACGAGACGCCCAAACCCAATTCCTTCCGTTCCGGCCCCGATGAGGAGGGCCGTTTCGGCATTTTCGGTGGCCGCTTTGTCGCGGAAACGCTGATGCCGCTGATCCTGGATCTTCAGGCCGAATGGGAAAAGGCGAAGAACGATCCGGAATTCCAGAAGGAATTGGCCGATCTCGGCACCCATTATATCGGCCGTCCGAGCCCGCTCTATTATGCCGAGCGTCTGACTGAACATCTCGGTGGCGCAAAGATTTATTTCAAGCGCGAAGAGCTGAACCATACCGGCTCGCACAAGATCAACAACTGCATCGGCCAGATCCTGCTGGCCAAGCGCATGGGCAAGACCCGCATCATTGCTGAAACCGGTGCAGGCCAGCACGGTGTGGCCTCGGCCACGGTTGCTGCCCGCTTCGGCCTCCCTTGTGTCGTCTATATGGGCGCCACCGATGTTGAGCGCCAGGCCCCAAACGTTTTCCGCATGAAGCTGCTTGGCGCCGAAGTGAAGGCCGTCACGGCCGGTTCCGGCACGCTGAAGGATGCCATGAACGAGGCGCTGCGTGATTGGGTCACCAATGTCGATGACACCTATTACCTGATCGGCACTGCCGCCGGCCCGCATCCCTATCCGGAAATGGTCCGCGATTTCCAGGCCGTCATCGGCCAGGAAGCCCGCCAGCAGATTCTCGAAGCCGAAGGCCGGCTGCCGGATGTCGTTATCGCGGCCGTCGGCGGCGGATCGAACGCCATCGGCCTCTTCCACCCGTTCCTCGATGACGAAGGCGTCAAGATCGTCGGCGTCGAAGCCGGCGGCCATGGCCTCGACGGCAACGAACACTGCGCCTCGATCACCGCCGGTTCTCCGGGCGTGCTGCATGGCAACCGCACTTATCTTCTGCAGGACAATGACGGTCAGATTCTCGAAGGCCATTCGATTTCCGCCGGCCTCGATTACCCGGGCATCGGTCCTGAACACTCCTGGCTGAACGATATCGGCCGCGCTGAATATGTACCGGTCATGGATGACGAAGCGCTCGAAGCCTTCCAGCTCCTGACCAAGCTTGAAGGCATCATCCCGGCGCTCGAACCCAGCCACGCCATCGCCGAAGTGATCAAGCGCGCGCCCAAGATGGGCAAGGACCAGATCATCCTGATGAACCTGTCCGGTCGTGGCGACAAGGACATTTTCACCGTCGGCAAGTTGCTTGGAGTGGGGCTGTAATCATGACTTCCAGAATGGACACACGCTTCGCCAAGCTGAAGGCCGAAGGTCGCCCCGCTCTCGTCACCTATTTCATGGGCGGCGATCCGGATTATGCAACCTCACTCGGCATCATGAAGGCGCTGCCGGAAGCCGGCGCCGACGTGATCGAACTCGGCATGCCGTTTTCCGATCCGATGGCAGACGGCCCGACCATCCAGCTCGCCGGTCAGCGTGCCCTGAAGGGCGGCCAAACCTTGGCCAAGACGCTCGATCTCGCCCGCGATTTCCGCAAGGTCGACAGCGATACCCCGATCGTCATGATGGGCTACTACAACCCGATCTACATCTACGGTGTAGATAAATTCCTCGATGACGCGATCGCAGCCGGCATTGATGGCCTGATCATCGTCGATCTGCCGCCGGAAATGGATGACGAACTCTGCATCCCGGCGCTCGCCAAGGGTATCAACTTTATCCGTCTGACGACACCGACCACGGACGGAAAGCGTCTGCCGACCGTACTCAACAACACGTCAGGCTTCGTCTATTACGTCTCGATGAACGGCATTACCGGTTCGGCTCTGCCCGATCCGTCACTGATCTCCGGCGCGGTCGCCCGTATCAAGGACCATACGGATCTTCCGGTCTGCGTCGGCTTCGGCGTCAAGACCGCCGATCATGCCAAAGCGATCGGTGCCGCAGCAGATGGCGTTGTCGTCGGCACGGCGATTGTCGCCCAGGTCGCCGGCAGCCTCACCAAGGATGGTGCTGCAACTGCCGACACGGTTTCCGCCGTCTCCACTTTCGTTCGCGGCCTTGCGACCGGCGTGCGTTCCGCGCGCCTTGTTGCTGCCGAATAACTGGCCCAGATAGGGCCTGACACTGTTTTATCGGAGTACCCCCAAGTGAACTGGATCACCAATTACGTTCGACCGCGCATCAATTCCATGCTGGGTCGTCGCGAAGTTCCGGAAAACCTCTGGATCAAGTGCCCTGAAACCGGCGAAATGGTCTTCCACAAGGACCTCGAAGAGAACAAATGGGTCATTCCCGCGTCCGGCTTTCACATGAAAATGCCGGCAAAGGCTCGCCTGCGAGACCTGTTTGATGGTGGTGAGTTCGAAGCGCTGCCGCAGCCCAAGGTCGCTCAGGACCCGCTGAAGTTTCGTGACTCGAAGAAATATGCCGACCGTCTCAAGGACAGCCGCCTGAAGACCGAACAGGAAGACACGATCCTTTCGGGCCTCGGCACGGTCCAGGGCGTCAAGCTCGTTGCCGTTGTGCACGAGTTTAACTTCATCGGCGGTTCTCTCGGCATGGCGGCCGGCGAGGCGATCGTGAAGGCTGCCGAGCGTGCGCTGAAGGAAAAATGCGCCCTGATCATCTTCCCGGCCTCGGGCGGTGCCCGCATGCAGGAAGGCATCCTGTCGCTGATGCAGCTGCCGCGCACTACGGTTGCCGTCGATATGCTGAAGGAAGCCGGCCTTCCCTACATCTGCGTGCTGACCAACCCGACCACCGGCGGCGTCACTGCATCCTATGCTATGCTGGGCGATGTCCATATTGCCGAGCCGGGTGCGGAAATCGGCTTTGCCGGCAAGCGCGTCATCGAGCAGACCCTGCGCGAAAAGCTGCCGGAAGGTTTCCAGACCTCCGAATACCTACTGGAACACGGCATGGTCGATATGGTCGTCAACCGCCACGATATTCCCGAAACGCTCGCCCGCATCATCCGCATGTTGATGAAGCAGCCGGTGCAGGAAGCGCTGCCTGCGCCCAAGCCGCAGCCGGAAGCAGTTGCTGCAACGGCCTGACCTGAGGCAATTCGGGCAACCGGTTTTGTCGGAATTGCGTTGAAACCAAAAGACTGGGTGGCCGCACTCTCGGAAAAGGGTATGGCCGCCCGCAAAGACGACCAGAGCCGGAGCTACGGGATGTCGACCATGAACCAGCCCGTCGCAAGCGAAGCCGCTCAGGAAATAGAGCGGCTGATGGCCCTTCATCCGAAAGGGTTTGATCTGTCGCTTGAACGTATCACTCGCCTCCTGGAGGTACTCGGCAATCCGCAGTTGAAACTGCCGCCGGTCATCCATGTGGCCGGTACCAACGGCAAGGGCTCCTGCACCGCCTTCTGCCGCGCGCTGCTGGAGGCAGGTGGCCATTCGGTCCATGTCCACACGTCTCCCCATCTGGTAAACTGGCACGAGCGTTTCCGTATAGGCGTCAAGGGCGGTCGTGGACAGCTGGTCGATGACGCGCTGCTTGCCGATGCCTTGCGCCGTGTCGCAGCCGCCAATGACGGCCAGATGATCACCGTCTTCGAGATCCTCACCGCCGCCACCTTCCTGCTGTTCTCCGAACAGCCCGCCGATGCAGTCATACTGGAAGTCGGGCTGGGCGGCCGCTTCGATGCGACCAATGTCATCGCCAATCCCGCCGTCTCCGTGATCATGCCGATCGCGCTCGATCACCAGGCCTATCTCGGCGACCGGGTAGAACTGATCGCCGCCGAAAAGGCCGGCATCATGAAACGCAAGCGTCCCGTCGTGATCGGTCATCAGGAATTCGAGGCCGCTCGCGAAGTTCTGATCTCGACGGCGGATCGCCTCGGTTGTCCGCTCTCGGTCTACGGTCAGGATTTTTCCGCTCATGAGGAATTCGGCCGCCTGATCTATCAGGACGAGGATGGTCTTCACGACCTGCCTTTGCCGCGCCTGCCGGGCCGCCATCAATACGCCAATGCCGCAGCCGCCATTCGCGCCGTCAAGGCAGCCGGTTTTACCGTCACCGATCAGATGATGGAGAAGGCGATGGTCAGCGTCGAATGGCCGGCACGCCTGCAGCGGATCACCGAAGGCAAGCTTCTCGAATTTGCACCCAAGGGAGCCGAGATCTGGCTCGATGGCGGGCATAATCCCGCCGGCGGAGAAGTCATCGCCGAGGCGATCGCCGCTTTCGAGGAACGTCAGCCGCGCCCACTTTACCTCATTACTGGTATGATCAACACCAAGGACCCGGTTGGTTATTTCCGAGCTTTTGCCGATCTTGCGGAACACGTCTTTACCGTTCGCATCCGCGACAGCGAAGCCGGCCTCGATCCCGTGGTGCTGGCTCATTCCGCCTTCGATGCCGGCCTTGTGGCCGAACCGTCCGCCTCCGTCGCAGAAGCGCTTCAGGAAATCACCCTCCGCCAGATCCCCAATCGCCCGCCACCCCGCATCCTCATTGGTGGCTCGCTCTATTTTGCCGGCAACGTTCTGGCGGACAACGGCACCCCGCCGGCGTGATACGCCGGGTCCGTACTCTGTAGCTTTCTCCCCTCACTCTTACCCTCTCCCCCGTAGGGGGAGAGGGTACTTGCCCCTCCTGAAGTTGGAGATTGGGGCAAGACGCTGCCACGAGTTTCCTTCTCCCCGTCATTACGGGGCAAGGTGCCGACAGGCGGATGAGGGGCAGACGCGGCCACAACATTCTAAACATGGCAATCCCACCCCGCGCAGTCTCCCGCCGTGGTTGTCAAAAAAACATTCCGGAGAAGCGCACGCCTATGCGGAACCTCTTTGGAATATAAAATGTGGCTCCGCATATGCGTGGCCTTCGGCTTGTCTCGGGACTTCCGGTCCCTACGGGTGATCCTCTCGCCTCGCTGCATGTGGTTTCCCACACTTGGACGGCTCAACCGAACCCGGCATGGCTGCCGGGGGGAGGCTTGATAGGGAAAAGGTTGTCCCTCTCCCATGCGTTTCACCCCTTGCGCCCTTGCCGCACGTTACGGATCAGACGAAAGCGCCGGCTCCCGCCTGCCCGCGAACGTCTCGCGCAACACTCCGGCGACGGAAGCCGGGCGATTGTAGGCATAGGTTAGGAGAGTGGGGATAAAAAATTGGATAAGAGGTGGAAATGACTGAAGCGGGGTTCGAGATCTTCCCCTGATACGGGAGGGGTATCTCACAAGATCCTAAGCCCCCAATTTGCCACAGACGGACCGGAGTTGCGCGGAAAAACACACCGAATGGGAGACGCCGAGTGTCATTATAAAAAATTCAATTTGAGGCACCCGACGTATCCCGGCCGTCCTCGTCCTCGGGTTAAACCCGAGGATCAAAAAAGCCAACGGCCCCAAGGGGCGAATCTATCCTCCGCTAGCCGCTCTCCAGACGGACAAAAACCCGGCTGGATCACCAGCCGGGTTTTTGGATTCACGTGAAACACTTCTTTAAGTGTTATGCCGCGCCGGAAATCCAGGCAGCAAGCGCGGTCTTCGGTGCGGCGCCAACCTTGATGTCGGCCACTTCGCCGCCCTTGAACATGGCAAGCGTCGGGATCGAACGAACGCCGAACTGGGCAGCCAGTTCCGGGTTTTCGTCGATGTTCAGCTTGGCGACCTTCACCTTGCCGGAAAGCTCGGTGGCGATCTCTTCAAGGCTCGGAGCGATCATCTTGCACGGGCCGCACCATTCAGCCCAGAAATCCACGACGACCGGCTCGGCGGAGTTGAGAACTTCGGCCTGAAAATTGTTGGTATCGACCTTAACGGTAGCCATAGGGCTCTCCTTTACGATTCTTCGTTGCTGCAAATGTGAGATCGGCATTGATCATTTTCAATGTCCGTCATGTCACTTTGTCTTGAGCTCCGCAAGCGAGCGCGACATCAGCTCGACAGGTAATATTATCACTGTTGCCGTCTCGGTATAGACCAGCACGCAGTCGACTTGCTTGCCGGGATAAAGCGGCTTTAAAATCTCGCGATAGATGGCGAGCTGCGCCCTATGCGTCAGCGGCACGGCCTCAACCTCGGCCGGTGGTTTGCGGTTGGTCTTGTAGTCGAGAATGATCACCCGGTCATCCATCTCCACCAGCCGGTCGATCCGCCCGGAGATTGCATAATCCTGCCCCTCAAGATGAAGTGTCCCCATGATCGACACTTCCGCCTGGCTACGGGCGGAAAATACCGGCGCAAGCCCTTCATGCGAAAGCACCGACATGACACTCGCGACAAGCTTTTCCCGCTCGGCATTCGGCCAGAACCGCGCAGCCCGTTCGGCATAACGATGCGCTGCCGTTTCACGATCCACGTCGGAAAATTCCGTCAGCATCTGCAGCATGCGGTGAACCAGCTTGCCCTTCTGTAGCGCCAGGCTTGCCGTTGCCTTTTCACCGAACAGCGGAGAGGTGACGATCAGGTCATCCGCATCGTCATCAATCATGACACCGGCGCCGGATGGGCTGAGCGGCCTCGGCAATATCTTCTGCGGGGGCAGGGGCCGTGACAGGTCGCCCGGCAGGCTCGGCCTTTCCGCCGCCTTGTGCTCCTCACGCTCCGCCCGCTCTACAGTCCCGTCGGTCACGGGAAGCCGCCATTTCAACCCGCCCCATTCGCCATCCGGTCCGCTGAACGTGGCGGCGCTGCAATGCTGTTCGTCGAGCGAAAGCGCCCGCGAAATCATCGCCTGCCAGCTGTCGGGATTGTCGCGCACACCGCGATAGCCGCAGACGATCAGACGGTCGGCGGCGCGCGTCATGCCGACATAAAGCAGCCGCCGATATTCCTCTTCGGAAAGCGTCTTCAGCCGCTCTTCGTCCGCACCGGTCAGCGCGTTCGAAAGCGCCTTGCCCGGCAACCAGGCCGGAACATCGCCCTGCGCGGTTTTCAAGAACCGGAATTTCGGCACATGCGATGATATGAAGGATTTCGAATTGCTGTCGACCAGAAATACGACCGGCGCCTCAAGCCCCTTGGAGGCATGCACGGTCATGATCCGTACCTCGTTGCGCCCGCCATCCTGCTCGCGTTTCACCTCCGGGCTTTCAAGCTCCAGCGTCGAAACGAAAGCCTGCAGGCCGGGCAGGCCGGATGTTTCATGGTCCAGCGCAAAGGTCAGGAACTCGTCGAGAATATCGCCGGCCTCGGTGCCGAGCCGCCCAAGAAATTTTCGACGCCCGCCATATTGTCCCAGAATCCGCGCATAAAGATCATGCGGGCTGAGCAGCCGGGAGAGGGCAAGCAGATGCTGTAACTTGTCCGCAGCGTCGCGGAACCGCAGCGGCTGTTCCTCGGCAAGCGCGACGAGCCGCATCCAAGCGCTGGTATTTTCCGCCCGCAGCGCCGCAACCTCGAACACGTCCTCTTCGGAAAGATCGAACAGCGGGCTCTTCAGAAGCGCCGCCAGCGAGAGATCGTCCTGCGGCAACAGCATGAAACGCCCGAGCGCGAGCAGATCCTGCACCGCGATATGGCTGGTCAGCCTCAACCGGTCGGCCCCCGCCACCGGAATATTGTCACGCCGCTTCAAAGCCCTTGTCAGCGCGTTGACAAAGGCGTCACGCTTGCGCACCAGAACCAGAATGTCACCCGGCTCTATCGCACGTTCCACGCCCTTCTCGATCACCGTTTCACGGCCGATCATCTCGCCAATCCGGTCGGCGATCCGTGCCGCAAGAATCGCGGCCGGTGCCTTGTCCGGCGTCGAATCGAAGGGTGCCGTCCAGTCCTCTTCCTGCTCTGACACTTCCGGCGCAACCACATCCCAGAGATCGACCGCACCGGCATGGCCCATGCGGTTGGACCGGTGCTGCACGGCGTCACCGATCGCCGAAAGTCCCTTGGCGTTCTCTTCCAGCGAAAACACCTGGTCGACCGCCGACAAGACATCCGCCGTGGAACGGAAGGAGAGCGGCAGGCGGATCGCGTGAAACGGCTGGCCGCTGCCGCTCACCTGTTTCTGCGTCGCGCTGCGCTCCTCGGCAAACCGCTCCGGCCGCGCACCCTGGAACGAGTAGATCGACTGTTTCTCGTCACCCACCGCGAAAATGGTCCGCAGCGTTTCGCGGGCGCTTGTGCCGGAATAGAAATCCTCTGTCAGCGACTTGATCACCGTCCACTGGATCGGGCTGGTATCCTGTGCCTCGTCGACAAGGATATGATCGATGCCCTGGTCAAGCTTGTAATGCACCCAGGCGCCAACGCCGTCGCGGGTCAGAAGATCGGCGGTCCGCGCAATCAGATCCTCGAAGTCGAGCAGGCTACGCCTTCTCTTCAGCTCCTCGTAATCCTCGGTCAGCCGCGCCGCCAGCGTCAGCGCCGCCTTGGTTGCCGAAAACATCCTGATCAGCCGCAACCGGTCACGGCAGGCAAACACATGGTTGCGCGCCGCATCGATCGCCGCCGCGAGCTCCGGCGCTGGCTTCAGCATCGCCTTGGCAACCAGAGAACTGTCGGCCTTGACCGTGCCCTTGGCGGTCAGAAAGATCGATTCCAGATAGTCGGCCCGCTTGAACGCATCCAGCTCCTTCATCACCATCCGCAGGCCATAGGCGACATCGGTCACCTTGGATCCACCACTCTGGTCGGCCAGCGACAGATAGAGATCGAGGGTGAGGCCCGACAGCCCCGGAAGCGGCCAGTAACTTCCGGCGATACTTTCTTCCGTATCGCTCGCATCAAGCCCCAGCATCCGCTTGAGTGCGGGTCCGATCCCTTCATGACGCTCCGCATGCGCTGTGAAACGCCGGATCGCCGTGCGGTTGGCCACGATGTCGGAAAGCAGCGCCTCCAGCCCGAACTCGTCACCGAGATCGAGCACATGCGCAAAGGCTTCCGCCAGCTCGGCGTCGTCTTCGGCAGAGGTAGCGGTGAGAAGCGATCGCCGGGCCTCTGCCAGAAGTGCTGAAGCCGCCCGGTCGTCGAGCACGGAAAAATGCCCCGCGACATTGGCCTCCAGCGGAAACTGGTGCAGCAGCGCTTCGCAGAACGCGTGGATTGTCTGGATCTTCAGGCCGCCGGGCGTCTCCAGCGCCTTTGCAAACAGCCGCCGCGCCTCGGCGAGCTTGGCCGAATCCGGCTCATCACCTTCGATGCCGGTTATCCGCTTGCGCAACTCCTCGTCGGAAAGCACCGTCCATTCCGACAGCCGCTGGAACACGCGGTTCGACATCTCCGATGCCGCAGCCTTGGTATAGGTGAGGCACAGAATGGAGGAGGGGCGGCAACCGGCCAGCAGCAGCCTTATCACCCGCTGGGTCAGAACATGCGTCTTGCCAGAACCGGCATTGGCCGAAACCCAGGCCGAGCTAGCCGGATCCGAAGCACGCGATTGCTGCAGCGTGGTCCAGTCGATCCACTGCTTCGGTTCGTCGCCGGCCGGCAGATCATCGCCCTTTTGCAATTCATCTGTGAGGATCTCACTCATCGGCTTCACCCTCTCCGTCATCATCCGCCGTCGACCATTCCGCGACCCGGGCGAGATGATCATATTCACCGCCGAAATCGCCCTGCGCAAACGGCACCAGCCGCGAAGCAAAACCGGCATCGCCGCTTCGCAGTTTCAGCACGAACTTGGTGAGCTGATCGATCGAATCCTGCGCCAGGTCGATTGCCGATTTCGGCTGCTTCTTGGCGGTGGCGGAAGACCCCTCGTTGTTCACCCGCTCGGACCTGAACCGATCCCCGGGCCGCAACCGCACATAAAGAAGATCGCCGGGCTGTTGAACACCCATCGCCTTGAACGCACCTGCCTGCAGCGCCGCAGCCTCAAGCGCGAGCTGCGGATCAAGCAGCGCCCGCGCCTGTGACACGGAGGGGCTCAAGCCCGTCTTGTAATCGATGATGTCCGCAGTCCCCGAGCGCATCAGATCGATCCGATCGGCAATACCGGTCACTCTTATTCCGGCAGACTCAACCTCGAAACCGGCTCCAGCTTCCGTTACGGTGCTGCGCACTTCCGGCGCACGTTTCTCTTCCCAGTCAAGAAATGCCTTCGCCACTTCGACAAAACGTGGCCGCCAGACCCGGTCGATATGCGGCGGCAATTGCTCGGCATCGAACAGTTCCTCCGTGATCCGCATCATGGATTCACGTGAAACATTGCTGCCCGGCTTGTGGCCCTCACGCGTATAGCGGTCGATGATCGCGTGATAGAGCGTGCCGCGCTGCGAAGCGCCGGGGTCTTCGTTGAACGGCGAAAGCGGATCGAGCTTCAGGATGCGGCGGGCATAAACCGAGTATGGGTCGCGCCGCAGCCGGCCGACCTCGCTGAAGGAATATTTCACGGGCTGCAGTTCCGCCGGCGGTCTTGGGGCAGGGCGCTTTGCCGGCTTCTGGTCCTCTCCCGCGTCGATCAGGGAGGCCCAATGGCGAAAATCCTCGCCGCGTTCTTTCAGTCCATCAGCAAAAGTCTTGCCGCCCAGCGCCAGCAATCGCTGCAGCCAGCGGGAAGCAACTGTCGGCGTCGCGCCTTGGCGCAGCGAGCGCGAAAAGATGAGGTTGCGGGTGCCGCAGGCCATTTCGAAATCGTGCGCCAGCTGGCCGATCCGCCGCTCCGGCGGCTCCAGCCCCATATCGGTCTTCATCGAGCGGGACAGGAACGGGTTGTTGACCGTCTGCCCCGGCCACGATCCTTCGTTCAACCCGCCGAGGATCATCGTGTCGACGCTCTGCAACCGTGCTTCCAGAGTACCGAAGATGAATACCCGCGGATGGGCAAGCGAGCGGGGTTTCACGGCCCCACCCGTCGTCAATGCCATGACGATATCGATCCATTGCGGACCATCGGCATCGATCTGCCCATCGGTCTCCATAACCTCGGCAAGCAGGCTCGAAAGCTGCTCGCCCGCCTCGCCGGACCAGAGAGTAGCAAGATCGCCGCGCTCGTCGATCGCAATCGCCTCCAGCGCCTTGCCGGTGCGGCTCGCCCATTCGGAAAGCGGCAGTTTTGCCGTCAGCCCGCGACCATCGGCGCGCCGGTGAACAAAAGAACTGACCAGAGGTTCGACCGCTTGCGTGATCCGCCGGGCAACATCCCGCGCCATCTCGACCGCGTCTTCCGGCAGCGAACCGATCCAATGCGGCGTGTGCCGGTCATCGGCATGCGCCGTCAGCTGGGTTTCGAGCAGTGGTTCGAGCGTCGAGATATCCATCTCGCCGACACCACCACGCAGTGCGAGAACTTCGAGCGCGTCGATCGCGGTCTTGAGTTCGGCAACGGGAAGGCCAAGTCGCATCAGCGGATGTTTCATCAGGCCGACGATCGCCACGGGATCGCCCGGCCGAAGAGCCGCCTCCAGAAGCAGCTGGGTCAGCGTTCCCTGCGGCGTGCCGGAAAGCGCCGAACCGGCTGAATCGTCGGCGAGGATGCCAAACCGGGCAAGCTCCGCCGTCACCCGTCGACCAAGCGCACGGTCGGGCGTGATCAGCGCCGCCTGTGCGGCATTGCCATTGCGGCCGGGTTTCTGCAGCGCCAGCCGAAGCGCAATGGCGATCGCGACCGCTTCCTCCCGCTCATTGGCAGCCTCGATCAGGCAGACATCGGCAAAGGCCTCACCAAGCGCCTCGATATCCGCATCGTCGCGCCACTCGCTCCAGCGGTCGGTCGCCTTGGCCGGCACCAGCGCCTGCGAGATCGCCGCTGCCCGGAATGCCAGATCGACCGGTACCTCTCCGATGATCCCGACATCATCCCGTACAGCGCCGATCTTCTTCAACAGCTTTGACAGACCGAATTGCGAATGGCTGCGGCTGGCGGGATCGGGCCTGCCGTCAAAAGTTTCCTCTTCGACGGTCGCCCATTGGTCATCCGGCATGGATGTGTCGAGGCCCGGAAGCACGACCGTGCCGTTCGGCAGGCGGGAGATCGCCGCGATCAGCTCTGCTGCCGCTGGCACCGAACCCGTCGATCCGGCCACGATCACGGGACCCTTGTGCTCCCGCTCACCGATGCGCCGCGCCTCACTTCTAAGGATGGCTGCACGATGTTTGGCGGGGGAGGAGCGTTTCAGCTCTTCCAGCCGGGCAGGCCAGAAGGCGCTGGCGATTTTCAGAAACTCGGCGGTCAGCTGCCACCAGAGCGCATGTTCGCCGGTCTGCAGATTGTCGAGATCAGCCCAGTCGCGCTCTTCCGTCTCGATCGCATCAAGCAATTCGGCAAGCGCGCGGGCAAGCCAGATCGCATCGGCGGGGCTTGCCGGCGCCACGAGCGGCGATTCCGAATGCACGTCGAGCACGATCTTCGGCAACTGGTTACGCCAGGCAAGGATCAGCCGGCCAAGTTCGAGCAGCCGCGATGTCCCGCCGATCGGCAGTGCCATGTCCATTTCTTCCGGCGCCACCAGATCGAAAAAGCCGCTGTCATCGTCCGTTTCGCCAAGCGGCCGGATCACCGGCAGGATGGCGGCGCGACCGCCGAGCAGATCGACGAATTCCGAGCGCAGCACACGGGCGGAGCGCCGCGTCGGCACGAAGATCGTCACATCGGCCAGCGACAGTGGATCGGCAGGATCGTAGCGAAAATCCTCGTTCAGCCGTCCATCGCAAAGTGCGGTAGCCAGCGTCTTCAGGAATGGCACGCCAGACGGGATCGAGAAAATTCGCCGTTCAGCCGGCATGGGTCATACCTCTTCGGAATGGCGGGCAATCACAGCCTCGGCCTCTGGAAGCGCCTCGGGCGTTCCCACCGTAATCCATTCGCCATCCATGACGAGACCGAAAAGCCGGCTTTTGGCAATTGCCCTGTCGAAATAGATGTTGAGATTGAAGGCATCATCCGGTGCGTCGCCAAGCAGCGAGGAATGCAGCACGATCGCGCCGGCATAGACCACCGGGTTGTCGCCATCGACATATCGGCTCAGCCGCCCGCCCTGATCGAGCTGGAAATCGCGTTTGCCGTTATGACCTGTCGTGCGTTCCAGCGGCACGCAGAGCAGCGCCATATCCATCCGCTCGGGATCGAAGAATCCGGCTAATTTCTGCAGGTTCGTGGGCGAGCCCTGCTTCTCGCCGATCCAGAAAAGATCGGCATTCATCACATAGGTGATGCCGGGGGGAAGCAGCGAAAGCCCCTTCTTCAACCCACCGCCGGAATTCATCAGCTGGGTGCGCTCGTCGGAAATGAGGATGTCGAGCCGCGGATAGGCGGCGAGATGCGCCTCCATCCGGTCAGCGAAATGATGCACGTTGACGACGGCGCGGGTTACGCCGGCATCCGCCAACGCATCGAGCCCGTAATCGATCATCGGTTTTCCGGCCACCGGCACCAGCGGTTTCGGCATCGTATCGGTGATCGGCCTCAGGCGCGTGCCAAGCCCGGCGGCAAGCACGACGGCCTGCGTGAGTGGAACCAAAGTCATCATCGAAAGCCGTATTTATGATTCGGAAAAGTCTATTCCAGCCCGTGCGCACCAATCGCGCAAGGGGGTGAGCGCCTCATGGGTAAGCGCCGTGGAAAGATGGCGCAATGTGCGCGGCATGTGCCTCAGGTAGTGTGGAACACCATCGCGCTCCTTCAGGCGCACCCAAAGACCGACAAGCTTGCAGTTCCGCTGCGCCGCCATGATCGCCCAGGATTTGAGGAACGAGGCCTCGTCGAATTTGCCCAGCGAGCGGCGAAGCGTCAGGTAGTCGATCATCATCTGGTCGGCCAGCGCCTTAGGAATGTCGACGCGCGCGTCCTGCACGATAGAGGCCAAATCATAGGCCGTTGGCCCGATCATGGCATCCTGGAAATCGATCAGCCCGACACGCCGCACACCGGCCTGTTCTGGCTGCCAGATGATATTGGGCGAATGGAAATCGCGCAGCAGAAGGTTCTTTTCCGCGCTCTGAAGTTCGCCGATAAGCCCGTCCCAGATCGCAAGATAGTCCTGCCGCTCTTTCTCGCTCGGCTGTTCACCGCGCTTCCACGGCAGATACCAGTCGAGTAGCAGCCGGGCCTCCATCTTCATCGCGGTCGGATCGAAATCCGGCACGTGATGGGTGGGGCCGCCTTCGATCGGCAGATCCTGCTGCATCGCGTGGCTGTGCAGATAACCGAGGCAGACGACGCTTTCGCGATAACGATCCTCGATCGGCCTGCCACCATCATCCAGTACGCCTTCCTGGCCGAGATTTTCGAGAAGCAAAATGCCTTGCTCGTAATCGACCTGCAGCACTTCCGGCGCTGTCAGACCGATGCTGCGCAAATATTGCGAGATCGCCACGAAAGGATAGGCATCCTCGGCAATATGGGCGACCTTCGGATAAGGCTTGCCGTCCAGAACCGGCGGACCTTCCGGCCGCTTCGGCCAGTCCATCAGGACCAGTATTTCACCGGTCACGGTTGCAACACTCTCATAGGCCCGCATCGAGGCATCGCCGGTCAGAAACCTGCGGCTCGCACCGGCATAGCCACGTGAATCAAGAAATTCGCGGATCGCCAGCACGCGGCTTATGCGCGAAAGGGCAGGGGCCGGTGCCGTGATCGTTACCCGGCGTCCCTCGTCCTCATGCTCCAACTTCATCACTATCCTGTCGACGGGCAGCAGCTCGCCGGCCATTTCCGGCCATTCGACAAGGCAGATACCGGATGACAGCGTTTCGTCGAAACCGAGCTCGTCCAGCTCGGAAGAATCTCCCAGCCGATAGAGATCGAAATGCGCGACCGGAATGCGCAGCTCGTCATAGGATTGCACGAGCGTGAAGGTCGGGCTCGGCACTTCCAGATCGGCGTCATCGGCCACCGCACGGATCAGCGCCCGAGCAAAAGTCGATTTACCGGCGCCGAGATCGCCCGAAAGCGCCACGCAATCGCCCGGCTTCAGCGCCAGTGCCAGATCCTCGCCGAACTCTATCGTGTCCCGCTCAGCGGCAAGGATCAGCGTCAGCGGCTGGCCTTCACTCATTCGGCCGCGACCGAGTGGAATGAGGCATTGGTCGGAATGCGGCAGGTGACCGTTGTGCCTTCACCGGCACGACTGTCGATCGAGACATCGCCATTATGCAAATGAACAAAACTTTCGACGATCGAAAGCCCGAGGCCGGCACCGCTGCGCTTGCCATCCTTGGCCTGTGCCTTGAAGCGGTCGAACACGGTTTTCAGCATGTCCGGAGGAATGCCGGGGCCGCGATCGCGCACCGAGAAGAACACGTTCGCCGCATCGCGCCAGCAATTGAGCGTGATCGTCGAGTTCTCCGGCGAGAAATTCGTCGCATTGGTCAGAAGCTTGATCAGGATCTGTTTTAACCGTTGCTGGTCCGCCACGATCGTTCCCATGCCAGCGGGAGCGATGATTTCCAGCGTCATGTTGTTTTCCTGCAGCCGGTCGGCGATCTGCATCGCCACGTCGTCCAACAGGTCCTCGATCGCCAGCTCCGAATAGTTCAACTCCATGATACCGGCATCGACGGTTGCGAGATCGAGAATGTCGTTGACGATGGTGAGCAGAACCGAAGACGAGGTCGAGATATGGTCGATATATTCGGCCTGCCGGTCGTTCAACGATCCGATACCGGGCGTCTTCAGAAGGTCGGTAAAGCCGATGATGTTGGTCAGAGGCGAACGCAGCTCGTAGGAAACGTGCTGGACGAAATCGTTCTTCAGCTCGTCGGCCTTTCGCAGCGCCTCGTTCTTTTCCTTCAGCGCCTTTTCCGCCTGCACGCTGGCCGTCTTGTCGACGAAGGTCAGCATTGTCTGTGCGTTCGGCAGCGGCGTCACCGCATAGTCGAGGATCAGGCCGGAATAGAGCTCGAACGTGCCGTCGAGTGTCGGTCTCTCGTCATCGAAAGCGGTAAGCGCCTGGGCAAACCTGCGCCAGCCATCAGGCTCGGCATAGGAGGAAGCGCATGCAGCCTCGATCGTCTTGATATGGGTGCCGGGTTCCGCCTGTTCGGCGGTAATGCCCCAGAGGGCACGGAAAGCCGGGTTTGAAAGCCGGATGCGCCCATCGGGGCCGAACACCGCCACACCTTCGGTCAGATGGTCGATTGTTTCGCCCTGAACACGCACCAGCGTATTGTAGCGGGCTTCGAGATCCACCTGCTCGGTCAGGTTCTCGAACACCCAGGTCGCGCCACCCTGCGGGTGGGCGGTGGCGATAACGCGCAGCGTCTGACCGTTGGGCAAATGCCAGGTATCGGTCTTGGTATCGAGCGACTGGTAGACGGCAAGAGCCGTATCCTTCCAGTTCCGCCAGTTCAGCTGTTCCGGCAGCTTGCCGTTGGTGCGCAGCTTGTCCAGCAGTTCGCTATTGTCCGGCTTTGATTCGAGGAACGGCAGGTCCAGGTCCCAAAGCTGCATGAAGGCCTGGTTGTAGAATTGAAGGCGGCGTTGGCTGTCGAAGATCGCCACCGGCGTTGCCAGATGGTCGAGCGTTTCGGCATGGCTTTTCAGTGTCCGCTTCAGTTCCTCGCGCACGGCCTCCGCTTCGGAGACGTCGATCGCCATGCCGGCCGAACCATCGGTCGTCACCACATCGACCACATCCAGCACGGTGCGATTACCATGAACGACGGTCGAGAGCCGATCATGGAAAGGCGATGTGACGGTGGCCTTGGCCCGGATCATCTCGCGGCTGACGGTGCCGAGCAGTTCTCGGCCTTCTTCGACCGCGCGTGTGGAGGTTGTTGCGTCGACAGCCTCGCCATAGGCATGGTTGACCCAGGCAAGTTTGCCCTGGCTATCACGGCGCCAGACCGGTTGTTCGATTGTATCGAGCAGCGATTCGAACATCGAGATTGAACTTCCCAGGCGATCTCGCTCGATCTTCAACTCGGCAAGTTCCGCCCTCAGATTGTTGAGCGCAAGGAAACGCACGAAGGCCTTGCCGCCCGAAACCCGGCCTTGAACTTCAAGAACCTCGTCTCTGGCGGTCTCGATCACCATGTCGAAGCTTCGCGCATGGCTCCTGAGCTCGTCGATCGCTTTTTCGAGTTCCGCAGCCGAGCCGGGACGAAGCCAGCGGCCGAAAGCGAGGAATTCCCGATCTGCCTGCGGAGCACCCGTCTCGGCGGGGAGGTGACCGAGGAATTCAGCTTTTGGCGAGCCGCTTTCCCACACGACGATCCGCCGGTTCTTGTCGGCGATCAGTGCCTCATATTTCGAGATTCGCTGCTGCGCTTCCGATAACGCGCCGCGCATTTCTTCCGTCTCGACTTCCATATTGCCGCGCTGGCGCACCAGCCAGACGGTCGAAAGCAGCGCAGCACCCAGCGCACCGATGACGACCGAGGAGACGATGACCTGTGCCGAGGAGAACAGCTGGACAGCCGTTTCTTCCTGCGCGAAGGCAGCGGTCGGCAATGCGACCAGCGCAGTCCCGGAAAGAAGGGAACGGGCGATCCGCTTAAGCTGGATATAGGTTTTTCTGCCGTATCCGCTGTTCGCGAAATACGGGTTTCCAAAAGCGCCCATGCGCAAGCCAGAAACTGGATCGGCCTGATTTGACAGGCTCGTTTTTTTTACCGCCATGACCGGTGTGTCTCCGTCCAATTGCCGCTCATCGACAAGACATACCACTTCGCACCTTGCCCGAAGCCGAATGGCCGAGAGGTCGAATCAAGTCCCAAAACAATACGTGTTCGGCGGATAGGCGGGAAGGGATGAAGGCAAAAAAGAAGCCGCAGCCCTTTGTCAAGGCTACGACTACAAGATGTTGTGGATTAACCGGCTAGCTATTAGTAGCGGTAGTGGTCAGCCTTGAATGGGCCCTGGGCCGGAACGCCGATATAGGCGGCCTGCTCATCGGAAAGCACCGAAAGCTTCACGCCGAGCTTGTCGAGATGCAGGCGAGCGACCTTCTCGTCGAGATGCTTCGGCAGGATGTAGACCTCGTTCTTGTACTCGCCCTGCTTGGTGAACAGCTCGATCTGGGCCAGTGTCTGGTTGGTGAACGAAGCGGACATGACGAAGGACGGGTGACCGGTCGCGTTGCCGAGGTTCAAGAGACGGCCTTCCGAAAGAAGGATCATCCGGTTGCCCTTCGGGAACTCAATGATGTCGACCTGCGGCTTGACGTTGGTCCACTTGAGGTTCTTCAGAGCAGCGACCTGGATCTCGTTGTCGAAGTGACCGATATTGCCGACGATCGCCATGTCCTTCATCTCGCGCATATGCTCGACGCGGATGACGTCCTTGTTGCCGGTCGTGGTGATGAAGATGTCGGCAGACGATACGACGTCTTCGAGCGTAACGACCTCAAAACCGTCCATGGCGGCCTGCAATGCACAGATCGGATCGACTTCGGTAACCTTGACGCGAGCGCCGGCGCCCTGCAGCGAAGCGGCCGAACCCTTGCCGACGTCGCCGTAACCGCAGACGACGGCAACCTTGCCGGCCATCATCACGTCGGTGCCGCGGCGAATGCCGTCGACCAGCGATTCCTTGCAGCCATACTTGTTGTCGAACTTCGACTTTGTGACCGAGTCGTTGACGTTGATCGCCGGGAAGGGCAGCAAACCCTTCTTGGAGAGTTCGTAGAGACGGTGAACGCCTGTCGTGGTTTCTTCGGTGACGCCCTTGATTGCGTCGCGCTGCTTGGTGAACCAGCCCGGCGAAGCCTTGAGGCGCTTGTTGATCTGCGCAAACAGGATCTCTTCTTCTTCCGAACCCGGATTGGAAAGAACATCCTCGCCGGCTTCGGCGCGAGCGCCGAGCAGGATGTACATGGTGGCATCACCGCCATCATCGAGGATCATGTTGGAGCTACCGCCATCGGTCCACTGGAAGATCTTGTCGGTATATTCCCAGTACTCGGTGAGCGATTCACCCTTGACCGCGAAGACCGGGATGCCGGCGGCAGCGATGGCCGCAGCAGCGTGGTCCTGGGTGGAGAAGATGTTGCAAGAGGCCCAACGGATATCGGCGCCGAGTTCCTTTAGCGTCTCGATCAGGACGGCCGTCTGGATCGTCATGTGCAGTGAGCCGGAGATGCGTGCGCCCTTCAGCGGCTTCGAATCGCCGAATTCGGAGCGGCAGGACATCAGGCCCGGCATTTCCGTCTCGGCAATGTCCAGTTCCTTGCGGCCATAGGCGGCAAGGTTGATATTCGCGACGATGTAGTCCTTTTCAATGCTCATAAAGCTCTCCGATCACGTTGCATGGCGCTCAAGCCGGGTGAGGCACCCCGCTGGCTCAAAACTCCCAAGCGGTGTAGCAGGCTTCCCGGCCGCTTGCAACGGCGATATAAAGAGGTCTTTATATGTTTATGTGACGTCGTTAATCAGGCTTCTTCGCCGAATTTGTTGGCGATCAGAGCCTCAAGCGCATCGAGCGCTTCTCCTGCCTGAACGCCTTCGGCAGAAACATCGATGTAACAGCCCGTGCTCGCGGCCAGCATCATCAGGCCCATGATCGACGTACCGCCGACGCTCATACCGTCCTTTGAAACAGTCACCTGCGCATCGAAACCTTCAACCATCTGGACGAACTTGGCGGATGCCCGGGCATGCAGCCCACGCTTGTTGACGATCACGAATTGGCGGGAGGAGGCGGACATCAATTGAAAGGCCTCACTTGCCGCTCAGAACGCGGCTGGCAACGTTGATATATTTGCGCCCGGCCTCGGAAGCCTCTGCCAGCGCTTTTTCCATATTGTCCTCGCCGCGTATGCCGGCAAGCTTGATCAGCATCGGCAGGTTGACGCCGGCGATCACTTCGGTCGTGCCACTTTCCATGACGGAGATCGAAAGATTGGATGGTGTTCCGCCGAACATGTCGGTCAGGATGATGACGCCCTTGCCTGCATTGGCTCGCGCGACCGCATCGACGATATCCTGCCGACGCTGGTCCATGTCGTCCTCGGGACCGATACAGACGGTTTCGATGAATTTCTGGGGTCCAACGACATGCTCCACCGCATGTCTAAACTCCTCAGCCAGCTTGCCATGGGTGACAAGCACCAGTCCGATCATGAAAATACGCCCCCTGATTTCAAAGCTCGCGGCCCATATCGTAACGCACTGGTGCCGTAAAGCGGCGGGATGCCATCTTCGCCAACTGGAAATGAAGTTCAAGTCAAAAAATCGGGCGCAGCGCTCACCAAAAAGGCGCTTCCTGCCTCCAGGCGGGCATGAGGGCTCCGATAACCGCCAGGGGATCGGTCGCCGTATTGGCAATTCTGACAAGCGGCAGCCTGTCGAAATCGCCGATTTGCCAATACTCGTTTTCTGGCGGAAGCCGTTCGGTCCCGGCAACTGAAACCAGTTGAACGGCAAGGTCGAGCGGTGCAGAAGCGACGTTGTCCATTTTAACAATGCCGCTGCCGCGCAGTTCCATCAGCCCGGTTATGCTCGGGGGACAGGTTGCAACGATCCGGTCGTCCTTATGGTCGAGGAAAACCTGATCATCCGAGATTAGCGCCGAAAAGGCCCCGGCGCGACGGGCGATGGTGAGGCAGGTAAAGGCCATCATCGATTTGCCGATACCCGATGGGCCGAGAAAGATCAGCCCGCGTTCGCCCACAACAATGGCTGTGCCGTGAACGTTTCGAGTCATGCCGCGTTGCCTGCGGGAAGAGAAAGAGTGAAGCGCGCGCCGGTCGTCTCCTGTGCCTTGCCGTGCAGGTTTTCCGCCTTCAGGCTGCCGCCATGCGCCTCTGCGATCTGTCGGCTGATGGAAAGCCCAAGCCCCGAATTCTGGCCAAAACTCTCGCCGTCCGGGCGATCCGTGTAAAAACGCTCGAAGATCCGGTCGATATTTTCCGCCTGGATACCGGGGCCGTTATCGTCGACTGTGATGACCACCTTATCCTTGCTGCGGGAAAGACGGATGGAAAGCCGGCCGCCTTTCTCGGGTACGAAGGAGCGCGCATTCTCGATCAGGTTGGTGACGATCTGTCCGAGACGCAGGTCGTGACCGTTGACCACATAGATATGGCGGTCGCCGCCCTTGTGATCGATTGCAAGATCGATTTCCACGGGTTTGCGCCCGCTGCGGATCTGCCGGGAAATATCGACCAGATTGCTCAGCAGTGTCTCCATGTCGACCGGCGCCGAATCCGTGCGAGCAAGTTCCGCATCCAGACGAGATGCATCGGAAATATCGCTGATGAGACGATCCAGCCGGCGCACGTCATGGAAGATGATTTCCGTCAGCCGTCGTTTCGAATCCTCGGATTTCGCCAGCGGTAGTGTTTCGACAGCGCTGCGCAGCGAGGTCAGCGGGTTCTTCAATTCGTGGCTGACATCGGCGGCAAAGCTCTCGATTGCGTCAATGCGGTCGTAAAGCGCATTGGTCATGTCACGCACTGCGATGGACAGGTTGCCGATTTCATCCTGGCGATAGGAGAAGTCCGGAATCTCCTCACGCTGCTTGGCACCGCGGCGCACCCGGATGGCGGCCGCAGAAAGGCGGCGCAGCGGATTTGCGATGGTTGACGACAGAAGCAGCGACAGCACGATATTAACGAGCGTCGCCACGCCGAATACGCGCATGATGGCAAGACGTTCGGCGTGAACGATCTTGTCGATATCGCCGGCCTGTGTCGACAGAAGCAAAACGCCGAGAACCGCCCGGAAGCGCTGGACAGGAACCGCGACGGAAACGATCAGTTCGCCGCGCTCGGTAATACGAACCAGCGCGCCGCGAACACCGGTCAGCGCATTCATCACTTCCGGATAGATCGAGCCATCGCCGCCCGGCGCTTCCTTGTAGATCGGCAGGTTGCCAGGCTGGAGCAGCCGGTTGAACATGCCCGACATCCACTCGCTCCAGGTCTGCGTCTCGTTCTCGACCGGTGGCAGATCGTAGCGAAGAACCTGTCCGCGGGAATAGAGATGCCGCGAATCGAGTAGCAGGTTGGCATCCGCATCGAACAGGCGGGCGCGTGTTCTGGTGGGAGAAATCAGTCGTCGAAGTACTGGCGCAACGCGCTCCGGATCTATCGGAAAATCGAGATCCTCATCGTTCGGCACCGGCGTGATGCTTTGCCCGGCTTGCAGTTCCAGCAGCTTTTCGGGGTCGATAGTGATCGAATTCGTGTCGACGGAGGCGGATGCCGAAATTGCGGCTGAAATGATCTCGCCCTGGGTCAGAAGGCTTTCTACGCGAGCGTCAATTAGCCCCTCGCGGAATTGGTTCAGGTAGAGGATGCCGGCCACAAGAACGACGGTCGCGGCGATATTGAAGAATAGGATACGCCGCGTAAGGCTCGAAAACACGGCATGGCCAAACAGTCGCCGGATGATGGTGAAGACATGCGGCCAGTGCCGGCGCGCCTTGGGCTTCGCCGGTGCCGTCTCCGTTTCGTGGTTTTCGAGCAGTCTGTCTGCCACGTCTTATCCTTCCACCGGGCCAGTCTATCGCTGACCCGGTCGTGGCTTCAAGTTAACCTGTTGTAACGCGACGCGTCAGGCTGCTTCGCGGAAGCGATAGCCGACACCGTAAAGCGTTTCGATCATGTCGAAATCCGTGTCAACCATCTTGAACTTCTTGCGCAGTCGCTTGATGTGGCTGTCGATCGTGCGGTCGTCGACATAGACCTGCTCGTCATAGGCTGCATCCATCAGCGCATCGCGGCTCTTCACTACGCCGGGCCGTTGGGCCAGCGAGTGCAGAATAAGAAACTCCGTAACCGTAAGCGTGACGGGCTCGCCTTTCCAGGTGCAGGTATGCCGCTCCTGGTCCATTGCCAGTTGCCCGCGCTCCAACGTGCGGGCAGCGATCTGATCGGCCGTGGGCTTCATGCCTGGCGCCTGAAGATCACGGCTTCCGGCGCGGCGCAAAATGGCCTTCACCCGCTCCACCAGAAGGCGCTGCGAGAACGGCTTGGTGATGAAGTCGTCGGCGCCCATCTTGAGGCCGAACAATTCATCGATTTCCTCATCCTTCGACGTGAGGAAGATAACCGGAAGGTCCGATTTCTGCCGCAGGCGGCGAAGAAGTTCCATGCCGTCCATGCGTGGCATCTTGATGTCGAAAATGGCAAGCTGCGGTGGGCGGGCGACCAAACCGTCCAGCGCCGATGCGCCGTCCGTATAAGTCTCGACCTTGTAGCCCTCCGCCTCGAGCGCGATCGACACCGAAGTCAGAATATTCCGGTCATCGTCTACGAGCGCGATTGTCTGCATACCGTCCATCTCCATTGCCATTTCGTGCGCATCTCCAGGTAATGACATCTCGCCAACCCCCAGCCCTCGCCATGCGCTTCATGAGGAGAAAGGTGGAACAAATTGTGGCAAAGTTAAAGGGTGGTGATCTCCTTTCGTGTTCAATCGCACGTCTCAACGCCTCAAAACTGCCTATTATCAAGCGCATTAAAACGCTCGGCTAACCGATTTAAAAAGAAATAAATTTCTTTAAATCGATTAAATAATTGATTTCGTTGATATATTTTGGTGATGCCGCTTGCCGTTTTGAAAAACAGTAACTAGCTTCCCGCCTCACACCCAATCCCTTCAAATGTAACCTGAGGTGAGCGCGTATGGAGCAGCTTGGACTTTATAACCCGGCAAATGGCGTAGCGGCGATCGGCCTCGAAAAGGTTTCTCGCGTCAACTACAACCTGTCCGAGGTCGAGCTTTACGAAGAAGCCATTCGCCGCGGCGAAGCCGATCTGACCGCCGATGGCGCATTACGCGCGGTCACCGGCCAACACACCGGCCGTTCGCCGAAGGACAAGTTCGTCGTGCGCGATGCCGTGACCGAAGACAAGATCTGGTGGGATAATAACAAGCCCATGTCTCCGGAGCATTTTGCCGTTCTGAAGGCTGATATGCTCGCCCATGCAGCGGGCAGGGAGCTTTTCGTCCAGGACCTTATCGGCGGTGCCGATGCCGACAACGCGCTTCCCACGCGTGTCGTCACTGAATACGCATGGCATGCGCTGTTCATCCGCAATCTTCTGATCCGTCCGAAGCGCGATACGCTCGGCTCGTTCGAACAGAAGCTGACCATCATCAACCTGCCGAGCTTCAAGGCTGACCCCGAGCGTCACGGGTGCCGCACCGAAACCGTGATCGCCTGCGATCTCGCCAACGGCCTCGTCCTCATCGGCGGCACATCCTATGCCGGTGAGAACAAGAAGTCGGTATTCACTGTCCTCAACTATCTTCTGCCTGCCAAGGGCGTCATGCCTATGCATTGCTCGGCCAATGTCGGCGCCGAAGGCGATACCGCGGTGTTCTTCGGCCTTTCCGGCACCGGCAAGACGACGTTGTCTGCCGATCCGGCCCGCACGCTGATCGGCGATGACGAGCATGGCTGGGGCGAAAACGGAGTCTTCAACTTCGAAGGCGGCTGCTATGCCAAGGCGATCAAGCTTTCGGCCGAAGCCGAGCCTGAAATCTATGCCGCGACCCGCCGTTTCGGCACCGTGCTCGAAAATGTCGTGCTCGACGAGAACCGCGTGCCGAATTTCGACGACAATTCGCTGACGGAAAACACCCGCAGCGCCTATCCGCTGCATTTCATTCCGAACGCTTCGGAAACCGGCCTTGCGCCGCACCCGAAGACGATCATCATGCTGACGGCGGATGCCTTCGGCGTCATGCCGCCGATAGCCAGGCTGACGCCGGAACAGGCCATGTACCACTTCCTCTCCGGTTATACCGCCAAGGTCGCCGGTACGGAAAAGGGCGTAACCGAGCCGGAAGCGACCTTCTCCACCTGCTTCGGCGCTCCGTTCATGCCGCGTCATCCGGCCGAATACGGCAACCTGTTGAAGGAACTGATCGCCAAGCACGGCGTCGATTGCTGGCTGGTCAATACCGGCTGGACCGGTGGCGCCTACGGCACCGGCCGCCGCATGCCGATCAAGGCCACCCGTGCGCTGTTGACGTCTGCCCTGAACGGCAGCCTGAAGAATGCCGAATTCCGCACCGACGCCAATTTCGGCTTCGCGGTTCCGGTTTCGGTCGAGGGTGTCGAAACCGCGATCCTCGATCCGCGCTCGACCTGGGCCGACAGCCTTGCCTATGACAACCAGGCGGCAAAGCTGGTTTCGATGTTCATCAAGAACTTCGAAAAATTCGAGGCGCATGTCGATGCCAAGGTCAAGGATGCGGCGCCTGGATTGCTGATCGCCGCCGAGTAAGCGCAAAACGTGTGATTCACGTGGAACCGTCGGTCGGGTAACACCTGACCGGCGGTTTTCTTTTGTCCACGTTTGTGGGAAAGATGCGCGCCGGAGAATATCATGGCCAGCAATCCCCTCATCATCAACAGCCGCATCACCATCGCCGCATGGGAACTGACCGAACAGTTCGTGCTGGCAGGCGGTCCCGGTGGCCAGAACGTCAACAAGGTCTCGACTGCCGTTCAGCTGTTCTTCGACCTCGTGAACTCTCCGTCGCTTCCGGATCGCGTGAAGGCGAATGCCTTGAAGCTTGCCGGGAAACGGGTGTCGAAGGATGGCGTGTTGATGATAGAGGCAAGCCGCTCCCGCAGTCAGGAGCGTAACCGCGAAGATGCACGCGAAAGGCTGAAGGAACTGATCCTCGAAGCCGCCAAGCCGCCGCCGCCCGTCCGCAAGGCGACGAAACCGACGAAGGGTTCGGTGGAACGACGGCTGAAGGCGAAATCCGGCCGTTCGGATGTGAAGAAAATGCGCGGCAAGCCAACTGGCGACTGAACAGGGAGACGGATATGGCGACCTTGCTGAACGGAATTCGCCAGCTGCCTGGCTATCTGGATCGTCCCGCACAGGAAAATCTGGTCGAAATCATCCGCCGGATCGTTACCGAAGCACCCCTTTATACGCCTGCCATGCCCGGTACCGGCAAGCCGATGTCGGTCAGGATGACCAATTGCGGGCAGCTAGGCTGGGTGACGGACAAGGAGCGCGGTTATCGATATCAACCCACCCACCCCCAGACGGGAAGACCCTGGCCAGCCATTCCTCCTGAATTGATGGCGTTATGGCAGAAACTGGCCGGATATTCGAAACCGCCCGAAGCCTGTCTGGTGAATTTCTATACTGACGACGCGAAGATGGGCCTGCATCAGGACAAGGATGAAAACGAGCTTGCCGCGCCCGTTCTGTCGATTTCGCTCGGCAATAGCTGCCTCTTTCGCGTCGGCGGTCTGGAGCGGAAGGATCCGACCAGTTCCTTCAAGCTGCAGAGTGGCGATATCGTGCTGCTCGGCGGGGAGGGCAGGCTCGCCTTCCATGGCGTGGACCGCCTATATCCGGGAACTTCTACGCTGCTGAAAAACGGCGGGCGGATCAATCTGACGTTAAGGCGAGTGACCTAGTTTGGACGCCGGGCAATACCGGCAAGGGTAAAGACGTTGTGCGCGACAGGCAGGATCTTCAGTTTGCGGCGGTGATCGCTGGTTGCGGCATTCTTGTCGGCTTCGTCTATCACCTTCAACTATGGACATTCCGCCCTGATGGCTACTCGGTTCTTTCCGAGCGGCTAGCCTATTGGGATTTTACCAATCTCTGGTCGGGAGGACGGCTCGCAACCGAAGGCCGGGTGGATGCTATATTCGATGTCGAGGCCTATCGTTTGGCGCTGCGCGGATGGTTTGGCTCCGGCCTGCCGGATCAGGAGTGGAGTTATCCGCCGTCGATACTGTTGATCGGCGTTCCCCTGTCGCTTTTGCCATTGCCATTGGCCTACGGCATCTGGACGGTGGCAACATTGGCTTGTCTCTATCTGGCCGTGAAGAACCTGAGGCTTCCAGCCATTGTGACACTGGCGTTGCTTTTCTCGCCTGCCGCGGTGATGAACTCGATTTTCGGCCAGAACGGCGCTCTCACAGCTGCACTTCTCATCGGCACTTTGCTTCTCCTGCCCCACCGGCCCGTTTTGGCGGGCATTCTGGCCGGCCTGCTTACGATCAAGCCGCATCTCGGTTTGTTGTTGCCATTCTGTTTTCTGGCAGCAGGGCAATACCGGGCCATCATGGCGGCGATCCTCACCACGATCGTGCTCATCGTCCTGACGGGCCTGCTATTTGGTTTCGAGGTATGGACCGGCTTTTTCAAAGAGACCGGACCTCTCATGCGGAAAATCATGGAGGCGGACTATCCGCAACCCTATCACAAAAATGCCCTGACGGCCTTCATTCTGGGCCGATGGCTGGGGTTTGGTATCGCGGGGGCCTATTTTCTACAGGCTCTCGTAACCTTGTTGGCGATTATAGCCTCAGTTCGGATCTGGCGACCCGAGTTCATGATGGACAATCGCCTGCGCGCCCTTCTGACAGGCGTTCTGGCAATTCTCGCCACACCCTACGCATATTCCTACGATGCAATACCCTATTGCCTTGCCGTGGCCTGTTTTTTCCTCGCCGATCGGCGTTTGCCACGCTGGCCGATCGCGGTGGCGTATCTTTGGCCGCTTTTCCTGCATGTCCTCAATGGCCAGGGCATCGGCATAGGGATCTTGCCGCCGGCCGTTTTCGCAGGCGCTATGGTCAGACTGGCAATAGTGGACGACAGGTCGACAAGAAAACGCACGAATCTAGCGCTCTCTAAAGCTTCCTGAGCGAGACCGTCTCGATGAAATGATTGCGGCTCTTGCGCAGGATGATGTCGGCGCGGGGACGGGTTGGGATAATGTTCTGGCGAAGGTTTTTGAGGTTGATGTTTTCCCAAAGCCCTTCGGCGACGGCCAATGCCGCATCCGTGTCGATCGCCGCATATTTCTTGAAGAACGATGTCGGATCGCGGAAAGCGGTCTCGCGCAACTTCATGAAGCGCTGCACATACCACTGATGGATTTGCTCTTCGTCCGCATCGATATAGATCGAGAAGTCGAAGAAATCCGAAACGATCGGCACGATCTTGCCGTCCGCCGGCAGCGGCCGCGATTGCAGCACGTTGATGCCTTCGAAGATCAGGATGTCCGGTCGGTCAACAAGCGTATGCGCGTCGGGCAGGACATCATAGGTCAGGTGCGAATATTGCGGCGCCCTGACATTCGGCTCGCCGGCCTTGATCGCCGAAAGAAACCGCAGAATCTGGCCGACGTCATAGCTTTCCGGAAAACCCTTGCGCTGCATCAGGCCGTCGCGCTGAAGCACGGCGTTCGGATAGAGAAAGCCGTCCGTGGTGATCAGGTCCACCTTCGGGCTCGATGGCCAGCGCGCTAGCAGTTCCTTCAGCACACGTGCCGTCGTCGATTTGCCGACTGCAACCGATCCGGCAATGCCGATGATGAAAGGCGTCTTGGAAACGTCGGGCAGGCTCAAAAACCGGTTTCGCTGCCGAAACAGTTGCTGCGACGCCTCGACATGGGTCGACAGAAGGCGCGACAACGACAGATAGATCTGCCGAACCTCATCAATATTGATCGGATCGTCCAGCGAGCGCAGGCGCGCGATTTCATCGGATGTCAGCGTCAGTGGCGTATCGGCGCGAAACTTGGCCCACTCGTTCGCTGTAAAGTGATGATAAGGAGAATAATACTCTGTCATCGGGCTGACTTCCGACACTTCGACGGGCTGCGGTGCGCTACTCATGACTTGGGCCGGCTCGCCTTTTCCTGCAGTCCAGATTGCGCGGTCCTGCGTTGAAGTTCGTCCAGCACATCCTGCAATGGAATCTCTGCAATATTCAATACGACTAACAGATGATAGAGCAGGTCGGCGCTTTCGGAGGCGAGGTCCTTTTTGTCCTGGGCAAGCGCGGCAATTACCGTCTCCACCGCCTCCTCGCCAAGCTTCTTGGCGGCTTTGGTCTGGCCTGCCGCGGCAAGCTTTGCGGTCCAGGATTCGTCCGGCGAAGCTTTCGCCCGCGCCGCGACGATCTTTTCGAGATCGCTGAGAGTGAATTCGCTCAAGTCTTTGTCCTCCGCTCCCGAAACTCAGTCGAGACGCATGGCGATGCCGTGATCGGCCATATAGCGCTTGGCCTCTCCGACCGTATAGGTGCCGAAGTGGAAAATCGATGCGGCGAGAACCGCCGTCGCATGACCTTGTTTGACGCCAGCCACGAGGTCGTCGAGATCGCCGACGCCGCCCGATGCGATCACCGGCACGCGCACCGAATCGGCGATCGCGCGGGTGAGTTCCAGATCGTATCCGACCTTGGTGCCGTCACGGTCCATCGAAGTGACCAGCAGCTCGCCGGCCCCGCGCTCGACCATGCGGCCAGCAAAATCGATCGCGTCGATCCCCGTCGGATTACGGCCGCCATGGGTAAAGATCTCCCAGCGGTTCGCTTCGCCCGCGGCCGAAACCTTTTTGGCATCGATCGACACGACGATGCACTGATTGCCGAACTTGTCGGCAGCCTCAGCGACGAAATCGGGATTGTTCACCGCCGCCGAGTTGATCGAAACCTTGTCGGCACCGGCCAGCAGCAGCTTGCGGATGTCGCCAACCGCGCGCACGCCACCGCCGACGGTCAGCGGCATGAAGCAATGATCAGCCGTGCGGGCCACGACATCGAAGATCGTCTCGCGATTGTCGGAAGAGGCGGTGATATCGAGAAAGCAAAGCTCGTCGGCACCGGCCAGATCATAGGCCTTTGCCGCTTCCACCGGATCACCGGCATCCACGAGATCGAGAAAGTTGACGCCTTTTACGACGCGGCCGTCTTTCACGTCCAGGCAAGGAATGACACGGGCTTTGAGGGTCATGCTGCACGACCTTTCGCGGCGCGGATCAGCGCCAGTGCTTCGGTGGGGTCGATACGGCCGTCATAAAGCGCGCGACCGGAAATGGCGCCTTCGAGACGGGCCGCATCCGGCTCGAGCATCCGGCTGATATCGTCGAGCGAGGCAAGTCCGCCCGAGGCGATGACCGGAATGGAAACGGCATTGGCGAGCTCCAGCGTCGAAGCCCAGTTGATGCCGGCCAGAATACCGTCGCGGTCGATATCGGTATAGATGATCGCCGAGACGCCGGCGCCCTCGAATTTCTTCGCAAGTTCGATCACGCCGAGTTCGGACGCTTCCGCCCAGCCCTCGACCGCCACCTTGCCGCCCTTGGCATCGATGCCGACAGCGACCTTGCCCGGAAATTTCTTGCAGGCCTCGATGACAAGCGCCGGATCACGCACCGCAACGGTGCCGAGAATGACGCGCGCCAGCCCGCGGCTGAGCCAGTTTTCGATATGGTCGAGCGTGCGGATGCCGCCACCGAGCTGCACCGGGTTCTTTGTCGATTTCAGGATCGCATCGACCGCTGCTCCATTGACGCTCTCGCCGGCAAACGCGCCGTTGAGATCGACCACATGCAGCCATTCGAACCCTTGGTCTTCAAAGGCTTTGGCCTGGGCACCAGGATCGGGATTGTAGACGGTCGCCTGCTCCATGTCGCCAAGCTTGAGACGCACGCACTGGCCGTCCTTGAGGTCGATAGCCGGGAAAAGGATCATCTTCTTGGTCCTAGAATAGATGCGCGAGCCTTAGGGCTTCCAGCGCAGGAAGTTGGAAATCAGGGCGAGGCCGAGCTTCTGGCTCTTTTCCGGGTGGAACTGCGCGCCGACAAGATTGTCGCGACCGACAAAGGCCGTCATCGCGCCGCCGTAATCCGTGGTGGCGATCACTTCGGCCGGATTGGTCGCGGCCAGATGGTAGGAATGCACGAAATAGGCGTGCAAGCCTTCTGGCCCGGTGGCAATGCCGTCGAACAGCGGGTGAGGGCTATTCAGCTCCAGCGTATTCCAGCCGATCTGCGGGATTTTCAGGTCCGGATCGGATGGCGTCATCTCGATGACATCGCCCTTGATCCAGCCGAGGCCTTCGGTCGTGGTTTTTTCCAGGCCGCGCGATGACATCAGCTGCATGCCGACGCAGATGCCGAGGAAGGGACGTGCCTTCGTTTCGACCGCATCGATCAGCGCTTCATTCATGCCCGAAACAGCCTTCAGGCCGGCGCGGCAATCTGCATAGGCGCCGACACCCGGCAGCACGACGCGGTCCGCTGCGGCAACGACATCCGGCTTGTCGGTCAGCTCGATGGCAGCATCGATGCCGGCCTCGCGGGCGGCCCGTTCGAATGCCTTGGTGGCCGAGCGCAGGTTGCCCGAGCCGTAGTCGATGATTGCGACGCGCATCAGCGTCCTCCGTGATCGAAAAGTCCGAGAGCCGGACCTTGCCAGCCCGAAACGGGCGGCTGTTTTGTCTTTGCCCAATCCGCAGAAGAGGGCAGGGGCTGCGTCTCTTTCTGCGGCAGGGCGGAAAAATAGATCTCTTCTGCGGTCTCTCTGTCTGTCGCGCTGATTACGCTTTCGAGCGTCCAGCCGCGGCGGGCGAGAGAGTTGGCGTAATGGTTACGGCCTTCGAGCGCGACCAGGACATGTATCGCAAAGCCGAGCAGCAATCCGCCAAGCCAGAAGCCCTGTGTGCCCATCAGCAAGGCTCCGGCGACCTGCAACACGAGCGCGAAAATTCCCGCAAACCAGAGCCGATGCCAGATCAGCCAGATCCAGGAAAAGACGAGCGCCATCCAGGAAAACCCGTCGGGCAGGAAAAGCGTCGAGCGGTGATCCCTGTCGGGACCACCCGGTGGTGTCAGAACGAGATAGCTTCTCAAGGATGATCTCCCGGAAGCGTCAGGCAAGCGTTCCCTTGGTGGATGGAACGCGGTTGGCCTGTCGCGGATCGATTTCGATTGCGGTGCGTAAGATCCGCGCCACGGATTTGAAGCAGGTCTCGGCGATATGATGGTTGTTGGCGCCGTAGTGGTTGAGGATATGCAGGGTGATCCCGGCATTCTGCGCCAGCGCCTGGAAGAATTCGCGCACCAGTTCCGTATCGAATGTGCCGATCTTCGGTGCCGAAAACGCGACGTTCCAGACGAGGAAGGGCCGGCCCGACACGTCGATCGCAGCTTTGGTCATCGTTTCGTCCATGGCGAGATCGAGCGACGCATAACGGGTGATGCCGCGACGATCGCCGAGTGCCTTCGAGATCGCCTGGCCGATCGCGATACCCGTATCCTCGACCGTATGGTGATCGTCGATATGCAGGTCGCCCTTCACGTCGATTTCCATGTCGATCAGCGAATGTCGCGAAAGCTGGTCGAGCATATGGTCGAAAAAGCCGACGCCCGTCGAAATCTTGGCCACGCCGGTGCCGTCCAGATTGACGGAAACGGAGACGGAGGTTTCGTTGGTCTTGCGGGAAACGCTTCCCACGCGTGCGGCTGCGGTTTCGCCCATAGGGGTCTGCTCCAATTCTGATTGCCGCTCCTTATCAGCCGATTGGCGAAATATCCAGCAAAAGCACGGGCCTTTGCGACACCTTGTCGATCGGAGGCGGCGAGATTGCATTCGGCGGTTGGCCACTTACATAGGTGTCGACACGGTCCCGGCAAAGCCAGCGTGGTTTGACGGGATCTCTTGAAGTCCAGGAGCCCGCTTTCAAAGGGGCAGACAGGTGTATTGATGACAACGATTATTACAGTCAGGAAGGGCGGCCAGGTCGTCATGGCCGGTGACGGTCAGGTGAGCCTTGGCCAGACCGTGATGAAGGGCAACGCGCGCAAAGTGCGCCGCATCGGCAAGGGTGGCGATGTGATCGCCGGTTTCGCCGGTGCCACGGCAGATGCCTTCACCCTTCTCGACCGTCTTGAAAAGAAGCTCGAACAATATCCCGGCCAGTTGATGCGTGCCGCCGTCGAACTCGCCAAGGACTGGCGCACCGACAAGTACCTGCGCAATCTCGAAGCCATGATGTTGGTCGCCGACAAATCCACGACGCTGGCGATCACCGGCAACGGCGATGTGCTCGAACCCGAACATGGCGCTATCGCCATCGGTTCCGGCGGCAATTATGCATTCGCGGCAGCCCGCGCCATGATGGACACCGACAAGTCGGCTGAAGACGTGGCCCGCCAGGCGCTCGATATCGCAGCCGATATCTGTGTCTACACCAACCACAATCTCATCGTCGAAACCCTCGACGCCGAGTAACAGTTCAATTGCTGAAAAGGGTCCCGCGGGCCGGGCCGAGATGGCCGGCCGCAATGGGAAAGCCGAGAGGATCAGATGACCAATTTTTCTCCCCGCGAAATCGTTTCCGAACTCGATCGCCATATCATCGGCCAGCATGATGCCAAGCGCGCCGTGGCGATTGCGCTCCGCAACCGCTGGCGCCGCCACCAGCTCGACGAGAGCCTGCGCGATGAAGTGATGCCGAAGAACATCCTGATGATCGGCCCGACCGGCGTCGGCAAGACGGAAATCTCCCGTCGTCTCGCCAAGCTGGCCGGTGCACCATTCATCAAGGTCGAGGCGACAAAATTCACCGAGGTCGGGTATGTCGGCCGCGATGTCGAACAGATCATCCGCGATCTGGTCGAGATCGGCATCGGGCTCGTGCGCGAAAAGAAGCGTACGGAAGTGCAGGCCAAGGCACACCAGAGCGCCGAGGAACGCGTGCTCGACGCATTGGTCGGTGCAACGGCGTCTCCTGCTACCCGTGACAGTTTCCGCAAGAAACTGCGTGCCGGCGAACTGGACGACAAGGAAATCGAAGTTGAAGTCGCCGATAGCGGCTCCGGCATGCCCGGCGGTTTCGAAATTCCCGGCATGCCCGGCGCCAATATTGGCGTGCTCAACCTTTCCGACATGTTCGGCAAGGCCATGGGTGGCCGTACCAAGAAGGTAAGGACGACGGTGTCGAAGTCCTACGGAGAGTTGATCCGCGACGAATCCGACAAGCTGATAGACAATGATGTCATTCAGCGCGAGGCGGTTCGTGCCGTCGAAAACGACGGTATCGTCTTCCTCGACGAGATCGACAAGATCGCCGCGCGCGATGGCGGAATGGGTGCCGGTGTTTCACGTGAAGGCGTTCAGCGCGACCTTCTGCCGCTCGTCGAAGGCACGACGGTTTCGACCAAATATGGACCGGTCAAGACGGATCACATCCTCTTCATCGCGTCGGGCGCCTTCCATGTTGCAAAGCCTTCGGATCTTCTGCCGGAACTTCAGGGCCGCCTGCCGATCCGCGTCGAGCTTCGTCCGCTGACCAAGGAAGATTTTCGCCGCATCCTGACGGAAACCGAAGCCAGCCTCATCCGCCAGTACAAGGCGCTGATGGGCACGGAAGACCTGACCTTGGAATTCACCGAGGACGCGATCGACGCCTTGGCGGATGTCGCGGTTCACTTGAACTCGACGGTCGAGAATATCGGCGCCCGTCGTCTGCAGACGGTGATGGAGCGTGTGCTGGATGAAATCTCCTTCACGGCGCCCGATCAGGGCGGCACTTCGGTGAAGATCGATGCGGAATATGTCCGCAAGCATGTAGGCGATCTGGCGGCCGATACCGACCTGTCGCGTTACATCCTCTGATGACCATGCGTGGCAGCCGGGCAACGCCCAGCTGCCACGCATCTCCGGCTTGACGCTATTTTGAACGTCTTTATCTCGACATTCCAATATGTCTTAACGTATGGGTGACGCGCTTTCGCTTGAGGCGCGAGCGGCTCCGCGGTTTGACTTGTCACAGTTTCTGGAGCCGGCAGTGGCGCAGATAAAACGCTGGGACACGGAAGATCTTGAAACGCACCCTTATTGCATTGCTGCTGACCGTCGCTTGGGCGGCTTCCTCCGCCGGCCCGGTCATGGCCATGACCGTCGTGCCCGAAGGCAATCGCAATGTCGTGCAACCGAAGATCCCCGGCGCTTCCGTGCGCCGCACCCGCGCCGGCCGCACAACCTTCGACGACAAATACGACAAGATCCATGAGCTTCTGGCGACCGACAAGGCGCTAATCGGCAAGATCAAGTCGACGGCAGCGGCCTATGGCATCGATCCGATCCACATGGTCGGCGCGATTGTCGGCGAGCACACCTATAATGTCGACGCCTATGACAGACTGCAGAGCTATTACGTCAAGGCGGCCGCTTACGCCGGCAATGCTTTTCGTTTTGCCTATGACGGTGAAACCATTGCCGAATTTCTGGCGCGTCCGCAGTTTTCCACCTGTGGGGACAATACGGGTTCCTACGCTTTGTGGAACTGCCGCGAAGGCGTATGGGAAAAGTCGTTCCGCGGCCGGAAGGTCGATGGAAAGTCTTATCCCGACAACCGTTTCAGCGCAGTCTTCTTCCAGCCCTTTTATGCCGGCCAGACCTTTGGCCTCGGCCAGGTCAATCCGCTGACGGCGCTGATGCTGTCCGATATGGTGTCGCGCACATCCGGTTATTCGAAGCTGGACGAAAACGACGCCGCGGAAGTCTATGAGGCGATCATGGATCCCGACAAGTCGCTTGCCTACATGGCGGCCAATATCCGCCGGTCGATCGATGACTACAAGCAGATCGCCGATGTCGATATTTCCCGCAATCCCGGCATCACTTCGACGCTTTATAATACCGGCGGTTCGGCTCAACGCGCAGCGGCGCTGAAAGCCCGCGGCGGTCTGCCGGAAGAAAATTATTACGGCTGGCTGGTCAACGACAAGATCGCCGAGTTGAAATCGCTGCTCTAAGTCCTGATATTCGTTAAATCAGGAACGGAACAGGAGGGTTGCTTTTGGACATGCGCCCCGACCCCTTTGTGCCGCCGGCACCCATACCGCGCACTGTCCCGCCATCGCGGCTGGAGATCATCCGCACGGTCATGCGCAACCCGCTGGAACTGTGGGGCGTGCCGTCCTACACCTTGCCGTGGATCAAGACGAAATTCTTCAAGGAACGCACGCTGATCGTCAACGATCCCGGGCTGATCCGCCATGTTCTCGTCGATAACGCTGCAAATTACGAAATGTCGGAGATTCGCCAGCTCATCCTGCGGCCGATCCTACGTGATGGATTGCTGACAGCGGAAGGTCCGGTCTGGAAGCGCTCGCGCAAGGCAATGGCGCCGGTTTTCACGCCACGCCACTCACGTGGTTTTGCCGGCCAGATGCTGGCGAAATCCGAGGAATACACGGAAAAATATGCGGCGGTCGGCACTGACGGAGCGGTACACGACATTTCCGTCGACATGACGGAGCTTGCCTATTCGATCCTGTCGGAAACCCTGTTCTCGGGCCAGATCGTTACTCAGAGCAACAGTTTCTCCGACGATGTGGATAGCCTGCTGCACCGCATGGGCCGCGTCGACCCGATGGATCTGTTGCGCGCGCCGGCCTGGGTGCCGCGGCTGACCCGTATCGGCGGCCGCAAGGTGCTCGACAAGTTCCGCAACATCGTCGCTGATACGATGAGGGAGCGGCAAAAGCGGATGCGCGAGACGCCGGACGCGGTCCCCCAGGATTTTCTCACCCTTCTCCTGCAGCTCGAAGGTCCGAACGGTCTGTCGCTGGATGAGATCGAGGACAATATCCTCACCTTCATCGGCGCCGGCCATGAGACGACCGCCCGCGCGCTTGCATGGACGCTGTATTGCGTCGCCCATTCGCCGCATGTGCGCGAAGCGATGGAGAAGGAAATCGACCAGGTTCTGGCCACCGGTGCCGAGCCGGTAGAATGGCTGGAACTGATGCCCTGGGTGCGTGCCTCCTTTGAAGAGGCCCTGCGGCTTTATCCGCCTGCACCATCGCTCAACCGCGCAGCCATCACAGATGACAAATGGACGAGCGCGACGGGTGAGAGCGTTGAGATCGAAGCAGGTGTCACCATTCTCGTCATGCCCTGGACGCTGCATCGCCACGAACTTTATTGGGAAAAGCCGCGCGCCTTTTTGCCGGAACGTTTTCTGCCGGAAAATCGCGACAAGATCGGCCGGTTCCAGTACCTGCCTTTCGGTGCTGGTCCGCGAACCTGCATCGGCGCTACCTTCGCCATGCAGGAAGCGGTGATCGCGCTTGCCGTATTGATGAAGCGCTACCGTTTCGATGCCCTGCCGGGTACTGAAATCTGGCCGGTGCAGAAACTGACGACCCAGCCGCAGAATGGCATGCCGATGCGTGTAAGCATCAGGTCCTGACCGCGACAGAACATGTCTTTCCCGGTCGATTGAACCTGTCGCGCCATGCTTTATTGATTGCTTCATAAGGATTTGGGAATTCTTGCGTGGCTTCACCTCTTCTTCTCGGCATCGATACCGGCGGCACCTACACAGATGCGGTTCTTTTCCGCGAGGATGAGGGGGTGATCGCCAAGGCGAAATCGCTCACCACTCGGCATGATCTTTCCGAAGGAATCTCGGGTGCTGTCGAAGCGGTACTGGCAAGGAGTGGTATCCCGGCCGCGGAAATCGCCATGGTCTCGCTGTCCACGACGCTTGCGACCAATGCTTTGGTCGAAGGGCAGGGGGGGCGGGCAGCGCTTGTCATGATCGGCTTCGGCCCGGACGATATCGCCCGAGGAGGGCTCTCGGAAGCGCTCGGTACCGATCCGGTGATCTTCCTGCCGGGCGGCCACGATGTCCATGGCAACGAAACGCCACTCGATATGACATCGCTGGATGAAGCTTTGCCGCCACTCGGCCCGAGCGTCTCATCATTCGCCGTAGCCGGATATTTTGCCGTCCGGAATCCGGCTCATGAAATCAGGGTGAGGGATCGGATCCGCGAACTGAGCCACAAGCCCGTCACCTGCAGCCACGAGCTTTCCTCGAAACTGGGCGGCCCGCGGCGCGCCTTGACGACGCTGCTCAATGCCCGCCTGGTGTCGATCATCGATCGCCTGATCGGTTCGACTGAAGATTTTCTCGAAAAATCCGGCATCCATGCGCCCCTCATGGTCGTGCGAGGCGACGGCGCGTTGATGTCCGCTGGTGAGGCACGGCTGCGGCCGATCGAGACCATTCTCTCCGGTCCGGCGGCAAGCCTCGTGGGTGCTCGTTATCTCACCGGCCTGGATGAGGCAGTTGTGTCAGACATCGGTGGCACCACGACGGATGTGGCGATAATTCAGGGCGGCAAGCCGAAGCTTGCGCTTGATGGCGCGAATGTCGGCGGTCACAGTACGATGGTGGAGGCCGTCGCCTTGCGCACTTTCGGCCTCGGCGGTGATTCGGAAGTTCATATCGATGACCGTGGGCTAGAGGCAAAAATCACGCTCGGTCCTCGACGTCTTCTGCCTCTCAGCCTTCTGGCGGCCACCTATGGCGATAGCGTTCTGTCGGCTATCGATATGCAGCTACGCGCCACCCATACTGGTCGCCACGATGGCCGTTTCGCCGTCCGGATCGCTTTGAACGAAGCCTTGGTTGGGATCCTTCAACCGCAGGAACAGGCGCTTCTTGCGCGGATCGGCTCGGCACCCGTGGCTTTGAATGCATTACTCACAATGAATTCCCAGAAATCGGTTCTCGACCGGCTTGTGGGCCGTGGGCTCGTATACTTGAGCGGCATCACACCATCTGACGCGCTGCATGTTCTTGGTCGCCAAGGCCAGTGGAATGCCGATGCCGCACGATTGGGGCTGCAGCTCGCAGCCCGGAAGAAGACCGGCGCGGGACGCGAGATCGCCACGTCGCCAGAAGATTTGGCCGGCAAAATCGTCGCGAGGCTGACCCGGCAATCTTCCGAGATCTTGCTTTCGGCCTGTCTTGCGGAAGACGGTGCCGAATCAGTCAACCCATCGGTCTCGCTTGCGGTTGATCGGGCATTGAAGCGCGTCCCTGGTATCGCCCGGTTTTCCATTTCGCTTGACCGTCCGCTTGTCGGTCTAGGCGCGTCGGCACCGGTCTATTATCCTGCAATTGCCGATATGCTTGGAGCCGAATCGATCATTCCTTCTGATGCGGATGTTGCCAACGCCATCGGCGCTGTCATCGGCCATATAAGGGTTACGGCGACGGTCACCATCACTTCGCCGGAAGAAGGTGTCTATATTGTAACCGGTGCCGGTGAGACAACCACGATAATCGGGGAAGCGAGTGCGCTAGAAGCCGCTGAGGAGCGGGCAGTCATTGCAGCGCGGCGCAAGGCCGGACAGGAAGAGGCCCAGGGCATCCTGATTTCCATCGAAAAGGAGATTATGGCACCGGAAGTTGAAGGCGGACGAAAACTCGTTGAAGCGCGCATCGTTGCCACTGCAACGGGCCGCCCGCGGATGGCACATCCACAATCCTGACCGAACCGCCGTGGGCTTTCCGCGCCTTGATACCCGTAATCCCGCAGGCAAAGCTACGGCACAGGAAAGGGTGACGGCCGGTAGATCTAGGCTCATGTCATCACAGTAAAAAAGCCGCCGGGAATGTTCTCGGCGGCTTTTTGATTTCGGTATCCCGTCAGTCCTACTGGACCACGACGACTTTGGTTGCCTTGCCCGGACGCACCCGGCTGTAAAGGTCGATAACGTCCTGGTTCATCAGGCGAATGCAGCCGGATGAAGCCGCCGTGCCGATCGAGGCCCATTCCGGCGTGCCGTGCAGGCGAAACAGCGTGTCCTGGCCCTTTTCGTTGAACAGATACATGGCGCGTGCGCCAAGCGGGTTGTTCAGGCCTGGACCCATGCCGTTTTCGACGTATCTGGCGACATCCGGCTTGCGGGCTGCCATTTCTTTCGGCGGATGCCATGTCGGCCATTCCTGCTTCCAGGCAACATAGGCCGTGCCCGACCATGCAAAACCAGCCTTGCCGACGCCGATGCCATAGCGCACAGCTCGGCCGCCCGGCAGGATGTAATAGAGATGGCGTTCGCGGGTATTGACGATAACCGTACCCGGCTTTTCCGCAGTTTCGTAGTTCACGATCTGGCGGACGAACTCCTGCTTGACCCGGTTGATCGGAATGGCCGGCAGGGTATAGCCTGCATCGGTCACCGATCCGTAGGAATCGGTGAAGATCTGGGCCGTTTCGATGCGAACCGGTGCATCTGTCTGGGCTGTTTCGGACGTGGTCGAGCAGCCGGCCAGGGCGGCGGTTGCCAACAGGCCGAGTGCGAGCATGCTGTTGCGAAAGCGCATGGATATCTCTTGGTGAAACTATCGATTGAAATGGCGTCAAGCCGCCGTCGAAACCGTTATTTTCCATTCGATTGCGGTTGGCAAGTTGCGCAAGCGCTCAGCGCGTCGGCAGCAGTCGAATTGAAAAGCCCATTGTCTTTTTGCAACATTCACAATGCTGCCCACCTGTAATGGCTAAGGAACAGGCATGACGATATTGAATGTCGTGAACGACAACCCTTTGATCGATGGCCGTCAGTCGCCCCGCGCGATGATGGTCCGCAAGGGCGCGCAAATCCTGCTTCACGATATGAAGCATGCTGTTCTGCCCGAACTGGTCTTGCCGAATGGCAGAAGGGCCGACCTGATCACCGTATCCGATAAGGGAGAAATCTGGATTGTCGAGATAAAGACCTCGATCGAGGATTTCCGTATCGACCGCAAGTGGCCGGAATATCGGACTTATTGCGACCGGCTGATCTTTGCAACGCACAGGGATGTCCCGCTCGAAATTTTCCCTGAAGACTGCGGCCTGATGTTGTCGGATGGTTATGGGGCGCATCTCTTGCGTGACGCATCCCAACACAAGATTGCGCCGGCGACCCGCAAGGTGTTGATGCTCGATTTTTCGCGTACAGCGGCGCACCGCCTGATGATGGCGGAATGGTCTACCGGCAAGAGCTTCGACGACATAGAGACCTAGTCAAGGGCGTGGCCTGCCTCTCTGCCGCAATTACATAAGTCCCGCAGCCCGCAAGTCGCGGCGGGCGCCTTATTTAGGTGCCCGCTTTGCCAGGATGCGCTGCAATGTGCGGCGATGCATGTTGAGGCGTCGTGCCGTTTCCGAAACGTTGCGTTCGCACATTTCGTAGACGCGCTGGATATGTTCCCAGCGTACGCGATCTGCCGACATCGGATTTTCTGGCAGATCCGCCTTTTCTCCGGGACGCTGCGTCAAGGCGTTGAACACATCATCCGCATCGGCAGGCTTGGAAAGATAGTCGACGGCACCGAGCTTGACCGCAGTGACAGCAGTCGCAATGTTTCCGTATCCGGTCAGCACGATGACGCGCGTATCCTGGCGGAACTGCCTGATGGTTTCGATGACGTCTAGGCCGTTGCCATCACCCAGCCGAAGATCCACCACGGCATATTTGGGTGCCCGCTGGCGCACTTTGGCAATACCTTCGGCGACTGTTTCCGCGGCCTCTACGGTAAATCCTCGTGTTTCCATGGCACGCGCCAGGCGACGCAGAAACGGTCCATCGTCGTCAACGATCAACAGTGAAGGGTCGGAACCAATAAAGTCCTCATTCTGAGGATTGGATTGCTGCAGTGTTGTTTCCATCTTCATTCTCCGGGATCGATGGACCCCAATTATCATATAGAACGCGATAAAATTGGAGCTAGATCAAATTGGCTTGTCCATAATTGATCTTGGCCATTCTATTCGAATGCGTGCACCGACCTGTCCGTCGCCGCGATTGCTGAAGCGGATCGATGCGCCGGAGCGCTCCAGCAGGGTTTTGGCGATGAAGAGCCCTAACCCCAAGCCGCCGGCATGCTCACTCCGCTCGCGTGTCCGGGATGTCATGTAAGGCTCGCCGATACGCGAAAGGATAACGGCAGAATAGCCTGGACCATCGTCCTCGATCATGATCGCCACCCGCTGGTCATCGTATTCCACCGAGATGACCACCTCATTCTTGGCATAATCGACCGCATTTTCAATCAGATTGCCAAGCCCATAGAGAATTCCTGCGTTTCTCACCCCTATAGGTTCATGGCCACCGTCGGTTTTCTGCACCAGTCTGATGTCTATGTCGAACTGACGGTGTGGAGCGATCACCTCTTCCATCATCGACGATAGAGGCAGGCGCCGCAAATGCTCCTCGCCCTCCGCTGGCAGTGAGGTCAAGCGCCGCAGGATATCGCGGCATCGCTCGCTCTGGCTGCGCAACAGTTGCACATCCTCCTTGAAGCGCTCGTCCTGCCCCAGCTCTCGCTCCATTTCCTTGGCGACGACGCTGATCGTTGCAAGCGGTGTTCCCAGTTCATGGGCCGCAGCAGCAGCCAGACCATCCAGCTGACCGAGATGTTTTTCCCGCTCTAGAATCATTTCCGTCGCCACCAGAGCGTCGGCAAGCAGGCTGGCCTCATGGGAAACGCGGTAAGCGTAGAAAGCCGCAAAAACCATCATCGAGGCGATCGAGAACCATACCCCGAGCTGCATGATCGGCTGGATACGCAAATGCTCTCCCTCATACCACGGGACCGGGTAAGGAGAGAGTGACAAAACCGTCGTGCACACAAGCGCGAAGACAAGCAGCACGAGCGAATGACGCAATGGCTGTGATGCAAAGGCAATGATGACCGGCACGCAGATCAGCGGTGCAAAGGGATTGCCCAGCCCGCCGGTGATAAACAATAGCGCGCCCATTTGCAGAAGGTCGAAGCAGAGCAACGCAAGCGCTGATTTCGGTCCAAGCCGGTGGGTGGCCGGAAACCAAGCGGATAAAATGAGATTTGCGACCGCAAGGGCTGCGATCAATATGGTTGCCTGGGCGATAGGTATCGGAAAGTCGAGTACGCCCCAGATGATGAGGACCGTTATCGTCTGCCCCGCCACGGCCAGCCACCTCAGCCTGACGAGGGTTTGTAGGCGGATGCTACGGCTTACATGGCCGATCTTGCCGTCCTGCGATGAAGTCATGTCTGTACTATGCAATATTGTTTCGGACATTGTTTATATGTGCCTTAAAGTGGTCAAACCTCTTAAAATCGACCCAGTATTTCATGGTACGTGACATCCTGTCACGTACCTTTGGGTTTTGCGCGGCTTGTCGGAGCGGCATCGACCGGATTTTCCGGCCATGGGTGTCTGGGATATCGGCCACGCATTTCCGCCCGAACATCTTTCCATGACCCGGACCAGAAGCCGGGCAGATTGCGTGTCGTCTGGATCGGCCTGTGTGCCGGCGATGTCAATTCAAGAAGCAGCGGCAGTTTGCCGTTCGCGATCGCGGGATGATTTTTCAATCCGAACAATTCCTGGACACGGATTGTCAGCACCGGTTCTGCGCCATCATACTGGATAGGATGGCGTTGGCCGGTCGGCGCCTCGAAATGGGTCGGCGCAAGCCGGTTCATAGTGTGCAGCAATTCGTGTGGAACCAGCGAACGCAACCCATCCGAAAGGCTCGCCGCCGATATCGAAGTAAGTGCGGACGCATGACCTTGATAGGGGACGAACCAATCATCAAGGCGGGCGACAAGCGCATCGTCGCTGACATCTGGCCATGGCTCGCCAAGCGATCGATGAAGGAACCCCAGCCTTTCCCTGAATTGCAGGGTTTCCTTCGAAAACGGCAGGCTGTGCAATCCAAACTGCCGTACGCCGTCGGCCAGCGCCCGTGCCGCCTGTTCCCCGGTTGGTTTAGGTAGTGGTTTTTCATTAAATACGATTGCTCCGAGCCGGGTGGTTTGGCGCGCACGAACCTGACGGCTGGCCGGGTCGAAAAAACACTCTTCTGCGGACCGGATTGCGCCGGCCATCTCCGCTTCCACCTCGGAACGTGATATTTCCGCGGCGCTGAGAATACGTGGCCGCGCAGCCTTCCCGCTCACGTCGGAAATCACCAACATGGAGGCGCTGGCAAGTCGCTCGGTTTCCGGCAGTTCCGCTCCTCGGCCGTTGGCCATGATGAACCGGCCCTTGCCGCCGCGCTGCAGCGCGATCCGGTCGGGATAGGCATGGAGAAGAAGCGGGCCTGCTGACCCGCTTGTCTGTCGTGCTGCTTTGTTTGGCAGACTGTCGGCTATCCGGTTGGCCAGACCCCGGCTGGCTTGCGCCCGCTCGCTGCGGTCGGCCCGGAACCGCCGCAGCCGTTCATCGAGATCGATATCGTTTCCTCCAAGTCCCTGTTCGGTCAGGAGAACGGCGAGATGGCTCGCCTCGAGCCCGCGTCCTTTCTCGTCCGCATTGATGACCATCGCCGCCAGCCGAGGCGGCAAGGCCAGCTGACGGATAAGATGACCTCTCGGCGTTAGCCGGCCGGTGTCGTCCAATGCGCCGAGAAGGAGAAGCAGGCCTTTTGCCTCGGAAAGCGCAGGTCCGGGCGGTTGATCCAGAAAGGCGAGCGTTGTCGGATCAACCACGCCCCAATGAGCAAGGTCGAGCACGAGACCTGAGAGATCGCTCGCGAGTATTTGCGGCGGCGTGAAATCCGGCAGTGCAGCGATCTGGCCCGCGTGCCAGAGCCTGATGGCGATACCCGGCATGGTTCGCCCGGCGCGTCCGGCCCGCTGGTCGGCCGAAGCCTGTGATACCCGTACCGTCTCCAGCCGGGTCATTCCGGTGGACGGCTCGAAGACCGGCAGACGCTGCAATCCGCTGTCGATGACGATCCGTACCCCGTCGATCGTGATAGATGTCTCTGCAATCGATGTGGCGAGCACGATCTTGCGCTTGCCAGGCGCTGCCGGCTTGATTGCCAGATCCTGCTCATGTTGTGTCAGATTGCCATAAAGTGGCGCAATCGCGGTGTCTGTATCGAACCGGCCCTGCAGCCGCTCGGTTACCCGTCTGATTTCCGCCTGCCCCGGTAGAAAGGCAAGGATGGAGCCATCTTCGTCGTGATGTGCGCTTTCGATCGCACGCGTGACTGCGTCCTCGACACGCTCCTGCTGGCTTCTTTCATTATAACGGATCTCGACCGGAAAACTCCGTCCTTTGCTTTTGATCACCGGAGGGTCGTTCAGCAATGCCGCGATACGATCCGTATCGAGGGTTGCCGACATTACGATTATACGCAGATCTTCTCGAAGCGCCGACTGTGCGTCGAGCGCCAGCGCCAGTCCGAGATCGGCATCGAGCGAGCGTTCGTGGAATTCGTCGAAGATCACCGCGGAAACGCCGGCAAGTTCCGGATCGTCAAGGATCATTCGGGAAAATACCCCCTCCGTGACGACCTCGATCCGTGTCGCCTGCGAAATCCGCGTGTCGAGGCGCATTCTGTAACCGATCGTCTGCCCGACACTCTCTCCCTTGAGCGCCGCCATGCGCGAAGCGGCAGCTCGCGCCGCCAGCCGCCGCGGCTCAAGCAGGATGACCTTTCCCGTGCACCATGGCTCTTTGATCAGGGTAAGCGGCACTATGGTCGTTTTGCCTGCACCCGGTGGGGCGGAAAGGACTGCACAAGAGTTCTTGCGGAGCGCCACGGTTAGATCGCCCAGCACCTCTATAATAGGGAGTGGCGCATGCGTGCTGCTATCAGATCTGTCCTCTCGGGGTTTCTTTTCCATATATATGTGAGCTCTCGGTATTTTCGGGCGTCTAAAGACCCATCACGTCGGTGGCGTCCTGATGAGGTTCTGCAATGCCATAGCAGCGCGAAACGCACGAGTGAACAAGAGCGCCGTTTCGACTGCTGAAAATCTATGCATGCCCGCAATTTAAGCCATGAGCATCTGCTCGCATGGCATTGGAGAAAAATGACATTTTTTTAAAAATGGCTGTTGACTCAGTCGGGTCGTCGGATCTATAACCCGCTCACTGACGAGGGCGGCGGCGCTGCTAGCGACGAAGTTTCTCGT
>RCUQ01000115.1_pt1 | contig 76557 bp, 78 predicted proteins | sample 2166351 | NCBI WGS metagenome assembly RCUQ01 (sample SAMN09932597, study PRJNA488358) | compost metagenome | feature: garden; material: soil; isolation source: compost soil in acetonitrile-enriched culture | place: Germany: Experimental Botanical Garden Goettingen | collected 2016-01-27
TTGATGGCGCCCACGAAGTAGCCGTTGGCCACGGCATGCGCGGGCTGCTCCAGCTTCCAGAGGTACTCCGAAAGGCCCGCCACGGTGGCCGACGGGTTGAAGACGATCTCGGCGCCGTTAAGGCCCAGGAGGCGCGCGCCTTCGGGGAAGTGGCGGTCGTAGCAGATGTAGACGCCGATCGTGGCGTAGCGAGTCTTGAAGGTGGGATAGCCGAGGTTACCGGGCTTGAAGTAGAACTTCTCCCAGAAGCCGGGGAGCAGATGCGGGATGTGCTGCTTGCGGAACTTGCCGAGGTAGCTGCCGTCCGCGTCGATGACCGCGGCAGTGTTGTAGTAGACGCCGGTCATCTCCTCTTCGTAGATGGGCACGATGATGACCATCTGGTAGGTCTTGGCCAGCTCCCGCATCAAGGTGACGGTCGGGCCATCCGGGATGCGCTCGGCCATGCCATACCAGCGGGGATTCTGCTCGGCGGGGAAGTAGGGGCCGTAGAAGATCTCCTGGAGGCAGAGGATCTGAACGCCCTGGCGGCCCGCTTCGTGGATCTGCTCCACATGCTTGTCGATCATCGCCTGCTTGATACGCTCCAGCGGCTCGGAGGGATCGACCACGTTCGAGGCCTGGATCAGGCCGCATTTCACGACTCGGGACATCGGGCTACCTTTCTTACAAGACGAGAATGACTTGCCGCCATGATAGCTCAAGGTCAACTGAGGAGCCAGTTTCAAAGGTGCCGGAAGCCTTGACTGCGCTCAGCGAGCAACGAAAGGCCGCGCCTCCCGGGTGACTAGCCCGCCGTTGTCACGGTGCTGGACCCAGACGACTTGCCGCAAGCCGGCCTGATAGTATACGAATTCGTAGGTGAGCCTCGGATGAAGACCCGGTCTCGAGGGTAAAAAGCAAACGAGGGGATGGATGACCTCCGGCTGATCAAGCTGAGGAAGTACCGTATCCCCGGAACCCGAGGTGAGACTCAGTCCAACGCAACGAGGCCATCAACGCCATGAGAAGAGCCCTGATCGCCATGACCCTGGTATTGGGAATCACCAGCTGTGATCTCAAGAACCCCCTGGTCCCGAATGCCCAACAGCCCATGCTCAACCCCACAGGGGAGTTCTACGTCTTCGTCGAGCTCGACGGATGGGACGACTCGCTCGTGCGTAACCCGTACTACCTGGACGGGCGCGGCGAAGAGATCGACACATCCCTCTTCATCAAGCGCGACACGGAATGGATCCGCATTCGCCTGGCTTTCGACCGTCAAAGCCCCGAGATCTACGGCGCCTTTCGCGCGATGGCCTCCTCCCCCGCGATACAGAGCGGCATGCCGCCACTCGTGATCTACCACCTCCCCGCCAAGGTCGCCACGCTTGACTCCGTTCCGGTGGATCTCTACGTGAAGGTCGCTCAACAGTACGTAAAGGTCACCCTGGAAGTCGAGGCTCACCACGACGCAGCCTCGCCGCAGCCCAGCACGAAACCTTCCGGAACCCAAGATCCTGGCGAGGTGAATGGAGGCATCTTGTAGCCCGAAACGACGAGCCCCCCGAATGGTTCGGGGGGCTCGTCGGATGATCCGGATCGATCAGTGGTCCTCGCGATAGAGATCCGAGACCTGAAGGCGGCCGTGCTTGGCGAGGTCGATGAGCTGGCCCTCCAGCTCCACGACGGGCAACTGACAGGCCTCGCGGTTGACCTTGACGACCTTGGCCACCTCTCCGGAGTTGAGGACGACCAGCGCGTTCTTGGGGTAAGGCACGATGAAGTGCTGGAACGCCCAGACCATGCGGCGCTCGAAGTGGGTGTCCATGCCCTCGAGGATGATCTTGTAGGCGCGCTCGGGAGGCATGCCCTTCTTGTAGACCCGGTTGGAGATGAGCGCGTCCCAGACGTCGCAGACGGCGACGACGCGGGCCATCTCGGGAATGTTGGTGCCCTTCAGGTTGTAGGGATAGCCGCCGCCCGCCCACTTCTCGTGGTGGTGCATGATGATGCCCTTGATCTCAGGCGTGGCCCAACGGTAGTTCTCGATGAGGCGGAGGCCCTTCTCGGGGTGGGACTTCATGACGTTGAACTCGGCCTCGGTGAGCTTGGCTGGCTTGTTGAGGATGAAATCAGGGATCTGGTTCTTGCCGATGTCATGCAAGAGGGCGCCGATGCCGAGCATCCGCAGCTGGGCGGGGGTGTAGCCCAGGGTCACGCCCATCAAGAGGGAGAGGCTCATGACGTTGGCGGAGTGGGCGTAGGTGTACTCGTCGTAAACCCGGAGATCGCAGAGGCTGTTGAGCAGCTCCTTGTTGTTGACGATCTGGGTGATGGTCGACTGCACGCAATCGTCGGCGGCCTGGAAGTCGATGGCCGCCGATTCCTTGTACTTTTGCTGGATCGAGCGGATCGAGGAAAGGTTCTGGGTGGTGACGTCCTTGGCCAGCTTTTCGAGCTTGGTCTCGGCGAAACGCCCCGCGTTCGGACTGGGCTTGGCGGGGCCGGCGCTTCGCTGCGGGATACCGAGGGCCCGTCCCAGGCCACCGGTTCCGACCGAGGGCAGGCGCGGACGTGGCGGCATGGCGGCCGGCGGCTCTCCCGCAGGCTTGAAGGGATTGCCCAGGGGGCCCGTCATCGCGCGCCGGGGGGCCGGCTGCGGCTCGGGCTCGGGGTCGGTTTCAGGCTGGACGATCGGGGCTTCGGCCGTCTGGAAGGTGAAGACCGGAACGCTCGAAACGCCGCAGCGCACCAGCATGTAGATGTTGGTAGGGTCGAGGACCGTCCCGGGACCCAAGAGCTGCTGAAAGCTGGAGGGGTGGTAGACCGGCTCTGCGAGGACCATGCCAGGCTGCAACTCGCCTACAGGCGACAGGATGGTGGTGCTCATGTGCCACGTCCTCGATCGACATTCAAAAAGGAACCGGATCCTTTATACCCAGGGACCCCGTCTTTTTGACATCCTCACAAGCAGGCTTGCAAGTGACGGTTCGCGGGGCTTTCTGGTAAGATCACAGAAGAGAGCGAGCACCTGACCGGATTCCGGGTCACCCCGCCCTTCCGTACCAAGTTTGCGCTGCCCGACATCGGCCGCCTGAGGCGATCGTGGCAGCTTGGTATTCACAGTTTTCAAGGAGACGCGATGAAGCTCAACGTCAAAACCGGATCCCTCGAAGCAGAAAAAGCGGATCTCGTGGTTCTCGGCCTGTTCGAGGAGCAGACCAAGCTCACCGACACGGCCGGCGCCATCGACAAGGCCCTGGGCGGGGTGATCGCCGATCTGCTATCGAGCGGTGACTTCAAGGCCAAGCAGCACCAGACCCTGCTTCTCCCCACGGCGGGCAAGCTCGGCGCCAAGCGCGTCCTCTTGCTCGGACTCGGCAAGCAGGCTGACTTCACCATCGAGCGCCTGCGCCAGGCCGCCGGCAAGATGGCGACCACCGTCCGCGACCTGGGCGTCAAGTCCTTCTCGGTCGACATGGGCGAGTGGGGCGAGTTCGAAGCCCTCGAGGCTTCGCAGGCCTTCGCCGAGGGTGCGCTCATGGGCACCTACACGTTCGGCAAGTACCAGACCACCAAGAAGGACATCAAGGAGCTCGACTCCATCACCCTGCTTTCGGCGGACAAGGATGAGGCTGCCGAGTACAAGACCGGCATCGAGCGGGGCCGCATGGTCGCCGAATCGGTCATCTTCAGCCGCGACCTGGTCTCGGCTCCCCCGAACGAAGTGACGCCTTCCGAGATCGGCCGCCGCGCGCAGGCCTTCGCCAAGGAGCTGGGCCTCACCTGCAAGGTCCTCGACGAGAAGGAAATCGCCAAGCTGAAGATGGGCTCCTTCCTCGGCGTGGCGCAGGGCTCCCTCAAGGATGAGCCCCCCCGCTTCATCGTCGTCGAGTACATGCCCCTCGGCGCCAAGGAAGCCCCGCTGGTCTTCGTCGGCAAGGGTATCACCTTCGACTCGGGCGGTATCTCCATCAAGCCCGGCGCCGGCATGGAGATGATGAAGTACGACATGGCGGGCTCCGCCGCGGTGCTCGGAGCCATCCGGGCGATCGCCGCCCTCAAGCTCCCCGTCAACGTCGTGGCCCTCGTTCCCTCCACCGAGAACATGCCCGGCGGCGACGCCATCCACCCCGGTGACGTCCTCACCTCCATGTCAGGCAAGACCATCGAGGTCATCAACACCGACGCCGAGGGCCGCCTGATCCTCGCCGACGCCCTCACCTACGCCGAGCGCTACAACCCCAAGGCCGTCGTCGACCTCGCCACCCTCACCGGGGCCTGTGTCGTCGCTCTGGGCAACAACGCCATCGGCCTGATGGGCAACAACGAGGACTTCATCCAGCGCGTCCGCCAGGCCGGCGAAGCGACCAACGAGCGCGCGTGGCCCCTGCCCATGTGGGAGGAGTACCACGAGCTCATCAAGTCCGACATCGCCGACATGAAGAACTCCGGCGGTCGCGAGGCCGGCACCATCTCCGCGGCGGCCTTCCTCTCGAAGTTCGCCGAGAAGTACACCTGGGCTCACCTCGACATCGCAGGCACCGCCTGGGAGACGAAGGGCAAGCCTTACACCCCCAAGGGCGCAACCGGTATCGGCGTCCGCCTGCTGCTGAACCTCGCCGAGACCTACGCCGCCGAGAACGGCAAGGCGGGCAACGGCAAGAAGGCCGCCGCCAAGCCGGCTGCCGAGAAGGCTCCCGCGACCAAGGCTGCGCCCGCGGCGAAGGCAGCGCCTGCAGCCAAGGCTAAAACCACGGCCACCAAGGCTGCTGCCGCCAAGGCTCCTGCGACCAAGGCGCCCGCCAGCAAGGCCAAGACCAAGAAGTAAGCCCATGCAAGAGGCCCGGACCGAACGGTCCGGGCCTCTTGCATTTCTCCGTGGGGAAGGCGCTACAGTCCCCAGTCGCGCATGTAGTGGAAGTCCTTGTCGAGCGTGCGCGCCGAGATCTTGGGCAAGATCGGCGGCTTCCGCTTGAAGTGGTTGCGGCGGATCCGACCCTTCACGCTGTCGAGCATGGCGGCGTCGAAGCCCAGCTCCACGATCTGGGCGTCCGTCAGGCGCTCGTCCACCAGGACATGCAGGAGGCGATCGACTTCCTCGTAGGTATAGCCGAGATCCGCCTCGTCGGTCTGGCCCTCGAAGAGGTCCGCGGACGGCGGCTTGGTGATAATGGGTTCCGGTACGCCGAGATGACGCGAGAGTTGGCGCACCTGGGTCTTGTAGAGGTCTCCCAGGGGGTTGAGCGCCGAGGCGAGGTCGCCATGCAGGGTGCCGTAGCCCAGGAGGAGCTCGGTCTTGTTGGAGGTGCCCAGGACGAGGGCCGGCAGGGCGGCGGAAGCGTCGAAGAGCACGATCATGCGCTGGCGGGCCATGATGTTGCCGCGGCGATGCGCCGACAGCTCGGGATGCCGGTCGAAGTAAGCATCCGCCATGGGCGTGATCTCCTCGACCACGAAGTCGAGGCCGAGGGCATCGGCACAGAGCTTGGCATGGACCATGCTCTCGGGGTTGCTCGTCTTGTAGGGCATGCCGATGACGTGAACGTTCTCCGGGCCCAGGGCCCTCACGGCGAGGTAAGCAGCCAGGGCGGAGTCGATGCCTCCGGAGAGGCCGAGGACGACCTTGGAGAAGCCGGTCTTGGTGACCTCCTCGCGGATGAAGTGGGCGAGGAAGGTGGAGGTGAGCTCGGCGTTGAGATGAAGCGGGGAGCGGGTCTCGGTGGAGGTCATGCGGATCTCACGTTCAAAAAGAGGCGCCTGGCCGGAAACCGACCAGACGCCGCTGAGTGTAACCGTTGGAGTTGCCTTACACAACAGCCGCGGGTGCTAGCTGAGGTAACCGCGCAGCTGCTCCTTCTGCGCCGAGGCGCGGAGCTTCTGCAGGGCTTTGGCCTCGATCTGGCGGACCCGCTCGCGGGTGACGCCCATGTCGTGGCCGATGCCTTCGAGCGTGCGCTGGGGCTCGCCATCGAGGCCGAAGCGACGGCGCACGACGTAGAGCTCACGCTCGGTCAGGTTGGACTCCAGCAGGGAGTTGACGTCTTCGAAGAGCATCCGGTTCATGACCGTGGCCGGGGGGCTCGCGGCGTACTGATCCTTGATGATGTCTCCGAGGCGCGAATCGTCATCCTTACCGATGGGGGTCTCGAGAGAGATGGGTTCCCGATCGGCCTTGGTGATCTCGCGGAGCTTTTCGACGGTGATCTGAAGCTCGGCGGCGACTTCCTGCTCGTTGGGCTGACGGCCCAGCTTCTGGGACATCAGGCGGATGGTCTTCTTGACGCGGGAGATGGTCTCGACCATGTGGACGGGAACGCGGATAGTGCGGCCCTGGTCGGCGATCGCCCGGGTGATGGCCTGGCGGATCCACCAGGTCGCGTAGGTCGAGAACTTGTAACCCTTGCGGTAGTCGTACTTCTCGGCCGCACGCATCAGACCCATGTTGCCCTCCTGGATCAGATCCAGGAACGACAGGCCACGGCCCAGGTGCTTGCGGGCGATCGAGACGACCAGGCGAAGGTTGGCGGCAACGAGTTGGCGCTTGGCGCGCTCGTCTCCATTGGAGATCCGGCGGGCGAGCTCGAGCTCTTCCGGATGCGTCAAAAGCCTCCGGCGGCCGATCTCCTGCAAGTACATGCGGATCGAGTCGTCAGAGGTCTCGTGCTGAGCGGTGGTGGTGGAAACGGAGATCTTCTTGGTGAGCTCGACAGGCGGCTCTTCGGTCTCCTCGAAGCCCTCTTCCAGTTCATCAACTGGCTGGAAGGCGAGCTCCGGCATATGGGGTAAGGTCTCCTCCTCGAAGGGGACCGGAGAGGCGATGTCCAGGATTTCACCGGCGACGTTGGCCAAGTTTGCACCTCCTCGATGATTCGCCAATCAGAGGAACGAACGGCTCGCTCGGCTTGCGGATTTTCTCCGCTGGGGGGATAATGAGTCCGCCCCGCTCGGGTCGAGCCCAGCCTGCCGTTTGGGCCGCAATGGCTGTACGCTCCAAGATCGTTTGGCAACTTCCTATGGTAAGCGATCGAGGGAAAAATATCCAGTTAAATTTCCATCTTAGCTTAATTTTCTTTTAATTCGTCCAAAATGGCTCAGGACCGTGGTCATATACCCTTAACCTGGCCTTTATATCAGTCAAACGGGGGTTTACGCCCCTCCCGCCTCCTGTTAAGCCGCCCCCTTCCTTCGCTTGAGCTCTCCACATGGCGCTTTACGACGCATACGCCTCGCTTTACGACCGCACCGGTCAGAGTCGATTCTCGCTCCGGATGGTGCTTTACGCCTTTTACCTCTGGACCCAGCATGCTCCGTATCGGATCCAGCGGGTCCTCGATCTGGCGTGCGGTACCGGTTCGGCGGCGATCGCCCTCGCCCGCAGGGGCTACGAAGTCACTGCGCTCGATCTTTCCGAGGCCATGCTGGAAAAGGCCAAGGTCAAGGCCGAGCGCTGGAACGCTCCCGTCACCTGGCTGCAAGGCGACCTTCGCCGCTTCCAGGCCGGAGGACCGTTCGATGCCGTCACATGTTTCTATGACGCCCTGAACTACCTGTTGGTTCCCGAGGAGCTCGAAGAATCTTTCAAGCAGGTCCGCGCGCACTTGCGCCATGACGGCCTCTTCCTCTTCGACATGATCACGGATCATGCCGTCGCCAAGACCTGGGGCGAGTCCACCGACACGTCGTTCGACCCCGAGCTCACCCGCATCTGGAAGAGCTCCTACGACCCCGTCTCGGAGGTCGGCGCCCTGCATGCGCTCTTCTTCGAGCGCGAAAGCGACGGCCGCTACCGCCGGATCGAGGAGATCCACCGTCACCGCGGCTACTCCGCCGAGCAGGTCGAAACCCTCTTGGAGCGGGCCGGCATGGACGTGGTAGCCGCCTACGAATGTCTCAGCGAGCGCGAGCCCAGCCCCACCACCTACCGCGTCGCCTATTTGGCGCGCCCCCGACACGGCGGGTGAAGCCGAGCAGCATCGCCCGGCCGTCGCCGAACGCCGTCCGTCCCGCGATGGCGCGCTCCTGACGCCCTACCGCGGCGCAAGACGGGATTTCGCGAGTCCCGCTTATTGGGGTACAATGGATGGCGGCTTTCCGCCTCCCGAGTCGTTGGTGGTGACCATTGAGACCTGCTGGTAGCTTCCGATTGCACCTGATCGCGCTGGCGATTGCCGCTCCCCTCATGGGGGGGCTCGCCGGCGCTCAGTCCATGCAACCTCCCGGAGCTGCCCCCCCGGCCCCCCTCGCACCGCTGGACTCCACCGCCCCGGCCTGGGAGCAAGATCTTGAAAAAGCCAACACTCTAGCCTTGTCGGGGCGCTGGGACGAAGCCGTCGCCATGCTTGAGGCCATCGCCGTCAAGGCCGAGTCCCACCAGCAACCGGATCTCTACCTGCGAATCGCGTCGATCCAGGCGCAGCAAAAGCGTTGGGACTTGGCCATCGCCAGCGGAAACAAGGCCATCAAGGCATGGCCCGAGAACGGCTGGGTCTACCTGCCGGTCGCCCAGATCCTGGTGGCGAGCGGAAGAGAAGCCGCCGCCATCGCCATCTGCGAGGAGGCCATGCGGCGCGATCCCGCCGTCAGGCTCGCCGCCTCGGACCTGATCCTGCAAATCCGCAGCCGAACCAGCCCCAGCGACCAGTCGTCCCTTCCGCCCTCCCCTCCCCAGCGGACCAACCCCTGGGCGATCGCCCTGAGCGTGGTCGCCGGCGTCGGAGCACTCAGCGGCGGCTGGGCCTTGTGGATGATCCGCCGCGAAGCGAAGCGTCCGCCCGAGGAGGAGGAGGCGATCGCCCCGCCCGCCCGCGGCACCGTCGGCGCCCTCCAGACCGGTCCCGTCGCCTACGCCCCCGAAGGCCACCGCATCCTGTCGGCCGGCGAGATGATCGCGCAGTACCGCATCGAACGGGTCGTCGGCTCGTCCCTTCACTCGATCCTATACGCCGCCACCGACACCAAGCTCAACCGCATGGTGGCCCTCAAGCAGGTCAACCCCGGCGTTGGCGCTCACTCGGACATGGCCCACTCACGCTTCCACAAGGAAGTCCAGAGCCTGATCGCCCTTTCCAACGTCCATGACGGCGTCGTCAAGGTCTTCGACTACCTGGAGCCCAATACCCTCGTCACCGAATGGATCGACGGCCAGAACCTCGAAGAAGGCGGCGACGGCCTCTCCCTCGACCAGATCGTCGAGATCGGCATCTCCCTCTGCGACATCCTCTCGGCCTCCCATGCCGACGGCATCGTACACCGCGACATCAAGCCCTCCAACGTCATGCTCACCCGCCGCGGCCGGGTCAAGCTGCTGGACTTCGGCATCGCCAAGAACAATGCCATGGGCACCAGCAACCTCACCCTCGACGCCGGGGTCCCGATCGGCACCTTCACCTACATGGCCCCCGAGCAGTTTGCCGCCCCCAACCAGGCCAAGCCCCCTTCCGACCTCTACTCGCTCGGACTCACCCTGTACCGCCTGATCACCGGGCATCTCCCCACCGAGCCCTGGCTGGGGCCGCGGACCTTCGGCTTGATTCCCGCCGAGCAATTCCGCCCCATCGGCCCCGAGAGCCCCGCGGTGAAGCTCTTCCTCGACAAGCACGGCGTCACGACCTCTCCCGACTGGCTGGAGGACTTGAACCGTACCCTTCGCAAGGCCTTCGAGGAGCTGCCCTCCAACCGCTATCCAGATGCCCTCAGCCTCAAGGAGGCCCTTTCGCGCATCTGGCACCGCATGCAGACGAACGTCAGCCCGTCAGGGTCCTAATCACGTCAAAAACGCCGATTCATGCGGCTTTGGGTAGGAAGCGTCCGTTTGGGGTAGATTAAGTGGAGATTCCACCCCGAAAGGAGAGGCCCTCCCATGGCCCAGATCATCGTCGCGGGAAATCCCGTCAACGAGTTCGAGAAGACCGTCGCGCGGACGCTCGGGCACCTGCCTGACGACGCCCTGCTGCTCACCAACGTGGTGCTGCCGGGCTTCTACCACAAGCAGAGCAACATCGAAATCGACATCATCCTGCTCACGCGACATGCGGTTTACGCCATCGAGACCAAGTACTGGCAGGGGGAGATCAAGGGTCACGTCAACCAGAAGAACTGGGTGGTCTACCGCGAGGGAAATCCCCCCCACCAGATCGAAAACCCGCTTCAGCGTTCGGAAATGAAGGCCAAGACCCTCAATACCATTCTCTCGCGCTGGAATTCCGGCCTGATGGGCAAGCTGCGCACCCAGGCCCTGGTGGTCGTGCCTCCCTACACGCCGATGGAAGTCGAGAACCCGACGGACATCGAGCTGGTGGCCCTGGAGCGGCTGCTTCCGGTGATCCAGGAGCACGCCGCGAAGATGCCGGCGGAGGCCACCGACAAGCAGCTCAAGGAGATGGCCCAGCACCTGGTGGGCAAGTCGCTCGCGGTCGAGGAGTACCTGCCCTTCGAAAACTACAAGGTGCTTTCGATCCTCAAGAGCTCGGCCCGCAGCATCTCGTACAAGGCCGAAAACAACCTCACGGGCAAGCTGGTCTTCATCAAGAAGCTGACCTCCGACGTCAACCAGCCCCCGGACAAGCTCGCCATGTGGAAGAACCGAGCGATCCGCGAGGCGCGCGCGACCGCTCGCCTGCAGCATCCCAACATCGTCTCGGTCCTCGACGTGCTCGAGGATCAGGGCAATATCTACGTGATCTCCGAGTGGGTCGAGGGCTGGAACCTGGCCGACAAGCTTGACGATCTGCCCTGGCAGGAAGCCGTCCGCTACGTGGCCCAGGCCGCAGAGGGCATCGACACGGCCCATCGCTCGGCGCCGCCGATCGTGCACCGGAACCTCACCCCGGCCTCCTTGCGGGTCACGGGCCAGGGCGTCAAGATCACCAACTTCTCGGCGGCCCGCATCGAGGGGGATCCGTCCATCGTCTTCACCGAGGTGATCCACGGCCGGGATCCGGCGTACGCCGCTCCCGAGCTCTTCACCAACTCGTCGGGGGCCGATCCCCGCTCGGACGTCTACGGGCTGGGCGCCACGCTGTATCACCTGATCACGAAGCGCAAGCCCGAGAGCTTCCTCTCCCAGACCTCGAACCCCGAAGCGGCGTCGCTGGTGCCGGGTCTGCCCAAGGAGCTGAGTGCGACGATCGCCAAGGCGATGCAGCCGCTTCCCGCCAACCGCTTCACCTCCGCCCAGGAACTCGCCGAGGCGCTGAAGACCTTGGCCTAGCGTCCGCGGCGATCAGAGCGCCTGCGGCCATAGGATCGAACGCTGATGACGAAGGGGGAGCCGTGGCTCCCCCTTCGTTTTACTTGGATAGGGCTTCGATGGCGATGCGCTGCGCCTCGGGGTGGAAGACCAGGTGCAGGTGCATGGCCCGCGGGATGTAGTGGTTATCGGCTCCCTCCAGCATGGCCGTGTCGTGGGGGATGGCGATCTCGTCGAGGCCACCCCGGATCATCGTGTACTTCACCCGGCCCGGAGTCTCATCTCCGGCGTTGAGCTCCTTGATGAAGGTGCTGTCGCGCCGCATCTGCGCGTTGGAGGTGATGAGCCAGCTGAAGGCGTGAGCCATGACCGTGCCGTGCTGCGGGGTGCCGAAAGCCACGTAGTGAGCGACGTCCGGCTCGGCCCCAAGGTTCTTGATCATGTAGCGCCCCACCAGGCCGCCCATGCTATGGGCAAAGTATTCGACTTGCCGGGTTCCCGTCTCGCGCTGGATCCGTTCGACATGCAGCTTGGCCTCGGCGGCGTACTCGCGGATATCGTCGAAACCGGGCCAGTGCTCCATCGTGTAGAAGCGGTTCCAGCCTGCTTTGGCGAGATCCTTGCGCATGTCTACCCAGATGAAGGCCGGCAGGAAGAAACCAGGCACCATCAAGATGGGATTCTTGCCCGAGGCGTCGAGCCGCGGTTGGGCTTCCAGCGCCCGGTGCTCCCGCTCCAGCGCGGTCAAGAAGGTCTCGGGGGTGAGGGGCTTAGCGTTCGCGGCCTCGGCGAGCCCTTCGCGAAGCGCGAGCTCGTTTGCGTCGAGGAGGCCGTCCGCGTTGAGATCCAGGAGTTTGAAGGCCGAGGTCAGCATCTCGGCGAGCTGCTTCACCGAGGCGCTGAGGCGCGCGGAATCCGGCTTGGCTTCCGAATAGGTGAGGAAGCCATCCCCGTTCTTGTCGAGACGCTTGAAGGTCTTCGCAAAGAGAAAGGGCACATCGGAGTGACTGACCCGGCCATCGCCGTCCCGGTCGTAGGCCTCGAATCCCTGGCGAGACTGGCCCGTGACGAGGCCTTGCAGGCGACTCGTCACTGCGGAGCTGGCGAAAAGCGTGTCCGTGCCCTGAGTGGCCACGGGGGCCGGGAGTCCGCATCCCGCCAAGGAAAGTGCCAGCAGCAGTGCGAGTCCTAGACTTCCCCCTCGACGCGCCATCATGACCCTCCGTCCATGCTTTCGGTGTGGAGTTAAGCTCAGCTTAACCTCATCATGGAATATCGGGGGTCAACGGTCAAACTTGCGTCCCGATGGCTCGTGAGGGGCTCTCCGGTGGTGAGCGAGGCCCCTCAATTGCGGCCGAGCAAGACGGCGGGAAGTCGCGCGTCGAGCTCTTCGAGCATGGCGGTGTTCACCGAAACGGCGGACGCTAGGCGGGTTAGCGCCTCCATCAAGGCGCGGTTCTCGATCTCGCGTTGCCTCAAGTCACGGCGGACGGAGACAAGCTCTTCGAAGAGCTGATCGAGGCGATGGTTCATGGCGCGCAGATCGTCACGCAGCAAATGGCCGGCACCCGCGTCTCCTGAGGCTTTTTCGATGGACGGGGGAACATGGCGCGTGACCGCAGTGGAGCCGAAGAGGTGGACCAGCTTGTTGAACTCCCACCCGGCGTCCAGATGCTCCTTGATTCCCTGAAGCAACTGGAGGGATAACTCGTCGAAGAGGTGACGACCATGCGCCGCACGCACGGCCGGTTCGATGTCGAGTCGATCGATCCAGCGGCGCAGCTTCGTCGGGCTGACTCCCAGGAGGTCTGAGATTTCCTTCAGATCCCGATACGTGGACAAGCGCTTTCTCCTACTTCAACTGGCTTCGCCTGGGGCAGCCGATGGACAGCCTAGCTCTCGGCCAAGGGAAACGCCTTGAGGCGCTGCTGGTACTGGATCACCGCCTGCGTCCGGTTCGCCACCCCGAGCTTGGCGTAGATGCCGCTAAGGAGGTTGCGCACGGTCTTCTCTCCCAGGCAAAGCGACTTCGCAATCACCTTGTTCTCCCAACCCTTTGCCAGCAAGGAGAGGATTTGCTCCTCGCGCGCCGTGAGTTCCGAGAGGGACCTCGCGGGACGCAAGGAACTCGGGGGCGAGGGGCGTCCCCCGAGGCAGCGTTGCAAAAGCGCCTCGGAGACCACCTGATTGAGTTGCCGGAGGTCTCGCAGAGGGGTCAACAGGAAGTCAAAGGCCCTGCCGCGCAACGCTCCCAACGTGTCCTCAACCGTGCAAGAATCGCTAAGGATGATGACCTCGATCTGCGCATCGATCTCCTTGACGAGCGAGAGCAACTCAATCCCGTTAAGACCAGGAAGGCGAAGATGGGTGAGGACCACTTCGATGGGATGCTGCTTGAGCTGCGCGATGGCTTCGACTCCGCTCGCCACGGTGTGGACTTCGTAGCCTGAACCTTCGAGCCAGGCGCGTAGCGCCTCGCGCTCTTCCGGATCGTCATCGACGAGCAAGAGGCGTGAGCGACGCGACGCAGCTCTTCGCAAAGAATGGGGCTCCTCACCTGGGTTTCCGCGCACCATGACCGTCGAGCCCCCACCTTATCAAGCCCCCCTCAGAAACGAGTCCGTAGTTTCACGCAATCATCCGCCGAGGAGTCGAAACACCCGCAAACCTTGTGATACACCGTATCAGATCGCCCTCGCCGCCGATCAAAAGTTCGCAGGATTTAGCCATCCTCATCATTCGCAACACTTGAGGACATTTGCGAACGGGGGCTCAGAGCCAGCAGACATCGACTTTCACTCGCGCCTCAGACGCCAGATTTCAGATTTCCACCAGACTCATGAAAGCTTCCTTCATACTCCGACATTCAGATTAAGCAGCTTCCCGCCAGGCTGGCATGGCTTACTGCACGACGAAAGCCCCGTCATTCGCCATTCATGCGAAACGAGGCAAAAAAGTAGAGGCAGGGTCCAGCCCTGCCTCATAGGGATGAAGGAAGACGCGGGGATCAGGCGCGCTTGGCGAAGACCACGCGTTCGATGCCTCCGAGATCCGTGCGTACCTCGGTAGGCAGCCAGCGACGAGAGGCGGAAAGCAGGGCGGCGACGTCCTGAGCCTGGTCCATGCCGACCTCCATGGCCAGCATGCCGTCCGTTTGCAGGTATTCCGCGCCCTGGGTCGCGAAAACCCGATACCAATGAAGGGGATCCGAGCCCGGCGTCAGGGCCATGCGCGGCTCCCAATCGCGGACCTCGGGTTCGAGCGTCAAGACCTCTTCGTCGAGGATGTAGGGAGGGTTGGAGACCAGGTAGCGGAGCTTGCCGCGGTAAGGCTCCAGCGGGCCGAGCCCGTCTCCTTGCAGGAAGGTGATTCGGTCGAGGACGTCGTGAGCCTCGGCGTTTCGGCGGGCGATCGCCAAGGCCTCCTCCGAGAGGTCCACGGCCACGATGCGTAGGTAAGGCAGGTAGGAGGCCAGGGAGATGGCGATCGCCCCGGAGCCGGTCCCGATATCCGCAAGCCAAACCGGCTCTTCGTCCTCGTGACCGCGCTCTTCTTCGGTGTCCAAAATGGTCTCCACCAGCATCTCGGTATCCGCCCGCGGAATGAGGACCGCCGGCGTCACCTCGAAGTCCAGCCCCATGAACTCCTGGTGGCCGGTGATGTACTGGAGGGGTTCGCGTTGGCTCCGGCGCTCCATCAGGGCGAGGAAGGCCGAAGCCTGCTCGGGAGAGAGGGGAGTGGCGGTGCGGGTGTGGAGGCCCAGGCGATCGAGGCCGGTGGCCATGCCCAGGAGGAGGGCGACTTCCAGGCTGGCGGAAGGCAGGCCGATGTCGCGTAGGCAGCGGGATCCCTCGCGGAGGGCATCCCCGATAGTCGGAATGGCGTGGGGTTGAAGTTGCGTCATGGGCTCATTCTACCCTGGAACCGCCAACTTGGCCCGGATACGATCGGGCGATCGCCTCCGGGCCAAGTTGGGGCTAGGGATTGATGAACTCCTGCAGCGTCTGGAGGATGACCATCTCTCCGCCCTCGGTCATGGTCCGCTGCTCGAACTTGATGAGCCCCTCTTGTCCCGCGAGCCACATGTACTGCTTGTTCGCCGCCGTGTTTTCGGCCGAGGCCAACTTCGCGGCGCCATTGAAGGTTCCGGCGCCGACCGTCACCGTCTCGTAGTTGAGTTCGCGAAGCGCGGCAGCGGAGGGGTACCAGGTCGCGGCGGTCATCGCGGCCGTGGTGACGCTCGGCGCGTTGGGGGGTTCCGTGTAGGTCGTTGTCACGGTGAAGCCCGCAGGGGTGACGTTCGAAATCTCTTGGACGACCGTTCCCGTCACCTGACTGGCGCCCAGGGTCTGGAGAACGTGGTAAGTCCATTTCATGCCATTCTTGAAGGGCGGCACGTAAATGTCGATCATCCCTTGATGGGCAGGGGTACCCTCGTTGAGCAAGGGGTCGGGAGTCCCGATGGAGATGGTCACGGGACCGGTGGGGCGGTAACCGCCCGGGGTGACCGTCACTCCCTGGAACGTGCCCTGACCGTCGAAGTCCACGTCGATCAGCTTGACCTTCAGGGTGGCCACCGCGGGACGCTCGTCGTCGAGAACGTCGACGTCGACGTAAGAGCCCGCATCCGTGGTGCTGATCAGGTTGGCGGCATCCGTCCCCGGCGCACGGTAGGCGTAGGCGCGGATCCGGTACTTGGTCAGGGGCTTGAGCTTGCTGAAGGTGATGAGACTCGAGAGCTGGTTCCGGGTCAGGTCTTCCTTCACCGCATTGCCGTTGGCATCGAGGACCGGCTTCTCCTGCGTTCCCTCGAGCTCGAAGATCTGAAGCACCAGATGGTTGATGCTATCCGCCGTCAGCTTGGGGACTGCCGCCGCGCGGAGGCCCCCGGCAACGACCTGGGTCCTGAGGACGATGGAGGCCCGGTTTTCAACGACGGTCACCGTGGGACCGCTGGTGCGCAAAAGGTCGGTGCAACCGCCGAGGAGGAGGGTTCCGGCCAGCACGGGGATGAGCAGATACTTCATTTGCGATCCTCTCGAAGCGTTGGAGCGACAGCGGGGCAGGCCGAAGGTCAGGGCGAAGGGATTGCCCAGTTGACGTCCGCATGGACGGGAGCGTCGTCATTGGTGATGGTCCAGTCGAGGGTCTTGAGTCCGATCGGAAGAGCCGCCTCGTCCAAGGCACGGAACACCAGTCGATAGGAGGTCTGAGCCTCGAGGTTGCTGAGCGTGACGCGCTGGGTGGCGTTCTCAGGGGTGAGGTTCAGGGTTCCCCCGGGGACGGCCTCATCCCCCTCGTCCCGAACCTTGTAAAGCGTGCCGGTGATGGCGTTGAATGCGCGGCCGGTGATCGTGAGCGAGAACGAGCGCGTCGCCCCGAAGGGCGTGTCGATCAAGGTGACGGGAAGCGCAACGGGGACGGTGGGGCGGTTATCCTCAAGAACCGCAACCTCGGCCCAGGAACGCGCGTCCTCGGTCGAAATCAGGGCGGAGGAGGCATCATAGGCCCGCGCCACGACGCGGTAACGGGTCTGGGGGCGCAAGCCCGTGAGCGGAATGACGGTCTCTCGCTGGGGGTCGAAGCCCTCTAAACGCGCCTTGAGGATACTCCCGGGATCCGTCGAGTCCGTGGCTTCGCCCGTCAAAGGCGCGATCGGCCAGAAGACGTCGTTACCGACGTGCATGTAGGGCACGACCTCCAGGACGGCAATATCCGCAGCGGTCTTGGGGTTCACGATCCCTTGGGTGCGCCATGCCCCCTCGATCAAGAGCGGGCGAACAAGCAAGGTCTTGCCGCCAAGATCCGCGGGATCGGGGCGGGCCGGGACGGCACAGCCGGCGATCGAAACGGCCAAGAGGGTGAGGCAAGCAAGCTGGGGAAGGGCAGGGAATCGCATGGAAATGGTCCTCGTCAACGGCTCGCGCTTCGCGCGGGATTCCGGGGAGGTGCGCGGCGCCGAAGGGCTCGGCGGGCAAGCGCTCCCTCATGCATCCTACCCGTTTCGGCGTTCCGTTACCCTGCCCTGCCAGATACGGGGAGAACGGCCTACGGGCCCCGCCGTGGCGAGGCCCGTAGGAAGAGGACGCGGATTAGGCGGGCTGCCCCATCAACTCCGCGAGCTTGGCGGTCTGATCCGCCGAGATGAGGGCGTCGATCAGCTCGTCGAGGTCTCCCTCGATGATCCGATCGAGCTTGGAGAGCGTCAGCTTGATGCGATGGTCGCTCACGCGGTTCTCGGGGTAATTGTAGGTGCGGATTCGCTCGGAGCGATCGCCCGTTCCCACCTGAGACTTGCGGGTTGCCGCATGCTCGGCGTCGATCTTGGCCTGCTCCATATCGTAGAGGCGGGTGCGCAGGAGTTCCATGGCGCGGGCGCGGTTCTGGAGCTGCGAGCGCTCGACGGTACAGGCGACGGCGAGGCCGCTCGGGATGTGCGTGACGCGGACGCCGGATTCGACCTTGTTGACGTTCTGACCGCCGGCGCCTCCCGAACGGAAGGTATCCCAGCGCAGGTCGGCTTCCTTGATCTCGAGGTCGACCGCCTCAGCCTCGGTCATGATGGCGACCGTGGCCGTCGAGGTGTGGATGCGGCCCTGCGCCTCGGTGGCGGGGACGCGCTGGACGCGGTGGACGCCCGACTCGAACTTCATGCGGGAGTAGACCGAGGCGCCCTTGACCGAGAGGACGACTTCCTTGACGCCGCCCATGTCGGCTTCGGACATCGAGACGAGCTCGACCTTCCAGCCGCGGCCCTCGGAGTAGCGGGTGTACATGCGCATGAGGTCGCCGGCGAAGAGCGCGGCTTCCTCGCCGCCCGCACCGGCCCGGATCTCGATCATGATGTCCTTCTCGTCGCGAGGATCCTTGGGAAGGAGCATGATCGTGATCTGCTTCTCGAGGGCTTCGATCTTGGGTTCAAGCTCGGCGATCTCGAGGGCGATCATCTCCTTGAGCTCGGGGTCGGTCTCGCTGCGGCGCATGCTGACGGCGTCGTCGAGCTGCTTGGTGGAGGTTTGCCAGTTCTGGTAGACCTCCAAGGTCTGCTCCATGTCGGAGCGCGCCTTGGCGTACTTCATCAAGCGCGCCTGATCCCCCAGGACCACGGGGTCGCTGAGGCGTTCGCCCAGCTCATGGTAGGTTCTCTCTAGTTCGTGCAGTTTATCGATCTGAAGCTTCTCGAGCATCTTCCTCACCTCATGACGGCCAAAGGTATAGTATATCACCCTTTGAGCCGCGTCATGCACATGCGCGCGCGGGGAAGGCGCGCGCGTACGGCCTCTCACGATCGCAGCCGGCCCAAGCCCACTTCTGGAGGGGCTTTCTGGCCGAGCCGCAGCCAAGACGAGCGCGGGCAGAGGGTCTGGGAGAGAAGCAATCAAGATTTTTTCCAAATACCTGTTGACGCCTTGGGGGGGCTTTGGTATAGTTAATTGTGTTGAGCGCAGCGCGCAATCAACGCTCGCGGATGTAGTTCAGTGGTAGAACACCTCCTTGCCAAGGAGGGGGTCGAGAGTTCGAATCTCTTCATCCGCTCTAAAGAGTCCCTTCGGGGACTCTTTTTTTGTTTGAAAGGAGGCCCCCTTTGCGTTTTCTTCATACCCGCCTCAAGGTTCGCGACATGGAGCGGGCGATCGCCTTCTACACCCAGCATCTCGGCTGCGAGGTGCTCCGCCGCAGCACGTCGCCTCGCGGCACCCAGCTCACCTTTCTGAGGCTTCCCGGCGTCGAGGCCGACCTCGAACTCGCCTACCTCCCCTGGGATCCCGACTTCCAGCTGGCCGAGGATATCTTTCACCTCGCCTTCCAGGTGCCCAACATGACCGAAACCCTGGAGAAGATGCGCGAAGCCGGCGTCAAAATCACCGAGGAGCCCTCGCAGGGGTCTTCCGGCATGATGGCCTTCATCGAGGATCCGGACGGCTACGAGATCGAGCTTCTCGATTATTCGCCGTCCCGCTGACCCCCCTCATCACGCGAGAGCCGGAAGCCCGTGGGCTTCCGGCTCTCGTCGTTACAGGGACGGAGCTCGCGCTATGCGATCGAACCTTGTTCGAGGGCGGCGAAGGCTTCTGCCAGCTTGGGCTTGAGGAGGCTGCTATAGACTCCCAGCGAGCGATTGACCACCCAGGTCATGGCGATCACCTCGGCTTCGTCCGCCGTGCGGCCATCGGCGAGGGCGGCGTTCTTCATCTCGAAGTAGCTGCTGACGATGGTCGTAAGGTTGCTGCGGAAATGATCTTCGATCTCTTCGAAGCTGGGAACCAAGCTGAGGGGAAGTTCCTGAGAGCCATGCGGGGTCAAGTGAGCACCTCCGGCGGTGAAGGGGGGGAGCAAGAAGAGACGCCAATCCTAGCGTCTCTTCAGTGGGCGAGGCGGGAGTCGAACCCGCAAGAAGTCTCCCTCGGCCGATTTTAAGTCGGCTGCGTCTGCCATTCCGCCACTCGCCCGTTACTATTCAGCATACCATAACACGATCAGGGGATTGCGATCGGCGTCGCCTCGGCGGGAGGAATCTTTCCGGTGAAGTGAACCGGCATTTCGCCGGGCATGCCGAAGCCCAGGCGCTCACGGGCCAGGCGTTGAATGCCCGGGGCGGCTTGAGAGAGGCGAATTTCGCCGAGGACCTCTTGGGCGCGCGCTTCGACGATGGCTTGCTCTTGGCGCAAGATCTGCCCTTGCCGCAGCAACCGCCATTCCTGAACCATGAGCCGGCAGAGGTTGATCCCCGTGGAGACAATCAGTCCCAGGATCACCCAACGGAGCAGGCGACTTTCGAGCGCCTGAGCGGCTTTGGAGTGGCGAGCCACGAATCCTCCTCGACAAGTTGTTGACAAGCTGCCTCATGATACACGTCAGTTTTCGAGGCGATCCACGATCATGGTCACAGATTCAACCGCTCGACGACGGATTGTTTGAGGCGCCGATAGGGGCGGTGCATGGTGAAGTAGAGCCTTCCAAGCGTTCCCTGGCGGCGGATCTCGGCGTAGGGCAATGGCTTGGCGCCGAACGATTCCTTGAAGCGCTTGACCCCATCCAGACCGTTGCTGGAGCCCAGATCCAGCAGGCGCATGCCACGTGACTGCCAATACTCGGCGACGTCCTCCATCAAGAGGTTGCTGGGGCAATGCTCCATCACGCTGGCGTCAGCGGCACCGGCGAGGTAGTGAGCGCGCTCCCCCCAGGCGCAAACGATCATCGCGGCGGCGGGGCGCCCCTGGTAGCGCGCCAAGTGAAGGACCGCATGGGGTTCTCCCCTCGCAAGCACGGCCTCGAAGAACGTGAGCGGCCGAATCCAGGTCACCTTTTCGCCCCAGCGCCGGATCGAATCGAGGTAGAGCCCGTAGTAGATCGCGGCTCCCTCCGGAGCGGCGGCGACCTCGGTTTTGATGCCCGCGCGGCGGGCCTTGTTACCGCGCGCGCGACAGCCCCGGCTGAAGCCCGCGCGCAAGGCCTCGGGAGATTCGAGCTCCAGGACGTGGGTGGAGTGCTCGAGCCGCTCCCAGCCCGCGCCCTCGGGAAGGGAGGCTGCTGCATAGGGGTTGCCGAAGACTTGAAGATTGGCGTAGCGTGAGGCCAGGACGGCGTAGACGGCCGCTTCCTGCTCGGGGCTCAGGGGGGACGGAGAGAGGACTCCCCCGTAAACTCCGGATTCCCCCGCATAGCCATGCTGGAAGAGGCCCTTGGCGTAGGGTTTGATCGTCATGGGAACGAGCGCCCAGGCCCCATCCGGGAAGCGGAATTCAACGCCCATGACCCGGCCTCCGAAGGCGGCGACCACTCCGTCCAGCCACATCGGAGTGTGGAAGTAGGTCGCTCCCGGACACGCGTGAAGCCGGTCGAGCCACTCGCTTCGCGCGAGCCCCCAATGCACCTCCATGCCCCCTCCTTCCCCACCTTTTTCATGGTGATCAGCCCCGAAGGCGTTCACCTCGTCATGCCGGACAACGAGTTTCGCGTCCCGCCGCTAGCCCGTCCTTAGCCCGTGCTTTTGCCCGCGCCGTCGGCCTGATGAATCAGCCGAGCTCCCCAGAGGGCCGCCGCACGTGCGTGCCCCAGAACCCGGCCGGCGATGCCCTGGCGCTGCGCCAAGACTCCGGGCAGCGGCACGGCACCGAACGACTCCTTGAAGTAACGAATGCCAGCCAAGGAGCCGCTAGCCCCGAAGTCGTAAAAGCGGAGGCCCTCCTTGTAGCAGAGAGCGAGCGCGGACTCGGTGAGCGCGCTCGAGGCCGCCCCCTGATCGTGTCCGCGCTTCAAGGCGTAGATCACGCCGATGCCCACCGCAGCGTAGCTTGCGACCAGGCGAACTCCGATCGGCTGCCCTCCATGCAGGACGAAACAGACCTGAAGGTGCTCCCCGCCGTAGTCCAGCAGGCGTTCGAAAAAGACCCGAGGTCGGACCCAGCGCTGGCTAGTCCAGCCGACCACCGCTTCCTCGTAGACCCGGTAGAAGCGATCCAGCTCATCGCGCGCCGGCAGCACCTGAATTTGGTAGCCCTCGGCCATGGCCTTGCGGCATTGCTTACGGCGACTGCGGGTGTAGCGCTCGCGCAAGAGTTCGAGATCCGCCAGCGCCAGTGCCTGGGTCGACGTCTCCGTCATGCGGAAGCCGAACCCCGGCAAGGGGGCGTTGAAGTACTGCTCGAACGGATTGGAATAGACGAAGAGCTCGGGGTAGCGGGTCGCCACCTCCCGAAACGCCAGCTGCACCCAATCCAAGGCCCAAGGCTTCGGTGTGGCCAGGCCGCCGTAGCCCCCGCCCACGCCGGCGATCGCCTCCCGGACGAGCCCGCGGTACTTGCCGCGAAGGGCCATCGGCAACAAGGCTTCCTCTCCGTTGGAGAGCTGGATGAGCGCCGGGGCCAGTTCGAGCCCGAACGTCTCGGAGTTGGCGCGATACCAGGCCGGCGTATGGTAGAACGTGGCCCGAGGACACGCCCTGAGAAAGGCCTCCCAGTCCGACTCGGAGATGTTCCACCGGACGCTCGCTCGCATAGCCCCTCCTCGTTCGCCTGGAAGGCGGCATTCCCGAGGTCGGTTGGCCTCGCCGCTCTCGCCGCGCCCGCAACGCGCGCCTCGGCAAGCGACGAAAGGTCGAACCCCGCAGGCAGCGCTTCGCCATGCCGCCGAGGCGATTCTCGGCGACCGGCGAGGAGGTCGCTTTGGAAGGGCAGCCAAAGGGTCTCATCCGAAACGAACTAACCCGTCGAGGTGAAGCTCGGAAGGCGCATCCCCGCGCGCCTTCCCGAAGCCAGAAAGCGTCCTGCGAGCGACGCACAAAGTATCCGGTCAAGTCTTGGCGGGGAGGACCAGCCCCGAGCGGGTCAGGGGCGCGCGGCGCCCGAACGGGCCTGAAGTTCCGCTTGCCGTTCCGGAGCGAGCCCTTCCCAGAGGGCCAGTTCAACCGCAGGACGGCAGATCCGACGCCCGTCTCGGCTCGCGCAGCCGCAGCCGGCCTCGCGCCCGCAATCACCGCAGACGTCCAAGGCCCAGCCGAGGGCGGCTAGGCCGATCCCTTCGGCCTGCATGCGGCGGAGGGCGACCTCGTTCGCGTCGGGCTCTCCCGATACGACCCGGAACACGCCGTTCCCGCCTGCGCAGAAGCGGTGGTAAGCCGCCTCGCGCGCGAGACGGCGGTCGAAGACCGCGGCAAAATCAGTTGGCAACAGTGCCGAAGGGGTATAGGCAGGCCGGTCGGTCACTCCCGGAACCCCACCGAAGTCGCGCCGATCCAGGCCCACGAAGCGAACAGCCGCCTCCTCGGACGCATGGCCCGACAAGACCATGTTGAGATCATGCCGCTCGGCCATGGCCGCGACGGTCTCGCTCATCAGCCGAACCATGGCGAGGCCCCGCTCCTGCGAGGGAGCGGCTTCGCCGTGATGCGCCTCCTGCAAGAGGGTCAAAGCCTCGGCGAGTCCCACGAAACTGACGTTCAGCTGGCCGTGGCGCAAGGCGAAAGCCGCCGTGTCATTGGAGGCGAGCCTCTCGGCGCCGGCGTGAAGCCCCTGCTGCACCAAGAGCGGAAGCTCGCGCGCCTTGAGCTGTCCCAAGACGTGCATGCGATAAGCGAGATGACGCCCCGCCTGATCGAGGACCTGCAAGAGCTGGGAGTCGAAGGCCTGGTGATCGCGCCGCGCCAGGAAGGCGAGACGCGGCAGGTTGATGGCCACGGAAGCGACGACCGAACGGCCCTCCGCCGGAGCCCCGAAGCGATCCGGCGCGAGGCGCATGCCGCTCCCGAGGATCGGCTCGTCCCCAAAGACGAAGAGGGGAGCCAGACGGCGAGAAGCCGTCTTCACGGCGGCCTGGAAGAGGTCGTAGCCGGGATCCCCGGCATTCAGGTTGGTGCCGGGCCGCAGGCGCATGACCAGCGTCGGAGCCAAGCGAGGAGCTCCGTCCTGGATGGCCTCGAGCAGGGCGGCAGCCACGCGGCGGGCGGCGGGTGCCGGGTCGGCCCCGAAGGCGATCGCCACGGGCAAGGGAGCGTCCGAGCGCCCGGTCGGCATCGCGAGCGTCTCGAGGAAGGCCGCGATCGCCCGCGAAAGCTCGGCATCCGAGGCGTCTGCGAACCAATCCCCCACCTGCGTGTCGAAAGGATCGAGCGAAAGCGTCCCCGAGACCTCGCTGGAAAGCGCCTGCAACGCCAGCGCCAAGCGCCGCATGCCCTCTTGCGGGTCGCGGCTGGGCTCAAGCCGCGTCCACGGCGTGCTCAGGCCTTGGGAGAGGAGGCGGGAGACCGGAACGACCAGGCCCGTCGGGGCCTTGGCGTAGGAGTCGAGCCCCTCGACGTGAAGTTCGCCGCGCATGTGGGCGACGGCGTCCTCCTCGGGAAGCATGCGCTTGAGGTAGTACTCCTGGCTGGCTGCCGACCCCACGGCCCAGAGCTTGCTGGCAGGCGAGGCGGGGGAAAGGACCGGATCGTCGGCCGAGAGCACGTCGTTGACGGCGAGCATGAGCTCGGACTTGCCCTCGCGGATGCGGCTGCGGCGGGCCCGGTAAAGGATGAAGGCCTTGGCGGCACGCGGCAGGCCCGCCTCGATCAGGACCGCCTCGATGGCGTCCTGGATCTGCTCGACGGTGGCGAGGCCCGAGTCGCTCTGGCGCTCGACCATCTCGGCGACCGACTGGGAGAGGGACTCGGAAAGGGCGGGATCGATGCCGTGGACGGCTCCGGTAGCTTTGGCGATCGCCTGGGCGATGCGCTGAGGATCATAGGGAACGATGCGGCCGTCCCGCTTGCGGATCTGCTCGAGGGTGGGGTGCATGGCGAATCCTTTAGATAACCGCGGGCGCTAGGGAAGGGCGCCGGCGCGCAGGCTGGAGAGCTCGGCGATGAAGTCTTCGATGCTGGAGAAGGAGCGATACACCGAGGCGAAACGAACGTAGGCGACCTCGTCGAGATCGCGAAGGCGCGCCAGGACCAGCTCCCCGATCTCGGTCGAGAGGATCTCCCGGACGAAGCGCTTGCTGAGGTCGGCTTCGACGTCGAGGACGATCCGTTCGATCTCGGTGGCGGTGACGGAGCATTTGACGCAGGCGCGCATGATGCCCTGGCTGAGCTTGGCGGCATCGAAGCCCTGGCGGGAGCCGTCGCGCTTGATGACCATCAGGGGAACGGTCTCAATTCGCTCGTAGGTGGTGAAGCGGCGGGTGCACTCGGCGCACTCGCGGCGACGGCGCAGGCAGGTTTCTTCTTCGAGGAGGCGGGACTCCAGGACCCGGCTCTCGGCGCTATGGCAAAAAGGGCAACGCATGGGAAAGTCCTCGTGGGCCGTGGGGCATGCCCATTCTACTCGCCCCAAGGCCGCCTGTCGAGGCGGAAAACGAGAGGCGGGGCGCCCGCCTCCTCGGGGTGAAGAATCGATTCTCCCATGGTTAGCGAGCACTCACTCACCACCCTTGCTATAATGGAGACGCGCAAGGCGGCGGGCTTGCCAAAGCAGGCCGAAAATGGCCTAATAAGGAAGGATAGCCGCCGTTTCGGCCCGCTTGGACGGCCATGATCGGCCCGCGTATCGGCCCGCCCCGGACATCGCCGGGAGGGGCGCCGCCTCTCGGGTCCGATCGGGAGCGCTCCAAGCTGGCTCCGTCCCCCGACGCCGGGGGTGAAAACGGGAATTGAAACGGGGCTTGGGAAGAGGTCAACGTAGACCGGGCAAAACCCAGAGGAGGGTTCCATTGAAAATCCTGGTTTGTTTGAAGCAAGTCATCGACGTCGAGCTCAACGTGCAGCTGCGTGACGGCCGCATCGTGGAGGACGGGCTCCAGTACGCCATGAACGCCTACGATGAGTCGGCGCTCGAGGCGGCTCTCCAGCTCAAGGACAAGACTGACTGCGAAGTGGTGGTTCTGAGCATGGGTCCCGACCGGGTGACCGACGTGCTCAAGAAGGCGCTCGCGATGGGCGCGGACCGGGCCGTCCACCTGGACGATCCCGCCGTGGTCGGCGGCGATTCCGGCGCGGCCGCCCGGGCGATCGCCGCCTACGCCAAGGACAAGGGCTTCGATCTCGTCATGATGGGCCGCCAGGCCCAGGACACCGACGCCGCCGGCGCCGGCCCCATGGTCGCGGAGCTCCTGGGCCTGCCCCAGGTGACCAACATCGTCTCGCTTGAGCAGGAGTCGGACGGCAAGTTCCTGACCCGCCGGGTGGGCGACGACGGCCGCGAAGTCGTCTCGGTCGAAACTCCCGCCGTCATCACCGTCTCCAACGACTACGGCGAAGCCCGCCTCCCCACCATGAAGGGCATCCTGGGCGCCAAGAAGAAGCCCGTGGACGCCGTGACCCTCGCCGATCTCGGCCTCGACGCCTCCCAGGTGGGCGCCGCCGGGTCCCAGACCCAGGTCGTGGGCCGCGAGAAGCCCGCAGGTCGCGCGGCTGGCCGCAAGCTCACCGGCGAAGGCCCCGACCTCGCCAAGCAGCTGGTCGACTACCTGGTCAATGAAGCCCGCGTGTTGGCGTAGGAGGAGAACGCAATGAAAGTTCTGGTGATTGCCGAAACCAAACAGGGCAAGGTCAAGAAGGGCACCCTCGAACTGCTGGGTGCCGCATCGAGCTGGGGCGCCGAGACCTCCGTGCTCCTCGCCGGCGCGAACGTCGCGGGCGAGGTGGACACCCTCGGCCGCCACGGCGCTTCGAAGGTCTACGTGGCCGACGACGCCTCCCTCGGCATGTACGTGACCGCCCCCTTCGCCGCCCTGGTCGTCGAGGCCTTCAAGAAGGCCGGCGCGGACCTGATCCTCTTTGCCGACACCGAGATGGGCAAGGACCTCGCCCCCCGCGTCGCCGCCAAGCTCGGCCTTCCCTTCGTGCCCGGTGCCGTCAGCGCCTCGGTCGAGGGTGGCAAGCTCGTCGCCAAGCGCACCTCCATCGCCGGGAAGGTCATGGAGACCCTCGAAGCCTCGCTTCCGGCCCTCGTCTCGGTCAAGGCCGGCACCTTCGAGCCCAAGGAAGTCGGCGGCTCGGCCACCCGCGAAGACCTCGCGATGCCGCAGACCGACCTGCGCGCCATCGTGCGCGAGGTTCTCAAGGAGACCTCGGAGCGCGTGGACCTCGGCGACGCCCGGATCGTGGTCGCCGGCGGCCGCTCGGTGCGCGGCCCTGAGGGCGCCAAGCTGATCGAGGACCTGGCCGACGTGCTGGGCGCCGCGGTCGGCGCGTCGCGTGCCGCCTGCGACTCCGGCTACTTCCCGCATTCCTGCCAGGTCGGCCAGACCGGCCGGACGGTCGCTCCCGATGTCTACATCGCCATCGGCATCTCGGGCGCCATCCAGCACACGGCGGGCATGACCGGTTCGAAGGTCATCGTGGCCATCAACACCGACCCCGACGCGCCGATCTTCTCGATCGCCGACTTCGGTATCGTGGCCGACCTCTTCACCGTGGTGCCCCTGCTGACTGAGGAGTTCAAACGCCTCAAGGCAGGAAACACCGTCGCCGTCTAGCCCTGAGGGGGCGCCCTCGTGGCGCCCCCTTTTCACCGTTCATTAGAACAGGAGCCAAGTCGTGGGGCCGATTCTCATTACCCTCATGCTGATCGCCGGTCTTGCCGGATTCGTCTACTTCGGCAAGGACAAGCTCAAGCTGCTATTGCGGGCACGCAAGGACATCACCTTCGATAACCTGCCCGAACGCATCAAAGGACTCTTGGTCTATGGACTGGGCCAGAAACGCCTGATCACCGGCGACCCGTCCTCGGGCTGGATGCACGCCCTCATCTTCTGGGGCTTCCTCGTTCTACTCATCCGCTCGCTCACCCTGATCATCATGGGCTACTACGAGCCCTTCCACATCCCCACCTTCATCGGGGCGGGCTACACCTTCTTCAAGGACCTCACCGAGGCCCTGGTGCTCCTGATGATCGGCTACGCGGTCTACCGCCGCGTCATCATCCGCCCCAAGCGCCTCGAGAACTCCCGTGACGCCTGGATCGTTCTCATCCTGATTGCGATCCTCATGGTGACCGACTTCCTCTTCGACGGCGCCAAGTTCGCCCTCTTCGGAGGCCCCGAGGGCTGGGCCGCCGCCGAACGCGCCTTCTCGCCCGTCGGCAACCTGGTCTCCCTCGCGTTCGCCGGAGCTCCCACCCTTTTCAACCAGGTCCTCTACCACGGCGCCTACTGGATCCACATCGCCACCCTCATGGGCTTTGCGGTCTTCCTGACCATGTCGAAGCACATGCACGTCATCACGTCGCTCCCCAACGTCTTCTTCCGCCGCCTCGAGACCTCGGGCAAGCTCGACATGCTCAACCTGGAGGACGAGGACGCTGAGAAATTCGGCACCGTCACCATCGCCGACCTCTCGCAGAAACAGATCCTCGACCTCTACACCTGCACGGAGTGCGGTCGCTGCAAGACCTCCTGCCCGACCTTCGTGACCGACAAGCCCTTGTCGCTCAAGATGCTCAACGACCAGCTGAAGCATCACTTGGTCGACTCCAAGGAAGCCCTCCTGGCCAACAAGCTCGACGAGCTTCCGCCCCTGGCCTCGAACATCATCAGCCCCGACACCATCTGGGCCTGCACCACCTGCGGCTACTGCGAGCAGGCATGCCCCGTCTTCATCGACCAGGTCCCCCGCATCGTCGAGATGCGCCAGAACCTCGTCATGATGGAAGGCGACTTCCCCCAGGAACTCAACAAGGTCTACAAGGGCATGGAGCGCAACTCCAACCCCTGGGGCATCGGCTACGACAAGCGTGAGGACTGGACCAAGGGCCTCGACGTCCCCGTTCCGCTCGCCTCGGACCTCAAGGCGCAGGGCAAGAACCTCGACATCCTGTACTTCGTGGGCTGCATGGGCTCGTTCGACGAGCGTAACCAGAAGATCGCCCGCGCGCTCGCCAAGATCCTCAACGCCGCCGGCCTCAACTTCGGCATCCTCGGCAAGGAGGAAGGCTGCACCGGCGACACCGCGAAGCGCACCGGCAACGAGATGCTCTTCCAGGAGCTGGCCAAGTACAACATCGAGAAGTTCGACTCCTACGACATCAAGACGGTGCTCACCACCTGCCCGCACTGCTTCAACACCATCAAGAACGAGTACCCGCAGCTGGGCGGCACCTACAAGGTCATGCACCATACCGAGCTCATCGACCAGCTCATCAAGGACGGCAAGATCAACCTGACTCAGGCCTTCGAAGACGTGATCTTCCACGATCCCTGCTACCTGGGCCGCCAGAACGGCATCTACGACCAGCCCCGCGCCGTCCTCAGCGCCGCCAGCAAGAACGGCGTGATGGAGTTCGAAAGGCACCACGAGAAATCCTTCTGCTGCGGCGCCGGCGGCGGCCGGATGTGGATGGAAGAGACCATCGGTAGCCGGATCAACGAGGAGCGCGTCCGCGAAGGCCTGGAGAAGAACCCCTCGGTCATCGCCTCGGGTTGCCCCTTCTGCCTGGTCATGATGAAGGACGGCGTCGCCGCCAAGGACGCGGAGCACGTCAAGACCCTGGACATCGCCGAGATCGTCGCCGAGGCCATGATCATCCCCCTGCCCATGGCCGGAGGCAACGTGCAGATCAAGGTCGACACCCCGCCGTCGTTACCCCAGACCAGCGACGAAAAACCGGAAGCCTAAACCAAAAAGCGACGGGCCTCCCGAGAGGGGAGGCCCGTCGCTTTTTGGTTTGGGCGGGCTCAGGGATCCGAGCAATCCCGCTTGTAACCGCAGTTCTTGCAGCTCAGCTTGCAGTGGAGGTCGAGCATCGGCGATCCGCAGAGGTCGCAAAAGGTGACCTTCGATGGCGGCGAAGGCTCGCTCGTCTTCGGCTGGCGGCGCTCCATGGCCTAGGCTTGCTCCTGGCAGCAGGGACAGATCTTGCGGAGGTGTTCGTAGGAGTAGATACCGGCGTTATGGCCGTCGCTCCAGGTGATCTGGAGGGCGTAGTTGCCTACCGGCGCCACTTCCGCGGGAACGATGTTCGGGGGAATGGTGCTGGGATCGAGCAGGGGCGCTCCGGTCCACTCGTGGATGCAGCCGGCACAGCGGCAGCGCTCGCGGAGGTAGCGCGGGGGAAAGGAGCTCTGATGGCCGTCACTCCAGTCGATCTCGAGCGAGCGTCCAGGGCCGAGGGCCATGCCCGTGATGGTTGGCTTGTTCTGGGTGGTCATTCCAACACCTTTCCAGGAATTCGCAAGGCCGCGTTCGCGGTCTCGAAGCGACGTGAACCGAGGCTCGCCGCCTGGGGCGAGATCCTCATGCTACCACGATCCATCAGGGCGAGGGCTAGGCCTTCGGACCGACCAGCCACTTGGCTTCGGCCCGGGCGACCACGTCTCCGGCCTGGTCCTTGATGAGGACCTCGATCACGTGCTCACCGCGCTCCGAGAAATCCGGGAGCGCGAAGTCGCACTCGGAAACCAGGGGACCGCGCGCCTTCTTGAGGTATTCCATCGACAAGCCGGTGATGATGGAGCGGGAGCCGGGGGGCATGCCGTAGGCGAAGGCGAGGCCCGTGGCCATCTCGGCGAGGTTCATCAGGGCGATCGCGTGAATCGAGTTCAGGTGGTTGCGCACGGCCCGACGATCCTGCATGGCCACGCGCGCCTTGCCGGGAGCGAGTTCGAGGACCAGCGGCTTGACCGAGCCCGAATAGGGGACCATCCGGCCGAAGAGGGTGCTGAAGATCCACTTGCCGCCCGGCATCGGGCTGAAGCGGTCCCACATGTTCCGGATCACCGCTCCGGGGGCGTTTGCGACGTTGCTCACTCGACCTTTTCCTCCGATGGCGCCGTCTCGGACGGCTCTTGCGAAACGGACGGCGGCTGGAAGCCTGCGGCCCGGGCGAAACTGGCGACCACGCGCGAAGCGGGCTCCACCGCGGTGACGCCCTGGACGCTCTTGCCGGCCTGGAAGTAGTCCAGGTAAGAGCCTCCCTTGAGGGAGGCGTCCTTGAGCTGGCGCGCAGCCATCAAGGTGTAGACCATGCGCATCCAGTGCTTGGTCTTGCGGTGCTTGAGGAGCGCACGGGCGATGGGGCCCGCCTGCGTGCCGACCTTGCGGATGTACGGGGTGGCGATCACCGAGACCGGCACGCCGGTGATGCGTTCGGTCAGCACGATGTCGTCGGCGGAGGCCTTGACGATAGCCTGCTTGTAGTCGGCATGCGCGCGGCATTCCTCGGTGGCGATGAAGCGGGTGCCCATCTGGACCCCGGCATAGCCCATCTCCAGCATGCGAACGAAGTCTTCGGGGCTTCCCACGCCTCCGGCGGCCAGGACCGGGACCCCGAGGTCCGCGAGGTCATCGAGGAGGCGCTGGGGCGAGAGCCGGCCGGCATGGCCTCCCGCATGGTCGTTGACGGCAATCAGGCCGTCGACCCCCGCTTCGAGGGCTTTCGATGCCCATTTGCGCTCGGTGACGTCGTGGTAGACGACCCCGCCCACGGCATGGGCTTTGTCCACCACCCAGCGGGGATTGCCCAGCGAGGTGACGAAGAAGCGGACTCCCTCTTCGAGGGCGATGTCCAGCCAGTCCTCCATGCGCTGCTGATAGACCTTCGAGGACTTCTCGACGATCACGTTCATGCCGACGGGCTTGGAGGTGAGGCGCTTGATCAGCCTCAGCCCTTCGCGGAAGTCATGCCGGTGGACGAAGACCATCGACAGGGGCTGGATGATGCCGATGCCTCCCGCCTCGGAGACGGCGGCCACCAGTTCGGGGTTCGAGCAGGGGTACATCGCTCCACAGACGAGCGGCACCTCGATGCGGGCATGCTCCAGGAAGCGGTTGAGGGGAGCGACGGAATTGGGCTGCGACTGGCTCATGCGGGGCCCTCCTTTCGGCATCCTACCCATTCTAGCGCGTTTCGCGCCAAGATGGCCGCCGCAAAGGGGCTAAGAGCGCCTAACAAAACTGTTCCTTCAAGCCGCCCACGGCGGCCGACGGGCGTCACATGCCTGGTTTTGTTCGGTGTTCTAAGAGCGCCAAACAATCTTGGCCCTCCTGAGAAGGTTACGGGCTTCGAAACGGCAAGCGGAAGTTGGCCGTCGTCCCTTCCCCCACGGCCGACGCCAGGGAGGCTTCCCCGCCGTGGCTCTGGGCGACGGTCCTGACGATGGCGAGGCCCAGCCCGGTCCCGCCGGATAGGCGGCTTCGCGAGGTGTCCGGGCGGTAGAAGGGCTCGAAGAGATGCGGCAGATCCGGCTCGGGAATCCCCGGGCCCCGGTCGCTGAGCTGAAACTGAGAAAGCTGGCCGTCTCCATGCGTCTCCACCCGCAACGGTCCCTTGCCGTACTTGATGGCATTGTCGAGCAGGTTCCCCAGGGCGCGCTCGATGAGGAGGCGATCGCCCGTCACCGGGGCGGGTTCGAAACGGGTCTCGACTGCAATCTCTTGCTGCCGAAGGACCAAACTCCGCTCGGCCAGCAAGTCCTGAGCCATCTCGGCGAGGTCCAAGGGCTCCTGATAGCGCTCGGGGGGAGTCTGGCCGCGCGAGAGGGCCAGAAGTTCGCCGATCAGGCGATCCATGGCCTGCATGTTGCGCTCGAGATGGTCGAGGTACGGGCTGGTCTCACCGTCGGCACGCACGAGGGGGAGGGCGATCGCCATCCGCGACAGCGGCCCGCGCATCTCATGCGAGATATCCGTGAGGAGACGTTCCTTCTGGGCAAGCATGCGCTGGATTCGCTGGCGCATGGCCTCGAAGGCCTCTTCGAGGTCGCCGAACTCGTCCTTGCGACGGTTCGCAACGGGGGTGTTCAAGTCGCGGCCGAGGCGGTGCGCGGTATCGACCATGCGGCGAAGGGGACGGATGACCCAGAGGTAGAGGGGGGGGCTGATCATCAGGCCGAAGGTCACCACCATGAAGCCCGCGAAAAGCCAGGCGCCCGTGGCTCCGGCATGGGTAGGCGGGTGATAGGCGATTCGCAAGGCACCCTGGTACTGGCCGTCAGGGTCAATCCGCACCCAGTAGATCGGCTTCGGCCCGAAAAGGCGTTCGCTCGTCCATTCCTGGGTGGCAAGCTCCGCGGGCACGGCGGAATCCGACGCGGCCGGCACGTAAAGAAAGTCCACGTGGAGCGAGCGCTGGAGGTCCGCGAGGCGGGCGGGATCCGGCTGGCCGGCCCGGAAGGAGTCCTCGACCTCGCGGGCGATGTACTGGGCGTAATCCGCCCCCACCTGCCGGTAGGCATCCCCGAGCCCATGGGACATGAGCAGGCGACTCGCATGGAAGGCCAGGAAGAAGGTCATGAAGAGCGCGAAGATCGAATACAAAACGATCTTGACGATCAGCGAGCGCCTTACCATTCGAAGCGGTACCCCACTCCGCGGACGGTCAGGAGGTGGCGAGGCTGCTTGGGATCGTCCTCGAGCTTGGCTCTCAGGCGGCTGACGTGGATGTCGATGGCCCGATCGAAGCTGTCCACGGCCCCGGCGTCATCCAAGAGGTCGAGAAGCTGATCCCGGGTGAAGGCCCGTCCGGGCTGCTCCACCATGGCTTCGAGGAGCCGGTACTCCGAGGGGGTGAGGGGAACCTCGCGGCCCTCCAAGAAGAAGCTACGCCGATCGGCATCGAGACCATGGGCCGTGGGCTCCGCGGGAGGAACCCGGCGAAGGACGGCCTCCACCCGGGCCAAGAGTTCCATGGGATTGAAGGGCTTCGGGAGGTAATCGTCGGCTCCGCCGCGCAGGCCGCGGATGCGGTCGGCGTCATCCCCGCGGGCCGTGAGCATGATGACGGGCACGGCCGAGCCGCCTTCGCGAATGCGACGACAAACTTCGAAACCGTCCGCTTCGGGCAGCATGATGTCGAGGAGCACCAGGTCCGGACGCTCCTCCAGGCGTTTCATGCCTTCGGAGGGGCGTTCCGCCCAGTCCAGCGCGTAGCCGTGCCGGGCCAAGAAGTCCCGAAGCAGCTCCGCCAGGTCGAAATCGTCGTCGATAAGCAGCAATCTGCGCGTGGTTGCGGTCATGGTGGCCTCATTATACCGCCCCGTTCGTTTCAGCAAGATTTCACGCCCCAAGAGCCGCTCACACCGCGGCGGGTCAGGCCCGCTATACATCCGACCTCGGCGCCACTATCATGACGGCATGGCGAACTTCTACGAGATCCTCGGAGTGGCCCCCAACGCCACCACCGAGACCATCCGCCGGGCCTTCCGGGACCGCGCCAAGGAACGCCACCCCGATACGGTGGCGGGCTCCGAGGCAGCCATGGTGCGCTTGAACCAGGCTTACGAAACCCTCAAGGACGCCCGACGCCGCCGGGAGTACGACGCCTCGCTGGCCCCTGCGTTCTCGCCGTTCGAAGCGCCGTTCGGAGCGCCGACGCGCCCCCGGCGTCCGCAGGCGCGCCCCGCCGGAGCCGCCGGCTCCGATCCGCTGCTCTTCTTATTACAAGTCTTTCACCCGCTCGATCACAAGCTCGCGCAAGCCTTGGTCGACCTCAAAGCCGCCCTCGAGGAAGTCGCCTACGACATCTACGACGATACCTACGTCTCTCGCTTCGAAAAGGCGGTCCTCCAGACCGAGCGGATCATCACCGGGCTCGACGGCCTCTTGCAGCGCGCGGATTGGCCCGCCCCCCTCATGAACGCCCTCAACCTCTACAGCCAAGCTGTCCGGCAGGTCGAAGACGCGCTCGGAGATTTCCGGGACTTCAGCCAAAGCTACGACGTGGACCTGATCGTTCAGGGAATCGCCATCCTGGATGCCGCCTCCGAGCTGCTCGATGAGGCGCGCGACGGCCTGGAGCTGCGCTAGCCATGCGCCTGGAAGCGGCGGTCGGGCAGCTGATCTGCCCCACGCTCTTCGGAGGCCAGCTTCGCGATCGCCCCTACGACCGAGACGCCCTCCACGCCGAGCTCGCGCGTTACGGCTGGGGTGGCTACATCCTCTTCCACGGCGATCGCGAGACCACCCGCGATCGCGTCGCCGCCCTCCAGAGCGAAAGCCCCATCCCTTTGCTGATCGCGGCCGACATGGAGCACGGCGCGGGCCAGCAAGTCCGCGGCCTCTCGGTCTTTCCCACCGCCATGGCCTTCGGAGCCGCGGACGACCCGCAACTCGCCTACGAGATGGGGGCTTGGACCGCGGCGGAAGCGCGTGAGGTCGGCGTCAACTGGATTCTCGCTCCGGTCGCCGATGTGACCAACAACCCCCGCAACCCGATCATCAACATCCGCAGCTTCGGGGGAGACGCCGAGCGGGTCTCTCGCGCCGTGGAGGCCTTCATCACGGGCTGTCAGGACCAAGGTTCGCTCGCGTGCGCCAAACACTTCCCTGGCCACGGCGACACGGAGACCGACTCGCATAGCCGCCGAGGCGTCGTCCACGCCGATCGCGCGCGGCTCGACGCCGTCGAGTTGCCGCCGTTCCGGGCCGCTATCCAAGCCGACGTCGCCGCGATCATGACCGCTCACCTGGAGGTTCCCGCGCTGGGTGCCACGGGCATGCCCGCGACCGTCAGCCGTGCCGTCATGACGGGCCTCTTACGCGAAGAACTAGGCTTCGAGGGGCTCATCGTCACGGATGCCTTGGTCATGGGTGGGATCACCCGCACGCAGGATCCCGTGGACGCAGCCATCGACGCACTTTTGGCCGGCTGCGACATGCTGCTCATGCCTCCCAACCCGGTGGCGACCTACGAGGCGATTCTGCAGGCTGTCGCAAGCGGGCGGCTTCCCGAGGCCCGGGTTCGAGAGGCGGCCTCCCACGTCCTCAAGGCCAAGGAACGCCTCGGCGCGCCCCGCAAGCCGCTACCCTCGCGCCCCGCGCTGGAGCTGGCCACCGAAGTCGCCCAGAAGGCCCTCACCGTCGCCAAGGGCGAGCAGACCATGCACCTGCCGGCGCGGACCTTCGCCCTCGCCATCGATGATGGGGTAGAGCCCGATCGGCTCGACGCCTGGAAGGAAATCCTTGAGGCCCATGGCTGGGAGGGGGCGATTGCCGGACACGAAACCACCGACGCCGGCTGGCAAGCGCTGCGGGCACGGGCAGAGCAGGCGGACGCCATCCTCATCGGCGTCTTCTCGCCCATCCGGGTCAGCAAGGATCGCAGCCTGCTTCCGGAGTCCTTGGTGAACCCGCTTCGCGCACTCTGCCGCCTGCGGCCGACGACCGTCATCTCCTTTTCGAGCCCCTTCCTGGTGGCCCAGTTCCCCGAAGCCGACTCCTGGGTGCTTGCTTACGGCACGCGGCGCTTCCAGATCGAGGCGGCGATCACCGCCCTCGCCGAGGGCCTGCCGATGCCCGGCCACATGCCCGTGACCCTTCCCCAAGAGGCCCTCGAGGCCCCGCGCGACGCGGCTCCTCCGCCCTCAGGCGGCCCCTCTTTCGCGTAACTTTACCGACCAATTCACGTTAGCACCGAACCACCTCACCAACGTGACGATAAATCCCCAGAACAACTTGGCTTTATCGTCATCATGCTGGCAAAGCGCCATAGCAACGAGGCTCAGGTAAATCTCGACGCGGGCGGCTTCCATCACGGTCGGCAGGGCCTCCGCCTCGGGCGGCGTCAACGGTCGAACAGACTGGTACCCCTTCAGGAAGGTGCGCATCTCGGCGTCTCGGGGTTCGGCACCACGGGCGATCGCCTCCCAGTCGAAGCCGCACGGCAGCAAAGCCAAGGCCAAGTCGTAGACCCAGGGCCCCACGTTCCAAAGGTCGAAGTCCAACACGTCCGAGACCGCGTCGCCCTCGTAGAAGAGGTTCCGCTTGATGAAGTCCCCATGGATCACGCCCAATGGCAGAAGCGAAGCGACGGGGAAAAGCCGCGCATGACGAGCCTCCATGTAAGCCAGGAGCTCCGGGAACTCCGGCTGCGCCTCAAGAAAAGGTACGAGGATTGACGCCTCATCCAGCAAATCCCGGAGGCCCTGAGGACTCGACGGCGAACGCAGCCAGCCGAAGCGCGCAGTAATGCCCATGAACGGCTTGGGAGACGGCGTGGGAAAGTCCTGCAAAGCCAGGTGGAAGCGCGCGAGCATCTCTCCCGCCGAGGCGGCCTCCCCTGCCGAAGCAAACGGAGCGAAGACCGAGACATCGCGGTAACGATCCTCGCCGCGGGCCACGGCCGTGAGCACGTACGGCTCGCCATCCAGCCAAGCCAGGGTTTCCCCGTCGACGCCGGCGTAAAGGCGGGGAGTAGGAAACCCCTGGGCGACCAGAGCACGAACGATCGCATGCTCCGTGGCGAGGCCCGCCAGGTCCCGTTTGGAAGGGTCGTAGCGCTTGGCGAAGCCGAGGCCTCGTTCGGTCCGGAAGAGACAGGCCGCCGTGTTGGCGCTGAGGCCGTTGCGAAGAATCCCCTCGAACCGTCCCATTTCAGGGTAGCGCGCCACGACAATCGCCAGCGACTCTGCATCGATCCGGGGCGCATCGGGAGCCAGCGACACGTCAAAGCTCCTTTGATGCCTGGACGTAGCGCAACCACGGCGCGAAGCCGCAGCGCGCGTAGAAGTCGAGCAAATCGGTCCAGTCGATCACGGTCTCGGTCGCGCCCCAATCCCGAAGCTGCTCGAGCGCCCGAACCAACAGGGCGAGGCCCAAACCTTTCCCCCTCAGGCTCGACCCCACGCCAATTGGACCCAATGCAGAAATCCCAGACGTGAACCCAGCCCAACGCAAGGCTCCCGGGGTTCCGGGGGGATGCAGAAGCGCGAAACCTTGGGGTTCTCCCTCGACGAAAAGACCAAAGACGTGGGCGGCGGTACCCCCATGGCTCAGGTGAAACGCCACATCCCTGGGCCAGCGGCCCGCAAACTCCCGGTTCAAGAAATCCAGCATGCGCGGGGCCTCATCGGGGAGGGTAGGGCGCAGCACGACACCCGCGGGAAGAGGCGGCAGCGCCGGCAACGCAGGGGGCACGGCGAGGTCGCGCCGCACGTCCCAGACCTCCTTGCCAAGCGCGTAGCCGCGGGATGTGAAGAAGGCCACAGCAGGCTCCAGCGCGGGAGGCTCACCCAGGGTCAGGGGAATCCCCGGAAAGACATGATGAAAGCTGCCTCCAAGAACGACCTTGACGGCGCCGTCAGCCCGGAAGCGCTCCTCGACGATGCGCAGCAGTTCGGAACCGATGCCACGACGCTGATGGTCGGGATGCACGGCCATCAAAGAGAGATAACCCAGAGGGTTAAAGCGCTCGCAGCCGGGATAATCTTCGTGGAAACGCTTGGCGAGGGCAAATCCTACCACCCGCCCGTCCCACATGGCCACCTGCGCGTCAGCGTCGCGGAAACTATGATCTCCCGCGGTGATGGCGTCCCAGAGCTTGGGCATAATGGGATATCGATCGCCGAAGGCGGCATGCCAGACGGCGAGCAGGTCGGAGGCGAATTCCGGGCGATAGGAAACGACGTTGATCATCGAGCCGATCTTACGGGGAGCCGGAAGGCTCCGCAAGGGGATACCGTTCCTCATGACGCTCTTGGCGACCATGACCGTCGCCTCCTGCGCACCCCGTGAAACGCAAGCCCTGCGCTTCTCCACCTGGGGATCCCTCGACGAGATCGAGACGCTAAAGCCGCTCTTGGCCGAGTTCGAACGCCAGAACCCGGACGTGCCCGTCGAGCTCATCCACATCCCCGACGCCTATCCCCACAAGGTCCGGCTGATGGCCGCCTCGGGGAAGATGCCCGACGTGCTCTTCATGGAGAGCCAGATCCTCCCCGGATTCGCCAACCGCGACGTGCTTCGCGACCTAGGCCCGTTCATCGAGGCGGATGCCGAGCTGAAGCGCGACGACTTCTACCGGCCCGTGATGGACGCCATGAGCTGGAAAGGCACGCTCTACGGCATCCCGCGCGACCTCTCCAACCTGGTCATGTTCTACAACCAGCGCCTCTTCGACGAGGCCGGCGTGCCCTACCCCAAGCCGGATTGGACCTACGAGGACATGGTCGCGAAGGCCAAGCGGCTCACGCACGGGGATCAGTTCGGGGTCGGCTTCGCGCCGTACCCGCTCTACTGGCTGCCCTACCTCTGGAGCGACGGCGGAGACCTCTTCGACCCCGCGCGAACGCGCAGCATCCTGCTCGAAAGCAAAAGCCTGGCGGCCCTCAAGCGCTACCGCGACCTGCGCTTCACGCACGGGGTGGCTCCCACCGAGGCACAAGTCGGGAACGCCCGCATGAGCCAGCTCTTCGCACAGGGCAAGCTCGCCATGATGGTCGGAGGCCGCTGGGTCGTGCCGGGCTTCCGCAAGAAGCTGGACTTCCCCTGGGACGTGGCACCCTTCCCGCGCGGCAAGGCCGGCTCCGTGGTGGATGCCGACGCATCGGGCTGGTGTATCTCGGCCAGCAGCAAACAGCCCGAGAAGGCGTGGCGGCTGATCCGCTTCCTGGCAAGCAAGCCGGCCATCTCGGCCTTCACCGAGAGCGGACTGATCGTCCCCAGCCGGCCGGACGTGGCCCGGTCTCCGGCGTTTCAATCGGGTGCGCCGGCCTCCAGCCAGGTCTTCCTCGACGTGATCGCCTCAGCCCGCCCGACGCCCACCACTCCCTCCTACGACGAGATCCAGTACGAGCTGATCGACAGCCTGGGCCCCGCCTGGAACGGTGAAGTGGAGCTCGAAGAGGCCTTGAAGCCCATCGTCAAACGGATTGATGCCCTCTTGCAGGAGGAAGCCCATTGAGCAAGCCGACTCTCGCCCATGAGGAAGCCCGCTGGGCCTTCTGGATGCTGCTCCCGGCCTTGCTGGGACTGGGAGTCTTCACAGCCCTCCCGATGCTGGGCGCGTTCGGGCTCAGCTTCACGCAATGGGACCTGCTGGGCAGTCCCCGCTGGGTGGGCATCTCCAATTACCTGGACCTGGCCCAGGACCCGCTGTTCTGGAAGGTGCTGGGGCAGACGGGCTTCTTCGTGGGGCTTTACCTGGTACTGGATATCAGCCTGGCGCTGGGGCTGGCGATCGCCCTCAACCAGAAACTACGAGGGCTGGGACTCCTGCGCGCGGCCTACTTCATGCCGGTGGTCACGTCCATGGTGGCCGGCGCCATCCTCTGGAGCTGGATCTTCGATCCCCGTTACGGCGCTCTCAACGCCATCCTCACCACCATCGGGCTCGCTCCCGTCCGCTGGCTCAGCGATCCCAACTGGGCACTCCCCTCCCTCGTCCTCGTAAGCGTCTGGAAGAACCTGGGCTACGACATGTTGCTCTTCCTGGCCGGGTTGCAGGCGGTGCCCAAGGGGCAACTCGAGGCAGCGAGCCTGGATGGGGCGAACGCCTGGCAGCGCTTCTGGCACGTGACCTTGCCCCTCTTGGGTCCCAGCCTGGTGATGGTGATGATGCTCGCGACCATTCGCGCGTTTCAGACCTTCGACACGGTCTACCTGATGACCGAAGGCGGCCCGCATCGCTCGACCACTATCGTGGGCTACTGGCTCTTCCAGAACGCCTTCACGACGTTCAAGCTCGGCAAGGCCTCGGCGCTGGCCTACGTGCTCTTCATGGCGCTCCTGGCCCTCAGCGCCGTGCAGTGGTGGGCGCGAAAGCGCCTTAGCCATCAGGAGGACTGAGATGTCGCGCGTCATCGCCATGCTGGTCCTGGTCGTCGGCGCCGTCTTCATGGCGGCCCCCTTCGCCCTGATGCTCGGGACCTCGCTCATGACCTACGCCCAGACCGTGAGCTACCCGCCCGAGTTCTGGCCCGAGCCCGCGACGCTCGCCAACTTCCGCAAGGCGCTCGCCGAGACTCCCTTGCTTCGCTACCTGGGGAACTCCCTGCTGGTGGCGGGCGTAACCGTCGTGGGGCAGGTCCTGACGGGATCCATGGCCGGTTACGCGTTCGCACGCTTGCGCTTCAAGGGCCGAAACGCCCTCTTCTTCACGGTGCTGGCCACGATGATGGTGCCGGTCTACATCACCCTGGTGCCCCTCTACGTCATGATGGCTAGCCTCGGCTGGGTGGACACCTACCAGGCCTTGATCCTGCCGGGGTTGACCGGAGCGTTCGGGATCTTCCTCTTCCGGCAATGGTTCCTCAACCTGCCCTCGGAGCTGGAGGACGCCGCGCGGATCGACGGCTGCAGCCCGTGGGACCTCTACTGGCGCATCGCCATGCCGACGGCATGGCCGGCGATCGCCACCCTCGCCATTTTCGAGTTCCTGGCGTCCTGGAATACCTTCCTTTGGCCGCTGGTCATCACCCACTCGGATGCCCTGCGGACGCTGCCGGTGGGTCTCGCGGCCTTCAAGAGCGCGATGCGCGAAGCCACCGACTGGGGCCTCTTGATGGCGGCGACGACCGTCGCCGTGATTCCGGCGCTCCTGGTGTTCTGGGCCGGACAGCGGCACTTCGTGCGGGGCATGCTTGAGGGAGCAGTGAAGGACTAGTAAGATCACGGAAACAGGAGGAACCCCATGCTCAAGTTCTTGACCCCCTTGACGATCACGGCCGTGGTGGCGCTCGCCCCCGTGGCCCATGGAGCGAGCGCCATGTCCACGCTTGTCGGCAATAAGGCCCCCGACTTCTCTCTGCCTTCCGATCGCGGCGAAGCGGTCAGCCTCACGGAGTACCAGGGCAAGCAGAACGTGCTTCTGGCCTTCTTCCCGAAGGCCTTCACCCCGGGCTGTTCAAAGGAAATGCAGGACCTGGGCAAGGACCTCTCCAAGTTCAAGGCCCTCAATACCCAGGTGATCGGCATCAGCTACGACACTCCCGAGACCCTCGGCAAGTTCGCGGTCCACTGCGCGGCGGATTTCCCGTTCCTCAGCGACGAGGGCGGCAAGATCGCCGAGAAGTACCAGTCCGCAGGCGGCATGCTCATGATCAAGATGGCGAAGCGCCGCTCTTTCCTCATCGACAAGGCCGGGACGGTCCGCCACGTCTACGAGGGCATGCCGGACCACGCGCAGATCTTCAAGGACCTCGAAGCCCTGAAGTAAGACAGTTAACCCTTTCTCGGAATCGCCGCCGTCTCCCTCGCGGGAGGCGGCGGTCAGTTCTCCAGGGGAGTCTTGCGCGGAGTGACGATCAGCGCGTTGCTGACCCAGCGCTCGCGGCCGTCCGAAGGCTTGTTCACGACCTCTCCCTGGATCGCCATGGTCGTCGAGCCGCCCCCATCCAGGTTGATCGCCTCCTGGGCTCCCAGCTCATCAAGGGTACGAGCGAGTTCTCGCAGGGTCATGCCGACGCTGTAGCCCGGCTGACGCCCGTCCACCGTGGCCAGCAAGACCTGCCCCTTGGCGTCTACGCCCAGCGCGGTGCGGGGAGCCCGCCCCTGGGAAACGTCGTTGCGGAAGCGCTCCTCGACGGCCGTGATGCGGACCTTGCCCTTCTGCACCAGGGTCGGGCCTCCCCCGATGACGTGAGCGACGTTCTCTCCGGACTTGTCCAGGCCCACCGACACCTTGCTCTGGCTGCCCGGCGCGAGCGCCTGCATGAGCTTGGCCCGCTCCTCTCCCTGCGCGCTGAGGACGAAGCCGCCGATCGGGATGGAGAGGTTGCCGTTCCCCATGTTCACGATGCCGCCCAGCGGCGAGAGAGCGACTTCCCAGCGGCTGGGATCCGGCCAGGTCCGGGACTTGAACCCAAAGTGGTCGGTGTAGAGCGTGAGCTGATGGCGGGCCGCCGGCTGATTGACCGCATGAGGCTGCAAGATCGCGCCATACGGGGTGGTCACTTGGGCCATGAGGTTGGCGTTGCTCACCATGGAGCGGCCGTCCTTCAAGAGGTAGAAGGCAGAGCGGTTGTAGAGTTGACTGCTGACGAGCTGGCCGTTGATGACGAGGAGGCCCAAGGGTTCGAGCGTGGAGCCCGAAAAGAACGTGCCGTTGATGCCGGCGACGGCCTTGTTGCGCTCCACGATCTTGCTCACGGGCTCGAGGGCCATCTTCCCTTGTGCTCCCGGGGCAGCCATGGCGGGCTTGACCTCCACGAGGCGCGGATCGATCCGGAGCGTCCGAACCCGGGCGGGTCCGCCGCCGGTCCAGCGCTGCCCTTCCCAGTAGCTCACTCCCGAGGCGATCTTTTGGTAGGTCGGTGCGGCCGGGCGATGCGGGAAGACGATCTCCAACCGATTGGCGCGGGAAATCACCTGGGCGGCCACCGCATGACGCCAGGCCGCATCGATCTGGATCTTGCCGTGCGAGGCCGTCACGACCGCGTGGCGGATCACGCTTCCCGTAGGCCGGAGCGTCACCTTCCACGAAGTTTTGTCGGTGATCATACCGCTCAGGTGCCAGGTCGCCACCTTCGGCGAGTCATGCGCTTCGAGGACCGCGCCGTAGAGGGTAAGGACCGTCCGATCGCCTTCCACCTGCACGCGGTAAGGGACCGACGAATCCGCCGGCAGCGGGACGAGGGCGCTTGTAACCAAGGCCAAGATCAGGGCTTTGCGCAACATGCTTCCGCCTTTGAGAGACCGAGGGGATACCCTCCATGTGCCCGAGCGATGGAGGTTTCAAATGGGCTGCTTGCCTTCCCTAGGATTCAGACGGCATGCCGGTAGCTCGAGGTTCCATCGTGTGGGGAAGTCAGGACGCGGAAGCATCTCCCTGTAGTTGCGCGTACAGCATGGCGATGACGTCGCGGCCTCGGGCCTGGATGGCGATCGCCCGGTCAGCGAGGGAAACCGGCACCTGCGGGTAATCGGCGTTCACTCGCACGAAATAGGCCTGCTCATGCCAGTCGGTGATCTGCTCCATCGGCCAGCGAATGACTCCCGGCGTGTTGAAGCCCGAACCAATCTCGATGACGAGCAGCGTGCCGTCGGCCGTGGAGTTGACCCAGTCGACGTAGCGCTTGCGCTGGACGGCTTGGGGCGATTCGAGAAACCACGAGCCGCCCCGAACGTTCAGGAAGGCCGGCCCTCCGCAGGCGGGGCAGCGCGGGATCAGGTCGGGATCGGTCACGGCCTGGGTGGCCGGATCGATCTTCGGCAGGATCCGGTCAATGACCGGCTTGAATGGCCAGGTCTGGTCGCTGCACGGTTCGAGGCACTGATAGAGGGCGTAGCTGCCCTGCGGAGTGTAGATGCGCTCCTCGTCGAAGCCGGACTTGGCGAACATGCCATCGACGTTGCTGGTGACGACGAAATGGTCCTTGTCGCCGATGAGCGAGCGCAGCTGCGTGTAATTCGGCTGCGGCCGGCTCTCGAAGCGGACCGCGTTCACGTGCTCCGCGAGGAAGCCCCACTGAACCGCCTCGCTCCAGTCCTGGAACCCGATGGTCTGGTACTGGCAGCGCAGGCCGTACTGGAGCATCGCCGGGAAGCGCCGCGCGAAGTACTCCTCGTCCGCGTAGTCGATGCCCGCGTCCACGGACATGCCGGCTCCCGCCCCGATGAGCACGTGATCGGCGCGGCGGAGCTTGTCGGCGATCGCCAAGAGGGTCTCACGGTCGAGCGGGGAGGGCGCGATCCAACGGGTCATGGGCATTCTCCTGAACGAGTTTGGCGCAGCGGACTCAGGCGCAGGCGAGCGCGCTCAGACGCTCCTGGTAGAGCGCGAGGTCCGAATCGAGGAAAACATTGAAAATCACCCGGTCGAACCGTCCCGGGTGCTCGTCGAGCCAGGCCGCGACCGTCTCGACGGCCAGACGCGAAGCCGCCTTCGCCGGGAAGCCGAAGACCCCCGTGGAAATGCACGGGAAGGCGAGGCTACGAATCTCGGGAAGCTCGGCTGCTAGGTCCAGGCACGCCCGGTAGCTGGAGACGAGCGCCTGCCGATCGATCTCGCCCGGCTCGTCTCCGCTCCCTCCGTAGATGGGTCCCACGGTATGAAGGACGAAACGGGACGGCAAGTGGTAGGCCCGGGTGATCTTGGCGTGGCCGGTCGGCTCCGCTTGGCCTTGCAGCTCCATGAGGCGATCGCAGTCCTCGCGCAGGCGAGGGCCGGCCGCCGCGTGAATGGCGTTGTCGATGCAGCGGTGAAAAGGCTGGAAGCAGCCCAACAACGCGTCGTTGGCGGCATTCACGATGGCATCGACCCGCAAGACGGTGATATCGCCTTGCCAGAGCACCAGCCGCGACGCGAGCGGCTCCGAAGCGCCGGGAACCTCATCCTTGACGGTCGGCAGTTCGAGCGCCTCGACGCATGGGCGCTGGAGGCGCTCGTGGGCCAGCAAGCGATCCAAGATCGCGTGCGTCTCGGGCGAAAGATACGGCTGGGCCGGCCTTGCGGTCAGAAGCGCGCGCAGGGCGTCTCGCTCCGAGACATGCGACAGCGAGGTCAGAAGCCGGCGGATCCAGGGGGCGCGCTCACGCTCGATGCTTTCGAGGGCTTCACGGACGAGCGTGGAAGCCTCCTCGCGGGTGGCCGGGGTCGGGGGCGAAAACGCGTCGTCGAGCGCAACGAGGGAACGGTAGTCGGCAAGGGTCGGAATCACGGAGTCCTCCGGGACCGCGCGCGAGGCGCGGGGGCATGGTATCGGTACCATACCCCGCGCGGGACCGGATACACGCCCCTCGCCCCCTTCGTCTGCGCGCCCTAGTCGGGCCTGCCGGCCTCATCCAGGCGCCACAGGGAATCCGCGTCCAGTTGCAAGCGGACCGCGCCCAGCAGCTCTTGGACCTGTGCGGCGGACGTCGCGCTGGCGATCGCCGAGGTGACTCCCGGACGGGCCATGACCCAGGCCAGGGCCACCTGGCTGAGCGAGGCCTCGTACTGCTTTGCAACGTGGTCGAGCGCGTCGAGGACCCGGTAGCCGCGTGGGTTCATGTAGTCCCGCTCCACCGCCGCCGCCCGATCCGAGACGGGAAGCGACTGGCCCTGACGGTACTTGCCGCTGAGGAAGCCGCGAGCCAAAGAGAAGTACGTGATCACGCCCAGGCCGTACTCCAAGCAGGTTTCTTGGAGCTTGCCCTCGAACTGATCGCGATCCATGAGGTTGTACTCGGGTTGCATGGTCTCATAGGAGCGCAGATCCAGGCGCCGGGCGGTCTCCATGGCGGCCCTCAGGCGGGGAGCCGTGTAGTTGGACGCCCCGATGTGGCGGACCTTCCCGGCCTTGATCAGCTCGTCGAAGGTCGCGAGCGTCTCGTCGAGGGGCGTGTCGTGATCGTCGAAATGGGCCTGGTAGAGGTCGATCACGTCCGTCTGCAAGCGGCGCAAGGAGCCCTCCACGGCGTCGAGAATTCGCCGGCGGGAGAGCCCCTTCTGCTCGGGGGCATCGCCCATAGGAGCGCCCACCTTGGTGGCGATTACCAGCTGATCCCGGTTTCCTCGCGCCCGCATCCAGCGCCCGAGGAGCTCCTCGGACTCTCCGCCCTGGTGGCCGGGAACCCAACGGGAGTAACTCTCCGCCGTGTCGATGAAGTTGCCTCCCCCGCCCACGTAGGCATCGAGCACGGCGAAGGAGGCCGTTTCATCGGCGGTCCAGCCGAAGACGTTGCCCCCCAAGCAAAGCGGGGAGACACGCAGGTCTGTACGGCCGAGGGTTCGAAGGGTCATCTTTTCAGCCTCCTGGTGGTCGCGGGTCGATGTTCCACTCTACCACGCTCCCGGCCCCAGGGCGGCCGAAAGGCTACATGCCCGGTGAGACCGGAGAATGGCCGTGCTCGGCGGCTTCCGCCTCCATGGCCTCGGCCTTGGTGCGGTGAAGCGTGCCCGGGGCATGGTCGGGAGGCGCATAGACCGTGAAGAGCTTCAAGGGCTCGTTGCCGGTATTGAGGAAGTTATGCTGCGTGTGAGCGGGCACGACCACCACGTCGCCGGGCCGGATCTGGCCGCGATCGTCCCCCACGCTGTACTCGCCCTTCCCCGAGACGAAGTAGAGCACCTGGTCGAGATCATGCGTCTCGAGTCCGATGTCGTCGCCCGGTTCGACGCTCATGACCACGATCTGGGTGCGCTCCGTGGTGTAGAGCTCCTTGCGGAAGAAAGTATTGGCGCACGTGGCCTCTTCGAGATTGAGATGAAAGCTCATGAAGGACCTCCTTGGACAACCCGGTCGGAACGGCCTCAGCGTACTCTTCGCACCCCGCCGCGTCACCCGAGGAGGATCCGTTGCAAAGGGCCCCCGCATGATCGCGGAGGCCCTGAGGGGTTCGTGCCTAGACCGCCGTCAAGCGCGCTTCGGCTTCATATAGCCTCGCTCGCCGTAGGGCTGGAGGGTCTCCTTCCAGACGTCGAGCAAGAGGGCGAGCTCTTCGGTGTAGTTCCGAGGGTCGTCCGTGGGTTTGAGGGTCTCCAGCACGTCGAAGGTGAAGGCCTCCGGACCGAATGCCTTCCACTCCTTGAGGAGCTCGGCATTCATGTGGAAGCCCCGAGCCAGCCACGAACGATCGCGGCTCATCGTCCCGTCGAGGTTGGTGCTGACATCGAGGAAGACCTTGCCGTTCACGTGGTTTTTGATCTGGAAGACGCCCATCGTGCGCAACCGATGCCGATCCTGCTTGTACGCGGCCTTCATGGCCTCTTTAGTCGTCATCGCCCACCTCCTGGTCGGCCTCAGCCGCCCGCGTCACCAACGTCTTGAGGTGATCCCGGATATCTCCCGGCCAGCTCTCGATGAGCGTTTCCAGGCGAGCATAGTCCTTACGGGACAAGGAGCGAGACGCCTCCTCGAAATCCGGGAGGTTGCCGCCCATCACCCAGGCGAACTTGGCCGCGGCGTCATGCGCCTTGCGCGCCTGATCGCGTCCCGACGTGGCCTTCATCCGTGCCTCCACGAGCTTGCGGAGCGTCGCCGAAGCTCCCCCTGGCTGCTCGTTGAGCCAGTCCCAATGACGGGGCAAGAGCGAGATCTCGCGGCTGGTCACCCCAAGCTTGGGACGTCCCGGCCCCGCACGGCGCTCCTCCTTCTCCCGCTGGGTCGCAAGCCAGGGATGCTCCGCGAGGCGTGCCAAAGTCTCTTCGGGCGTCCCCCGGAGGTCGAGATCGATCTGCTGGCCGCTGCGGTCATCGAAGACCAGCACGGAGTCGTGCCCCCCCTCGAGCCAGTCCTTGACCGCGAGCGCCACCTCCTCGATGGGGCCCGACGCGATCCGGCGCTGGCCGCTGAAAGCCGTGTAAGACGTGGGGTCGACTGCCATGGGGTCCTCCAATCCAGGTTGAGCTGACCCCCTAATAATACCCGGGTAAAAACAAGGCTGTCAATATTACCCGGGTATTATTTATTCAGAGGGCTGCCCGGAAGCGCCTCATTTGCCGCGCGTCCTAGGTGGACGCAGCGGCCTTGGGCTTTTTCCAGGAACCAGGGACGGGTTTGAAGGCGATCGCCAGGCGGTTCCAGGCGTTGATCAGCGCGATGGCGTAGGTCAGCCAGGCCAACTCGGCCTCTTCAAAGTGGGGGCGAACACGCTCCCATACCGCATCCGAGACGCGGTCCGCGCTCACGTGCGTCACCGCCTCGGTCCAGGCCAAGGCTGCGCGCTCTCGCTCGCTGAAGAGCGGCGAGTCATCCCAGGCGCTCAAGGCGTAAAGGCGGTTCTCCGACTCGCCGTCCTCCCGGGCCTCTCGGGTGTGCAGCTCCAGGCAGAACGCGCAACCGTTCACCTGAGACGCCCGGATATTGACGAGGTGCAGCAGGCGACGTTCCAGGCCGCATTCTTCGACGAGCGCCGTCGCTTCGATAAGCTTGCCTGGGACCGCCGGAGCCAAGCCCCAGTAATTCAACCTCGGTTGCATCCTTTACCTCGCAGTTCTCATGCGCCGACGTCTCCGGAGAGCGTCAGCTCGCTTCTCCAAGTTGCGGACGAGCATAGCTCCGATCATAGACACAATCAATCCATGATTAAAAATATCCATGATTGAGGATCGACGGCAAGCCTGGTAAGGTGAGGACATGCGAATGAGTGAAGGAGTGGAGTGGGGTCTCCACAGCGTATTGCTCCTCTCGAGACTGTCCAAGAACGCCACCTTACCAGGCAAGGCGGTGGCAGCGTTCCATGGGGTGTCGGAGAGCTACATGCTCAAGCACCTGAAGGCACTCGTCGCGGCCGGCATCCTCGTCTCGGTGCCCGGACCCCGTGGCGGTTACCGGCTGGCCCGTCCTGCGAAGGCCATCAGCTTTCTGGATGTGACACAGGCGATCGAGGGGACGGACCCCGCGTTCCGCTGCACCGAGATCCGGCAGCGGGGACCGGTAAAAGCTCCCAGGGATATGTGCCGGCTTCCGTGCGCGATCCAACGAACCATGCGAGAGGCCGAGGATGCCTGGATGGCGGTCTTGGCCCAACGGACCATCGCCGACCTGGCGGCCGAGCTCGAGGCAAAGTTCACCCCGGAGCATCAAGCTCGCACGGAAACTTGGCTGGGGCTGCATGCTCGTGGCTGACGACGCGATTCCCACCCTGGCGCGCTGGCTCCGAGAATCGCGTCTCACCGCGGTTTTCACGGGCGCGGGAATGAGCACGGAGTCCGGCTTGCCCGACTTCCGCTCGGCGGGCGGCCTCTGGAAGCAGAGCCGGCGCTTCGAGGAGTTGGCCTCGACCTCGGCTCTGCAACATGATTTTCCGGAGTTCGTGGAGTTCTACCGCTGGCGCATCCAGATGCTCCAGGGTGTCGAGCCGCACGCGGGGCACCGGCGGATTGCCGGGTGGCAGCGCGAAGGCCGCGTGCAGGCCCTGATCACCCAGAACGTCGACGGGCTGCATGCCCGTGCTGGCAGCACCGAAGTCCTCGAACTTCACGGCAGCCTGCGGGTGATTCGCTGTCAGCGCTGCGGGACCGAAGCCGACTCCGAGCGCTTCCTCACCGACGAAGGCATCCACTGCGCGCGCTGCGGAGGCAAGATGCGCCCCGGGGTCGTGCTCTTCGGGGAAGCGCTTCCCGAGGACACCCTCCGGAAGGCTCAAGAAGCCAGTGAACGCGCGGAGCTCTTCCTCGTCTTGGGGTCGTCGCTTCAGGTCTCGCCGGCCAACTACTTCCCGCAGGTCGCCAAGGCCCGCGGGGCCAAGCTGGTCATCCTCAACCGCGAGCCCACCGCCCTCGATGCGCTGGCGGACCTACGCCTCGACGGTACCATCGGCGAGACCCTGGAACGGCTGGGGTCACTAACGTAGGGTTCCGGCCTCGGACCCCATGGGGCCAGGCACGTCGATCCGATTCTCGGTCGGGGTCGGTCCGAAGACGTCCCGTGCCGCCCGATGCGCGACGGCATGCAGCTCGGCGGTGCGCTCGGCACTGGCGGAGTAGCCACCGGACATGACCAGCACCACGGGGATGCCCGCCTCCTTGAGGGCCACGAAGACCATGCGATCGCGTTCGTAGAGGCCTTCCTCGCTGAGTGCGAGGCGGCCGAGGCGATCGCCCAAAACCGGATCCACGCCGGCGAGGTAAAAGGCCAGGTCCGCGCCGCTTTCGGCGATCGCCCGCGGCAGGTGCTCCGCCAAGAGGCCGAGATACTCCGCGTCGCCGCAACCGTCCGCCAACTCGACGTCGAGGCTGGAGCGCTCCTTGCGGAAGGGGTAGTTCTTGGCGCCGTGCATCGAGAACGTGTAGACCGAAGGATCCTCAGCGAAGATGGCCGCCGTCCCGTTGCCCTGATGCACGTCGAGGTCGACCGTGAGGGCCGTGCGAATCCAGCGCCGGCGCTGGTAGACCCGGATGGCGATCGCCACGTCGTGAAGCAAGCAGAACCCCTCTCCGCGGTCAGGAAAGGCGTGGTGCGTGCCTCCGGCGAGGTTGGCGGCGTGCCCGTCTTGCAGGGCCATCATCGCGGCGTTGATCGTGCCCTGAACCGCTAGGCGCGCCCGCCTCAAGACGGCATCCGACCATGGAAAGCCCAGCTTGCGGGAGGTGGCGCGATCCATGGTGCCTTCCCTGAGCATCGTCAGGTACTCCGGCGTGTGCACCAAGGCGAGATTCGCCCAGTCCGCCTCGGAAGGCTCCACGACATCCGCATCCTCGAGCAGGCCCTGAGTTTTCAGGATCCGGTAGAGGGCCCGGTACTTCTCCATGGGGAAGGTATGGCCATCGGGAAGCGGGATGGTGTAGTCGGGGTGGTAGCTGATGCGCAAGCGTCGAATCCTCCGGGACCTCCATTGTACCCGGCGGGAGGCCCAGCCGTGGCTAGACGCGAAGGAGGATCAGGCGTAGGGGAAGCGCATGCAGCGGATATGCTCGGCGAGGAGCTCTGCGGCTTCGGGGTCGGAGACAGGCGGGAAATGCTCGTAGGCTTCGTAGACATCTTCAAGGCTTTCGGTGGCTTCGAAGACGATCACGCGTTCGGCCTCGTCATGAAGCGCCTTGACGACTTTGAGCGGGGCCACGGGAACCGCCACGAAGATGGCCTCGGGCCTGCGTTCGCGGACGTCGGCGATCGCCGTGCGCATCGTGAGTCCGCTCATGGCGCCGTCGTCCACCAGGATCACCGTGCGATCGAAGAGGGGAACCGGTGGGTGATGGCGGCGCAGGAAGGCCTCACGGCGCTTGAGGATGCCGAGCTGCGCCTCGGTGGCCTCTTCCAGCGCCCCGGGCGGCAGGAACATCTCACGCAGGCGGCTCTCGTCGAGGATTCTCACGCCGCGGGCCGTGATTGCCCCGACCGGCACGTCCGAGTTCGAGGGGTCGAGGATTTTCCTCACGCTGATGGCATCCAGCTTGGCGCAGAGCCGATCGGCAATGGGTTTGGCCACAGGCACGCCTTGCGGAGCCAGGGCCACGACCACGACTCCGGGCTCGTCCCGGTGGCTTTGAAGCTGCTCGGCAAGCAGGTGGCCGGCATGTTCGCGGTCCTTGAAGATTCGCTCCCGCATGGTCGCCCTCCGTTTCAAGAGGCCGACCTGGATCCTAGCGCTCCCGGTCTCCGAGGACAAGCTACGCCAGGCCGCTCACCGTCCATGTCGCAGGAGCCATGGGCGCTTCGATGACCAGATCGGTCCCCTCGATGCGCCAATCGACGGTCGCCCCGTCGGAGGCGACCTCGGATGCCCCAGTGACACCATGGATCACGATCCGAAGTTCCCGGGTGGGCGAGTCGTAGCCCGTATGCTCGGCCTTCAAGGAGAGCCGGCTCTCCTGGCCGTCGCGCGTCCCCGCGATCGTCCAGAGGTTGTAGCCGCCCTGCGCGTAAGCCATGCTCCCGCCGTCGTCGTCGTACCAGGTGCCGGACATCGTTTCCGCCGGATAGACGTGAAGCGTGAGGCGCTCGCGGTCGAGGCGGTCCACGCAGGAAGCCCAGGGGCCCCGGGGGAGAATGGCTCCGGCCCGGATAAAGAGTGGGAGGCGCTCCAGGGGGGCGTCCACGGGGAGGTGTGTTCCGCCCGTGAGGCGATCGCCGGTCCAGAAATCAATCCACTCGCCCCGCGGCAGGTAGACCAGGCGCTTGCGGACTCCCGGCCGGACGACCGGGGCCAGCATGAGGTCGGGGCCCACCATGGCCTGGTCGCTACAGGCGAGAACCTCGGGATCGTCGGGGAAGTCGTAGACGAGTGGGCGAAGAATGGGCTCGCCCCGCTGGGAGGCCCGCCAGAAAGCCGTGTAAAGGTAAGGCAGCCAGGCGTAGCGCATGCGGATGTAGCGGCGACAGATTTCCTCGACCTCAGGGCCGAAGACCCAGGGCTCTTGATCGCAGGTGCCCTTCGCCGCGTGATTGCGGAAGAACGGCGTAAAGGCGCCGACTTGCGTCCAGCGGGCGAGCAGCTCCCCGACGCAGTCTCCCGAGAAGCCTCCCACGTCCGCCCCCACGAAGGCCAGGCCCGAGAGGCCCATGTTCATGGCCATCGGCAGGGATTGCTCGAGATGGGCCCAGATGCTGAAATTATCCCCCGTCCAAACCGCCGCGTGCCGCTGGATTCCCGCGAAGCCGGCCCGGCTCAGGACGAAGGGGCGCTCGTTCGGGCGCAGGCGTGCGAGGCCTTCGTGGGTCGCTTGCGCCATCCAGGAGCCGTAGAGGTTATGTGCGCGATCATGAGTGAGGCTCCCGTCCGCGCCATGACGGGCATCCAGGGGCATTGTCTTGGTGGGCGAGTCGAAGAGCGAGGGCTCGTTCATGTCGCACCAGATCCCGGCGACGCCGGCCTCCAGGTAGGTTGATTGCCAGTCGCCCCACCAGCGCCGAACCTCGGGGTTCGCGAAATCCGGGAAGCAGACTTCTCCCGGCCAGACCTCGCCCACCAGGGGAAGGCCGTCGCGGTCCTTCACGAAGTGCTGGCCCTCGACTCCCTCGGCAAAGGCCAAGTAGTCACTGTCTTTTTTGACTCCGGGGTCGACGATGGGAACGACCCGGACGCCGTCCGCACGCAGGTCGGCCGTCAGGGCCGCGGGGTCGGCAAAGGTCTCGGGGTTCCAGGTGAAGACCCGGTAACCGTCCATGTAATCGATGTCGGCGTAGAGGACGTCCAGCGGAATTCCGCGCTCGCGGTACTCCCGGACCACCTCGCGCATGCGGTCGGCCGAGTCGTAGCTCCAGCGCGACTGCTGGTAGCCGATCGCCCAAAGCGGCGGCATGGGCATGCGGCCCGTGATCGCGGTGTAGCGCTCGACCACCTGGTCGAGGCCTGGGCCTGCCACCAGGTAGAGGTCGAGGCCTGGTCGCGGAGTCGTGACGGCCAGGCGATCTGGGGCTGTACGTCCGACGTCCCAGACGGTCTTGGCGGGATCATCCAGGTAGATCCCAGCCGCAAAGCCTTTGGTGAAGAGGATAGCCCAGGGGGTGGAGACGTAAAGAGGGTCGAGGGTCTCGATATGGGGGCTCGGATCGTCGGTATTCCACATCGTGTAGCGGCGTCCGCGCTTGTCGAGGACGCCGGTCTTTTCGCCCAGGCCGTAACAGCGGGTCTCAGGGGCGAGAGGGGCCTCCAGACGCCAGACTCCCGCCTCCAGGACCGGCATGAGATTCTCGGTGAGGGGGTTCCCATCCGAATCTCCGAGAGCAAATCGGAGGGGGTGGCGGGTGATCGTGAGCGTGAGGCCCGGGGCTTCGAGGTGGAGGCGCTCACGATCCTCGATGACCGAGAGCGGCAGCCGCGCGTCGGGCGTGACCACCGCCGGCGAAGGCTCCCATGGCTGACCGGCCGGATGAAGCGAGACCCTCAGCACTCCGGATGCGGGGCACGTGACCTGAAGGTCGTGACTGCCGAGCGAGGCCGAGAGGCACTCGGGAGTCGCACTCCAGGGCCCGAGTTCCAAGCTCATGGGGCGGCCGACTAGCGGTCCAGGCTGCCGTCGATGACGATGCTGCCCGGCAGGTGATCCGAAGCCTTGAGTGCCGCGGGAATGTTGAGGATTTGGGCCGAGTTCGGGATGTACTCCTTGCGGATCCCCTCAGAGAGCAAGATGTAGTCGATGCGTCCCCGGTACTTGATCGGATGATAGCTGTAGGCGCCGGTTCCCAGCTCGGAGAGGGCGTCGAAGAGTACCGGATCGCGATCGCGTCCTTCGAGGAAGACCTTGAGGGTCTCGGAAGTCGGGCGATCGTTGAAGTCGCCGACGAGCGCATAGTTGGCGTTCGGATGTTCCGACTCGAAGTCCCGCAGCGTACGGCGGATGAACTGCGCCTCGGCCTTGCGCTTGGCGTCGGAGGCCGGCTCGCCGGGGCGCGCCTTGAGGTGGGTCACGAAGAGGGTGAAGGAATAACCCTTGCCGACGGCGATCTTGGCCTGCAGGAGGTCGCGGCTGAGCTTGCCGGGAGCCGGGGCACCAGGAACGCCGAAGACCGCGTTGCGGTGGGACTTGAGGTGGGTGATCGGGAAGCGGCTCAAGACGGCCACATCGATGCCCCGCATGTCGTTGCCTTCCTGGAGGGCGATGTACTGGTAGCCCATGTCCTTGAGGTAGTCATCGCGGAAGTGGCGAAGCGTGGCGCGCGATTCTACTTCGACGAGGCCCAGCACGTCGGCGTTCAGGGCCCGGATGGACTCGGCGAGGTGCTGCTTGGATTCGTCGCTCTTGGCCGGGTTCGAGGGGCCCAGGGCCGTGTTGGAGCCGTCGAAGAGGTTTTCGACGTTGTAGGTCGCCACGGTGAACTTGCCGGCCGGAGGCAGTTTCGCCAGCGCCGACAGGTCATCCGATCCGCCGCCGAGAATGCCGGGCGAAGAAAGGCCGCAGGCCGACAGGCCTAGTGCGAGCAGCGCAACCCCGAGAAACCGCGACAAGCCATTCGTTCGTGACATTCAATCCTCGCTCTTGGACGTGACCCGCCCCGCACTCGGCCAAATAATTTCTTAATCTCTGGTTAGCTCCAAGTTAACATACCAGAGCCGATTTCGGAACATTGACGGCCGTGCCGCAGGCTGCGACTAACGTTTCACCTTTGAGCGCCTGAAAACGATTGACACCCCGTCACTATCGAGTTACCTTGTTAATCCGCTTAAAAGACTGATGTAGAGAGCCTTTGAGCCCCCCCGACGCAACGACCGAGCCGCGACGATGCCTACTCCTCCCAGCCGTATCGCCCCCCTTTGCCTGTCCCAAGACGAGGAGGAGTCAGCATGGTTTCGCGTGTCCGGCGGATTGCGCTCGCAAGCACAGTCCTCTTCTTCGCGGTCGGCTTGCCGTGTCGCGCGTTCCCGGCGAACGGAGGGCAGTTCGACGTCCCGGTGCCGGAGGAAGGCCTGAGTCCGTCGATGACGAGCGCCGCCGGTGGGGCCGGCTGCAACGCGTGGAACGCCCTTCACGACGCGATTATCGAGCGCGTAAGGCTGCGCATCGATGAGGTCATCCAGGGAGGTGCCGCCCTCACCCTCGGAAGCACCAACCTGTACCTGGACTACGCCCCCGAGTTGCTGATGCCCCGCGTCAGCGTCCGGCTGAGTCCCTTCGTCATGCTGTCGCCGAGCCCCGCAGGCCGCTACGGCGGAGGCATGCTGGCTTACGTCGACTGGAAGCTCGGCGACGCCTGGACGCTAACCACCTCTCCGGGCCTCATCCACGACACCGAAGCCCTACGCCTCAAAGTCGACATGGCCCTGGACTACCGCATCCTGCCCTGGCTCAGCGTTGACGCGGAGCTCCTGGCGGGAGCCCCCAGCTGGAACTTCGGCTACGACACCGCCCTGGGCATGGCTCCAGGCGTCACCATCCACTACGGTCAAACGAAACTTCAGGGGTCCGTGCTCTTCCCGATCGTCAAGGCGGCCAGTTCGTCGACCCTGGCCGCGCCCACGGTCGTCACCGCCGTAAGCTACTCCTGGTAGGATGGAAAGCAGCTCGGCGAGCGAGGCTCAAACGCAGAAAGGCGGCAGAAACGTGAACGAAGGGAACGAGCGCAACTCCGTCCGGAACAACCCGGAGCTCGGACGGTTCGAAATCGAAGTGGATGGGCTCATGTGCGTGGCCGAATACGAGCTGAGGCCGGACGGCATCGCGTTCACGCATACCGTGGTGCCCTCGGAGCTCGGGGGACGCGGGCTGGGCACGCTGCTGGTGGAAGCGGGCCTCGCACACGCGGGCAGCCAGAAGCTCCCGGTGATTCCGCATTGCGCGTTCTTCCAGCGCTTCATGCAGCGGCACCCGGAAACCCACGACCTCGTCCACCCGGAGTATCGGCACGTCATCGGCCTTTAAAGCGATTAGGGGGCTGTCTCACCAAGGTGAGACAGCCCCCTAATCAATTGGAGACTACGGGATTCCCGCTTACGCGGGAATGACGGGAAGAAGGCGGCTAAACGCCGAAGCTCGTCCCGCAGCCGCAGGAATGGGTCGCGTTGGGGTTCTTGAAAGCGAACCCGGCGTTCATGAGGTCGTCGTTGTAGTCGAGCTCCATGCCGGCGAGCACCAGTGAGCTCTTCATGTCGAGAAGGACCTTGAGGCCATTCTCTTCGAAGATGTAGTCCGATGCGCCCGGTTCGTCCTCGACGCTGAGCTTGTAGCTGAGGCCGGAGCAGCCGCCGCCGACCGCGGCGATCCGCAGGTAGCCGTTGGGCTTCTCCTGGCGCTCGAGCAAGGTCTTGACGTGACCCACCGCCTTCGCGCTCACCGAGATCAGCTTGGGCGCCGCCTGAGTATTCGTATCCGTGGCCATGGTTTCCCCTCCATCTATCTAAGGAAGAAATTAGCGCGACGAGGAAACCTCGAAGCGCACCTCCGGAGCTTGCTCCTGCTGGGCGAGGCTCGCCAACGTGCACTCGTCCAATGCCTTCAAGAACTGGTCCTGGGCGTTCTTGAGCGCGACATGCACCGCGCAGCCCAGACGGAAGCAGTCGTAAGGGGCCGAGGTGGTGCAGTCGTTGACCGCAATTTCCCCTTCGGTCGCCTCGATGACCTGGCGCAGGGTCACGGACTCGGCCGGTCGTCCCAGTTCGAGTCCGCCGTTGGCCCCGCGGTGCGAGCGGATGAGGCCCGCCTTGACCAGCGATGGCACCAGCTTGATCAAGAAGGACAGGGGAATCCGTTCGACCTCGGCGATTCGTGCCGTGTCGCTGAGCTGCCCCTCCGGCTGCTTGGCCAGATAAAGCAGGGTCAGGATCCCGTATTCCGAGGCCTTCGTAAGCTTCATGGCCCTCCCCTTTTCTAACCTCTAAGCCATGGGCGCTAGACGGCGACCACCTGCAAACTCGGATCCACCAGGTGGACGAGGTTCTCGATGGCGGCGAGCGTCCCGTACATCGAGCTGGGGCAGGTGCCGCAAGCTCCCTGGTAGTGAACCTTCAAGACTCCGGCGGACAACTCGAGGACCTCGAGGCCGCCTCCGTCCATCATCAGAGCCGGGCGCACCCGCTCATCGAGGATCTTGGTGATCTGGTCGAGCTTCACCTGGTCCTCGGGCGTCGCCGCGACGGGTTTGCGCTCTTCGCCGGGCGTGGCCTGGATGGTGACCGGCTGGGCCGCCCGGATCGGATCCGCCACCTTGCGCAGCAGTTCCTGCCAGTCCGCCTGGCCGTCCTGGGTGACCGTGATGTAGCGGTCCACGTAGTAGACGTTGATCACATGCGGCACGGCGAAGAGGGCCGTCGCCAGGCCGTCACCGGCCGCCGAGGCCGCGTCGGGATACGAGCGCGAAGGGCCGTTGGTGATCGGCTCCTTGAGCACGAACTTCCGCGCGTTCGGGTTGGGCGTGTATTCGATTTCCGCGATCTTGGGCATTACTCTCCTCCTCCGGGCACCAGGTCATCAGCCGAACCCTCGGTGGACACGGAGTCCTGATTCGCGAAGGCCGCGTGCAGGGTATGCCAGGGCAGCACCGCGCATTTGACGCGAGACGGCAGGCCCGAGATGCCCGAGAAAACCGTCAGGCGGCCCAGGTGATGGTCGGGAGCCGCGGGATCGAGCTTGCCGGTGGTCATGTCCCGGAACTCCTGGATCAGCGTCTCGACTTCCTTCACGGACTTGCCCTTGACGTTGGTCGTCATCATCGAGGCCGAGGCCTTGCAGATGGCGCAGGAATTGCCCTCGAACTTGATGTCGGCAACCTTGTCGTCTTGGACGTCGACCGTCAGCTGGATATGGTCGCCGCACAAGGGGTTGACGCCTTCCGAGCGGCGGTTCGCCGCTTCCAGCTGCCCATAGTTGCGAGGCTTCTTGTTATGCTCCAGGATGACTTCCTGGTACAGCGCCTTCGTGGGGTTCATCGAACCTTCCTCATCCTATCCAACTATCCAAAAATCTCTTGGACGGTCTTGATCCCGTCCACCAGCGCGTCGACCTCTTCCTTGGTGTTGTAGAAGGCGAACGACGCTCGGGCAGTCGCGGGCACGCCCATCCGCTGCATGACCGGCTGGGCGCAGTGGTGGCCCGCGCGAACCGCGATCCCCTCCTGATCCAGGATGGTTCCGATGTCATGCGGGTGCACGCCGTCGATGACGAAGCTCAGCACCGCCGCCTTCTCGGGCGCGGTCCCGATGATCCGGACTCCCGGAAGGGCGCCCACGCGCTCGGTGGCGTAGGCCAAGAGCTCATGCTCGTAGGCAGCGATCCGGTCGAGCCCGATGCCCTGCAGGTAGTCGATGGCGGCACCCAGAGCAATCGCGGCAGCGATCGGAGGCGTTCCCGCCTCGAACTTGTGAGGGATGGTGTTGTAGGTGGTCTTCTCGAAGCTGACCGAGAGGATCATATCCCCGCCGCCCTGCCAGGGCTGCATCTTCTCAAGCAGTTCGGCCTTGCCGTAGAGGATGCCGATGCCCGTAGGCCCGCACATCTTATGGCCAGAGAAGGTGTAGAAGTCGGCATCCAGCTCCTGGACGTCGACCTTCATATGCGGAGCGCCCTGCGCGCCGTCCACCAGGACCGGCACCCCGCGCTCGTGCGCCAGGCGGATGATCTCGGCCACCGGGTTGATGGTGCCCAGCGCGTTCGAGACATGGGTCACGCCGACGAACTTGGTGCGCTCGTTGAGCAGGGCCTTGTAGGCCTCCATGTCGAGCACGCCTCGGTCGTCGCAGGGGATCACCCGGATGACGCAGCCCTTCTCCTGGCAGAGCATCTGCCAGGGCACGATGTTGGCGTGGTGCTCGAGCGCCGAAAGGATGATCTCGTCGCCTTCCTTGATGAACGGGCGACCATAGCCGTGCATGACCAGGTTGATGGCCTCGGTGGTGCCGCGGGTGTAGATGATCTCGCGATCTTCCTTGGCGCCGATCAGGTTGCGGACCTTGCGGCGCACGCCCTCGTAGGCGGTCGTCGCTTCCTGGCTGAGCGTATGGACGCCCCGGTGCACGTTGGCGTGCTCCGTGGTCTGGTACTGAACCAGCCGGTCGATCACGGCCTGGGGCATCTGACTGGATGCCGCCGAGTCGAGGAAGACCAGGGGCTTGTCGTTGACCTGACGGTTGAGGATTGGGAAATCCTTGCGGATGGCCGCAACGTCGAAGGTCGGGTGGACAGCGGTCGTCATGCGTCCCTCCTTACTCGGCACTGGGCACTGCGGCCGCCATCACGCGGGTGCGCAGCGCGTCGCGCAGCGACGCGAGGGGAATCCGATCGATCACCTCCGCCGCGAAGGCGTAGGTGAGCAAGTTCCGGGCCTCCTGCTCGCCGAGGCCGCGGCTCATCAGGTAGAAGACCTCGTCGGGATCCAGCTGACCGACCGTGGCGCCGTGGGCGCAGCGGACGTCGTCGGCGAAGATCTCGAGCTGAGGCTTGGTGTCGATCTTGGCCTTGTCGGACAAGAGCAAGTTGCGGCTCTGCTGCGACGAGTTGGTCGCCTGAGCGCCCTTGCGGACCAGGATCTTGCCGTTGAAGACTCCGCGGGCGTTGCCGCCCAGGATGCACTTCTGCACCTGCTGGCTCGAGCCCATGGGCTTGGCATGGTCGAGGGTCGAGTGGGTATCGGCGAACTGGCCGTTCCCGATGAAGATCAGGCCGTTGAGGCCCGCGCTCATGCCCTCGGCGGTCTGCAGGACCACGGGCTCGAAGCGGGTGAAACGGCCGCCCAGGGTCAGCGCATCCTGGTGGTAAGCCGCCGTATGGGCGAGTTCCGCCACGGTCCGGCCGACGTGGAAGGCCGAGAGGCTTTCGCGTTGCAGACGGACGTGGTTGACGCGGGCGTCCTCGGCGACGACGATCTCGGCAACGGCGTTGGTGAAGACCTCACCCTCGCCGACCGTGACGTAGTCCTCGACCAGGGTCACGGCCGAGCGGGACTCAGCCAAAACGAGCACGCGGGGGCTCGCGGTGACGGGCGTATCAGCGGCCGTCCCGACGAACAAGAGATGAATCGGCGCCTCGACGGCGGTTCCTTGCGGCACCATCACGAGTGCGACGTCGGAGACCATGGCCGCATTCAGCGTCGTGAAGGCCTCCTCGCCGGCCAGACGGCCGAGGTGGCGCGACACCAACTCAGTGTGGCCGGCGGCATCTTTGAGGGTGCCCACGGTCACGCCCGCAGGAAGGCCGGAGACCTGCGACAAGCCGGGGGCATAGCGGCCGTTGACGAAGACCAGGCGGCTGGATGCGGTTTCGGGCAGGACGAAGGGGGCGATCGCCACCATGTCCAGCACCGCCGGGGCCTCCGGAGCGAAGCTCAGTTCGCGCAGGGGCTTGAGGTTGGTGAAACGCCAGTCCTCGTCCCGAACGGTCGGGAGGCGCAGATGCTCCAGGTGCGCCGAGGCCGTCTCACGCAGGCTCCGCAGCGACGCGGGCTGGTCCGCGGACAGGGCGAGCCGACCCGAGACGAGGGCCTCGAAGAAGGCCTCGCCCGAGGGCTCGGCGGCCGTCGCATGGGCCGTTTCCGAGGGCATGACGCGAGAGGTATGGAGTTCGGTGGTCATTCCAGCCTCCTTACGCCGTCACGGTCCGCTGCTCGAACTCCTCGCGCACCCAGTCGTAGCCGCGGCGCTCGAGTTCGAGCGCGAGCTCCTTGCCGCCGGTCTTGATGATCTGACCGTCGGAGACCACGTGGACGAAGTCCGGGGTGATGTAGTCCAAGAGCCGCTGATAGTGGGTCACCATGACCATGGCGTTGGAGTCGTTGGAGATCTGGTTCACGCCCTGCGAGACGATCCGCAGCGCGTCGATGTCGAGGCCCGAGTCGATCTCGTCGAGCACGCCCAGGGAGGGCTGCAGGACGGCCATCTGGAGGATCTCGTTGCGCTTCTTCTCGCCACCCGAGAAGCCCTCGTTGACCGAGCGATCGAGGAAGGCGGGGTCCATCTCGACGACCTGGATCTTCTCGCGGATGAAATCGTCGAACTCCAGGGGGTCGAGTTCGTCCCAGCCGCGCGCCTCGGCGACCGAGTTGTAGGAGAGCCGCAGGAAGGAGGCGTTGGAGACGCCGGGGATCTCGATCGGGTACTGGAAGGCCAGGAACAAGCCCGCCTTCGCACGATCCTCGGGGGCCATCTCCAACAGGTTCCGCCCCATGAAGCGGATCTCGCCGCCGGTCACCTCGTAGTCGGGGTGTCCCGCCAGCACCTTGGAGAAGGTGCTCTTGCCGGAGCCGTTGGGCCCCATGATCGCGTGGATTTCGCCGGCGCGAACCGTCAGGGAAATCCCCTTGAGGATCTCAACGCCCGCGACCGAGGCCGTCAGGTCGCGAACCTCCAGAATGATGTCTCCCTTGGCCATTAGCCGACACTCCCTTCGAGCTTGAGGCCCAGCAGCTTGGTCGCCTCGACGGCGAACTCCATCGGCAGCTGGGTGAAAACGTCCTTGCAGAATCCGTTGATAATCATCGAGATGGCCTCTTCCGCGCCGATGCCGCGCTGGGCGAAGTAGAACATCTGCTCCTCGCCGATCTTGGAGGTGGATGCCTCATGCTCCACCTTGGCCGACGGGTTGCTCACCTCGATGTAGGGGAAAGTATTCGCCTGGCAGTTCGGCCCGATCAGCATCGAGTCGCACTGCGAGTAGTTGCGGGCGCCATGGGCCTTGGGGCCGATCTTGACCTGGCCGCGGTAGGAGTTGTTGGACTCTCCGGCGGAGATTCCCTTGGAGATGATGGTCGAGCGCGTGTTGCGGCCGATGTGGATCATCTTGGTCCCGGTATCGGCCTGCTGCTTGTGGTTGGTGAGGGCCACCGAGTAGAACTCGCCGACCGAGTTATCGCCCAAGAGCACGCAAGAGGGGTACTTCCAGGTGATGGCCGAGCCGGTCTCCACCTGGGTCCACGAGATCTTCGAGTTTTTGCCCTTGCAAAGGCCGCGCTTGGTGACGAAGTTGAAGATGCCGCCGACGCCGTTCTCATCGCCGGCGTACCAGTTCTGGACGGTCGAGTACTTGATGTCCGCGTCGTCGAGGGCGACGAGCTCGACCACCGCCGCGTGAAGCTGGTTGGTGTCGAACTGGGGCGCCGTGCAGCCTTCGAGGTAAGAGACGGAGGCGCCTTCCTCGGCGACGATCAGCGTCCGCTCGAACTGGCCCGACTCCTCGTTGTTGATCCGGAAGTAGGTCGAGAGCTCCATCGGACAGGCGACGCCCTTGGGGATGAAGCAGAACGAGCCGTCGGTAAAGACCGCCGTGTTGAGGGCAGCGTAGAAGTTGTCGGTGTAGGGCACGACCGAGCCGATGTACTTCTTGACCAGCTCGGGATGCTTCTGGATGGCCTCCGAGATGGAGCAGAAGATGACCCCGGCTTCCGCCAGCTTCTCCTTGAAGGTGGTGGTGACCGAGACCGAGTCGAAGACCACGTCCACCGCCACGTTCGCAAGCATCTTCTGCTCGGAAAGCGGGATGCCCAGCTTCTCGAAGGTGCGGATCAGCTCGGGATCGACCTCGTCCAGGGAGTTGACCGTCGGCTTCTTCTTGGGAGCCGAGTAGTAGACGATGTCCTGGAAGTCGATTTCCGGATACTCGACGTTGGGCCAGCGGGGCTCTTCCATGGTCAGCCAGTGGCGATAAGCCTTCAGGCGGAAGTCGAGCATCCACTCGGGCTCGTTCTTCTTGGCGGAAATGGCCCGAACGACGTCTTCATTGAGACCCTTCGGAAGGGATTCGGACTCGATCTCGGTGACGAATCCGTGCTTATACGGTTGGCTGACGACCGCATGCAGCGATGAACTCATGGTCAAGCTCCTCGGAACTCCGGCGTTCCCGGCGACTGGGCGGCTCTCGGTGGCGAGGGGGTTTTCTCCCGAGGCAACCAATCCAGACAAATTTAGTCAGATTTATAACTTCAATTTACGCCGGATCGAGGGGGCTTGTCAATCGCAGCAGGGGAGCCACTTCTCGCTCCGTCATTCCCGTGGAAGCGGGAATCCAGCCCCCGGGTCAGGGATGCTCACTGGACTCCCGCCTGCGCGGGAGTGACGGGGAATGGAGAAAGGCCGGAGGCCCCCCAGCTGGGGGGCCTCCGGCATGCGCTCTGCGCTCGTGCCGTAACCAAAGACCCGCGGGCCTTCCCGGTCATCTCGCCTTGACGGATAAGGGGCGAGGGGGCACGCCAGCACTCTTCTTGGATCCGAGTAAACTCCCCGACGGTCGAGCCGCCTAAAAGGGCTGATGGATCCGCCCTGAACGCTGGGCTTCCGGCTCCCGGCCCGTCCTGGACCGCTCGCCTTCCACAGTTTTTATCCTAGCAACCAAGTATTAAGCATGCCGCAACGGGTTTTTCAGAGTCTGTAAAACTTGCATTTGGATTTGATTAGTCGCCGATCGAGGTGACGCTTGGTCGCAAGGCCGAGGTCACGGGCATGTAATCTTCCCGCAATCTTTCTCCGTTAGATTGGACCCGTCCCCCGTCGCGAGGGAGGAGCCATGTCGCCACGAAACAGCAAACCTTGCCCCAATTGCACTGGCCCCATGCAGGCCCTCTCATGGACCGGCTACTTCTGCCGCGAATGCGGCGCGGCCGTCACCATGGCCGAGGACGGCTGGGTCCATATCCTTAACGCCGACCTCAGCGAAGCCTGGGTCCGCCCCTCGAACGCCGGCGGTGGCCTGCTGGTCTAGCCTCTTTCGCCGATGCAAACGCCGCGGATGCTTAGCCACCGCGGCGTTGACGCGATCGAACGCGACGGCTAGCCGAAGAACGGCTTGTCGAACATCGCCGGCGCCACCGCGAAGACTCCGGTCGCCTGAACGGCCACGGCCCCATCCGCCAAGCGGATCTCCGCCGCCACCTTGACCGAGCGGTTCCCGTCTGAGCGTACCCATCCCGAGGCCAGCACAGGCTGACCCAGCGGAATCGGGCGTCGGAAATCGTACTCCAGGTGAACGGCCAAAACGTTCTGACGCCGGTTCCAGGCCGCCGCCCCCATCACCTCGTCCAGGAGGGCCGCCGTCGAGCCCCCGTGCGCATGCCCAGGAGGCCCCTCGAGTGCCGGCGGGTAGACGTATCGGCAGCGGATCACGTCCCCCTCTCGGTGGAGATCCGCACGCAAGCCCCCTAGATTATCCGGCTGACAGACGAAACACGGTCCGTGCTTCGGCAGCGGGGTCCACTCCGACTCCGGGGCGGGCGCCGGCGGGGGGCCGTCCCCGATCGGCTCAATCTCAGGTCCCATGGGTGAACGCATCACGACTCCTTCGCATGCCGCCGCCCTCACGCATCGAGCGGCCGTTTCCCCATTATACTCCTCAAAAGCCCGAAGCACGGTCCTTTCAGACCCCGAAGCTCAAGGAGGCCTCGCACGTTTGCCCGCCTCGCGGACGGGTACAAGGCCCTTACGCTTCCAAAGCGCCCCCAGGAGGAACCATGCGCCGCAAGCTTCCCGCCATCCTACTCCTCGGCTCGTTGAGCCTCTCGACCCCCCTCTCGGGCTGTGCCGCCGTACTCTCGCGCGGCCCCTCCCAGCTCAACGTCTCCGTCGAGGATCCCCAGGAAAACGTCGAGGTCCACCTCGACGGCCTCTCCAACGACCACCACATCCGCCGCAAGGTCCCGTTCTTCACCGTCTCCCTGGACCGCCACTCGGACTACAAGCTCTCGGTGAGAGGCCGCGGCTATCATGCCTATGAGACCCGGATCGGGCGCGCGGTCCAGCCCCATGTGCTAGGCGACCTCTTGCTGCTTGGCCTCGGAACCTACGGCATGAGCCACGCGATCCAGAACCCCGGGGCCACGATCGCCCCCCTGGGAGGGATCCCGGTCATGTCGCTCGGGGCGGGCCTCGCAACGGTCGGACTCTTCGGCCTCGGCTGGGGCACGGTGACCGGCTCGCTCTGGCGCCATACTCCCTCGGACGTCACCGTCTCCCTCAAGCAGGAAGCACCGCGCCCGTTCTGGCCGTTCTGGTAAGCTCCAACGCCTCCCACACGCAAGCGTCACTCGCCGCCTGCGATCGCCCCATGACCGCGCTACGATGAGGGCGCGACGAAGGGAGGCGAACCCATGGCGAGAACGCTGGAACTCCAGGTCACCGGCTTCGAAGTCGGCCATGCGCAGCACGGCTACCACCCGATCACCCTCGAAAGCACTCGCGGCCCCATCCTGACCCGCCTCTACCCCGTTCCCGAGGGCACCGAGCGCGCCGTCATCACCGTGGGCGGGGTCGGAGGCGGCTGGGACACCCCCGCTCGCGACCTCTACCCCTGGCTGGGAACGGCGTTACCCAGCGAGGGGATTGCCCTTTGTCGCGTGCGCTTCCGCCACCCCACCGTGCTCGAGGAAGCCGTCCTCGACGTACTCGCGGCGATCGCCTTCCTGGAGGCGGAGGGCGTCACCCAGGTCGGCCTCGTTGGACATTCCTTCGGAGGGGCGGTCGTGATCCAGGCGGCAGCCTTGGCTCCCCAGGTCCGAACCGTGGTCACCCTGGCCACCCAAGGCTACGGCGCCGATCCCGCGAGCGAACTGGGTCCCCGCTGCTCGCTGTTGCTGCTCCACGGAACGGCCGATCGGGTGTTGTCTCCCGTGTGCTCCCAGCATGCCTTTGAGGGCGCCCGCGAGCCCAAGGAGACGCGCTCTACGAGGGAGCGGGACATGGCCTTGACGAAGCTGCCGAGGCGGTCCGCCTGCGGGTGCATGATTGGCTGGTGACAAGGCTTTCCGAGCGAGGAGGCATCGATTGACGCGTCTTGCCGGACGGGTATGCTGAGGCCAGGACGCCGCGTGGCAAAGGAAGCTAGCGCCGCCATCGTTTCCGGGACTGAGCCCTCGCGCCAGTCCCGAGTGAGTAGGGAGGGCAGAATGGATCGCCATGAGAATCCCGGCATCAATCCCGGAAACGGACCCGCCACCTGGAATCGCGGGAAGAAACACTTGCAGCCCCGAAAAGTGGAGGACAAGGTTCCTCAGGAGTTCACGTCCGCCCTTCCCCGCGAGCGTCTCGACGACTCGGAAACCACCGAAGCCGGCCCCCACGGGAAGGACGACCGCTCGAACGCCAATCGGGGCTCCGCGAACCGGCATAAAAAGCGCTAGGCGTTAGGTTAGACGTTACTTCAGGCGCTCCCAGCCCTTGAAGAGGCCGTATCCCGCCAGGGCAAGCAAGGGAGCGGCCAGCACTCCCACGGTGACTCCCATCGCACCGACGGTCATACCGCCGATGACGCCACCTGCGACGGCGAGCGCGCCCGGAACAGCGGCGCCCAGACGATGGCGCGAGTTGCTGCCGTCCGCCATACCCAGTAGCAGTTGCATAAAGCCTTGACCGAGAGCCGTTCCGACGCCGGCTCCGATGGCCGCGCCGACCGGCCCACCCACCAGGGTGCCGAGGAGGGCACCGACGACCCCCGCCCCAACCGAGTGCAGGGTCGAGGAGGCTACGGTTTCAGGGACCTCGCGCCAGGGATCCTGCTTCGGCGGGTTCGCCGGCGGATCTGGGATCACGGGAGCCTGGGAGACCCAGCGATCAATCGGCATCGACGACGTCTTTGCCTGGGCGGACTGAGTCAAGCGAACGATCGGAGCCTTGGCCGGAGGACTGGCCGGAACGGGCGTGAGGATCATGACCTTCTCCTGTTCTCTCATGAAACGTTATCCCCGACGAGGCCATGGATCTTGCGGTTTTTCTTAACACAAGGATTACCTCCGCTTAGTCCCACAGGCGATCGAAACCCACGATGAACTTCCCCCGAGCGGACGATTTTGCCCAAAGAGGGGTCGTTCGGCAAGAACGACCGGGCCCGGCAGGGGCATTTCTCCGTCTGATCGATGGGGGACGGGGCGAGGCAGCGTTCGGCCACGCGTTGTGACATGAAAATGTGACGGCAATCATGGACACGTTTACCCGAGACTACCCCTCAGGAGGATCGATCGCCATGAAGACCCGTTCTCCCCTTAAGAAGCTGGCGGCTGCCGCCTTGGCCGCGAGCGCACTGGTCGGCTGTAGTGTCAGCGCGCCTTCGACCGCTAATCAGCCCGTCGTCCTGCCGCCGGCAGCCGAAATCATCTCTCCGGCCTTCCAGGTACTCGTCGATGAGAAGTCCGACGAGCACATGGAACATGCGAAGAAGCTGAAAGAGTTCCTGGCCAAGCTGGCGCTCACCAGCGAGCAAAAGACTCAGCTCAAGGGCGTCGTCCGGGACGCCTTCCAGCGTGCGAAGTCCCTTCAAGCCGAGATCAGACCGATCGCCACGGCCCCCGAGATTGACCGCACAGCCTTGACGATGGCCATCCAAAACGCCATGGCGGAGGATGCCGCCCAGGACGCCCAGACCCTCGAAGGGGTCCGCGTGGTGCTGACGGAGTCGCAGCGCGCGCTGATCGCCGATAAGCTTATCGAGATGAGCAAAAAAGAGGACGATGCCCATACGAAACTGTTCGAGGCCTTGATGGAGAAGGCCAAGGAGCAAGTCACGATGACCGACGCCCAGAAAGAAGGTTTCTCGAAGCTGAAGACCGCCTTCATGGGCTACTGGAAGTCGAACCGCTCGGCCTACTACATGGTGATGGCGGCCCATATGCACGATGGGAACCAAGAGCGCCTGCGGATGGAACTCGCGAAGCTCAATGCCAACATGCCCGTCGAGACGATGGTCGATTTCATGGCGAGTCTGAATCAGGAGCAGCGCCAGAAGCTCGCTACCTGGAAGGAAAAGCTGATGGAGAAGATCCAGAGCAAGCTCACGGATTAGCGCAAACGGGCGGCACGGCAGTTTGACAGCGGACGTCCGATTCTCTCCGAACCGGAGTTGAAGCCGCCGCTCGCACCCCGCTTACGGCCGGGCCTCGATCGCCATGCGATCGAGGCTGCGGCCGCTTCATACCATGCTCAACGCGCCGTGAGTGTCGGAAGCGCGTCCGTCATCCGGGAGATGCGAGGGAAGCCGGCGTGGAACTGAGCCACGGCGATCGCCACCACCTGATCATGCTGATCCGGCGGAATCTCGTAGGCCTCAAGCCTCAGCACCGCCTCTCCGACGTTCACGTAGCAAAAAAGCAATTCCGAGTTCCGGCTCCACGGCGAGCGCTCCCCGGGCCGCAACCAACCCTCGAAAAGACTTGGGCACGGATGCGGAACGTAACCGACGATCGTCGCGCCGGCCGCCCGAGCCCGGCCCAGCGCCTCCAAGAGGAGATTGGCGAGTTCGTCTGAAGCGGCGTCGATCGCGGGCATCGGACCTCCGAGCAAGGCCACTGTCCCGGGCGGATGCGCCTCCAGCAGCTCTCCGGCCCGCTCCATGCTAAACGCCATGCGCGCGGCCTCGCGGTCCTCTCCCGGTCCCACGAGGATCGCCTCGCTGCCGCAGACCACCTGCGAGTGCTCCGAGCATGTCATCGAGACCCAGGCCACGCGGATCAAGCGCGCATGGGCGCTCCGGCGCGGATTCGCAACACCGCTGTCCGCTCCCACGGACACGACGGAGTAGGGTCGTGGGACCGGCGGCACGATGAGCCGATCCCCAGACTCCAAAAGCTCGATATGCGGTAACAACTCTTGAATGCTCAACATAGGAGCATTCAAGCGTATATGATTAAAAAACGCAAGTAGTTTTTTTAGTCAATTCCGACTAACGAGCCCCGATGAGCGACACAGGGCCGTAAGGACGTCCGAAGTCCCGAATCGTCGATGCTGCGTGCTATAATCGTGAATCCCCAGCAGCCGTACCCGTTCGCTCCTCGGCCGCCGACCCAGGTCCGACGCGAACCGGAGAATGTTTGCGACAAGGAGGACGCGGCGTGGAACAGCGCGAGCAGAAGAACCGGCGCCAGTGCATCGTGGACGCGGGAGTCCTCTACCACCGCCGTGACATGGCCCGCATCTTGCGGGACCTGGTTCGGGTCCGCTACGTCGACCTCAACGGCGGGGAAATCGCGGCCAGCGGCGAAGGGCAGGTCGTCAGCATCTTTGCGAGCGACGACTCGTCCACGATCGTCTTCAACGAACGCATCTACCTCAACCTCAACACGTTCGAATATGCGCGGCTTGGCAAGGATCCCGACGGCGCGAGCTGCATCGACCTGGTCGACGAGCACCGGACCTTGCGGCTCATTCCCTTGCCTTGGGAATCCTTCGACGCGCCTTCCAGCCTGGGGCAACGCCAGGCCGCGGCTTCCACCGTGCTCGATCGCTGGTTCGGCGACGCTGCGGAAGTCTTCGCCGAGGACGACGACGAAGAACTCTAAGCCCCGAGAACCTAGTCTTGCAGGGCGGCCTCGACGGCTTCGTGGCACCGCGCGTCGCGCAGCATCAAGGGATGGAGCGCGACCGGAATCCGAACCTCCCGCGCCCCCGGCAGCACCGAGCTCCAGGAAGGCACGATCATCAGATCAAAGGGAGTCCAGATGGCCGTGTGGCGAACTCCCGACAGAGCCTTGAGATTCCCGTTCAGACGCTCGTAAACGCGACTGCCTGGCCTCAGTTCCTCACCTAGCGCGTTCCAGCGGAAATACGCCATCCACGACCCATGGTGAGGGCTCGAAATGGTCACCAGGCGCTCGACCTCCGAGACTCCGCCCAACTCTTGCAAGTAGACCCTCGCAACCATGCCGCCCAAGCTAAAGCCCACGACATCGACTTTTGAGGCTCCGGTTCGTGCGCGAACCTCGGCCACTTGGCGCTGGACTTGTCGGGCCAAGGTATCAAAGCCCACCTGGCCGTTACTCGGCACCATATCAAAGGCGAAGGTCCGCCAGCCGCGACCTTCCAGGTAGCGGCCGAGCGGTTGCATCACCTCCCGGGTATCATCGATCCCATGAATCAAGAGGACGGGATTGCGTTCGGCCGCCAGCGCCGGCCATACCGGCCCGAGGCCCACGAGCCCGAGGACCGCGACGGCGGCCAGGACGCGCTTGGCGCGGGCGCTCAATCGGTGACCTTTTCGAGGCTCCGGACGCGCTCGAAGTACGACCGCGCGAGCATCCGGTCGCGAACCTCCGCAGGCAATGGAACCCCCACCAGAATGGCCCCGAGCAAGGGGGCCTTCTGCCTCCATGCGGCAAGGTGCGTGCGCCAGGCCGAAATCATCGAGGTCGGACCGCTGAAGACGGCAAAGGTGGCTGCTTGCGCCACGAACCGGCCCTCGGGAAGCACCAGCAACGTCCAGTCGTAGTTCGCGATCAACGCACGAGGTAAGAGCGGCTGTTCGCCTTCGGGCCAGGGCAAGGCCGTCATGAGATCCAGATCCGGAATGCCCGTGTGGCGAAGCGTCGCCAGGTCCCCGCTTTCCAGCAAGGAGTCGTCGTCCGATTCCTCCAGGACCTCCGAAAGCAAGGACTCATCGCCCAAAAAGTCGACTACCAGGACGCGACTCCCCTCCCGGACGAGCGAGATGCCCAAGGCCGCCGTGACGACGGCCGCCGAGGCATGGTCGCCGGTGGCGGCGATCGCCACCTCCCGGACCTCCGCCCGAGCGCGCGAGGCCGACGCCGCGAGCGTCATCTCGCGGACCATCACCCCCATGGTCTGGCAAGGAGCCGATTGTAGCTCGAGGAACTTCCCTCCCATCCCGACCCCCGCCGGCAAGACCCCCGCCATCGGCAATCCCCCAAACCGCGGCTGGGCCAAGAACCTGGGCTGCCGCTTCAAAAGCAGCAAGAGCCCGGATCCGAGGCCTAGAAGGACGGCGAAACCCCCAAGGAAGGCCCATGGGAAGCGGGGAGGCTGGGGCGGAGGGACGGCATCCTTCATGGTGTAGGAATACGGTCGGGGCAGGCTCTTGGCCAATTGTTCCAGGGCCGATTCCACGGGAGTGCGGAGCGACGACGGATCCTTCACGTCCTCCTTGAGGTCGATCCGGACCAGGACGCCTCGCGGCGTGCGCTCGATGGCCATGAGGCGAATCCGGGCGCGATCCTCGGGACTGAACTGAGGGAAGATCCCGCTCAGCCAGTCGTCGCTGGCGCTCGCGTGAAACGTCTCGACGATCGAGGTCGGCGCCAGGGTGGAAAGCTCCAGCCGAACGCTTACCTGCTCATCCGCCTGCGCTGCAGGAGCGCTCGCCCCGGCGCCAAGCCAGAGCGAGGCAGCGAAGGCGAGCGAGGTGGCTGCTGAGCGCAGGAAAGGGCGCATGCGCTTAGGCCAGCGCCGGCGACTCCGACAAGGCTTTCCGAAGCACGTCGGCCTTATCCGTCCGCTCCCAGGGGAGGTCGACGTCCGTCCGGCCGAAGTGGCCGTAAGCGGCCGTCTGCCGGTAAATCGGACGACGCAGGTCGAGCTCGCGGATGATGCCGGCGGGACGGAGGTCGAAGTGCTCGCGAACGAGGGCCTCGATCCGCTCCTCGGCGATCTTCGCGGTACCCTGGGTATCGACCATGATCGAAACGGGGCGCGCCACGCCGATGGCGTACGAGAGCTGAACCTCGCAGCGCTCGGCGAGACCGGCCGCGACGATGTTCTTGGCCACGTAGCGGGCGGCGTAGGCCGCGGAGCGGTCGACCTTGGTGGCGTCCTTGCCCGAGAAGGCACCGCCGCCGTGGCGGGCGTAGCCGCCGTAGGTGTCGACGATGATCTTGCGGCCGGTGAGACCGGCATCGCCCATGGGGCCGCCCACGACGAAACGGCCGGAGGGGTTGATCAGGAAGCGGGTGTCCATCAGCAGCTCGGCGGGCACGATCGGCTTGATGACGTGCTCGATGAGGTCTTGCTGGATCTGGGCCTGATCGATCTCGGGGGCATGCTGGGTCGAGATGAGGACGGTGTCCACGCGGACCGGCCGGTGGCCTTCGTACTCGATCGTCACCTGGGTCTTGCCGTCGGGGCGCAGGTAAGCAAGCGTGCCGTTCTTACGGACGTCGGTGAGGCGCTTGGCGAGCTTGTGGGCGAGGCTGATCGGCAGGGGCATCAACTCGGGGGTCTCGTTGCAGGCGAAGCCGAACATCAAACCCTGGTCGCCCGCGCCGATGGCATCGATCTTGGCATCGATCTCGGACTCCGAGAGGCCGCCCCGCAGCTCCCAGGCCCGATCGACGGCGGCCGCGATGTCCGGGGACTGCTCGCCGACCGCCTGGAGCACGCCGCAGGTCTCGGCATCGAAGCCGTACTTGGCGCGGGTGTAGCCGATGTCGGCAATGGTGTCGCGAACCAGGCGGGTGATGTTCACCTTGGCGGTCGTCGTGATTTCGCCGGCCACCAGCACGAGGCCCGTCGTGACCGAAGTCTCGCAGGCCACGCGGGCCATGGGGTCTTCCGTCAGGATGGCGTCGAGAATCGCGTCCGAGATCTGGTCGCAGACTTTATCAGGATGTCCTTCGGTGACGGACTCCGAAGTGAAAAGGGTACGGCGAGGCTGGCTCAAGCGAAACTCCTCTTTATACTTACAAAAAAACACCCACAGCATCCAAAGCCTGAGCTTAGAGCCGGAGCGCGTGTTTCTTGCTCCGCCTATCTGCCGACGATCGTATCGCCGCAGGAATTGGCACCGCGCCCATGGGGTCGGTTGCCGGGCTTCATCGGGCCTGTCCCTCAGCCTGCTCTGGATAAGCGTTTATCGCTTCAAACTCTACCACGCCAGCTCATGGAGCGTCAACGCACGTAAAAGGGCTTCGCCCGGCAGTTGCCGGGCGAAGCGACGCTCGAAGGCCTGACGCTAGAAGCGCCAGTGGGCTCCCAGCCCGAAGGATCCGGGCGTCTGTCCGAAGCCGAGGTTGGGGCCCGGGCTGAAGCCCACGAAGGCATCCCCCACGAAGTCCCGCGTGAAGGCATAGCGGAGGCCGATATTCGACTGCGTGTTAATGCCCGAAACCGGCATGCCCAGGTTGGTATCGGCCATCAATTGCAGCCTTTCGTTAAGTCCGATGGTGCCTCCGATGCCCAGCGCGAGGAAGTTGAGCGGGGCGGGTTGCGCTCCGCCGGGCAAGATGGCTCCCGGCTGGAGGAGACCGAGGTTGTAGTTCGGATAGAGGGTGAGATCGAAGAAGTTCACGTCCGTGAAGGCAAACATCTTGGAGATGGGGATGCCCAGCTGGATGCCCAGGGCGGGGTTACCGTTGGCATTCACGGAAAGGACGCCGCCCGCGAGTCCCGCGAGGGAGGCGATCGCCCCGTCGCTTTCCCGCAAGAAGGCCCACTTACCGGTCATGTCGAGCTGGCCTTGCCATGGGGTTCCGGCAATGTAGCCGATGCCCGTGTTCAGCTCGAAGTTGTCCGACATGCCCATCTGGGCCCGCAGGTTCAGGGCGTTGCTGGCGATGCCGAGGCCCACGGCGGGCTGGCCGCCAATCGGAGCGGCGGCGGTGGCTCCCAGGAAGATCGACGTGCTAATCAGGTTATTGCCGAGGCCCAGAACTTCGGCCCGAGGCACGGTGAAGAGCCGGGTCGGGCCCGGCGACATCATTCCCGAGGCCACCGAGACGGGGTTCATCCTCTCGGACGTACGCACCTGCGCCTGAGCAGGCAGCGCCAAGGCGACTCCCAGGGTACCCGCCAAGCCGATCGCAAGCAGCTTATTCGCTCGCATGCCATACCTCCTTCACCTGATTTCCCGATAAAATTCGTGAAGATTTGCGAAGAACGTAACACGCGCGAAGATGCGAGCACAACGCATTCTCCCCCGGTAGGAAGGGGGGTACGTCTGGGTTCCTCCCGATCCCTCGGCGGGTCGTCGAGGCTCAGAAGGGCTTATGGGGGTGCGGGAGAGCGGGACGAGCTTGGGCGGGACGCGCGAGGGAAGTGCAACGTTCCCGGAGCCAGGGCACCTGAGCGACCGCTTCTCGGACGACGCCTCCGCGGGGGGAAGACGCGTGAATCACGGCTCCTTCCCCGGCCCAGAGGGCCACGTGCCCCGGATAGAACAAGAGGTCACCGGGAACGAGCTCCTCCCAGCGAGGGACCGCGGGAAGCGCCTTGGCCTGTTGATCGGCATCCCGCGGCAAACGGAGGCCCAAGAGTTCGTAGACAAGCTGGGTCAGGCCGCTGCAATCGAGCCCCCAGCCCGACTTGCCCCCCCAGAGATACGGGATTCCCAGCCAGCCCTCGGCAATTGCGACGGCGCGCGCGCCCAATGTGGAGGCGTCTTGCCAGAGCATGGGGCGGTCGGGGGCGGCGATCGCCTCCGATTCCGGTATCCAAACCGCGTCTCCCAGCGCGGTCTCGGCGAGCCACCTCCCCGCTTCGCGCTCGCGGATGCGCAGTTCCGATCCCGCCGCCAGCGGAACCGTTCCCCCACCGTCTTGCCGCTGGGCTGCAAGCACGATGGGAAGGGTCCTTAGGCCCTCTTCGCCGATCGGCTCGGGGCTGAGGTTGTCGGAGCGCCCCCAGGCCACGTAGCCGTCGGGGGTTTGGACGCGAAACCATTCGCCTTCAGGACGCTTGAGGAGGGTGAGCGGGGTGCCATGAGGGGCCTGGGAGACTAGCTCGGCGCCATGTCGGGGCTCTCGGCGGAGATTCAGGACGGGAGCGATGACGCGCACCGGTTCGCCGCGCAAGTGCTCTACGGCCACGACCGCGTCGAGCGTGGAAAACCAGGACTCGGGAAGGGTGGTTTCGCCGGTGACGCAAAGGTTCCCGTCTTTCCAGGTGACTTGAACCTCGCAAAGCCCCAGGCGACGGTCAGGCAAGCCTTGGGCGCGAAGCGCCTCCAGCGCTTCGGCTTGGCGCCGAGCTTGGTCGAGTTGGTCTTGGTGGTAGTCCCAGATCACCTTGGCGAGCCGCCCAATGAGAGAGTTGGCGGCGGGATCGCCTTCGGTCAAAATCACGAGGAGCACGTCCCCCGAGGCCCCCAGTCGGCCGGCGGCGTGGGCGAGTTGAAGCTCGCAGCGATCGGCGGCCTTGTATGCCATCGGGACTCCCGAAAGCCGGCGCGGGAACTTGGTGCGATCGCCTTCCCAGGCGAGCAGCTCCCAGAGAGGATGATGGGCATCGAGGGCCGCGAGGCGCTCCAGGAGGGCGCGGGCGGTCAGCGTGCCGGCTTCCGATTGCGAGAGCCGCCCCGCCAATTGGGTAATCGCCTCGCCGTTGCACTCGGCCACCGTGCGATGGAGCAGGGGGCGCAGGGCCTCCCAGTCGAGTGCGTCGTCTTGTGCCGTCTCGTAGGCATGCATGAGCAAGGGCAGGGCGCTCAGCTGGCCGGCCGCAAAGGCCCGTTCGCCGTCCAGCTCCCAAGAGCGCCCGGTGACCCGATCGAGGCAGGCGATCGCCACCGGACCGCGCCGCTTCGCGAGAATGGCGTCAATTTTCTCTTTGAGGTCTAATGGAAGGGAGCCAAGCTCGGGCGCAATCATAACGGGGCCCCTAATCTAGAAGGAATGAGCCATGACGACGACGTTATCCTACCATGAGCGGGCGCTGGAGCTGCATCGGCAGCTGCTGGTCATCGACGGCCATGCCGACACGCTCGACCGGGTCCTCGAAGAGGGTCATGACTTCCTCGAGCCGGCTCCCGACTTCCACATCGACTTGCCCCGCCTCCTGGAAGCCGGCATGAACTGCCAGGTCTTCTCCCTCTGGACACCTCCGGAGTACCAGGGAGAGCGGGCCACGGTTCGCGCCCTCGCCATGATCAGCGCCTTCCTCGACATGCAGCGCGAACGCGCCGAGCTTCGCCAGATCTCGCAGGTGAGCGACCTCGATCCCCTGCGCCCCGGCTTCTGCTTCTCCTTTGAAGGCGCCGAGCCCCTGGCCGGAAACGTCTCCCTACTCGAGGTCTTTTACCGGCTGGGAGTGCGCATGATCGCGCTTACCTGGAACGGCCGCAATCCGTTTGCCGACGGTCTCAAGGTGGGTCCCAACCCCTCGGGCCTGACCGAGCTTGGCTACGACCTGCTCGAGCGGATGGACGAGCTGGGCGTGGTGCTCGATCTCGCGCATATCGCGGAGCCCGGCTTCTGGGATGCGATGAAGGCCAGCCGCGGCCCCGTGGTCGCCACCCACGCCAATGCGCGGGCCCTCCACGATCACCCCCGCAACCTCAAGGACGAACAGTTGAAGGCGATCGCCGAACGCGGCGGCCTCGTCGGCGTCACCTTCGTTCCCGGCTTCCTCACCACCGGAGGAGCCGACCTCGACCACGTCCTCGCCCATATCGACTACATGGTGAAACTCATCGGCGAGGATCACGTCGCATTGGGTTCGGACTTCGACGGAATCACGTCCCCTCCCACCCGGCTAACCGGCGTCCAGTGCCTGCCGGCACTCACCGAAGGCATGCTGATGCGCGGCTACTCGGAAGAGCGTGTTGCCAAGATCCTCGGACGCAACTGGGCGCGCGTCTTTGGGGAGATCTGGAAGTAGAATCGCTTGCGTGCTATGATCTCCGCTGCGGCGCCGAAAGCACCTCGAACGGCTCGGGGCCTGAATTCCAGGCCAATCGCTACGCTTGCACGGAACGCTCGCCGCTTATTACGTTAAAGAGGATGTCATGCTGCTTTTGAACGACCCCGCCCGGATGACGGCCGCTGATCCCAGCGGCATG
>RCUQ01000117.1_pt1 | contig 72734 bp, 59 predicted proteins | sample 2166351 | NCBI WGS metagenome assembly RCUQ01 (sample SAMN09932597, study PRJNA488358) | compost metagenome | feature: garden; material: soil; isolation source: compost soil in acetonitrile-enriched culture | place: Germany: Experimental Botanical Garden Goettingen | collected 2016-01-27
GCAAACGAAAGAACCGCAGATTATAGACTTTTCAAGGACTTAGCGTCAAATTTAAGTGCTTATTTCGCCCACAAAGACGCGTAAACCGTTGCGATCAGCACGATTTGATGCCGAAAAGTCATCGGATCAGTACTGAAGTCTTTCTTTTGCAACAAGCCGCGAAGAATTTTCCTGCTTGCTCGCCCTGCTTCAATTTCTTCGCCAGCAGTTACAATGTCACAAAATCAACCTGCAACTTACGAGAACACTATGGAATGCACAGTACGCTGGACCGGCTTGTCCGGCATGACCTTTTTAGCTGAAACCGGCTCCGGCCATGTCGTCGCAATGGATGGCGCACCTGAAGGCGGCGGCCGCAATCTGGCACCGCGCCCAATGGAAGTGGTGCTGCTCGGCACCGGCGGCTGCACCGCCTATGATGTGGTCGTCATCCTGCGCAAGAGTGGGCAAGATGTGCGCGGCTGTGAGGTGACACTCAAATCGGAACGTGCCGAAACCGATCCTAAAGTCTTTACCAAAGTCCACTTCCACTTCACCGTGAGCGGCCGCAACCTGAAAGCCAATGTGGTGGAACGTGCGATCAAACTGTCACACGACAAGTATTGCTCGGCTTCCATCATGATGGAAAAAACCGCAGAAATTACCCATTCTTTCGAGATCGTGGACGACGCTGCACCAGCGCCGGTTGCTGCGTAAAAATTAAGGCTCAAGCCGAGCATCTCACTAGGCAACTGGCAGGGCCAACTCTTTTAAGAGCGCCCTCCAACTGCAGCTGCCTCGCTCCTCACCTGCCGACCACTATTATTCAGACTCTAAAAATAATAGGCGGTCGTCGTCATGACTTTTGCCATTGCCTGCATGCCCATTTGCGCCAGTGGCGGCACTGCTTGCGCGCCCAGATCTTTGGCCGCAGCACCGTGCTCGGCTTCATCGATACTCATTTGCGCGACAATTGCCAGCGATTTGGCGTCTTGCGGTGGCAAGCTGTGCAAATGCTCATTCAGATGCGCTTCCACCTGACGCTCGGTTTCAACTACAAAACCAAGGCTACGCGCATCGCCCAGGGTAGCGGCCACAGTACCCAAGGCAAACGCCCCGGCATACCACAACGGATTAAGCAAACTCGGGCGCGAACCCAACTCGCGCAGGCGCTCAGCAGTCCACGCCAGATGATCCTCTTCTTCCCGCCCGGCCAATAGCAGCTGCTGCTTGATGGCTGCGCTGCGGGCAAACTGCGCCTGCGCCTGATACAAGGCTTGCGCGCAAACCTCACCGACATGATTGACCCGCATCAGGCCTGCGCTATGGCGCCGCTGCGCACTATCCAACTCCCCATCCACTATCTTAGCGGCAGGATTGGGGCGCCCGGCGACGGATACACCGCTCATCACGCGCAAAGCGCTATCGAAATGCTGAATCAAACGATCAGGAAACTGCATATTTATTCTGGAGCCTATTCAAAACATTAGAAATGTTGCTTGAGAGCGACATCCACACAGATGGAATGTGTCTTTTGCAAAATATTAACTTACATCAAACTTACTTGTCTAAACTTTGGCTTAGCCTGTTCGCAGCCAAATAAATATGATTCGCATTCTGTTCAACTTCGGCGACAAGCTGCCGATGAATAGAGAGCCTATACGAATAACTCAATTAAATAACACCCTAGATGAATGCTTTGCATTTTGCGCTTTTAATCAGTAGCACCCTGACCAGCATTGCCGTCGCCCAGCCTTCGATGACTATCTATGGCACGTTCAAGGAAGCTAACGATGAAACCAATAATGAACAAATCGCAAAAAAGCCGTTCGCAGGCACTAACTATCAATCATCTATCAATATCTACGGCACCATCGACGGCGGCATACGACATGTTACCAATACCACCAAAAATGGTGGCGATACGCTGAAGGTAGGCTCCAACGGCGAGTATTACAACAACCGTATCGGTATCAAGGGCACGGAAGATCTGGGCGGCGGCATGAATGCCCACTTCCACCTCGAAACCGGCTTTAACACCGGCACCGGCGCGCTGGATAACAACGCAAACCGCCTGTTCAATCGGATTTCATCGGTCGGCGTGGCTGGCGCGTTCGGCTCCATCGACTTTGGCCGCATGCCTTCGGTTTCCTGCAAAACCATCTTTGCCTACGACCCGTTTCAATATCGCTATGTGCAGATCGTACCGCTGGCAGGTGCGGCAGCCGGCAATGCAGATGGCAACTTCCCCGGCTTCCCGTTCGGCACGATGGGCGGTACGCGTTTTAGCAATGACGTCCAATATATAGGCAAGTTCGACAGCCTCACCATCCTTGCCGAATACTCAATGGGCGAAGTCAGCGGCTCCAACAGCAGCGGCAGTTCGAAGGCGGTCGGCATGACCTACCGCCCCGGACCTTTCGTCTTCGGCGGCGCCTACACCAGGCAAAAACCGAACGTCGCGACCGGCGGCGCGGTCGATTATCGCAATCAAGATCAAATTACGCTGGGCGGCGCCTACCAGGCCGATGGCTTGCGCATCGCCGGTGGCTATATAAGTACCGAAGCAGACAGCGCGGTTAGTGGAGTTAATAATCAGGCAAAAAATAGCTGGCTAGGTGCCAGTTATGACTTCACCCCCGTCATCAGCGTCACCACCGGCTACTACCGAACCACGCTGGCAACGGCCAACGTCGAAGCTGCCAGACGCAATCTGGTGATCGTCGGCGCCACTTACGCTTTGTCGACGCACACGAATCTGTACGCAGGCTTCGATAAAGCGACCCTGAGTGGCATCGCCTCCTTAAGCGTTGGCAGCAAAACCCGACAAACCGGCGTTTCGCTCGGCATCAATCACATGTTCTAAACAGATCAGTAACAGCCCCGACTAAAGACCTGATAACCAGAATTACTCATCCAACGAGCAAGGTTCGCAATCCACAGAGCTAGAATTGACAATTAAACAAGATTGCGATGCATCAGAAGCAATCACGCGTGCTACATCTTGGAATTGAAACGCACCGTTTTGTTGCGAAAAAACGTCACTTACGGCGATTCACCCATGCGCTTTTGATATTTTGGTTGTCACTCACAGCGGATTTTGTTTCAATCAATCGTCGTCTTGCAATAAGGATTGGGCAAGACAGGCAGCTCCGCAGGACTTCATGTACCACTTGCTAGTCAAGTGATGCATTTTTAAAACAACATTTGAGGAACATTTAAATGAAAAAATCGCTTCTGGCATTGGCCGTTATGGGCGCATTTGCAGGTGCTGCATACGCACAATCGTCCGTTACCGTCTACGGTATCGTTGACTTGGGATTCGACAGCACCAGCAATGGCGCTGACAGCAACGGCCGTACCAACGGTATCAAGTCCGGCGGTCAATCGGCTAGCCGTATCGGTTTCAAAGGTACTGAAGATCTGGGCAATGGCTTGAAAGCTTTGTTCCAATTGGAAGCAACCATCCAAGCAGATGACGGCGCAGCATTCCAAGCAGCTACTAACGGCAGCAACAACGGTGGCTTCAACCGTTTCGCAACCGTTGGTCTGCAAAGCGCAACATTTGGTACCGTTCTGTTGGGTCGCCAAACTTCGGTAATCAAAGACGCATACGACCAGATCGATCCGTTCGGTGACGGCGGTACAGTTGCAGCGATCAGCACCGTATTTTTCAACGGCACACTGTCAGGCGACAATGGCCGTATCTCGAACTCGGCTAAATACCAATCGAACTCGTTCGGCGGCTTCAAATTCGGCGCAGCTTATGGCTTCGGTGAAACAGCTGGCGATACCGGTGCGAACAGCAACTACGGCCTGGGTGTTGGCTATGCAAACGGTCCATTGAATGTTCAATTTGCTTACCATAACCAAGACCGTTCGACTGGCTTGGTACAAACTGGCGAAAACAAACTGGCATTCTTGGGCGGTACTTACGACTTCGGCGTAGTTAAACTGCACGGCGCATATGCTGATACCAAATTGGAAGCTCCAATCGGTACAGAAGTTAAATATCGTAACTACATGCTCGGCGTAAGCGCACCAGTTGGTCCAGGTACCATCTTCGCTTCGTACACAGCTAACGATAACCGTACAACTAACAACGCAGATACACAGAAGTATGCAATTTCGTACTCGTACGATCTGTCGAAGCGTACCAACCTGTACACCGGTTATTCGAAAACATCGAACGACGACGGCGCACGTCTGGGTTCCGCTGCAGCACTGGGCAAAGACCCATCGACATTCAACGTCGGTATCCGTCACAAGTTCTAATTCCCGGCAGGCCTAGCCTGCTTGGTTTGAACTGTACGAAAGAAAAAGGCACCTTCGGGTGCCTTTTTTTATTGCCTGCATTTCTGACATATCCATCACTAGCCGGATATCCGCTACATTGCGGCTGATCCATCGTAGAATCCAGTCTGTGAATTAATAGTCATCCAGTAGCAAACCCGGAGACCAGATGCACCGCTGCCTGATCATAGAAGACGACACGCATAACGCGCTCTACATCGCCAAAGGGCTGAAAGAGCTGGGTTATGATGCGACCGTCTGCGCGGATGGCATAGACGGCATGGAATTGGCGGTGAGTGAAGAATGGGATGTAATCATCCTCGACCGCATGCTGCCACAAGGGGTAGACGGGCTTTCCATCCTGGCGGCCCTGCGCGAAGTGGGCAAGCGCACGCCTGTCCTGATCCTCAGTGCGCTGTCCGCCATCGATGAAAGAGTGCGCGGCTTGCAAGCTGGCTGCAACGATTACCTGACCAAACCCTTTGCCTTCCCTGAACTGGCTGCGCGCGTAGAAGCGCTGGTCCGTTGGACGCAACCAAATGAAGTCATCCGCGAGCTATGCGTCGAGGATTTGAAGGTCAATCTCCTCACACGCAGCGTTGAACGTGCCGGACGCCCGCTCAGCCTGCAACCCAGGGAATTCCGCCTGCTGGTCTATATGATGACGCACAAGGGCCAAATCCTGACCCGCACCATGTTGCTGGAAGCGGTATGGAATTATCAATTCGACCCGCAAACCAATGTCATCGATGCGCACATTAGTCGCTTGCGCAATAAAGTCGATAAAGGCTTCGCGGTGCCGCTGATACACACACGACGCAATCTCGGCTACATCCTCACGCCCAATCCGCAAGCCGAGCTGGCGGAAGATGGCGGCGCGCCAAGATCTGTGCAAAAAACCACGCCATGAAATTACCCGGCTTCAAATTGTGGGGCTCAGTCGCCTTCCGCATGGCCTTTAACTACAGTGCCTTGCTGGTCATTTCGATGCTGGTGCTGCTAGCGATTTTCTATACGCAAACTGTCAATGTGCTGCAAAGCCGGATCGACCGTCATATTGCGTCCAATTCGCAACGGTTGTTAAACGACTTCATCGAAAACGGTGAGGGATCACTGGCACAGCAGATCAAGGATATCTTGCGCGACGGCGTCTATTCCGACACCGAGATCTACCTGCTGGTGAATCAGTATGGCGAAAAAGTCATAGGCAACATCCCGTCTATCCCGCACAAGTTCAAACGCAAGGAAGGCATGGTGGAAACGCGTGTCATGCGTAATGGACGCGAAGCCATCGGCCGCATGTACATCCAGCAGCTGCCGGACGGCAGCAAACTGGTGGTCGGCAGCGATATCAATCATCAGCTGGAAATAGAACGCCTGTTCGATCGCGCCAGCCTCATCGCCGGCCTGATCGGCTTGCTGATGTCGATCGGAGGCGCCTTGCTGTTCCGCCGCGAACTCCGGCAACGCGTCAGCGGCATCCAGCAAATCGTGACGCATATCGAAGCCGGCGATCTGAGCCAGCGCATCCCGCTGTTGCCGCAGGAAGATGAGTTCTCCCGTCTCAGCCGCGATATCAACAGCATGCTGGATCAACAACAGCGCCTGATGGATGGCGTGCGCCACATCTCCAACACCATCGCGCACAATCTGCGCACCCCGATGACGCGCATACTGTTGCGCCTGCGCAAGAGTGAGCATGAAGGTGTACAGGCGCGCGATGAAGCGCTGCAGTTCGCGCTGCATGAAATGACCGAACTAAGCGTCATGTTCAACAAACTGCTGAATCTGGCAGAGGTGGAATCCGGCACGCGACGCCAGACATTCAGCCCGGTATCTCTGAATGACGTGGTGGCCGATGTCCTCGAACTCTATGAACCGGTAGCCGAAGAAAAATCAGTGCAATTAAGCGCCATTTACGATGGCGAGATCAGCACCAACGGCGACAAGGAACTACTCGCCAGCGCGATCGCCAATCTGGTCGACAATGCCCTGAAATACGCCGGTGAAGCCGCGTTGGTAGAAGTACGCACCACGCAAGATGCGCATGGCGCAGCCGTCATCGTGCGCGACAATGGCTGCGGCATCCCTGCCTCCGAATTGTCCCGCATCGGCACCCACTTCTACCGTCTGGATCGCAGCCGTCCCGGCTATGGCCTCGGCCTGGCCAGCGTGCTGGCCATCGCCCGCCTGCATGGCGGCACGCTCGAATTCTCTGACGCTGCGCCCGGACTCATCGTTCGCATGACACTCGCGCCCAACCCGGTCTGACCCGCAGCGACCTCGCGCTGTCCGCAAGGCTGTAGTTGGCCGCCAACACGTTACCGAATGGTAATGCCTACTTGCTCGGCTTTCGCCGCCACTCCTCGTAAGATTAAGGTCGCATATGCTGGGTCTTTCTGCCCGCTGCAGAAATGACAAACAGCTAATGTCAACAGCTGAATCAAAGGATGAGGAAACATGGTCGGGTTTAAAAAAATAACGATAGCGGCGGCAGTGGGGACAAGTTTATTGGTAGCAGGCTGTGGTGGCAAAGAACCGCCATCACTGGAAGCGCAGGAAGCACGCGCCGCCGTCACCGCAATCAAAAATACGCCAGATACACTGCGCTACTCGCATGGTGCGCCACAACTGGTGATGATAGAAGCGCAAAACATCCCGTCTTCACCCGTCCCTTTGAGCGATCAGTTAAGCGCCCATCTGGTCTACGATGAAGACGTGACCGCCCGCATCGGCGTCAGCATTTCAGGCCGTATCGTCACGCTCAAAGCAGCGCCGGGTGATGCAGTCAAGGCAGGTCAGGTACTGGCAGAAATCGATTCGCCGGACGTCGGTACCGCCTATGCCGACATCAACAAGGCCAAAGCCGATCTGGATCACAAACGCCGCGTCTATGAACGCGCAAAAGATCTGGGTGAAGGCGAAGCGATTGCCGCCAAAGAAGTAGAAAACGCGCTGGCCGACTATACGCAGGCACAAGCAGAAACCGCACGCGCCGAACTGCGTCTGAAAAACCTCAATCCGAATGGCACCGTCATCCGCGGTCAGCGCATCAGCCTGATCAGCCCGATGAACGGCGTCGTCACCGAACGTACTGCAACGCCAGCACTGGAAGTAAGCCCTGGCATGTCGGCCCCGCTGTTCGTCGTCACCAATCCCAAGCAGCTGTGGCTGATGATCGATGTGCCGGAAAAACTGCTGAGTCAGATCAAACTAGGCAGCACGGTCGCGATCGAGAGCGATGCCTATCCGAAGGAACAATTCAGCGCCAAGATCGTACAGCTTGGACAGGCAGTCGATCCCAACACCCGCCGCATCACGATACGCGCACGTTTAAACAACCCCGACGGCAAACTATTGCCAGAGATGTACGTGCGCGCATCAGTACAGCAAGATAGCGGCAACGGCGTCGCAGTACCAAACAGCGCCCTCGTCACCCGCGGCATCTATAGTTTTGTCTTTGTGCAAACCGCGCCCGGCGAATTCCAGCAACGCAAGGTCAAGCTGATCAATCGTGGCAGCAATGTCAGCTATGTAGGTGAAGGACTCAAGGGCGGCGAAAGCATCGTCACCAAAGGTGCTTTATTGCTCGACGCAGAACTGAATGCGAGTGACAGCCATGATTGATCGCCTCATCGTCTTCGCGATGACGCAGCGGATTTTTGTATTTGTCCTGGTCGCTGCGTTAATCGGTTTTGGTGGCTACGCATTATCCAATTTGCCGATTGAAGCCTTCCCTGATGTGCAGGATGTGCAGGTGCGCGTCATTTCGCAATTGCCTGGTCAGGCACCGGAAGATATGGAGCGCTCGGTCACCCTGCCGATCGAACGCGAAATGGCCGGCATCCCGCGTCTGACCAATGTACGCTCGGTCACCATGACCGGCTTGTCCATCGTCACCCTCACCTTTGCCGAAGATACCGACAACTATTTTGCGCGCCAGCAAGTCACTGAAAAGCTCTCCACAGTCAGTCTGCCAAGCGGCGTCCAGCCGCAGCTGGCACCACTCTCAACCGCGGTCGGTGAAGTCTATCGCTATACGATAGAAGCGCCCGGCCTGAGCGATACCGAAATCCGCACCCTGCAAGACTGGACCATACGTCCGGTTCTGCGCATGACACCCGGCGTTGCCGATGTGGTCAGCTTTGGTGGCGCCATCAAGGAATACCAGATCGAAGTTGATCCGCTCGCCTTGCGCAAATATCAAATCACACTGGATCAGCTGAGTCAGGCCGTCAACAACGGCAATGGCAGTGCCGGTGGTGGCTTGGTACGACAAGGTGATGCCTCGCTGGTGGTACGTTCTGCCGGTTTGTTCACGAGCACCGACGATATCCGCAAAGTCGTCATCACCGCACGTCAGGGACGCGCCATTACAGTCGGCGATATCGCCACCGTACGCTCCGGCGAACGCCCACGCTTCGGCATCGTAGCAGCCGATCACAGGGATAGCATCGTCGAAGGCATCGTCTCGATGACCAAAGGCGGCAATCCATCGAAGATCAATGCCGAGCTGAAAGAACGGATCGCACAGTTGCAGCCACGCCTGCCGGCTGGTGCCAAGATCATCCCTATCTATGACCGTACCGAACTGGTACGCCATACCGTCAGCACCGTGGCAGAAAACCTGATCATCGGTGCCTTGCTGGTGATCGCCGTGCTGGTGGTCTTCCTCTCGAGCTGGATCGCTGCGTTGATCGTCGCCACCGTGATTCCGCTATCGCTGCTGTTCGCCTTCATCCTGATGAATGCACGCGGCGTGTCGGCGAATCTGATCTCGCTGGGTGCGGTCGACTTCGGCATCATCATCGATAGCGCCGTCGTCATCGTCGAAGCACTCATGGTCCGGCTCGCGGTGAAATCCGTCCACGATGCCAATCCGCATGATGCACGCTCACACCGCTTGCACATTCTGTACAAGACCATGAAGGACATGTCGCACCCGGTCTTGTTTGCCAAAGCCATCATCATTCTGGCCTTCGTGCCTATCTTCACCTTCCAGCGGGTAGAGGGAAAAATCTTTACACCAGTGGCGCTGACGCTGACCTTCGCCCTCATCGGTGCAGTCTTGCTGACCTTTACGCTGCTGCCGACCTTGCTGTCCTATGTCTTGCAGAAACGCACGCTGGCAGAAACCCACAAGCCATGGCTGGAATGGCTGCAGGTCCGCTATGAACGCGCGCTCAACTTCACAATGAAGAATGCGAAAAAGACCTTGTGGATCTCCGCCATCCCGGTCGTCATCGCCTTCCTGCTGGCACCGCGCCTAGGCAGTGAGTTCATGCCCAAACTGGATGAAGGCAATATCTGGCTAACCATCACACTGCCCACTTCTGCATCGCTGGAAGTCACCAAGGATGTGGAACGACTGGTGCGCGCCAAGTTGATGGACTACCCCGAGGTCGCACACATCATCACGCAAGCCGGTCGTCCCGATGATGGTTCCGATCCGAAAGGCCCCAACAATCTGGAAAGCCTGGTCGATTTGAAACCGCGCAAGGAATGGCGCTTTGCCAGCAAGGAAGCATTAGTTGCCAGCATGTCGGAAAAACTGGCGGCGATCCCCGGCATCACGACCAACTTCTCGCAAGTCATTCAAGACAATGTGGAAGAATCGCTGTCCGGTTTCCGCGGTGAAATCGTCGCTAAAATCAGCGGCAACAATCTGGATATCCTGGAAGATAAAGCCGCCCAGATCGTAGGCGTAGTGCAAGGCATACGCGGCGCAACCGACGTCGAAGCCACCCGCATCGGCGGACAAACCGAAGTCGTCGTGACGCCGGATCGGACCCGACTGGCGCGTTACGGCATCTCGATCAACGACGTCAATACGCTGGTGACGCAAGCCATGTCCGGCGTCGCAGTCACCAACTACTACAAAGAAGATAAACGCTTCGATGTCGTGGTCCGCATCAGCGAACAGAACCGCAATAGCATCGATGCCATCGGCAATCTGCAACTCGCCGTACCCGGCACGCAGGTTGGCAATGGTCCTGGCACCATCTCGCTCAGCGATGTCGCCACCATCGAAGTGCGTCAGGGTGCATCGCGCATCTTGCGTGAATCCGGTTCGCGCAGCGTGATTGTGAAGATGAATCTGCTGGGCCGTGATCAGGGTAGCTTTGTTGAAGAAGCGCAGCACGCAGTGGCCGAGCAAGTCAAACTGCCGCCGGGCTACGACCTCAGCTGGGGCGGTCAGTTTGAAAACTCGCAGCGCGCCGCCAAACGCCTGATGGTCATCATTCCATTGACCATTCTGCTGATCTTCTCGCTATTGTTCTGGGCTTTCCGTTCGGTCCGTCTGGCCAGTCTGGTCATCGGCATGGTGCCCTTCACCTTGATCGGTGGTCTGGCGGCACTCGGCTTATCTGGTTTGCACTTGTCGGTGTCGGCCGCCGTCGGCTTCATCGCCGTCGCTGGTATCTCAGTACAGAATGGTGTGATCATGGTGGAGGAGGTACTGCAACGCGTACGCGAAGGTGCCGCGGTGGCCGAAGCCATCGTGCAAGGTGCGGTGGTACGTCTGCGCCCTATCCTCATGACTGCCTTGATGGCTGGCCTAGGCCTGCTGCCAGCCGCACTCTCGCGCGGCATTGGTAGTGAAACCCAGCGTCCGTTTGCCTGCGTCATCGTCGGCGGCGTGATCACGGGTACGCTGTTTACTCTGCTGGTATTACCAGTTGCCATACGTCTGTTTGCCAACTTCTCGGAAAACGAAGATAACAAAGACGCATTGCCCGCCGGCCCAAGCGCCACCGCGAGCTAGGAGTGATCATGAAAAATACCAATAAAACGCTCTACTCCGCCGCTGCCCTGCTGCTATTGGCAGGCTGCGCCGTCGGCCCCGACTATAAACGGCCGGAGCTGACACCATCGAACGCGTTTACACCGACGCCTTTGCCCGCCACTACCACCACCGCGCCGGTCAGTGGCGGCAATGCGCAGCGCTTTGTCTTGCAGCAAGACATCCAAGCTGACTGGTGGAAATTATTTCGCTCACCGCAGTTGAACGCGCTGATCGAAAAAGCCTTTGCCGCCAATCCGAGCATAGAGTCGGCACAAGCCGCACTGCGCGTCGCACAAGAAAACGTCTATGCACAGCAAGGCTTTTTCTTCCCTAGCCTGAGTGCCGGCTACTCGCCTTCCCGCACCAAGATTGCCGGCAACCTCGGCGGTAATTCTCCGGGCGTGCAAGGCAATGGTTCGGTGATCAGCACCGTCGCCAATCCATCGGCGGCAGAAGGTGGCCGTGCGCCATTCAACGCGCCTGTGATCTATAACTTCCACACCGCGCAAGTAACAGTCGGCTTTACACCGGATGTATTCGGCGCCAACCGTCGACAAGTGGAAACACTGGAAGCACAAGCCAAGTATCAAAAACTGCAACTCGAAGCGGCGTACATCACGCTCGCTTCAAACGTCACTGCAGCAGCGATACAGGAAGCCCTGTTACGCGAACAGATCGGCATCATCCAGAGCATCATTGCGTCGAATGAAAAGTCGGTAGAAATCGTCGAGCGTCAATTCAAGGCTGGCTATGCCTCACGCCTCGACCTGAGCATGCAACAGACCACTCTGCTGCAAGCCAGAGAACAGCTGCCGCCTTTGCAAAAGCAATTCGAACAAACCCGCAATCTCTTACGCGCACTGGCCGGTGGCATGCAGGATAGCGATTTGCCAGAATCCTTCGACCTCGCCTCGCTGCAACTGCCGGAAGACTTGCCTTTGAGTCTGCCATCGCAGGTCATCGATCAGCGCCCTGACGTGCGTGCCGCGGAAGAGCAATTGCATGCCGCCAGCGCACAAATCGGTGTCGCCCTGGCCAATCGCTTGCCGCAGTTCTCGATCGACGGCACCTGGGGTGGTGCTGCCAGCAAGTTCAGCCAAATGTTTTGGAACTCAGGTCGCTTCTTTGAACTGGCAGCGAATATCTCCATGCCCTTGTTAGATGGCGGCGTGCTGCGTCATCGTCAACGCGCGGCAGAAGAGTCGTACAAGCAAGCTGCAGCACAATACAAAACAACCGTTATCACGGCCTTCCAGAACGTCGCTGACACGCTGCATGCGATCCATGCCGATGCAGCAGCGCTGAAGGCCAGCGCGGAGCTGGCAGAGACCGCCAAGACCACGCTGAGCCTGACGCAAAAGCAGCATGCACGTGGTTATATAGATCGTGTGGTCCTGATCAATGCAGAACAGGGTTACCGTCAGGCGGCATTGAATGTGGCGCAAGCGCGTGCGATGCGACTGGGCGATACCGCCGCGCTCTTCCAGGCACTGGGTGGTGGCTGGTGGCATCGGGTCGATAAAGAAAAAACCGCAGCACTTGATCCAGCGCTGGCAAACAAACCCGCCGGCGATTGATCACGCTTCAACGCACAGCTCCGAATTGGTTTAAACCGGGCTTAAGGACATCAAAATTAAGCTGGTTTAAAAAAAACCGTACAGCCACAAGCTGTACGGTTTTTTTTGCTTAAGCTTTACGTTTAGGTCGGAACACCGTCGCATCACGATAGAAGTTGGCATCCTGATCCGGCCACCAACCCGGCACGCCCAGCATTTGCAGCGGTGAAAAATCAGCGGTGCTCAGTCCTTGTGCCAATTGCTGCGCCACCGTCTGATCCACCCACGCACATTGTTCGGCCAAAGGTAACTCGGATGGCGGGCAGGCTTGCGCCACTATCCATGTATGTCCGGTAATCGCCTTGTAGGGCTGTACCAGTTTTTCCATCAAGGCATGGCCAAACAAGTACACGCGACAATCCGCGACAAACTCGGCGCGGCGTTGTACGAATACGCTTTCCCACTCATGCTCACGCAAGGCATGCATCAAATCGTGATTGGCGCTGATCAGCAGCACGGCGTTTTCATCAAAGATGGTGGCGGCATCACGCAGCTTGCCACGCGGTGCCAGCGCCTGCCCGGCAGCAGCGCGCGCTATCTCGCGCGCCTGCAATAAATTCAGCTGTACTTTGATGCGAGGGAAAGTGAGCCAGACCAGTGCATTGAAAAAATCATGCAGATTGTCCCGCGTCGGGACATGACCGGTCTGGCTGATGTGTGCTTCGTATGCGGTATCGGCCGGTAACTCTGCTTGCGGCACAAAGCGCAGCGGCAAATCGCGATGATTGCGCAAACCCAGCGCAGTCGCACGCCGGTTCAGTTCCTGTTGCCAGTCATCGGCCTGCGCCAATCCCTGGCCCAGCGTTCGCACATTCGCCAGCCATGGGCTGGACCAGTCTATCGCCGATAAAAAGGACGCACTCATCGCCAGCTCAGTAGTGCGTCATCTGCTGCGCAGACACAGGTGCAAACACTGCAGATCAGACGAACTTCCAGCCTATCGTTTCGCCACCGTTCAAAGGTACCAGCGTGGTATTACCCAAGGGTACCTCAGCCGGGATTTGCCATTCTTCACGTTGCAATGTGATGGTGCCGGTATTGCGCGGCAACTGGTAGAAATCAGGACCATTGAAGCTGGCGAATTGTTCCAGTTTATCCAGCGCGTCAGCCTGATCAAAGGCTTGCGTGTACAACTCCATCGCATGCAATGCGGTGTAGCAACCGGCACAACCGCAAGCGTGTTCTTTCAAGCCTTTGGCATGCGGCGCCGAATCGGTACCGAGGAAGAATTTATTGCTGCCGGAGATCGCCGCCGCTACCAGAGCCTGACGATGTAGCTCACGCTTCAAGACCGGCAGGCAGTAGTAATGCGGACGTATGCCACCCTTGAACAATTCATTGCGGTTGTACAGCAAATGATGCGCGGTGATCGTCGCGCCTACATGCCCATCCGCCTCAGCTACATACTGCGCCGCATCTTTGGTGGTGATGTGTTCAAACACCACTTTCAGTTCCGGCATATCACGACGCAGCGGCTGCATTACGCGGTCGATGAACACCGCTTCGCGATCAAAAATATCGATCGCAGGATCGGTCACTTCGCCATGCACCAGGAAAGGCATGCCGACCTTCTGCATCATTTCCAGGGTTTTATAGCATTTGGTCAAATCACTGACGCCAGCATCCGAATTGGTGGTGGCACCCGCCGGGTACAGCTTAACCGCATGCACCACACCGCTTTCCTTGGCGCGCTGGATTTCTTCCGGCGGCGTATTGTCGGTCAGGTACAGCACCATCAACGGCTCGAACTGCATACCGGTCGGCAAGGCTGCCAGAATGCGGTCGCGATAAGCGATCGCTTGCGCGGTGGTGGTAACGGGTGGCTTCAGGTTCGGCATCACGATGGCACGGGCAAACTGGCGTGCCGTATCCGGCAGCACCGAGGCGATGGTGGCGCCATCGCGCAAATGCAAATGCCAGTCGTCAGGGCGGGTGATGGTAATGCTGGAAACGCGGGAGGAAGCAGATTGGATGGTCATGGCGGCTCTTTCTTGGGACTGCCGCTATTTTACCTGTTAGAGCCGAAAAAAAGCCGCCCCGGCGCTTGGACGGGACGGCTGGGGCAGTAAAAAGCACTGATCAATGAATAATTTTGGCCAAAAAGTCGCGTGCGCGATCCGAACGCGTCGTGCCAAAAAATGCATCTTTTGTACAATCTTCAACTATCAAACCCTTATCCATGAAGATCACACGGTTCGCCACTTTCTTGGCAAAGCCCATTTCATGTGTCACCACCATCATGGTCATGCCTTCTTGCGCCAGACCCACCATCACATCCAGCACTTCATTAATCATTTCAGGATCCAGCGCCGAGGTCGGTTCATCGAACAGCATCGCAATCGGATCCATCGACAAGGCCCGTGCAATCGCCACCCGCTGTTGCTGACCACCGGACAATTGGCCCGGGAATTTATCCTTGTGCGCAATCAGACCAACACGATCCAGATACTTCAGACCGCGTGCGGTCGCATCCGGCAAGCTGCGCTTCAATACCTTGACCTGCGCCAGCGTCAGATTTTCGCTGATAGATAAATGCGGAAACAGTTCGAAGTTCTGGAACACCATGCCTATGCGCGAACGCAGGCTGGACAGATTGGTTTTAGGATCGCCGACCGATATCCCATCCACCGTAATGCTGCCCTTCTGGAATGGTTCAAGGCCGTTGACGGTTTTGATGAGCGTGGATTTGCCGGAACCGGACGGACCGCAAACCACGACCACATCGCCCTTCGCGACTTCGGTCGTGCAATCCGTCAGCACCTGAAAATTGCCGTACCACTTGCTCACGTTTTCCATAGTTATCATGTTTTTATCCTTATCGAATAATGGCAAACCGTTTTTGCAGCTGCTTGACCAGTGTCGAGAGCGCGAGGCTCAATACAAAATAAACAATGGCGACAAACAGGTACATCTCAACTACGCGACTATCACGCTGCGCCACCTTGACCGCAGCACCGACAAAGTCGGTTACGTTCAACAGCGACACCAGCGATACATCCTGGAACAAGACGATGGTTTGCGTCAGCAAGATCGGCAACATATTGCGGAACGCTTGCGGCAAAATCACCAGCTGCATTGATTGCCGATAGGTCAGCCCCAATGCATAACCGGCATTCACCTGCCCTTTGGAAATACTCTGAATACCGGCGCGCATAATCTCGCAGAAGTAAGCGCCTTCAAACATGATGAAGGTGATATACGCCGAGCGATCTGCACCCAGCTGCACTGGCCGCTCCGAGCCGGTGATCATCTGCAACACGATAGGCATCAGGAAATAAAACCAAAAGATCACCAGCAGCAAGGGAATCGAACGCATCAGATTCACATAGGCCGCCGCGATCAGCGACAAGGTCTTATTGCTGGACAGCCGTGCCATCGCTAGCAAGGTGCCCCAGATCACGCCGCCAACTGCTGCCACCAGCGTCAATTGCAGCGTGTACTGCAAACCCGTCAGCAGATAAGGCCAGGTGCGCGCGATAATTTCAAAATCGAGATCACCCATTTTTACCTCCCGTGATATACCCAGGAACAGCAAGACGGCGCTCGAGGAAAGCCATCAGACGATTCGCAGTCATCGCGATGATGATGTAGATCACAGTCGCAGCACCAAATGCTTCGAAGTAACGGAAAGTCATCTCACCCATTTCACGGGTACGGAAGAAAAGTTCGACCAGACCGATCGAATAGGCAACGGCGGTGTTCTTGATCAGGTTCATCAACTCCGATGTCAGCGGCGGGATGATGATGCGGTAAGCCATCGGCAACAATACATAGCGATAGGTCTGTCCGGTAGTCAGGCCCAGTGCATAGCCGGCATTCCGCTGACCACGTGGCAAGGCCTGTATGCCGGAGCGCACCTGTTCGGCGATACGCGATGAAGTGAAGAAGCCCAGACACACCACCGCGGTCACGAATTGATGCTCGGTCGGATCCAGCGTAATCACCCACGCTTTCACCGCTGGCACCAGTCCGGGAATCACGAAGTACCAGACAAAGAACTGCACCAGCAAGGGAATGTTACGGAAGAGTTCGACATACGCGCCGCCGAGCCGTACCAGCCAGCGCTTCTCGCTGGTTCGTGCGATACCGACTATGGAACCGACTACAAATGCGAATACCCATGCAAAGAAAGCCACTGCCAGGGTCCAACTCAACCCTGACAGTAAGCTCGCCATCCATGTTCCATCTCCATCCGGCACTTGCTCCAGAAAGATTCCAAGGTTCATGCTCTCGCTCCCTCAACTGATAGCGTAACGCTTTGTAGGTAGTGCCTACTTATCTCTGTACTTATACCGCTGTACTTATTCTTACACGCCCTTGTCGTTCGGGTTTTTGAAGGCTTCCTGTATCGGTGCGGTCATAGGGAAGTTGATGTTCAAGCCTTTAGGTGGAATCGGTGAGGTAAACCATTTGGCGTAAATTTTATTAATTTCGCCCGACTTCATCACCGCGCCTATCGATTTATCAACCAGCGCTTTGAACTGCGGATCGTCCTTGCGCAACATCATGCTGTACGGTTCTTCTCTCAAAGATTCCGGCAAGATTTTGTAGTCAGCTGGACGTTTTGAATTGGCAATCTGACCTGCCAGCAAAATGTTATCCATCACGAAGGCAACCGCTCTGTCGTCGGCCATCAGCAAGAATGATTCTGCATGGTCCTTGCCATAGATTTCCTTCACTTGAGCGCTCTCGGTTTTCTTATAAGCCTTCAACAAGGGGACCGAAGTGGTGCCGGAAGTAGTCGAGATGGTCTTGCCATCGAGGTCGGCCAGGGAGTTGATATTCGAAGATTTTTTGACTGCGGCTGTCACGTTAATCACGAAATAGCTCGGTCCGAAGGCAACCTGTTCTTGCCGAACTTTGGAGTTCGTCGTCGAACCACATTCCAGATCGATAGTGCCGTTAAGCAAGAGTGGAATACGGTTGCTGGAAGTGACCGGCTGCATCGCCACCTTCAGGCCAGGCATTTTCAAATCAGCTTTGATGGTGTCGACGATTTTCATACACAGGTCGACCGCATAGCCTATCGGTTGTTGCTTATCATCAAGAAACGAAAATGGAATCGACGATTCGCGATAGCCGATAGTGATGGAATTCGTTTCCTTGATTTTTTTCAGCGTACCCGTCAAATCTTGCGCCTGTACCGTCGCAAAAGAACTCATCATCAAGCCAGCACCCGCTGCCACTACAAGTAATTTGTTCAAATTCATGATGTCTCCTTCAGGTATGTCATGCGTTTTAAAAGTATCTGGCAAATTTCAGGCCAGCTCAAGTCGTCGTACCACCCACTCAATGCTTCATTCTGTACTGTAAAGCCTCCACCTACGGATACAGGCCGCGCATTTCCCGCGCCTGCAACACCCGTGTACAGCCTACGATAAAGGCCGCCGTACGCAGTGAAACTTTCTTTTCCTCGGCCAGCGTCCATACTGCCGCAAAAGCTTCGCGCATGATGCGCGTCAGGCGTGAATTAATTTCATCTTCGGTCCAGAAAAAGCTGGAGAAATCCTGCACCCACTCAAAGTAGCTGACCGTCACGCCACCGGCATTCGCAATCACGTCCGGTACCAACAATATACCTTTATCACGCAGAATATCATCCGCTTCCGGGGTGGTTGGTCCGTTTGCGCCCTCTAACACGATGCTGGCCCTGATCTGCGCTGCATTGTGGCGGTTGATTTGCTGTTCCAGTGCAGCCGGCACCAGAATGTCGCAATCGAGGCTCCAGAACTGGGCGGCATCATCCAGCTGCTCGGCGCCGGGGAAACCGGCCACACTGCCATGCTGCGTAACATAGGCCTGCAAAGCCGCGATATCGAGGCCGCTGGCGCGCACCACGGTCGCCGCATGATCCTGCACCGCGACTATCCTGGCACCTGCCTCAGAAAACAGGCGGGCCGCAATACCGCCCACATTACCGAAGCCTTGCACCGCAACCCGCGCGCCCTTGATCTCCAGCCCGCGGCGGGCGGCGGCTTCACAGCCGACCACATAGACGCCACGGCCGGTGGCGTCGTGCCGTCCCAGACTACCACCCAGCGAGACCGGTTTGCCGGTCACCACCCCGGAGGCGGTGCTGCCCTGATTCATCGAATAGGTATCCATCATCCACGCCATGATTTGTTCATTGGTGTTGACGTCCGGTGCCGGAATATCCTTGTTGGGGCCGATGATGATATTGATTTCACTGGTATAGCGCCGCGTCATGCGTTCCAGCTCCGCTTTGGATAAGGTCTTGGGATCGACCCGTATGCCGCCCTTGGCACCGCCATAGGGCACGTTGACTGCCGCGTTCTTGATGGTCATCCACGCCGACAAGGCCATCACTTCGGCCAGACTGACATCCTGATGGAAGCGCACACCGCCCTTGCCCGGACCGCGCGAGGTATTGTGCTGTACGCGGTAACCTTCGAAATGCGCAACCGTGCCGTCATCGCGCTCAATCGGAACATCGACGATCAGGATGCGTTTGGGGCGCTTCATGGTTTCTACCCAGCGCGCCAACGACCCCAGATAAGGGGTGACCCTGTCGATTTGCTCCAGATAGACGCCCCAGGCACCGATATCGGGCGGGGTCAGATAGGACGGAATTGCATGCGGACTCGACATAGGACGCTCCTCTAGATTTCAAACCCTGGCCATCAGAAATGGCCACCAGTGTAAGAACCAGAACCCTGCTATCTCTCAGGGTTTCTGCAAGCCAGTGATTCTATTCGTGAATCTGATGCTGAAACATCAATAAGCGCTGGGATTAGTCTTATAGAGAGAAGTCCTCTCTGCTAGTTCAATCCGCGCGCAAATGTATTCAAAACAGGAATCTGAAGCGTCAATCCAAAGTTTAAATCTAAAAGCGTCGAGCAGGCATCAATACAGGTCAAACGGCAATTTGGCCGCGCCGCCCTTATCCCCGCCTTCAGTTGCCTCATCTTCTACTCCTTCCAGCGGCGACGCAAGTGCATCATCCGGTCTGGCCTGCTGCCGCATCCACATTTGTGCATAGGCACCGTCGGCCGCCAGCAATTGCATATGCGTACCGCGTTCTATGATGCGGCCACGATCCAGCACCAGGATCTGCGCGGCGTCGGCAATTGTTGACAGCCGATGCGCAATTATCAGGGTGGTACGATTTTGGGCGATTTCCTTCAGTTGCGCCTGTATCGCCTGCTCCGATTTGGAGTCCAGCGCCGAGGTCGCCTCATCAAAAATCAGTATCGCAGGATGCTTGAGCAAAGTACGGGCGATCGCCACCCGCTGCTTCTCACCACCAGACAATTTCAAGCCCCGCTCGCCAACCATGGTCTGGTAGCCATCCGGCAGGGTTTCGATAAAGTCATGGATATACGCCGAGCGTGCTGCCGCCACGATATCTTCCCGGCTCGCGCCCGGCTTGCCGTATGCGATGTTGTATTCGATGGTGTCGTTAAACAGCACGGTATCCTGCGGCACGATCCCTATAGCCTGCCGCAAGGAAGTCTGCGTCACGTCACGCACGTCTTGTCCATTAATCAGAATCGCGCCCTGATTCACATCATAAAAGCGGAACAGCAAGCGCGACAAAGTGGACTTGCCGGAACCGCTATGCCCGACTACCGCGGTCGTGGTACCGGCCGCGATCGTGAAGTCCACATCAAACAGGATCTGGCGCTTTTCTTCATAGCTGAAATCCACATGCGAGAAACGCACTTCCGCGCTGCCAGTCACCAGTTCCTTGGTATCTGGCTTGTCAGCGATTTCCTTATGCTGATCAAGCAGAGAAAACAGGCGCTCCATATCCGCCATGCTTTGCTTGATCTCGCGATAAATCACGCCCAGAAAATTGAGCGGTATATACAACTGAATCATGAAGGCATTCACCAGCACCAGATCACCCAAGGTCATGCTGCCATTGATGACCCCTTGCGTGGCGCGCCACAGGATGAGCGTCACGGCAATCGCAATAATGCTGGATTGTCCGGTGTTGAGCAGCGACAGTGAAGTCTGTGATTTGACGGCCGCTGATTCATAACGCTGCAAGCCTTCGTCATAGCGTCGGGCTTCGTAATCTTCGTTACCGAAATATTTCACCGTCTCGTAATTGATCAATGAATCGATGGCTTTGGTATTGGCCTTCGAGTCCAGATCATTCATCGTGCGGCGGAAATGGGTGCGCCATTCAGTGACCACCACAGTAAACACGATGTAGCTACCCAGCGCGACTGCGGTGATGATGGTGAACCAGATATCGTAGTGCAAGGCGAGATAGACCAGCACCAGGACGATCTCTATCAGCGTCGGCAAGATGCTGAACAGCGTGTACGAAATCAATGAAGAGATACCACGTGTGCCGCGCTCTATATCGCGCGTCATGCCACCGGTCTGACGATTCAGATGGAAGCGCAGTGACAAAGCATGCAGATGGCGGAATACCTTTAAGGCGATGGTGCGCACCGCCCGTTGCGTCACTTTTGCAAACGTATATTCACGCAACTCGGTAAACAGCGTGGTCGATAAACGCAGCGCACCGTAAGCCACCAGTATGCCGACCGGCAACACCAGCATCGCCTGCGTACTGCCAGGGGCTATGGTCAGACTATCAATCAGGCGCTTCAATACCAGCGGCACACCGACATTGGCTAGCTTGGCACCAATCAAAAATGCCAGTGCCAGACCGACCCGCCATTTGTAGGTCCACAAATACGGAATCAAAGTCTTGAGCGTGCTCCAGTCACTACGACTTCTGGTGGTGGCAACAGGCTCGGAGGGGGCGGGATTGCGGCGCATAGGTAAGGTTTGTTCAGATAGTTTATGCTTCGGGTTCCGGATTGTAGCGGTTAACAAAATTAACCACCGAAAATTCAACACGGATAATTACCTACAAAAATTATCCATAGGAGACAATATGGCAAGCGAACACCACACAGCCCTGCCCGCAGGAAAAATTCCACAGATGCGGGTAGTCCCGATGCCGAACGATGCCAATATGCATGGTGACGTATTCGGTGGCTGGATCATGTCACAGGTCGATCTGGCCGGAGCAGTCTGCGCCACACGCCGCGCCAATGGCCGCGTCGTCACCATCGCCGTGAATTCATTTTTATTCAAGCATCCGGTATTCGTCGGCGATTTGCTGTCGATCTATGCCGAGATAGTGAAGGTCGGCAATACCTCGATTACCGTGAACGTCGAATGCTATGCAGAACGGAATCGTTTGGAAGTAGAAATCGTTAAAGTGACTGAAGCGACGCTGACCTATGTCGCCACCAACGATGATCGCAAACCACGTCATTTGCCACCTGCGATTGCACCGAACAAATAAGACGCTCGCTGAATAAATATTTCATATTCAAGCAGCAAGATGCGCCATTCCCGTCAGCACGGTCATGGCGCATTTTTTATCAGGCGGCCGCTTGCTCGTCGCGCAGTTCGCGACGCAGTATTTTGCCCACATTCGACTTCGGCAATTCAGTGCGGAACTCAATCGACTTCGGTTTCTTGTAACCGGTGAATTGCTCGCGACAATAAGCCATCAGTTCCGCCTCGGTCAGACTGGCATCACGCCGCACCACATACAGTTTGACGGCTTCACCGGTATGTTCGTCCGGCACGCCGATACACGCGCATTCAAGCACGCCCGGGTGGGCTGCCACCACTGCTTCGATTTCGCTCGGATACACATTGAAGCCGGAAACCAGAATCATGTCTTTCTTGCGATCGACGATCTTGGTAAAGCCGCGCTCATCCATGATGCCGATATCACCCGTCTTGAAGAAGCCATCAGCCGTCATCGACTGTGCCGTTTCGACCGGATTCTTCCAGTAACCGACCATCACTTGCGGACCGCGTATTGCAATTTCTCCGGGGCTGCCATGCGGCACTTCGTTTTCGTCCGTGTCGATAATTTTCAGCTCGGTCGACGAAACCGGTAAACCGATAGTGCCGGTGAATTCATTCGTGGTCGGTGGATTGGCGGTTGCGGTCGGTGAGGTTTCCGACAAACCATAGCCTTCGCAAATCGCACAACCGGTGACCTTGCGCCATTTATCGTTGACGACTTGTTGCACCGCCATGCCGCCGCCATTACACAACTTCAATTCAGAGAAGTCGACCTTGGCAAAATCAGGATTATTCAGCAAGCCGTTGTACAGCGTATTCACTGCGGGCAGGAAGTGCACCTTGTACTTCATCAACTCCTTGATGAAGCCGGGAATATCGCGCGGATTCGGGATCAGCAAATTCATCACACCCAGATGCGTACCCAGCATGCCGCAGGTAGTCAGCGCAAAGATATGGTACAGCGGCAAGGCACAGACAAAAATCAGTTGCTGGTCTTTCGGCAAGGTACTCAGTACCGGCGAAATCCATGCTTCATTCTGCAAGACGTTGGCGATGATATTGCGATGTGTCAGCATCGCGCCTTTGGCGGTGCCGGTAGTGCCACCGGTATATTGCAGGAAGGCCAGATCCTGATGCCCCAGCGTCGGGCGTTGCAGTGTCATACCGGCAGCCTGGCGCAAGACGTCCTTGAACTGCACCGCTTGCGGCAGCGAGTAAGCCGGCACCATTTTCTTGACATGGCGCACCACGAAATTAACGATGCCGCCTTTCAGTCCGCCAAACAAATCGCCCATGGTGGCAACGATCACGTGTTTGACCTGGGTACTGGCGATCACTTTTTCCAAAGTGGCTGCAAAGTTTTCCAGAATGATGATGGCTTCAGCGCCTGAATCGGTCAGCTGATGCTCGAGTTCACGCGGTTTGTATAAGGGATTGACGTTGACGATCACATAACCGGCACGCAACACGGCGGCAATCGCAATCGGGTACTGCAGTACGTTCGGCATCATCAGCGCGATGCGTGCACCCTTTTGCAAACCCAGGCTCTGCAACCAGGCGCCGAGTTCGGTCGACAAATGATCGACCTCGCGGTAGGTCAGGGATTTATCCATGCACACACAGGCTTTGCGATCAGCGTATGTCTGGAAAGATTCGTCCAGTAAATCAACCAGAGAACCGTAACGTGCAGGATCGATTTCTGCCGGGATACCTGCTGGATATGACTTTAACCAGAATTTGTCCATCTCCACCTCTATGTTTTTTTGTTGTTAGAGTGATTGCTCGTGCTTGCGGCTCACTACTACAGCTCAATGCGGCATTAGATACAGCTTGATGCTATCGGGCAGAACGGCGATGTGCAAGCATTTTGATGCGCGCCTCCTCTGCTAACGGCCCACACTACTCCGCTCCGGTCTGCGCATTTTTATCAGAGAGCGCGGGCAAACCCGCAGCCAGACTCGTCAGATACTGATCACGCTCTTGCTTGTCGCGCGCCGACAAGGCAATCGCGGCGCGATAGAACTGCGGGAAATCATCTTTTTCCTGCAATAAGGCACGGAAGCCCGGCACAAGATCATGGTAGGTCGCGACCGAGGCCAGATGCGCATTCGTCAAGCCCTGCGCAAACCAGCGATCATAGGCGGCATGTCCGTTCCAGCTGCGCTTGAGCAGCTGATACTCGTCCTGCAATGCAGCAAATATTTCCCGCTTGGCCTCACGCTTGGCGGCATCTGTCTTGTCCGCCGCATAGTTGTCGATCAAGCGTTGCCGGTACTTGAGCAGCAAGGCAATGAATTGCTGTTTGCGTTCACGCGCCAGCGCATAGGTGGTGCGCGCCTGCTCGTTGCCATATCGCAGCAGCCAGCGATCAACCCCAACCTCCTCTACCGCCGTCGCGAATGATTCATTAAACTGGGTATCGCCTTGAATATACACAATCTGATGTGCCAGCTCGTGGATCATCAGACGTGCCACCTCGGCATCCGGATAGTTGATAAAGCTCGAGAGTAGCGGGTCCTTATACCAACCCAGTGTCGAATAGGCCGGTACACCGATGATCTGCACATCATTGCCAGCCGCGCGCAACTCTGCGGCAAAGGCTTGCGCATCCGCTTCATTGTAGTAACCGCGATAACTGACGCAGCCAGCGATCGGGAAACACCATTGCAAGGCCCGCATCGACAGTTCCGGCGTCGCCACCACATTCCACAAGGCATACGGCCGCTGCAACTCGGCATAATTCCGGTAAGTCGCATTGTCCGGCAGCGCCAGCTCATCGACCGCGAATTGCCGGATCTTATTGGCTGTCAACAGACGTTGCCTGAGCTTGGGCTCCAGCGCCGGGTCCAGCAGCAACTCATCTACCGGGCGCGCCGCCGCCATCAATGCCGATTGCCCATGCGTGGCTTGCGCGTAATAATTGATCTGAGCGCAGCCAGCTAACTGCAACAGCACGCACATGAGCAGTCCGGCGCGCCAGCGAGAGATGAGGTGAGCGGCAAGCGATGTGCGAGGATTTCTCATTTTTCCAATTCAGCAATACTAAACCAGCGTCAGGCCGCAAACCGCGCCTGGCTTCTCAGCCGATTCTTCAGCCTATTCTATTACGATGACTGCGCTGTTACGCGACTCCGGTAGTTGGCGTAAGATAGACGCCTGAAGTGCTTACTCGCAATCAAACAATCAGCTTTGTCACAAGACAAGCAGCACTAGTGCGCAGCAATGTGGAGACGCTATGAAGTTGATCGACCCCATCATCCAGTTTCACAACGAAATCCAAGCGATCCGTCGTGAAATCCATGCTCATCCCGAACTTTGTTTCGAAGAACACGATACCGCGGAACTGGTCGCCAACAAGCTGACCGAATGGGGCATACCGGTGGTGCGCGGCCTTGGTGTCACCGGCGTGGTCGGCATCCTGAAAAACGGCAACAGCCAGCGTGCGATAGGTTTGCGCGCCGATATGGATGCCTTGCCTATACTCGAACTCAACACCTTTGCCCACGCCTCACAGAACAAAGGAAAGATGCATGCTTGCGGCCACGACGGCCACACGGCGATGCTATTGGGCGCGGCGCATTATCTGTCACAAAGCAAAAATTTCGACGGCACTATCTATCTGATCTTCCAGCCAGCAGAAGAAGGCGGCGGCGGTGCCAAGCGCATGATGGATGAAGGTTTGTTCGAGCAATTCCCGATGGAAGCGGTATTCGGCATGCATAACTGGCCGGGCATACCGGTCGGTCATTTTGGCGTCACCCCGGGCCCGATGATGGCCTCCAGCAATGAATTCGAAGTGGTAGTCAGCGGCAAAGGTGCACACGCCGCGCAGCCGCACAAAGGGATAGACCCGATCATGGTGGCGGTGCAGATTGCACAAAGCTGGCAAACCATCATCACGCGCAACAAGAGCCCGATCGATGCCGCCGCTTTATCCATCACGCAAATCCACGCTGGCAGCACCACCAATGTGATTCCGGACGATGCAACGCTGGTCGGTACCGTACGCACCTTCGATCTGAAAGTACTGGATCTGATAGAAACACGCATGCGCAACATCGCCGAACATACGGCTGCGGCCTTCGATGCCAAAGTCAGCTTCCACTTCAAACGCAATTACCCGCCGCTGATCAATCATGCGAAGGAAACTGCGTTTGCGGTTGAAGTACTGCAAGGGATAGTCGGTGCCGAACGTGTGGATGCACAGGTTGAACCAACAATGGGGGCAGAAGATTTTGCCTTCATGCTGCAGGGCAAACCCGGTTGCTACGTCTTCATCGGCAATGGCGAAGGTGATCATCGCTCGGCCGGTCACGGACTGGGGCCATGCAATCTGCATAACCCCAGCTATGACTTCAATGATGACTTGCTGCCGATAGGCGCGACCTACTGGGTACGTCTGGCAGAAAGCTTCCTCAAGAACTGAGGCTGCGAGCGGGTGGCACCGTCCAATCGGCGGCACCACCAGTTCACACTACGGTGGCCACTAAGCCAGTATCGCGACCGCCTGCTGACCATACTTGATCAGGTAGCCGCCATTCTGGCGCTGCCAGTCCAGCGCCGTCGCTGCATCGGCAAACCAGTTTTGCTGGTAATCGCCAAACATACCCAACTCCAGCCTGTATCTGTCGAGCATCTGCGTCGGCATCCTGTCTATGCTTTGCTTGCAGCTTTCCCACGCCGTGAAATCCAGCTCGTGCGCCAGCATATGCAAGACATGCTTGAGTTGTATCGACGCGCGTACCGCATAGAGCTCCGTCACGCGCAATTCGGGCATGACCTGCATCGCAATAATGCGGCGCAATACCGGCAAAGCCTTGCTCGGCTCATCCGCGCGCGCAGCACGCAAGAGACGACGCGCATAGCGGCGTAGAAAATCACTATTGGAGAGTTTGTTACTTGAGGTGTTGCTAGCGTTGTTGCCAGCGGTATAACCAGCGTCGTGCGCATTAGCCACGGCCGCGGGGAGAGATGTAGACCACATAACGTTCCTTTCATATCGTCGTCACTCGCTACGACATTAAGGTTTAACGTTAGGGTTTAGTCTTTGCAGCAAACTAAAACATGACGAACAACAGGTGCATCGGCTTTTGCGAGTGCGGGCATCCTGTCAGGCCCGGCGCTATTTTAACGCAAAATTATCCTTTTGCTGCTCACCAGCCGACAAACCGATATCGCCATACCAGGCTTCCACCGTTTCACCGGTGTTATCTGTATCGGTCAGCACACCGACCGCAATCAGCTTGCCCGGCTTTTCGCCAAAGGCTTTTTCATAATCAGCCACGATATTGCGCGAGAAGCTATGCCAGTCGCCAACCCCGGAGGCACCGGTTTCTGCCACCACCATTTTCACGCGATTGCTGCGCGTATTGGTAATGATGGTATCGACCGCTGCCTTGCGTCCCCAGATATACATCAGCGTCGCATACGGCACTTCGCGACCGGTCACGATGCGCGCGGTTTCAAACATGATCTGATCAGGGAACGGCAGGCTATCCTTATCACCATCGAAGCCAAGTATGATGCGCGCCGGTGAATCTTCCAGTCCGCGATCGGCATTATTGGCACTCTGTACCAGCCCGCTGATACGCCAGCGCCAGTGCAACGTCGACGCCTGTAAAGGATCGATATCCACCTTCTGCATCAAACCGGAAGCCGCCGCGACGGCGCGTGCGTGCAATACCGTCTTGCCTTCGTCTTCCACCAATTTATATTCAGTCAGCTTCTTGGTCCGATTGATAATCATCGGTTCCCAGTGCGCCGGCAAACCACCACTGGTATTCGCTGAAAACGGCAGGATTTTTGCCGTGCTGGATGTGGCCGCCGAGTCCGTCGACGATGGCAATTGCGCACAGGCAGAGAGCAGCAATAACAGGGCAAGTGTAGAAAGTGATTTCATATCGTCGTGATGAATGACATGCGTCTTGCTCTGCCTGTCATGGGATTGTTAGCGCGCTGGCAGCACCGGCAACTTAGCCTTTGCCGGGCTTCATGAATTCAATTTTGTACAGACTGCGCTCACTATCATCCTCGATGATGGTAGCTGCGGCACTGTCGGCAACAAACTGCCAGCGCATTTTATGATACTTCGCGACGCTTTCGCGATGCGCGACACTAACAATCACCGCCTCTGGCAATTCTTGCAATATCAATTGATAAACTAATTCTTCTGTTTCGGTATCCAGCGCACTGCTGGCCTCATCCAGGAATAGCGCATCCGGCCGCATCAGCAAGGCGCGCACGAAGGCCAGGCGCTGTTGTTCGCCCGGCGACAAACGCTGGCTCCAGTTATCGCTGTGATCCAGCAATTTCTTCAACTGTGGCAATTTGCACAAGTCCAGGTAATGACGGATGGCGAGGTCGGTATAACGGTTTTCACTGGCCGGATAGGCGATGGCCGCGCGCAAGGTGCCTAGCGGCAGATAACTTCTTTGCGGCAGGAAGAGCAGTTTCCACTGCTGCGGGATTTCGATGCTGCCGGCACCGTACGGCCAGACCCCGGCAATCGCGCGGATCAATGTCGACTTGCCGCAACCCGATGGTCCGCCGATCAGGATGCGCTGCCCGGTCTGGATATCTGCGGTCAGCTCGGTGGTCAGCGCCGGTCCGTTCGGCACATTCAAGATCACCCGATCAATCAGCAGCGCGCCCACATTATTGGCCGTGACCACCACGCCTTCTTTTTCTTCATGGGCGGCGTCGACCGCAGCATGGAAACCGGCCAGACGATTGACGCTGGCCTTCCATTCAGCCAGGTCACTGAATGCCGAAATAAACCATGACAATGCGCCCTGTACCTGGCCGAAAGCCGAACTGATTTGCATCAGCCCGCCCAGCGTAATCGCACCGGAAAAATAACGCGGCGCCGCCATCAGGAAAGGGAAAATATTCGCGAACTGCGAATAGAAGGTCGATACCAGGTTCAGGCTCTTGGTGGTGCGCATGATGCCCCACCAGTTATCGCGTATGCGCTGGAAGCGGCCATTCAGTTGCACGGCTTCCTCGGTCTCGCCACGGTACAGGGCGACCGCTTCAGAATTCTCGCGCACCCGTATCAGGCCAAAACGGAAGTCCGCTTCAAAGCGCTGGCGGAAATAATTCTTTGACACCAAAGGCCAGCCGACCCAGCCCACGATCAACGAACCAACGCCTGCATACGCAATCGCAAACCACACCATGTAACCGGGAATCGTTATTTCATGCGAAGACAGCATGAAAGAAATCGGCCCGCTGACCGACCACAGGATGCCGACAAAGGACACCAGCGTCACCACGCTGGAGAGCAAACCCAGTGTCAGTGACAGCGTTGCACTGGTCAGCAGGTTTAAATCTTCGGCGATACGTTGGTCAGGGTTGTCTGCGGTACCGGTTTGCTCGATCCGATAGTAAGCCTGGTGTTGCAACCAGCGCGCCATATATTGCCGCGTCATCCACATACGCCAGCGCATCTGCAGCGACTGCGTCAGGTAGATGCGATAAATCGCGACCGCGATGAAGGTGAATGCCAGATAGGTGAAACGCCACAACTGCTCGGTGAAAGCCTTGAAGTTCTTGGTTTCCAGCGCGTTATAAAACTCGCGGTTCCAGGTATTGAACAAGACTTCGAGATACACCCCGGACAAGGCCAGCGCAATAATGACGAACAGCAAACCGCGCGCACGCCATTTTTCTTCAGAGACCCAATAAGGTTGGATGAGTTGCCAGACGGCGCGCCAGTCTATACGTTGTTTAGGCATGAATGTGCATGGGTAAAAAGCCAACTGCAATTACAAACAAACGGAAAATACATAAGCGGACAATACATTTGTGCGATCGGTCCAGCCTCAGATAGACCGGCCCCGAGCACAAATGTTCATCTCATCGTTGACGACCTTATCCGGGCAGCTGATCTGCTTGCTGCCCCAGTCGCAAACCGGGATTACCCTGCTCCAGTGCCAGCAACACGGCGGACTGATCCGCCTGTGGTGCTTCCTTCAATACCTGATGATAGTTTTCTGTCACCAGTTCGGTGACTGGCAAACGCAGACCGGCATTGTTCGCGGCGATCAAAACGTTTTCCAGATCCTTGAACTGGCTTTTGACCTGACCACCCGGCATGAAGTTACGGTCCAGCATGCGCTGCCCGTGCACTTCAAGAATGCGGCTTTCGGCGAAGCCACCGCGGATCGCGGCCCGCACTGCGGTCGGATCAGCACCACCGGCTTGCGCCAGCAGCAATGCTTCGGCCACGATATTGAGGGTACCGCCGACGATCAATTGATTACACAACTTGGCGATCTGACCGCAACCGGCAGGCCCCACCAGCGTCGGCCGCCCCATTACCGCCAGCACCTCTTGCGCTTGCGCGAAATCCTCCGCGCTGCCACCAGCCATGATGGCCAGGGTCCCGGCTTCCGCTCCGACCACACCGCCAGACACCGGCGCATCAATAAAGCGCACACCCTGTGCCGCCAGTTTGGCGTGGACTTCCTGCGCTTCGGACTGGCGCGTCGAACTCATATCGATCACCAGCGCGCCGCGCTTTAAGCCAGGCAATGCAACGTCTATCACCTGCGCCACGATAGGCCCGGCTTCCAGCATCGTGATGACAATATCCGCAGTCCGCACGGCGTCGGCCACCTGCTCGGCAACCTGCGCCCCCAAAGCGGCCAGCTCGTCGGCCTTGCTGCGGGTACGGTTCCATGCGGTGACTGGGTAAGCGGCTTGCAACAAGCGACTCGCCATCGGCTTGCCCATCAGGCCGATGCCAAGGAAAGCGATGACAGGTTTGTTACCCGGTTTTGATGCAGACTGATTCAATTCAAACTCCTTTATGCACAAGATTTTCACTGCATAATGGCGCATACACCCCACAAAAAGCAACTGCCATGTCGAAGCAAGATTTTCAGCAAAGTATTGAACCCTTACTGCCCGTCCGCATGCAATTGGGCGAATGTCCAATATGGCATAGCGAACAGGCCGCGCTGTACTGGATAGATATCGATGGCCGCGCGGTGCATCGCTACATCCCGGCGCATGAGGCGCACCAGCACTGGGACTTGCCATCCGAACCGGGCTGCATCGCCATCCATGCCGAAGGCGGTCTGCTGGTGGCGATGCGTAGCGGTCTGGCCCTGCTCGATACCGGCAGCGGCGCACTGACACAAATCGCCACCGCACCGTACGACCCGGCCACCACCCGCTTCAACGATGGCCGCTGCGATGCTGCCGGTCGTCTGTGGAGCGGCAGCATCTATGAACCACGCGATCATCCGAACGCCGCCTTGTATTGCATAGAGCACGGCAGCATACGCGATAGCGGCAAGCGCGCCACCGTCTCCAACGGCGTCGCCTTCAGCCCGGACAATCAAACCCTGTATCACGCCGATACCACCTCGCATCGCATCTTTGCCTATGAATTCGAGATCGGCAGCGGCGCGCTCGGTGCCAGCCGCGTGTTGCATCAATTCTCTACCGACAAACAAAACAACTACGGCGGCCGTCCCGATGGCGCCGCGGTCGACAGCGAAGGCAACTACTGGTGTGCGATGTATGAAGGTGGCCGCATCCTGCGTCTGTCTCCCGCCGGCGAGATTCTGTCCGAGCTTGCAGTGCCAGTGCGCTGCCCGACCATGATCGCCTTCGGTGGTGAAGATTTGCGCACGCTCTACATCACCAGCGTCAGCAAGAATCGCCCGGCCGCCGAACTCGAACAATATCCTTTGTCCGGCTGTGTACTCAGTACGCGCGTCGAGGTCGCCGGTCTGCCTGAACACGCTTATCTGCCATAAGCCGGTGCCGACCATGAGCAAATTCATACTCGCAATGGATCAGGGCACCACCAGTTCGCGTGCCATCCTGTTTAATCACGAAGGCCAGATCCATGGCGTGGCGCAGCAAGAGTATCCGCAGATTTTCCCGCAACCCGGCTGGATAGAACATGATGCGCAAGCGATCTGGCACAGCCAGCTGGCGGTCGCGCAACAGGTGCTAACGGAACATCAGCTCAAGGCCGCCGACCTGGCCGCCATCGGCATTACCAATCAGCGCGAAACCACCGTTATCTGGAACCGCAAGACGGGCGAGCCGATAGCCAATGCCATCGTGTGGCAAGACCGGCGCACCGCGGCTTACTGTGACCAGCTGCGCGCGGAAGGTAAGGCGGATTTGTTTCAGCAAAAAACCGGACTGGTGCTGGACTCGTATTTCTCCGGTAGCAAAGTGAAATGGCTGCTCGACAATATTCCCGACGCGCGTGCCCAGGCAGAGCGTGGCGAACTGGCGTTTGGCACTATCGATAGCTGGCTCATCTATAAATTATCCGGCGCGCATCTGACCGACAGCAGCAATGCCTCACGCACGCTGATGTTCAATATCCATACGCTGCAATGGGATGCTGAATTGCTGGCCATTCTCGACATCCCTGCCTCGCTCCTGCCAGAAGTGGTCGCCAGCAGCGGCGTCGTCAGCCACACGCATGCAGAACTATTCGGCGCGCCAGTCGCCATCGCCGGCATTGCGGGTGATCAGCAAGCCGCGACCTTTGGTCAGGCCTGCCACCAACCCGGCATGGCCAAGAACACTTACGGTACTGGTTGCTTCATGCTGCTCAATACCGGCACGCAAGCGATACGCTCCCACAACAATCTGCTCACGACGGTCGGCTGGACGCTGGGTGCAGGAACTGCCAGACATACCGATTACATGCTCGAAGGTGGAGTCTTCATGGGTGGTGCCATCGTGCAATGGCTGCGCGATGAACTGGGCATCATCCAATCCTCGGCCGAGGTCGAAGCGCTGGCTACCAGCGTGCCGGATAACGGCGGCGTGGTCTTCGTACCGGCCTTCAGTGGTCTGGGTGCGCCTTACTGGGATTCCTATGCACGCGGCACTATTCTCGGCATGACACGTGGCAGCAACAAGGCGCACATCGCACGTGCCGCGCTGGAAAGCATTGCGTATCAAAGTGTGGACTTGCTGGATGCGATGCAAAAAGATGCGCAACTATCGCTACAGGAATTGCGCGTCGATGGTGGTGCCTCGCGCAATGATTTGCTGATGCAATTTCAGGCCGATATCTTGAACGTCCCGGTCATCCGCCCTATCGTGACCGAAACCACGGCACTGGGTGCAGCTTATCTGGCCGGACTCGCAGTCTCGTTCTGGGACTCGACCGAAGAAATCAGCGCGCAGTGGAAGATGGAAAAGCGTTTCGAACCGCATATGTCAGCGGACGAACGTGAACAACGCCTGCACACCTGGCATCGCGCGATCGAACGGGCGCAGGCGTGGGAAAGTTAAATCAGGCAGCGCCGGCAGCAGCACTTGCAGCAAGAGCCGCAGACGGCGACAACTGTTTGCGCAAACGTATCTTCCAGCGCTTCACACCACCGCGCTCCAGTTCTTCTTGCGCACCGTCGGCCTGATAACCAAGCTTTTCATAAAAGCGCAGCGCCCGCTGGTTATCGCGCAAGACCCATAACGTAGTGCTGTGTGACGGTGGCAAGGCGAATTCGATCGCCTGCATCAACTCACCGCCTACACCCTTATCCCAATACTCGGGCAAGACATAGATGGCCTGCACTTCAGCTTCGCCGCTGGCATCTGCATCCACGCTCAGACCGCCCGATACCCAGCCTGTTACCAGACCATTTTCTTCCGCGATAAAAGTCGTATTCGGATTGTCTGCCAGTTGCTCACGCCAGGCCACGATGCGTTTTTTTACCGACAGATTCGCAAGGAACTCGGCCGGAAAAATTTCTGCATACGCGGTTTGCCAGGTGCGTACATGTATCGTCGCAATGGCCTCCGCGTCTTCTATGTTTGCCTTGCGTATCATTACTCTGCCTTGTCGCTGGCTTGCTCTTCCTTCGCCTTAGCACGCGCCTCTTCCTGCTCCTTCTCCGCCGCGAGCCACGCCGAATCCGGTACCGTGCCATTCAAATAGTAATCACCGATCGCACGTTCGCGGAAGATGGCCGGATTATGCGAAGCCGCAGTACGCGCATTGCGCCAGTGTCGGTCCAGACGACGCGACTCGCTGGTAGCCGACGCACCCCCGACTTCAAACAGCAAGGTGCTCGCTTGCAATACCAGATCAATCACGATTTGCTGTGCCTGGAAGGCTTTGATTTCAGTTTCCACATACAGCGCTTCATCAGCCGTATCAGCCAGTCGCGCCTGATGCACTTCATCCAGCGTGCGCGCGATGCCTTCGACGATGGTGTCAGCTGCAAACGACAGGCTGGCCAGACGTCCCACCACGCGCTGCACCAGCGGATCGTGGCGCGGGCTCGATTCGCCCTGCACATTGAAGGCGCGTGTCTTGCGCTGTACGAAGGCAATGCCGTCACGCTTGACGGCACGACCGACACCGGCAATCGACGCCAGCAAGATCAGTTGCAAAAATGCTTTTTGGTAGGACTGCGCATAACTATCCTTGCCGGTTAAACGACGATTGATATTTTCCGGCTGAATTTCTACATGTTCAAAGATGGTAGTGCCGCTGCCGGTCATGCGCTGACCGAAACCATCCCAGTCATCAACCCGCGTCACGCCGGGTGCAGTAGCTGGCAAAGCGACGCTGACGCGTTCCGTCCCGTCCACTACCGAAGCCACGATCCAGTCAGCATAAATGGTGCCGGTGCTGTAGTACTTCTTGCCGTTCAAATACCACTTGCCATCTTCCTCCTGTGCCACCGTGGCACTGGTCCCGGTGACCGCGGTCAGCTCGGCCATCGCATAACCGATCAGTGCACCATCAACAATTTTCGGGAACCAGAATTCACGCACCGTTTCATCGGTGTGATTGATGCGGCTTTCGAGGAAGGCGAAATGACCACGCAATAAATGCGAGACATTCGAATCGGCTTCTGCCAGCTCCACCAGCAAGCGGAAGAATTGCGAAATGGTCGCGCCCAGGCCGCCGTATTTCAGCGGAATGCGCACACGGCCAAAGCCTGCTTCGCGCAGCCAGCGCACCGCTTCATACGGCAACTCACGTTCTTGCTCGCGGCGTACCGCGTCTTCCGCAATCCGCGCAAAAATAGGACGGAAGCGTTGTGCCAACTCTTCATACGTCGGGCTCACAAGCTGGGCAGCGCCCGCTTTGCTGTCCAGATGATGGATGGTGGCGCTGGTACTTGCAGTAGCGGTATTAGTCATGATGTGCTTCTCGATTCAAAAATAAAGGACTGGTGCAGCGTGCACTCAGTCAGGAAAATAAAATGCCTCAGGTCGCTCTGACACGCGGATCTATCAGGCCATACAAAACGTCGACCACGATATTTACAATCACGTAAATAAAGGCCGCCAGCAGCGTGATGCCCAGTACGATAGGGACATCTTTGGTATTGGCCGCATCCAGCATCAGACGGCCCACGCCCTGCCGTGCAAACAGCATCTCGACCACCACCGCACCACCGAGCAAGCTGGCAAACACAAAGCCGGACAAGGTCACCAGCGGTACCAGTGCGTGACGCAAGGCGTGACGCAGGCGTACCCCGGCATCCGACATGCCGCGCGCTCTGGCGGTCAGGATGAACGGTTGCTCCAGTACATCTTCCAGCTCTTGTCGCAACACTTGCGTCAACACCCCTGCCACCGGCAAGGCCAGAGCAATCGTCGGCAATACCAGCGCGCGCCAGCCTTGCGAACCGGATGCCGGGAACCAGTGGAAGTAAAAGGAAAACAAGAGCAAGAGCAGGATGCCGATGACAAAGGACGGCGCAGATGTAATCGTCAACTCTGCACCGGAAATGATCGAGCGTATCCACGGTGCACGGCGCGCCGTCAGCAAAGCCAGCAAGATGGATAAACCTATCGCCAACACCCCGGCGCTCAGCGCCAGTTGCACCGTCGCGCCCAATTGTTGCGTCACCGCCTTGAGTACCGGGATGCGCAAGCGATAAGACTCACCCAGGTCGCCCTTGGCCAGCTTGGCGATGTAGTTGCCGTACTGCGTCAGCAGCGGATCATCCAGACCGTATTCGAGTCGCACCTGCGCCAGCACCTCGGCGGTCGGCATCGCATCCGGACCACCGACGATGGCCAGCGCCGTATCACCGGCAGTGATGTTGATGGCGATAAAGGTCAGCGTCGCCGCGCCCCACAACACGCCAACACCCGCCAGCAAGCGCCACAGGATGCGTCTTAAGGAAATCATTGCGCCTCCTTATCCAGCCAGACGCCGATGAACAAAGGCGTGTTATGCGAGGTATCAAAGAAGACGCCCTTCACCTTATTGCGATAGGCAATCATATGGATGCTTTCATACGAAGGGATCGCCGGCACCACTTCGGTCAGACGGCGTTGTGCCTGGCTATACAGCGCTTTCAACTCAACCGGGTCATTCGATTTACGTGCGCGTTCCAATACATCGTCAAGCTCCGGATCGCGCAGCCGTGAACTGTTTTGTCCTATCAGTTTTTCGCTTGCGATCGAATTGCTGTGATACAGGATGTACAAACCATCCGGCGTATTCGTATGCCAGTAACCACCACCCAGCGCCTGATAGTCACCACCGTAACGACGATCCGTCGCGACGGCTGTTGGTACCAGTTCGATATTCAATTCAAAGCCAACCTTGCGGGCATCGGCCTGGATCGCTACCGCCACGCTATTCGGGAAGGCCGGGTTCTCGGTGATCAGCAAAGTAGCCGACAAGCGCTTGCCATCCTTGACGCGATAACCCTTCTCGTCACGCCCGGTCCAGCCCGCCTGATCAAACAAGCGATTCGCTTCGGCCACGTTGTAGGTCAGCGCATCCTTGAACGAGGGATCGTAGTAACGCGAGTTCGCTGCAAGGAAATCACTCTTCGGTGCATATTCACCAAAGCCGGTGATCCACGCCACACCTTCACGGTCGATTGCCAGTGCCAGCGCCTTACGCACTTGCACATCATTGAAAGGAGCTTTCTCTACATTCAGCGTCAGACTGCGGAATGGATTGCCCTTGCGCACGCGGCTATGGAAACGCAAGGCCGGATCAGCCCGTATTGCCTTGGCATTTTGTGCCGGTGCATCCAGCGTGAAATCCGACTGGCCACTTTGCAGCGAGGAATAACGGATCATCGCTTCCGGTACAAAGCTCAGTTCGATGCGATCCAGATAGGCCGGACCTTTATGTCGGGTGACCGGCGGTGCCCAGTTGTAATCGGCACGTTTGGTGAAGTTCGCACCTTGTGCCCGCACATAACTTTCCAGCACAAAGGGACCGGAGCCGATCGGATGTTCGGCGATCGATTTTGGATTTTCTTTAATTTGTTTCGGCGAAATCATGCTGAGCCAGGATTGCGCCAGCACGTCCAGAAACGGTGAGTAGGGTTCACTCAGCGTCGCTTCAAACGTATATTCATCGACGATGCGGCCGCGCAGATAAGGACGGATATAGGCCGCAGCCAGCGGCGATTTGGTCGCCGGGTCGCGCATATGTTCCAGATTCACCTGCACCGCTTCCGCATTGAAGCGAACGCCATCGCTAAACGTTACGTCATCGCGCAAATGGAAAGTGTAAGTCTTGCCATCCGGCGAGATTTCCCATGACTTGGCCAGCCATGGCGAAATATTGCCTTGCTCATCCTGATACACCAGACCGTCGTACAGGATGCGGCCCAGCCACTGCACATTGCCGTGCGAGATGGCATGCACATCAAAGGTAGAGGTATCCAGCGCTACGGTGGCGCGCAAAGTGCCACCCGGCTTACCCTCACTTTGTTGATAGTAATCTTCCGGCGCATAACTCAGTACACCATTGAGCACGGCCCCACTAGCAGTTGCTTGTGCTGCTGGTTTGTCTGCATCACCTGATGAGCAGGCGCTCAAGATGCAAGCGCCTGCCAACAAGCTGATACGTATAAGCGTAGTCAGCAAAGATTTCGATTCATTGCCTTTGGCAATCCGTATCATATTCACCAGCCCTTCATGTATTACATTTAAAGATCAATTAAAAGCGGTACGACGCACCGGCAAACGCGCCGAAACCATCGCCGGCATACAAGGCACCGGTGTTATCCACACCACGCAAGTTGTAGTTCGGATTGACTGCGGTCGCATAGGCTTTGTCAGTCAGGTTTTTCAGATCGAGGAAGACACTCCATTTGCCACCCGGTTTTTCGTAGCCGACTTTGGCGCCGAGAATGGTGTAGCTAGGTGCGGCCAAAGTATTGGCGTAATCGATCCATGTTTTAGACGCGTAACGTGCATTGAAGCCAGCATAGAAACCGCTAGGATGTTGGTACTGCACCTCGGCGCTGTAGACATGCTTAGGCAAGCCCGGCAAATCATTGCCACCGAACACCGGATCGCGTTTGTAGCGGAAGTCGTTAAAGGTGTAGGCCTGACGCAGCACGATGTTGTCGCCGCCCTTGCCTTTCCACAAACGCGCATCCAGACCCGCTTCCACACCTTGGTGCACGGTCGGGGTTGCATTACGTTTTTCCTGATCGCTTGGACCACCGCCCGGGATTTGCGCATTCAAGAGTTCATTGCGCACTTCCGAGCGATACAGCGCCAGACTGCCGGTGAAGATGTCATTGCTGCCACGTACGCCGACTTCAACCGTATTGGCTTTTTGCTCGGTCAGTTTCTTCACGCCGATCTGGGTCGCGGTAGTACCTGAACCAGTGAAGCCCCAGGTGACTGGCGGATCTATCGAACGGCTGACGCTGGCAAACGCCACCACGCGCGGCGCCAGTTCATAGCGCAGACCGAGACGCGGTGCCAGATCCAGATGGTTGTATTGGGTGGCTGCGTTATTCACAGGAATATCGCCGTACAGTGTGCGCACATCACGCTTGATATTCACCACCGATACGCCTGTCGACAACCAGGTACGCGGGTTCAGTTGCAGTTCATTGCCGACTGCCAATACGGTGTCGGATGAACCGTCATAGGTTGCTTGTTTTTTCAGCGCTCCGGTCGCACCGTTGAAGGTTCTGACACCAGAATTAATCGCTTCACTATGTGTCAAGCTGACGGTGGTATCACTTTGCAAACCAAACAATTTTTCACTACGCAGATAGCGTAATGAAGTATTGATGTCGCGCCATGTCCAATGATTCGGTGTCCCGGTCGTCGCATTGATATTCAGAATCTGCGGATAATCGTGATAGGCCAGACCAAATTCGATTTTGGAAACATCATCAATCGTGTAAGTCGTCTTGCTACCGATATAGGTCGAACCAGGCTTGGTGCCGTCTTGTCGCCCGTTCACGGTCGCCGCCGTGGTCTGGCTGCTATCTGCCCGCAGTTGCGCGAGCGTCAGCAGCGCCGGATTCTGGTGATACTCTTCGCGATAGCGCACAAACAGACGCGTCTCCAGTTGTGGTGTCAGACGGAAGCCGAAGTTACCGACGATGCCCTTGGCTTCGACGTTGGTCCATTTTTGATAACCGCGACGTTCGGAGTTGCTGACGCTGACGTAGTAATCGGTATCACCCGACGCCGTTACACCACCGACGCTCAATTGCTGTTTACGCCAGCCGAAACTACCCGCTTCAAAGCGACCATACACACCCGGCGAAGTACGGCCGGTATGCGTCGCCAGATTGATCGCACCGCCTAATGCCAAAGCGCCATACTGGAACGCATTCGCGCCACGCAATACTTCGGTGTAATCAATGCCGGACATTTCCAGCAATTCATAAGGCGTACCGCCGGAACCTGTCAGTGATAAGCCATCCAGCAGGAACGCGGTACCTTCGCGGAATACACCGCCGGCAGTATTAATACCTGAGCCGCGGATAGAAATCTTGATCGCGTCATTACCACCTGTAGATTGCGCGTAGACGCCCGGCTCAAAGGCCAGTACGTCTTCCAGTGTCGAGGAACGGCCTTTTTCAACATCAGCATTTTTAACTACGCTGACGTTACCGCTCACATTTTCCAGTTTTACTTTTGCTTTCTCGGTAGTCGAGAGTGCTTTACCTTTGATAACGACGGTATCTTCTACTTGCGTAGTGGTTTCCTGCGCGTAGGCCATGCCACTCGCCATGCAGAACACAACGCTGGCATGGAGTAGTTTGGACCGATGTGCCCGCGGAAAAATCGAAGCCACGATGCGGGATGTGCGCGACGATGGAGGAAGTGCGTGTTTCAAAATAACCCCTTAAATAAATCCCGACGATAATCAGGTGAATATGCTGACCTTGCGTTCTGAGGACAGGTCAGCGATTTGTTTTTTATGTGTGATGAATGAACTGCCTGTTACTTGAATGCATAGGAAACACCGACGACTCCGCCAAAGCCATCTCCCGGCACCGAACTTGCCGTATCCAGACCTCTGGCATTAAAGGTCGGGCTTACACTCGCGGCGTAACGCTTGTCACCGAGATTGCGCAAATCAAGGAACACTTTCCAGCCATCGGTCGGATGTATATAGCCGGCCGATGCACCAAACACGGTGTAGCCTTTCACCGCGAAGGTGTTCGCATAATCCACTTTGGTTTTTGACGCGGCCTGCGCATTCACACCGGCGTAGAAACCACTCGGATGCGCATACAACAACTCGGCCTGGTAGTAATGCACAGGTATCGCCGGCAGTTGATTGCTGCCGAATGCAGCGTCACGTTTGAAGTAGAAATCGCTATAGGTATAGGACTGACGCAGCGACAATTTTTGCCCTTTGGATTCCCACAAGCGGAGATCGGCACCGGCCTCTACGCCCTGATGTACGGTAGGGCTGGCATTCGACTCGAGTGTCACGTTGGAACCCGGGAAGGTTTCCACCGTCTGCAACTCGTTCTTGAGTTCCGAACGATAGAGCGCGACACTCCATTGCCCGCTTTCCAGATTGCCACGCGCGCCCAGCTCAGCCGTGTTTGCCGTTTGATTTCTCAGGTTGTAACCGCGTACGGCAAAGGTCGACAACGGTCCGGTAAAACCCAGATTGCCAAAGTTAGGCGGTGCGGTCAGGAAGGCCCACGAGTTAGGTGGTTCAACCGAGCGACCAGCATTAGCAAAGACTTGCAAAGCCGGCGTGAAGTTGTAGCGCAAACCCAGACGCGGTGCGAAATCCCAGCGCGAGGTACTGAAAGGCTGGTTCGTCACCGGATACGTGACGACGGTATCGCGCTCAGTGTTAATGGCGGACAGACCGGTGGTCAGCCACAGCGCCGGTGACAGCTCCAGATCGTTACTCGCATGGATCACGAAATCCGAACCGCCGTACTCTGCTTTATGGATTAGCGAACCGGCCGGGTAACCCGGTGAAGCAGTACGTACATACGAATCGCGATAACCGTCCAAATGCTTGGTCGCAACAAAGCCGATCTTGGTATTGCTGACCTTGCCACCCCAGGTATCACTACGCGAATATTGCGCACTGGCAGACACGTCTTCAAAGCCCCATTCCTGCAAGGTGGCGTTCGGACGCGAGTCGATCGGATAGTCGTGATAAACCAGACCGAAATCCAGTTGCGAGCCGCCACCCAGTCGGACGATCGTCTTGTTCGCCAGCCAGGTCGAGCCAGGCTGATCACGCAAGGCATTGCTGGCCAGCGAAGTGGCATTCGCCTGACGTGGATTGGCATCGATCTCCGAGCGCTTCAAATTCCCCGGCGACTGATTTTTTGTTTCGCGATAACGCAAATAAAAACGCGTTTCCACATCAGGATTGATTTGATAGCCGATATTCGCAGCGACACCATTGCTGCTGCTGCGCGACTGCGCCTGATAACCATCACGCGATGCTTCAGTGATGCTGAAGTAATAATCCAGCGGCCCGATAGCCTTGCCGCCGCTCAGTTGCACCTTGTGATAACCGAAGCTGCCGCCTTCTACATGCACCGCAAATGGCGCGGCATTGCGCCCGGTCTTGGTCACGTAATTAATCGCACCACCCAAGGTATTGGCACCATAGTCGAAGGCATTGGCACCACGCAGTACTTCGGTGTATTCCAGTCCGAGTGGTTCAAACAATTCATATGGCGTGCCGCCAGGTCCGCTCACCGGCAAGCCATCGAACAGAAAATAAGTACCGGTACGGAAGGAGTTACCGCCGCCGCGATTGATCGCCGAACCGCGGATCGAAATCTTGATGCCATCACCGCCGCCGGACGCTGCTTGCGCAAACACGCCCGGCTGATAGGCCAGAATATCTTGCGAAGTACGTACACTGCGACGCTCTGCATCTTCACTACTGATGAAGTTGGTCGCACCAGATACTTCTTTCAGTTTGAGCTTGGCCTTGGCCTCGCCCGATAAAGCCTTGCCCTTTACCACAACTGTTTCTTCCACTTGCGGCGACGCGTCTTGCGCATAAATGGCACCGCTGGCCACGCACAACACCGCGCTTGCGCTCAATGCACGCAAAGCACGATGCGTCGATGGCCTAAGCACGCGCCCTCTATCCGAAGTCAAACTCACTTTCCTGTTCACTTTCAATACTCCCAATAATCAGATTTACTACCCGTTTAAAAACCGGGTATGGCAGTCCGACCCGCCTCGCTTGTATGAAGCATTGCCCGGGGAACCACACCACTCACCAAATTATTTTTTGTCCGACTTAGAATCGATACGACAGTCCGCTGTAGACGGAGAAGCCATCGCCCGGATAGAAGTTATATGCCGGTGTCGTCAGTGCTCTTGCGTCATAAGCCGTGTTCGCAGCCGCGGCATAACGCTTGTCACCCAGATTGCGGAAGTCGAGGAAGACCTTCCACTTTTTGCCCGGCTCTTCGTAACCAAATTTCGCGCCCCAGATCGTGACGGATGGTGCTTTCAAGGTATTGGCAAAATCAGCGTAATAGCTGGACGTTGCGCGTACATTCAGACCGGCATAGAAACCCGCAGCCTGCTGGAACAACAATTCACCCTGGTACACATGACGCGGCAAACTAGGCAATTCGTTTTTGCCAAACACCGGATCGTTGCGGTAATTGAAGTCATTCAAGGTATAAGCCTGGCGATAGCTCAGGCGATTGCCATCGCGGCTTTTCCACAACTTCGATGACAAACCGGCTTCAATACCCTGATGGATGGTTTTGCTGGCATTCATATTGACGTTGTCGCCGAGTGGATTGGCAACGGTCGGCGCCGCAATCTGCACCGTCAATAATTCATTGCTGACCCATGTGCGGTAGAAAGTCAGACTACCCTCGTGATTCTCGGAGTTGGCGCGCAAACCAATTTCAGCGGTGGTCGCTTTTTGCGGCATCAGCGGACGCAAGAAAGCATTGCCGGTGCTGCCGATTTGCCAGGTGACTGGTGGGTCCACCGAGCGCGAGACATTACCGAAGAATTGCAGAGTAGGACTGGCCTCGAAACGCAAGCCTATGCGTGGTGCCACGCTGCGATCGTTGTATTTGACGATGGAAGGATTGCTGGTGGTATTGGTTCTGATCGCTCTTTCAATCCGCACATCACGATCCACCTCGATAAACGAAAGACCGGTAGACAAGGTGGTTTGATCGTTCAGTTGCAAATCATTGCCGAGCGCCAGCACGGTATCGCGCGAGCCGCTGTATTGCGTGTATTGACTGAAGGTACGCACACCCGTCGCGACATTCTGGTTATAGCCTGTGACGTCGCCCCGAATCAGATTGGTACTACTAAAGCTAACCGTAGAATTGCTTAATTTCCCAAACAGCCGGTCACCCGTGCGCAGATAACGCAAAGAAGTGCTTAAGTCGGTTGATTTCCAGTTCTGTGGCGTGGTGGTGTAAGCCCAGCCGTTATCCAGCGGGTAATCGTTATATGCCAGTCCGAACTCAACCTTTGATTTGTCATCTACCGTGTAAGTGGTCTTGCTGGTGATCAGCGTTGTTCCAGGCTTTCTGCGTCCAGCCAGCAATCGATTCTGACGCGGATCTGCTTGTATCTGTTGCAGCGACAAAGTACTGCCATTCAGCAATTCTTCACCACGATGACGAATGACAAAACGAGTTTCTAAACGGTCATTAAATTTGTGGCCGATATTGAAGATGTAATCTTCGCCGGTGTTTTGCGTATCTTTTTGAAAGCCATCACGCTGATTATGAATATAGGCAAAGTAGTAATCGGTATCACCGGATGCTGACACACCGCCAGTACTGACCTGATACTTGCGATAGCCATAGCTGCCAGCTTCCAGACTGACGAAGTTGCCTGGTGAAGAACGTCCGGTATGTGTGACAAAATTGATTGTACCACCGAGCGAAAGTGCCGAGTAAGCAAAGGCATTCGCACCATTCAGAATCTCGGTGTAATCAACACCACCAAGTGTCAACAGATCTTCCTGCGTGCCGCCCGGCCCGGTGATAGGCAAGCCGTCATACAAATACTTGATGCCCAGCGAGTAGCCCTGATAAAAAGTATTCAGACCAGAGCCACGTATCGAGATCTTGTTGGCGCCGGTGCCGCTGGTAGCAGCAGCGAATACACCCGGTTGATAAGCCAGTACATCTTCCGCATTCGCGGCACGACCGCGCTCAACGTCAGCGTTACTGACCACACTCGCCGTTCCCGGTACTTTATCCAGACGGGCCTTAGCCTTCTCGGATTCCTTTAAAGCCTTGCCCTTGATGACAACCGTTTCCTCAACTTGCGGCGCCACTTCCTGCGCACCAGCGATACCGCCGGACAGGCACAGTGCTGCACCCACACTAATCGAACGTAACAAGAAGGAGCGTGAGCCCACGTCTGCGTTATTGCGTCTTACATTAAGCTGCATCAAGTTCGCCTTCCTTTTCACTTTCACTATCGCTAGTCGCGATATCAGTTTTTTTTCTTACGCGTTTTTTCGTCCCCAGCTGCGGGATCGCACTCAGCAAGGTTTGCGTATACACGTGCTGCGGATTTTCAAAGACTTCACGTACGCCGCCAGACTCGACCACCACGCCATCCTTCATCACCAGAATGCGATCACTGACGCGATAGATGACACCGAGGTCATGCGAGATAAACAGACAGGACAGGCCGAGGCGATCTTTCAGGTCGATCAGCAAGTCGAGAATTTGTGCCTGCACCGATACATCGAGTGCAGAAACAGGTTCGTCGCAAATCAGTACTTCCGGCTCAGGTGCCAGCGCACGCGCAATGGCAATCCGTTGCCGCTGACCACCAGACAATTCGATAGGACGACGATGTAGGTAACTGGCGTCCAGCCGCACCAGATGCAGCAGTTCTATCGCACGCGCACGGGTTTCTTCGGCCTTGGTATAGCCGGCGATACCGAGTGCTTCGAACAGCACGCGCTCTACCGTGTAACGTGGATCGAAGGAGCTGAGTGGATCCTGGAATACCACCTGTATGCGTTTGCGTTCAGCGCGTTGCTGCGCCTCGCTTAATTCATTCCAGACTTGATCACGCAAACGCACATTGCCGATGTTTGGTGTTTCGAGGCCGAGCACCATGCGCGTCAATGTGGTTTTGCCGGAACCGGACTCGCCGACGATGCCGACGGTTTCGCCCTTGCGCAAAGCAAACGACACTTCGGAAACAGCTACACGCCGTGAACCATCCGGCGCAAAAAACACCTTGGTCAGATTGTTGACTTCCACCACGATAGGATTGGTGTTGATCACGCCCGGTGGCAATTCACTCGGCAACGTAGCGAGGTGACCATCGTCGGTCACTGCAATCTTTTGCCGTACTGGCCCGCGCTTTTGTACCGACGAAACGGCAGACAATAGCGACTTGGTATATGGATGTTGCGGATCATGCAGGATCGCATCGAGCGGACCTTGTTCGACGATCTCGCCATGCCACATCACGGCCACGCGATCGGCCAGCCGCGAGACCACGGCAAAGTCATGGCTGACCACCAGCATCGCCTTGTCGGGAGTACGCAAGGATTCCAGCAAGTCCAGAACTTGTGCCTGCACCGCTGCATCAAGTGCAGTGGTCGGCTCATCGGCGATCAAGAGTTCGGGATTGCAGGCGATGGCGGAAGCGATCAAGGCACGCTGGCGCAGCCCGCCAGATAATTGGTGCGGGTATTGCAGCAAACGCGATTCAGGCTGCGGTATGCCAACCGAACGCAACAAGGCGATGACTTTTTCTTCGCGCTCCTGCTTGTTCAGCTTGCCATGTAATTTGAGTGGTTCTGCCACTTCGGCGCCGACGGTACGCAGGGGATCGAGTGAGCCCAGTGCATCCTGCATCACGAAGCCAATGCGACATCCGCGTATATCGCGCCAGGTGCGCTCATTAAAGCGACGCAAATCATCGCCATCAAAACTCAGGCGATCTGCTTGCAAGGTGCTGCGATGACCGGTCAGACCAACCAGCGTGCGCGAAGTCACGCTCTTGCCGGAACCGGATTCACCGACCAGCGCCAGGCATTCACCTCGGTGCAAGGCAAATGAAATACCTTTGAGCACAGCAGGACCGCCATGGCCAAAACGGACATGCAGGTTCTCTACCTCGACCAAAGGTCGACGTCCGCTTTCGATTTGACTGCTCATGCGCGCTTGCCTTCGCTGCGCAGCAAGAGTTCACGTCCCAGGGCCGTAATCGATACCACGGTCAGGGTTACCGCCACGCCCGGAGCCGCGACCAGCCACCACGCATTCGACAGGAAGTTGCGGCCTACCGACAACATCGAACCCCACTCCGGCGATGGTGGCGGCGCACCGAAGCCGAGGAAGCTCAGCGCGGCGCCAGCAGCAATCTTGCCACCGATACCGATGGTCGCCAGGATCAGCACCGGCTTAATCGCATTCGGCAATACATGACGGAAAATGACGGTGGAACGACGCAAGCCGAGTGTGATCGCCGCTTCTACATACTGCGCATTGCGCACGCTATGTGTTTGCGCACGCACCAGGCGCGCATAGCGCGGCACACTCGCCATACCGACTGCGACCACGGTATTCAACAGACCCTGCCCCCAGAAAGTAATAATGACCAGCGCCAGTAACAAATCCGGGAAAGCCAGCAAAACGTCGATCAGCCGCATCAGGAAGTTATCGACGATGCGATGACCCAGACCGGCAAACAAACCCATCGCGATACCGATGCTCAGGCCAATCGCCGTCGCCGCCAGACCCATCACCAGCGATGGCTGTACACCATAGATCAGACGCGCCCATACATCACGGCCGTTTTCATCGGTACCCAGCCAGTGTGCGGCACTCGGGGCGCGGAAGGCTTCACGGGCAGACGCTGCGAGTGGATCCTGCGAAGTCAGCAAGGATGGCTGCAAAGTCGCAACGATCAGCAGCAGTATGAACAGCACTGCCAGCACCAGGCCCGGGCGCAGCTTGCGCCAGTCCGCCAGTCGCAGTGGGAAGCCGCCACTGTGTACGACCGCTGGTGCCAGCGTGGCGCCAAAATCAGGCGCTTCCAATTGAACGGTTGATCCAGTACTCATTGCGGGTAGACCTCGATGACGGTATTAACTAAGGGTGGTGGCTGCATGCAAACACGTGCAGCGAGAAAAATCAGACGGCGAGCAATCTTTCGCAGTCTTCTTCCTCTTCGTATTGACTACCCGGCCGTGACAAACCGAGGTGGTGACGCAAGGTGGTACCGGTGTATTCGGTACGGAAGATGCCGCGGCGGCGCAGGAGGGGGACGACTTCGTCGACAAAAATTTCAGCGCCGGACGGGAACATATCCGGCATGATGTTGAAGCCATCGGCAGCACCGGACTTGAACCATTCTTCCAACGTGTCGGCGATTTGTTCAGGTGTGCCTACTGCCAGGCGGTGCCCACTGCGTATGCGTTTGGATAGCTGACGCACGGTCAGATTTTCGCGTTTGGCCAGATTGATTTGCGCATCGAAGAAACCATGTGAGCCGGCACCGAGTGCACGTGCGGCCGGATCTCTGGTCGCTTCACGTACATCCTTGATGCGTTGCCATGGCAAGGGTGCATCCAAATCCAGCTCGCTGACCGGGATGCCGATGCGTGCCGCAATTTGCCCGGCCAGTCCGAGTTCGCCCTGATAGCTGTCGAGCTCATCGCAACGCGCGTGGGCTTCTGCTTCGGTGCTGCCGATCACGGTAGAAAGGCCAGGCATGATCTTCAGCGAATCAGGATCGCGGCCCCATGCCCGCGCACGATTACGCATCTCGGCATAGAAGGCCTGACCATCCGGCAAGGTAGTTTGCGTGGTGAAGATCGCATCGGCATAACGTGAGCCGACCGATTTACCGCCTTCGGAGGAACCGGCTTGTACCAGCACTGGTCGTCCTTGCGGCGAGCGGCGCAAGTTCAACGGACCCTTGACCGAGAAGTGCTGACCGACGTGGTCGATCGCATGCACCTTCTTCGCATCGGCGAACACGCCATTTTTCCAGTCGTTGATGACGGCGTCGTCTTCCCAGCTATCCCACAGCTTGATCACAATATCGAGAAACTCTGCAGCGCGCCCGTAGCGGTCTTCATGCAAGGGGGCACCGGTCAAACCAAAATTCTTGGCGGCAATATCACCCGCGGTAGTGACGACATTCCATGCCGCGCGGCCACCACTGATGTGATCGACGGAAGCAATGCGACGTGCCAGATTGAAGGGATCGTTGTAAGTGGTAGACGCGGTTGCAATCACGCCTATGTACTTGGTTGCCAATGCAACGGCGGTCAACAAGACGGTAGGTTCCAGTCCGCCTACCGGCATGGTGCCGACATTACCGTTCAGCGCCGGGCCATCTGCCAGAAAGATCGCGTCCAGTGTGCCGCGCTCGGAGATGCGGGCAATGTTTTGAAAGTATTCGACGCCCACCAGTGAGCTGCTCGGTACTTCGGCCAGACGCCATGCAGCGCCGTGCCCTCCCAGCCCGAGGATGTTCATACCTATGCTCATTTGACGCGGTGGCGATGCCATTTCCATTCCTTATCGATACTTAGTCTGGCGATATGCAAGCTGCACAGACGATTAATTTTTTTGAGAAGTTACCGCCTTCAATCACGCGCCACAAACAATAAAAAATTCGATCTTTAGCAGAACTTTGGATATATCGTTTGATCGGCACACCACATCTGCAAACACGTTTACTGCTTGCAAAGCGACCTCATAAAAAAAGAAACCCGCCACCTTGCGGCGCGGGTCAAGTCCAATCTTGAGAGGTATTGGAGGAGTACACAGCAACATCGTATGTCTCCGTTCACAACTCTCCAACGAAGCTTTTCGTACTTATAAATGCGGGTCTGGCATATCAAACTTCAGATATCCATATTCGGACAAATTCGTTGCCAAGCTCAAGCGCATATTTCTATGATTAGCAACAGCACTGCGCAAACGATAGCTGCATAGTCATCGCAATGATGCCCACGCAAGCAAGGCAGCACTATGCGATTAACGAATATGTTTAACGCTTCAAATAATATCCAAATAATTTTTTATTGGTTCTTATATGAAATGCGGATCGTTATGCTAAGACATCCCTAAAGCCCGCATCGGGACTGGGTTTAAGAAAAATATGAGCAGTATCGAATGAAACATCTCTGTGCCAAAACATGCGGTAGCAGGGAAATGCCATCAGCACCAACGGAGAAACAACTTCATGAATTTTCAGCAATTACGATTTGTACGCGAAGCGATACGCAACAACCTCAACCTCACCGAGGTTGCGGCCGTGCTATATACATCGCAATCCGGCGTGAGCAAGCAGATCAAGGATCTGGAAGATGAACTTGGCATCGATCTCTTCGTGCGCTCGGGCAAACGACTGACCTCGGTCACGCGCGCCGGCGATGGCGCAGTGGAAATCGTCAAACGTATCTTGCTGGAGACAGAAAATCTGCGCCGCTACGCCAGCCAGTACTCGGGCGTAGACACCGGTCAGCTCATCATTGCGGCGACGCATACACAGGCGCGCTACACCCTGCCGCGTGTGGTCGAGCAATTCAATAATGAATTCCCCAAGGTCAAGCTGGAACTGCATCAGGGCACACCGAATCAGGTCGCGGCGATGATCAGCAATGGTGAAGCAGATATCGGCATTGCCAGCGAAGTGCTGGATCAGTCACCCGACATTCTGGCCTACCCATGCTTCTCGTGGAATCACCAGGTGATCGTGCCGCAGAATCACCCGCTGGCCAATAAGGGGCCAGTGACGCTGGAAGATATTGCACAGTACCCGCTGATTACTTACAACCCGCAATTCACCGGACGCAAATGCGTCGACGCGGCCTTCAGCCAGGCCGGACTGGTGCCAGACTTCCGTCTGACGGCGATGGATGCAGATGTGATCAAGACCTATGTTGAACGCGGGCTGGGGGTCGGCATCGTGGCCGAGATGGCATTGGATGGCATAGAGAAAAGCGGCCTGACCGTGCTGGAAACCGAAGGCTCCTTGTTCGGCTCCTGCACCACTCTGGTTGCGGTCAGAAACGGTACCTTCCTGCCCTCCTTCGCGTATCGCTTCCTCGAGACATTTGCACCGAATTTGCGACTGGAAGAATTGAAGAGTGCATGAGGACTGAAGCGTCAAGAAAAGCATCCGTTTCAAAAATACAAGCCGCTCACGCGGCTTTGTTTTTTTTGCCTGTATCCATCATCGCCCTGCAAACTGAATCTGCCTATGCGTCGCATCTCCCACATCAACCCCGATCATTATCTGCAAACCAAACATGGTCGCGTCTATACACCAGAGCGCAGCAAGCTGGCCTGGGAACAGGCCTATGCGGCGCTGGATGCCGAACTAAGCAAACGACCACGTCAGCTATATATAGTCTGCGGCGTGCAGGCTGCAGGCAAGACCAGCTGGATACGCCAGCACAGTGAGTTATTGGCGGACGCCGTGGTGTTCGATGCAGCACTCCCGGCGCGTCAGCACCGAGTGCGGGCACTGGCTCTGGCGCAAACGCACGGCGTTGCCGCTACCGCCGTCTGGCTGGATAGCTCATTGGAACTGGCACTCACACGTAACGCAAATCGCGCAGAAGATGAACGTGTGCCGCCAGCAGCTATACGCAGTGTGTTTGGCATGCTGGAAGTACCGAGCCACGCCGAGGGCTTTGTTGAGATAGTGCACATCGATAGCAATCATGCGCAAACGGCTATCCGCGTAGCCACTCCTGCTGATCTGCCCGCCATCGCACAAGTACTGGTAGACACCTGGCGCAGTACGTTTCAGGATCTGCTGCCAGCCAGCTTCCTCGATAGTCTGACCTATGCGCAACAGGAAGAACGGCATCGCACCGTCATGAGTAATGGTACTGCCCTCTACTACGTGGCAACAAGTAGCGCAGGTACAGTGCTCGGTTTCATCAGTGTCGGGCCGGATCACAGTGCCGAGAATCGCTGCGATGCCGAGATCTACGCGCTGTACATCCGTGTGCAACATCAAGGGCAAGGTATCGGCCGTCGACTGCTGCAAACCGCCAGCACCACTTTGGCTGCGCAAGGTAAGCGATCACTGCGGGTCTGGGCCTTGAGCAACAACCCCTACCGCCACTTCTACCAGCGCTTAGGCGGACAGCTGCAACAAAGCCTGCCGATCCAGCTCGGCGCTGAGCACTACACGCAACAGAGCTACTACTGGCCTGATTTGACACAAGTCGGCAACAGCTGACAGCCCGGCGCAAAAAGACAGCACATGCATTTTCTGAATATCGATATTGAAAAAGCTTCGTTGTTCGGCAGCAAGCTCTTGGGTAATGTGACTACGTAACGCTTTCTTAACATACCGAGGAGAATCAAAAATGAAGATTATTAAGTCCCTGCTGATCGCAGGCAGCCTGTTGCTGGGAACCGCGCATGCGGCACCGAGCGACTTCCTGGTCAGCACAGACTGGTTGGAAAAAAACATCAACAATCCGAAATTGCGTCTGATCGAAGTCAGCGTCAATCCGGGTGTGTTTGAACGCGCACATATTCCTGGCGCCGTGAATTTCTCATGGCATACCGATCTGGTCGATACCGTCCGTCGCGACATCGCCAGCCAACAAAATTTTGAAAAACTGCTGCGTAACGCTGGCGTCAATAGCGACAGCACCATCGTGCTGTACGGTGATACCAATAACTGGTTTGCTGCATGGGGCGCATGGGTGTTTGATATCTATGGCGTGAAAGACGTCAAACTGCTCGACGGTGGTCGCAAAAAATGGGAAACAGAAAATCGCCCATTGGCATCTGTTACCAAAACACCTGCTGCCGGCAATATCAAAATCAGCGCAGCAAACCCGGCCTTGCGCGCACGTCTGAGCGACGTCGTGGCATCGGCTGAAAAGAAAAGCAATGTGGCATTGGTAGACATCCGTTCGGCGGATGAATACAGCGGCAAAGTATTTGCACCAGCAGGCGTGCAGGAACTGGCGATCCGCGCTGGCCACATCCCGGGTGCAGCTAACGTCCCTTGGGGTCAGGCAGTTGCTGCCGACGGCACCTTCAAATCGGTCGATGAATTGAAAAAAGTCTATGCCGCAGCCGGCATCGACGGCAGCAAACCGATCATCACTTACTGCCGTATCGGTGAACGTTCGAGCCACACCTGGTTCGCACTGAAAAAATTGCTGGGCTATGACGTCCGTAACTACGACGGTTCGTGGACCGAATACGGTAACGCAGTCGGTGTGCCGGTTACCAATCTGGCTGGCACGGTTTGGGGCGGAAAATAATTGGCTGATCTGGCATTGCCGCCGCTACGGCGGCTTTTGCCTTCTGTAATTATTCTGACGGCAGCAGTCTGGTTTTCGCTCACTCTCGGCGGCATTGCCGGGAGTCGACGTGAACTGGCACTGTCTGCTTTGTTGGGCATTGCATTTGGCATCTTCTTGCAGCGTTCGCGCTTTTGTTTCTTTTGCGTCAGTCGTGACTTTATAGAACGACGCGATGCACGCGGTTTGCTCGGCATCATTGCCGCACTGGTGGTCGGCATCATCGGTTACCACATCGTCTTCGGCGCCTTCATGCCGGTCCCGACCCCGGGTCGCTTGCCACCGCAAGCACACATAGGGCCGGTGAGTTGGGTACTGGCAGCAGGCGCATTCAGTTTCGGCATCGGCATGGCCATCTCCGGTTCATGCATCAGCGCACACCTCTATCGTCTCGGTGAAGGCTCAACCGTCTCACCCTTTGCTTTACTCGGCGCAGTGCTTGGCTTTGTACTCGGCTTCCTCAGCTGGAACACACTGTATCTGTCCGGCATACAGGAAGCGCCTGTGATCTGGTTACCACAGCACTTTGGCTACGCCGGTTCGGTTGCCTTGCAGCTCGCGCTATTGGCGGGACTGGCGATCTGGCTCTGGCGCGGCCACAAACATCAGGCGGCAAGCGCAGGCAGCATCTGGGAACGCCGCTGGCCAGCTTATGTCGGCGGCATCTTGATCGCCTTCGTCGGCGTCTTGTCTTACTTCCGGATCGGCCCGCTCGGCGTCACCGCCGAACTCGGCAGTCTGGCACGTACTGCAGCCGATGGCGCAGGCTGGTTACCAAGTCGGCTCGAAGGGGTTGATACTTTCTCCGGCTGCGCGACCGTGATCAAAGAAACGCTGTGGTCGCAAAATGGCGTGTTCGTCATCAGCCTGATCCTCGGCTCACTGGCCGCCGCTGTTTCGGCCGGCGACTTCAAACCACGTCGCCCCAAACTACCGGAAATCGGCCGCGCTGTTGTCGGCGGTGTCTTGATGGGCTGGGGTTCTATGGTCGCGCTGGGTTGCACCGTCGGCACCTTGCTGTCCGGCATCATGGCGGGTGCGGCATCCGGCTGGATATTTGCCCTCTTTCTGTTTGGTGGCTTGTGGCTGGGCTGGCAAGCACGCGTCAGATTTGGCTGGAACTGAATTCAATGCAGCAAAGAGAACACCCACATGATGAGCAGTAGCAGCAAACCATAAAGCAGGAACCTGAGGTCTTACGGCTTCAGGTTCTTTTGCATTTCAGATGTCGAACCACACGTTGAACAATCACATTCCATGAATACCGCATCCCTCGCATCTATATTCCGCACTCTCTCGCTCCCCTTCTTCCTCGCTGCCGGCATAGCCGGTAACTCGTACGCGGCTGGCGCACCAGCCCAGCCGCAAGCACAAGCACCGCTCAAGGATTTCGTTGAGCAGAGCGCGGGTCGTCCGGGCGGCATACTACATACCAGTGCCTCTTATGAGCCGGGCTCCTTCGATATACAGAAACTACACGTCGGCAATCTGCTGTGGCAGAGCCGTCTGATCTATGACAATCTGATCTATCTGGATCGCGCCGGTAAGCCCACCCCGTGGCTGGCCAAATCATGGACCGTCTCGCCCGACGGTCTCACGTATACCTTCCGCTTGCGCGAAGACGTTACCTTCAGTGATGGCACGCGTTTCGATGCGGAAGCGGTGCGCGTCAATTTTGACCGCATCAGAAAATTAGGCGCGCAATCGCGCGTTGCGCTCGCCTTCCTGTCTTCATCCTATGTCTCAGGTACTGCAGTCGACACCTACACCTTTCAAGCCACACTGGACGCGCCCTACCCGGCATTCCTGGCTTCGCTCGCACAAGCATGGCTGGGATTTATATCGCCACGTCAGACTCTGGAAAACCCGGACAGCATCGCCACCCATCCGATAGGCACCGGCCCCTTCGTGTTAACTGAATACGAACCACGCGTACGTGCCGCCTTCAAACGTAGGGCCGATTATGCGTGGGCACCGGCTTATATACGCCATACCGGCGCCGCCTATCTGGATGGCATCGTCATCGATGCGATTCAAGACAACGCGACTCGCAGTGGCGATTTGCAAGCAGGCAAACAGCAACTGACCTTCGATGTACCGTTGAATCAGGCGGCCACTTTGCGCGCAGATCCGAATCTGGTGTTCACCAATCGCGTGCGTCCGGGTAGTCCTATGCGCAGTCTCTCGTTCAACACGGCACGCTTCCCGTATGACGATGTACGCATACGCCAGGCCACCGCACTGGCCATCAATCGCAACGCGGTAACCAAAGAGATAGGCTATGGCGAATTCACGCCGAAGTCCGACTTCCTCGGCAGCACCACGCCGGACTACGACAGCCGTTACCAAAACGTGTTGGCCTACAGCCCGGCCCGCGCTGCAGCGATACTGGATAAAGCTGGCTGGCAGCAGCGTGACAGCGATGGCATCCGCATCAAGGATGGCCGTCGCTTGAGCGCGGAGCTGCTCACCACCGGCAATGAAAGAACACCGCCGACTTCGGTGCTGATGATACAAGCCGACCTGAAGCAAGTCGGCATAGAACTCAAACTCAAACCGGTAGCGCAAAACAAATTGTCGGATACCGTGCGCGCCGGCGAGTACGATGCATTGACCGGTGGCTGGTGGTCGTCCGCCACACCGGATGTATTGTTCCTGCTGTATCACAGCAGCCAGATCCCGCGTCAAAACAACTTCGGTCAGGACACGGCGCGCATCTCGGATCCAAAACTGGATGACATCCTGCTGCGCGCACACCAGTCGCAAGATACGAAGCAGCGCAGTGCGCTCTATCGTCAGGCGCAAAAATTGTTAACGCAACTGGTACCGGTAGTGCCGCTGCATGAAAGCCATAACCTGATTGCCTATCGCAAGAATGTGCAAGGCATCATCTATGACACCACGCATAACATTCCCTTACTGATCGGTGCGTGGCTGGAACCGGCTACCGCTCCTTAACAGCTGACGACCATATGGCAATCATTTTAAAAGTCGGCATCTTTGTCATACGCAAGCGAAGCGGACTCACCGCAGAACTGTTACTGTTCACTCATGTCGACCATCCGGAGGCGCCGATACAAATCCCCGGTGGCGGCATAGAGCCGGATGAAGATCCTTTGCTTGCAGCGCAGCGTGAACTGGAAGAAGAGTCGGGCTTGTCGGGGCTGCCATTGATACGCTATCTGGGTGTATCAGAAGCAGATTCACCGTCTGTCGCAAAGACCCTCATAAGACGCCACTGTTATTTGTTTGATGGTGCTGGCTTGCCAGAGCATTGGGTACATACTGTGGCTGGTACCGGCGTAGATCTGGGCTTGCGCTTTGATTATCGCTGGCATGCAATCACACCGAGCTTCAAACTTGTGAACGATCTTGGTTACTTTCTGAATCCCATTGCAATACCGGAATTGTATGAGCGCTAGCAAAGTGATTTGCTCGCACACCTGCTCCCCCAGCACATAGCCCTTCCTATCCGCGAAAGTATCCATCATGAAAAAATCACTCACCTTCTTACTGCTAGCCATCGCCATGCAAACACATGCGACGCCGCCTGGCGCTCGCACTACACAGAAGCTGGAACAGATTCTGGCAAGCGAACATCGCTCAGCAGAAAACCGTCTGCGCGATCAATACCGCCATCCGGCAGAAACCCTCGCCTTCTTTGGCATTGCCGATACGCAGACGGTGGTGGAGATATTCCCGGGTGGCGGCTGGTACACCGAGATACTGGCTCCCTTGCTCAAGGCACACGGCAAGCTGTATGAAGCCAGCTTTGCAGACCACGGCAACTACAGTAGCAGCACGCCGTATCAGATACGTGCGACCACGAATTTGAAGAAGAAACTGCACGCACAGCCTGCTCTGTATGAGGCAGTGACGGTCAGCACACTGCAAGTGCCGGAAGCAACTGAAATCGCACCGGCAGGATCGGCCGATCTGGTACTGACCTTTCGCAATGTGCACAACTGGCTGAAGGACGGCAGCGCAGATCCGGTATTTAGCGCCTTCTACCGCGCGTTGAAACCGGGCGGCATCCTTGGGCTAGTTGAACATCGTGCGCAGCCTGGCACCAGCGTAGAACAAACGATTAAAAGTGGTTATGTGACAGAAGCTGAAGTGATACGTCTGGCGGAAAAAGCTGGCTTCCGTTTGCTGGCGAAGAGTGAGATCAATGCGAACGCCAAAGACAGCAAGGACTATCCGGATGGTGTCTGGACTTTGCCGCCTTCGCTATCCGGCAATCCGGCCGAGAAGCAACGCTATCTGGCGATAGGTGAAAGCGATCGCATGACATTGAAGTTCATCAAGCCACGGCCCTGAACCAGACTAGAGGGATGCTGGCTGGCGTATGTAGTACACATCCCACTCTTCTTCCGCACTGAGCACAAAGCCATGTTGCCGGTAAAAATGATTGGCCCTGCTTGCGCGCAAAGCACCAACGTGTAATGGCAGGGCCCGTACATCTGCATCCCTGAATACTTCAGTCAGCACGGCACTGCCTATACCCCGCCCCTGGTAGTCCGGGTGTATATATAAATGGTCGAGCAGTATGTGTTCAGCATTATGCTTTAGCACGACAAAGCCGGTGCGCTGCTGATCCAGCAATATGTACCGGGTATCTGCTGGCGAAAAGCCGGATAAAAATCGCTCTCTGGCACGCGCCGGATCAAAGCGTCCGATACGCAACAAACTCTCGTGCATGGCGGCGATGCGTAGTGCCAGCAGTTCTTCAAAATCATCTGCAACTGCTGGCGCAAAACTAATCTCCATCAGCTATTCGGCACGTGCTCGCCTTCAGCTTCGACGAAGTCATCAAACGATTCATTGCTGCTGGCGTTCAGCTTCGCATACAAGCCTTTGTTCTTCAGCAATTCTTCGTGCGAGCCTTTTTCCACGATGCGACCTTTTTGCAGTACCACGATGACGTCCGCGTCCCGTATGGTTGCCAGTCGGTGCGCGATGATGATGGTGGTGCGACCTTTACGCAGTACATTCAAGGCACGCTGAATTTCCAGTTCGGTGAAGCTATCGATATTTGCAGTCGCTTCATCCAGAATCAGAATTTTTGGTTTCGCCAGCAAGGCGCGCGCAAAGCTCAGTAGCTGGCGTTGACCGATAGACAGATTACGGCCGCGCTGCCCCAGCATGGTGTCGTAACCATCCGGCAGACGCATGATGAAGTCATGTGCACGCACGGCCTTGGCAGCTTCTATCACTTGCGCCCGCGTCGCCCATTGCAAACCGTAACGCATGTTGTCAGCAATGGTGCCACTGAACAGAAAAGGCTCCTGCAATACCATGCCTACACATTGCCCCAGCGAATCCAGTGTCAGGTCACGTACATCCTGGCCGCCGACCTTAACCTCGCCATCCCATACATCATAGAAGCGATGGATCAGCGCCGCGATACTGGTCTTGCCGGAACCGGTAGGACCAACCAGCGCCACTGTCTGATACGGTTGTATGTGCAAATTCAAATCGTGCAACACCGGCTGACCTGGACGATAACCGAAGGTCACATGATTAAACTCGATTGCCGGTGGCACATCTGCCAGCGCCTGCGCATCTTTCTTATCGCTCAGGGTGACTTCGATATCCAGCACTTCAAAAATCCGATGACCGGATGCCATCGCGCGCTGCATCACCGTGTACTGCATGGTCAGGGTGCGGATAGGATCGAAGAAGCGTTGCACGCAAAAGATGAAGGCCACCATCACGCCGACATCAAGCTGTCCCGACACGACCGATGAACCGCCAACCACCACCACAATCGCCATCGCTAATCCTGTCAGGGTATCAACGGTTGGCATCATGACTTGCGATGCGCGGGAAGAGCCGATTTGTGCCTCCAGGTTTTCTATTGCGCGTACATCGTAACGTTCAAAGTTGACGATCTCGCGACGGTTTTCCTGCACGGTGCGGATGCCGTTAATGTTTTCTGCCAAAGCTGCGTTGACGCTGGACGAGGCTTCACGGGCGCGGGTGAAGGCCTTGCGCGCCCATGGCAACCATATCTTGCGTACCAGGAACATCATCGGCAACACGCACAGGGTCAGCAAACCGAGCTGCACATCCATCAGCAACAGGACTGCGATGATACCAAGCAGCAGGAAGAAATCGCCGACCGCCGAGACCGAGGTTTCCATGAATTCCTGCAAGGAGTTGACGTCACCCTGCAGGCGCGACATCAAACGTCCGACTTGCGTCTGATCGAGGATGGAGAGCGATACGTGCTGCAAATGATTGAACATCGCGCGACGCAAATCAAAAATCACTCTTTGCGCCAGCCGTGCAGCCACCCACTCCTGAAAGAAGTTAGAAATGGCGTTGAGGATAATCAGTGACACGAATACCGCGAGGATGGTGTTGAATGCATATTGCGCATTACCGACCGCACTATCGACCGCATAGCGCACCGTGACCGGAATCAGCACCTGTACGATGGTGAAGAGCGCGACTGTCAGCACTACCGCCGCCAGCGCCCAGCCGTGTGGACGTATGTAAACCCACAGACGATTGACGACCTGACTATCGTAGCGTGCAAAGATTTCTTCGCCACGGGTTTCTGCATTGAGGTCTATCGTTTTTTTTGTTTTCGCTCCACTCGATTCGCTCAAGATGCACACTCCACATTATTGTTATTACTTGCTGCGTCAGCAGATACTGCATGGTCTGCTACCGGCGCTTCTTCCATTGCACCGCGGTTCTGCAACTTCCACAGTTCGGCATAGTGCCCACCAGCAGCAGCCAGTTCCCCATGGGTGCCGCGCTCGACGATGCGCCCCTCATCCAGCACGATGATGTGATTCGCGTGCTTGAGCGAACTCAGACGATGCGCAATGATGATGGTGGCGGTGTTCTTCAACGATGCTTGCAAGGCAGCACGCACACGTTGTTCGGTCGCCGGGTCGATCGCGGCCGTCGAATCATCCAGTACCAGTATCGCCGGCTGATCCAGCAAGCCACGGGCGATGGTCATGCGTTGACGCTGACCGCCAGAAAGGGCCACGCCACGTTCACCCACGCGCGTGGTGTAACCCTTAGGCAGTTGCTCCACATGCTCATGGATCTGCGCCACCGACGCTGCCTCTATCACGCGCGCTTCACCGGCTTGCGGTTCGGAGTAGGCCACGTTGTTATGCACCGAGGTATCAAACAGGAAGTTCTCTTGTTGCACCAGACTGACCGCGCTGCGCAGCGAAGCCAGCTTCAGCGCGCGCACATCTTGTCCGTCGATGGTGATACGGCCCGAACTCACTTCATAGAAACGCGGGATCAGATGCGCCAGCGTCGACTTGCCACTACCCGGTGCGCCGACGATGCCCAGCACCTCGCCCTGCTTCACGGAAAAACTGATGTCGTGCAATATGGTTCTGTCATTCGCTCCCTGGCCGTAAGCAAAGCTGACCGATTCAAAGCGCAACACGCCCTGATCGATTTTTAAATCCTGCGCTTGCGGTGCATCCTTGATTTCAGGATCGGTGTCCAGCACTTCAAACAAACGCGCACCGGAGCCGGTGGCACGGGCACTGGCGTTGACGATCATGCCGATCTGGCGCAATGGCATTTGCAAAATGGTGATGAAGGTCAGAAATTCGGTCAGTGCGCCGACCGTCAGCGCACCGCTGGCAACACGCTGCCCGCCTACCCACAAGACCAGGGCCATCGAGGTGTAGTAAGCCAGCACCATCGCACTCATATTGCCCATACGTTCGGTGATGCGTTGATTCGACAAGCGCAAGGCAACATCAGAGATTTTGTCGAACTTGGCCATCTCATGCAGGCGTGAAGTAAACGCACGTACCACGCGCACGCCTTGCAGGTTCTCTTCCATATTCAATGTCATCTCAGACATCATCTTTTGCAGACGCTGCCAGCTCACACGCAAACGCAAACCGGTACGCGCTGCATTCCATGCCACGAAGGGCACAAAGCTCAATGCCAGCAAACCCAGCGTGACGTCGATACTCAGCAAACGCCACGAACCGACACCCAGCAGCAAGGCCAGCGTGATCACCCGCAGTACGCCGAACTCGAGGAAGGCACGCACGCCTTCCAGATCCAGCATGCCGCGCGCAATAAGATCGCCGGTATGGATTTTGTCGTGATAGCTGAAGCTGAGTCTTTGCAACTTTTCATAAAATGCCATGCGTAAGTCGTAGCCGACTTTTTGCGCGAGGGTTTCACCCAGATAACCTTGCAAACCGGTCAGAATGCCACGCACCGCACAGACCACGACGATCAGGCCGCCGGTGACCAGCAAGGCATTGCGCACCACATCCGCACCCAGCTGCGCATTCACCAACAGGTGACCGGCCTGATCCACCGCATGCCCCAGCAGCAGCGGCATCAGCAAGTTGAAGACGGCCGCCCCCAATGCCGCCAGAATCGCGAACACGCAATGCCAGGGATAACGTATCGCCAGCTTGGTCAGACGTCCCAGCACTTGCGGCATGGCTTGTACATCGATCTCTTCCGCGTGATGCGGCAAGACCTTGCCTAAAGACTTGCCAGCTGACTTGGCGGCTGGGTTGTTCACTGTATGCGCGGATTGACGCGCAGGCGTCACATCACTGTCATCAGCAGAAGGAACAGAAGAGATGCTCATAGAACGGCTATCCACAAAAAAATATGACTCAAAAAATTAGCTTCCCGGCGACTACACATCAAACCGCATGGCGCGGCACACGGCCACGTACCGGGTATTCCGGATCGGTGTAGCCCGGTGTGCTCGGATGGCCCGGCGCCACCAGACGATCAAACAGCGCTTCGTCTTCTGCCGTGAAGCGGTAGTTCACACCACCCAGATAGGCTTGCCATTGCTCAAAGGTGCGCGGCCCGCCTATGACGGACGTCACCAGACGGTTGTTCAGCACCCACGCCAGTGCCAGCTCGACGTTAGTCGTTGCATGCGCCTGTGCATGATCGTGCAGTGCCTGTGCCAAAGCGATGGATTCCGGACGCCATTCAGTTTGCAGCGCACGCTTGTCACCGCGACCGACCCGGCTGTTTTGATCCGGCTCATTGCCGGGCAGGTATTTGCCAGTCAATACACCGCGCGCCAGCGGGCTGTAAGAGACCACACCCAAACCGTGGAAGTCACAGGCGGGCAGATGCTCGACTTCCGGCATGCGATTCGCGGCGTTGTAGTAAGGCTGCGAAACGATAGGAGGCGGGACGCCCAGCTCCTTCGTCAGATGCACGACTTCTGCCAACTGCCATGCACTGAAGTTGGAAAGACCGAAGTAACGTATCTTGCCCTGCGTGATGAGGTCACCCAGCGCACGTACTGTTTCGTGCAGCGGCGTACTCGGATCTGGCCGGTGCAGATAGTAGATATCGATGTAATCAGTGGCCAGACGTTGCAGGCTTTGTTCAACTGCCTGTATCAGGCGGCGACGCGATAAGCCTTTTTCATTCGGCCATTGATCCGGACCATTACCAACCTTGGTCGCCAGCACCCATTTGTCGCGTTGCGCGGCGATACCTTTGCCGACCACACGTTCGGATTCGCCACCGGTATAGATGTCGGCGGTATCAATAAAGTTAACGCCGTGTTCATGCGCATGCTGAATGATTTGATGCGAGGTTTGTTCATCGCTGGCGCCGCCAAACATCATGGTGCCCAGACACAGACGCGATACTTTCAGACCACTTCTACCCAGATTTTCGTATTGCATACTTTAGTGCTTTCTATTTTCTTTGATACAGCCTGATATCAAATCAGGCCGGACTATGGATCAAACGCTGGTCGCCACTTCGTCGACATGCTCCTGCGTTACTGCTGCGTCCACTTTCTTTTCGGTTTTCTCTTCAGCTTTTTTCTCTATCTGGTTGAAGCGTCGACGCAAAGGCGCTTTATCGTTCAGATAGTAATTGCCGACATCGAACAAACGCCAGCGCACCGGATCATGCAAGGTGTGGGTACGCGCATCACGCCAGAAGCGATCCAGATTGTGTTTGCTGGCAGTCGATTGCGTCCCCGAAAATTCAAACAGCTTATTCGTAATCAAGAGTGCCGCATGCGTACTCGCGGCCCGCACTTCAGACACGGCGATGGAGGCTTTGATCCAGTCTGCCTGCAAGCCAGTCACAAACGCATGATCGATGATGCGAGCGGCACGCTCCAGCAAGGCTTCTGCACCATGCAGCGCTACCGAGAGATCGCCGATTTCGCGTATCGTCAATTGATCCTCTTCCCACGATGCATCTGCCGCGGCATCTGCCTTCTTCGGATTGCGGCCACGGATGAAGGCGATGGTCGCTTCAAATGCAGCGCGCGCGATACCGGTGTCGATCGCTGCATGCATAATCTGACCGGTAGGACCTACTGGCGAGACATGCTCTTTATTCTCACGGTGCGAGATGATGAACTTCTTCTCTATGCGCGCGTTATCCAAAATCACGCTGCCACTGGCTGTTGTACGCTGACCCAGTGCAGCCCAGTCATCGACAATGCTCAGCCCTTCTGCGTGACGTGAGAAGAAGGCCAGATGATGCTCTTCCTTATCTTCGGTATTCAGTGCAGTCGGCACCCAGTCAGCATAGAGCGAGCCGGTTGCGTAGAACTTGCGCACGTTCGCGCGATAATGATCAGCACCGTCTTCAAACAGGCTAACTTTTCTGTCTTCCGGTTTCTTGACGTTGAGTTCTACCAGCGCATTACCGAAGTGATCACCCGCCAGTATGCGCTCAAAAAAGAATTTCTTTTGTTCGTCGCTACCGTGCTCACGTATCAGCTCAATCACGAAGTAATGGTTTTGCGGAATCTGACCGATAGAACCGTCGGCCTTCGCAAAGAGTGCAAAGACTTGCGCCAACGTCGTGTACGACACTCCAGCTCCGCCGTATTCCTTCGGCACCGTGATTCCCCATAAGCCGCTTTGTGTGATTCTCTTCAGCTCCGCGACTGGCAGACGGCGTTCACGATCACGCACCGATGCTTCGGCGGCGAATTCTTCCGCCAGCGCTTGCGCCAGTGTCAGCGCCTCCTGATCGCTGGAGATGCGTTTAACCAGGCCGTGATCGGCATACTGCAAATTGGTGGATGTGCTCATGCGCTACTCCTTAATCTAAGCTGCTCAATTAGTCTGTGTTGCCGATGTTTTTTTCCAGGTCCGGTACTGCGCGGCGGTATGGCTATCCGGTAGCTGAGAACCCCGATTAAATAATTTCTGGCGCAAGCTGCCTTCTTCATATGCTTCTTTGTACAGACCACGCGTTTGCAATTCCGGTATGACGAGATCAATGAAGTCCTTATAGGTTTCCGGCGCGACCGTGCGCGTGAGATTGAAGCCATCGACATCGGTTTCCGCGACATACTTGGCAATCTCGTCGGCGACTTGTGACGGGGTGCCGACGATCGCCGAGTTCTGTGCCCCGAAGCCGCGACTTTGCAGCAACTTGCGGCGTGTGGTGCCTTCCAGGAAGTTGCGCCCGCGTGCACTGCCAACGCGCTTCAGGCGTCCCGGATACAAGGCTTCCAGTTTTTCCGGTGTGATCTCTTCATCCAGCTCAAACTTTTCCAGATCAATACTCTGGCCGCTGGCCATATGTGCCAGCGAACCTTCTGCACTCGCGTATTGTTTGTAGTCTTCGTACTTTTCGCGTGCTGCCTTCTCATTACTGTCGACCACTACGGTTAGCCCGGAGAAGACAAGAATGTCATTTGGCTGGCGCCCGGCATCACCCGCGAGTCGGCGGATATTTGCAATGCCCTTCGCCAGCAATTCACGACTAGGAGCACCGGTGAAGACGCACTCCGCGTGTTTGGCGGCGAACTCATTACCACGCTGCGAGGCACCGGCCTGATACAACACTGGTGTGCGCTGCGGTGATGGCTCGGTCAGGTTATAGACGCCATCGACCTGATAGTAAGGACCGTCGTGATAGATGCGATGGATCTTTTTCGGATCGGCATAGATACCGCGAATTTTGTCTTTCAACACGGCGTCGTCTTCCCAGCTGCCTTCCAGTAGTTTGTAGAAGACTTCCATGAAGTCATCGCCGCGTTCATAGCGATCATCGTGATCGATCTGCTGCTTCAGCCCCATCGCGCGCGCAGCGCTATCGAGGTAACCGGTGACGATGTTCCAGCCGACCCGACCATTACTCAGATGATCCAGCGTGGCGAGACGGCGCGCGAACAGATAGGGCTGTTCATAGGTCAGATTACAGGTGACACCAAAACCCAGATGTTTGGTCGCTTGCGCCATCAGCGGCACCACATACAGTGGATCGTTGACCGGCAACTGGACGGCTTCACGCGCAGTCGCTTCGATACCATCGCCGAGCACATCGTAGACACCGACGATATCGGCCAGAAACACGCCATCAAACAAGCCACGCTCCAACAGCTTGGCGAGCTCGGTCCAGTACTCCGGCTTGGTGTAATCACTGGAGTTATCGCGCGGGTGCTTCCACAGGCCATGATGTATGTGGCCGACACAGTTCATATTGAAAGCATTGAGGCGTATCTTCTTGCTCATTCTTGATTCCGGATTCTCTGATGGCAGGCGCAGTGTTTAAATAGTGAAAAGCCATAGCAGCGGCGCACCGTATGGATACGGCAACACCGTTAAATGGCGGCTGAGTTACACATGAAATTCACGTGAAGAATTCTGTTAATGAAGTGGCTAGCTGCAGCGCACGCCTTGATGGGATAGGCTTGCCGGTCGGGCTAGTTCTTACTCACCTTCAGCTACACCGCGGAATCGCTGGCGATAGCGAGGCTTAAGCAGTTCGACCTGAGAACAATATCAATTCATTGCCCACTAAAGAACCAAGCAAATTTCATTTCAATATTCTGTATGGATGCGGACTTCATACCTGCCAGCTGCAATGCTTAGCTGTAAATATGCTTAGGGTAGCGGAGTAAAAATCCGGGTCGGAAAAGCATACAGCGAGCACATCATGGCGACGTGCTCGCTGTCAGATACGGCGGCGCGTCCGGTCTGAGCACGCGCGCCGCCAGCGGTTTATCTGCGTTCTTACCAACGATACGCGCTGGCACCGAAGTTAGCTTCATAGAATGGCCCGACATGGGTGCCGGGCGGGATGATGGCATCGATGCGTTGCAGATCTTCCGGCGTCAAGGTCACCTCTATCGCTTGCAATGCATCTTCCAGTTGTTCCAGTGTGCGCGGACCGGTGATCGCACTGGTGACGGCAGGTTGCTGTGCAACCCAGGCCAATGCTAGCTGTGACAAGGGCAAGCCTTTTTCTGCGGCCAGTTCAGCCAGCGGTTCAATCACATCAAACACGCGCTCAACAAAGCGTCGTGCCTGCATAGGATTGGGATTGGTGTAACGCGAATCCAGCGGCAGCGGCTGGCCCTTGCGATATTTGCCGGACAGCAAACCACCACCGATCGGGCTCCATGGAATCACCGCCAGACCGAAAGTCTGCGCCACCGGCAACAGCTCGCGTTCGATACGACGATCCAGCAGATTGTAGGGCGGCTGCTCCGAAACAAAGCGATTCAGGCCCAGCTCCTTGCTGGCCCATAAGGCTTCCACCACTTGCCAACCAGCGAAGGTGGTCGAGCCGATGTAACGCACCTTGCCCGACTTCACCAGATCATCCAGCGCACGCAGGGTTTCATCGATGGCTGTGGTCGGCTCTGGTCGGTGTATCTGGTACAGATCGAGGTAATCGGTTTGCAGACGACGCAGGCTGTCTTCCACTTGCTGAATGATGTGACGCCGCGAACTGCCACGCAAATTGCCATCAGTGTCATGCATAGGAAGATGCACTTTGGAAGCCAGGAAAATATCCTTGCGCTTGCCATTGCGTTTAAGCGCCTCGCCTGTGAATTCCTCACTCCGACCACGCGCATAGACATTGGCCGTATCGATGATGTTGATACCGGCATCGATCGCGCGGTCTATGATGCGCGCCGTATCGTCGAGCTCGGTCTTGTTGCCAAACATCATGCAACCTAAAGTCAGCGGTGAGATCTTGACGCCGGTGCGTCCAAAGTTACGGTAATCCTTGAGTGCCATGCTGTGCTCTTTCTGAGTTAAACGCAGGCGCACAATTGCTGGCCATGGACGCGTGATGCGTCTGGCACAGTTTGCTGCTTGCGATGGGGATAATCGGCGCGCAGTGAAGATGCGCGCCCTGCTTATGGGAAGTTCTGCGGCTGGAAGTCAGCGCTCAGGAATAGTTAAGTAAGGCGGTGATTTGCTCCAGCCATAATTGGTCTACCGCAGAAAACGCATCCGGGTATTCGCTATCTATATCCAGTACGCCGGCGACGACACCGTTGTGATCAAAGTAAGGTACGACGATTTCGGAACGAGACAAGGAACTGCAGGCGATATGGCCCGGGAACAGATCGACATCTGGTACCACGATGGTCGCTGCTTGTTGCCACGCACTACCGCATACACCCTTGCCTTTGCCGATGCGGGTACAAGCCAGCGGCCCCTGAAATGGCCCAAGCACCAGCTCGCCTTCCTGCACGCGATAGAAGCCCACCCAATGAAATGCGAAAGCCTGATGCAAGACCGCAGCAATATTCGCCTGGTTTGCAATCAGATCTGACTCCGCTTGTAGCAGCGCCTTGATCTGCGGCAGCAACTGCGCATAGATATCTGCTTTGCTGCCCTGCTTGTTGAAGCTCAGTACTTCAGCCATGGCCATGTCACTTTCATTCAGGTTGCTGTTGCTCGAACGCCGGCCGTCGTGCGCACATCTACTGGGCAAATTGCTCGTTACCGACCAGACCCAGTTTGTTTGCCCCCAGACGCTGGGCCGAAGCCAGGACCGCAGCCACCGCTTTATATGGCGCATTGCGATCTGCACGCAGATGCAATTCAGGCTGCACCTCTTGTGCTGCTGCACCAGACAGCTTGCTGTCTAATACTTCACGATCGGCTATCGCTTCGCCATTCCAGCTGACGACGCCGGCCGCATTGATATCGACTTGCACCACTTCCGGGATCACCGTTTGCGGTGGCGGATTACCAGCAGGCAAATTCAATTCAACATTATGCAGCTGAATCGGGATCGTAATGATCAGCATAATCAGCAACACCAGCATCACGTCAATCAGTGGCGTGGTATTCATTTCCGACATGACTTCCAGTTCACCTGAACCGTTGCCGGAGCCTACGCTCATAGCCATGATGTATTCCTTCTCTAGAGTTTATGCGCCGCGCGGTGCCGGTTCAGTGATGAAGCCGATCTTGACGATACCTGCGCGCTGGCAGGCAAAGATCACACGCCCGATTGCTTCGTACTTCGCCTCGCCATCGCCACGGATCTGGATCTCTGGCTGCGGCTGTTGCACGGCGACGGTTTTCAATCTGTTGGTCAGCGCATCTGCGCCACCGATGACTTCCTGATCCCAATAAATCTTGCCGCTCTTGTCCACCGACAAATTAATATTTTCCGGCTTGGTCTCACGCACGTGGTTCTCTTCATGCGGGAGATTGACTGCAATGGTATTGGTGACGACCGGGATCGTAATCAGGAAGATAATCAGCAACACCAACATCACGTCGACCAGCGGCGTGGTGTTGATCTCTGAGACGACGGTATCTTCTTCCCCGCCATTGCCAAAGGTAAGTGCCATGATTTAAACCGCTTTGGATGGCGCGGAGCTGAGCAGTACAGCATGCAAGGTGGAGCTGAAGTCTTGCACTTTTTCCAGCGCCGCTTTGTTGCGACGAACCAGCAAGTTGTAACCCAGCACCGCAGGTACCGCTACCGCCAGACCGATGGCAGTCATGATCAGCGCCTCACCTACCGGACCCGCGACCTTATCAATCGAAGCCTGACCAGAAAGACCAATCGCTGTCAGTGCGTGATAGATACCCCATACCGTACCGAACAGACCGACGAAAGGTGCAGTGGAGCCGACTGTTGCGAGGAATGCGAGGCCATCTTGCAGACGATTTTTGACAGTATCGACCGAGCTATGCAGCGATTGCACAACCCAGGTGTTGAAGTCGACATGTGCCAACAAACCGCTGTGATGTTCGGTGGCCTTCAATGCCAGCGTACCGATGAAATGGAAAGGGGTACCGCTTTCCAGTGTATCCAGACCTTGACGTACGGTACCGGCATCCCAGAATGTTTGTTCGGTATCACGCGCTTGCTTGTGCAGTTTGCGTTGTGCCAGCAGCTTGGCGATGATGATGTACCAGCTACCGATCGAGAACAGCAACAAGATCAGCAAAGTACCTTTGGCCACGACATCGCTACCGTTCCACAAGGCAGAAATACCATAAGGATTGACTTCCTTGCCATGCTCTGCGGCTTGCGCTGCTGCGCTACCGGATGCGGCCTGTGCGGCGACGATAGCAGGTGCAGCTGCTACTGCAGGGGCGGCGGTGCTGCCAGCCGAGTATGCCGGAGCGCTGAAGAAAATTGCCAGGAAGACGGCAACTGCAGATAAACGATTACGGCTAAACATGATTTCTCCAATTGGTAAAAATTGCACAGCAAGATGCTGCAGTAATAGCTAAGGGTGGGGCGCTAGGTCCGGTGCGATCTGAACCGCACCTTCGTTCCAGCTTGATTACTCCACCTTGAATTCAAACGGAACCTGCACAACAACTTCACGCCCTTGGCCCACGCAGTTGAAACGTTGCGCTGCGTCCAGTGCGGCACGGTTCAGTACCGGATGGGCGGAACGGATCAGACTGAAATCGCGCGATTGACCGTTGGTGCCGACTACGAACTGCACGAGTACATTGCCGGAAATATTGTTTTGCAAAGCCTGACGTGGATACTCGAGCGACTGGCGGATGCGGGTTGAATCCGGGCAAGCCAGACCCACTTTTGCGACTGCCGGTGTCGACGCTGGCGGCACGTAAGGCTCAGGCGGTGCGCTGCTGACCGCTGCGATGACATTCTGCTGCGGCTGCACATTCACTACCACTTCCGGTGGTGGCACATAGGCCGGAGGCGGCTTCACGAATTTAGGCGGCGGTGGTGTTTTAACCTGCGGCGGCGGTGGCGGCAGTTTGATTTCTTCTATGATGCGGGTCTCTATCGGCTTGCTGATGACGTTGATCACATCGCGTGCCAGGCCGGTAACAAGTGCGTAACCAATCAGCAGGTGCAACAAGACAGTCACGCCGATACTGACGATAGATTTTGTTGAGTACTGCTGTTGTCGGTCTAAAGCGAAATCCATTTTATTTCTCCATGCGTTGCGATTTAGCTTCGCCTCACGCGCTGTTTTTTCATGTCAGAAAATATTTACTATGAAGTAGAGGGGACGCAGATTTCTCTATCGGCTTGTGCCACGATGTTGATTCATGAACACAGACTGCTATGCTTGAACGAGGTGTTTGTGCTTCACTACTCGTCATCTTTTACCGATAAATGCAGACGCTGCTATTTCCCCAGCGCGGCCAGAATAGCATCGTGTTTTCCGATTCAATACCAACAAAATTTCACTTCTATATCTGCTTACGCTCATATCTAAATTCCAGTTTCTGAAATTGGCGCAACATTAAATGTGCGTAGACGCTAGGCAGGAAAATTGTCTTGAACAGGCGCAAGATCGTTGCCAGCTGCGGGTTACGGCTGAATGGGGGAGATGGGAAAGCTTGCGCGTTTGCGCTATGGAAGAAAGCGATGATTGCAGCCGGGATGACGCGCTCTGATGCAGCGCATGCATATGCTAATGAGGATTTTTGTTGCGGGCATAAAAAAGCCGGCTTGATTGCCGGCTTCTGATACTACTGATTACGTGCTTGTTCAGATCGGGGGCAACGGCCCTTACTCGATAGCCAGCCACAGGAAGGCCAGACCGACGCCGACGGGAATACCGAAGCGTTCGAGTTTGCTGCCGTTTTCTTTGGCAATCACTTCAACCGGAAGATCCGTCAAGGCCATCACTTTGTTGACGACTGAACCTTCGAAGAAGCGCGACAAGGCATTTTTGCGTGTGGTACCCATCACGATTTTTTGCGCTGCGGTTTCACGCGCACAAGCGACTATGCCTTCTGCTGCATCGCCTTTGTTGATGTGGATAGAGTGCTCAACACCAGCCTTGGTCAGCATACTCACTGCACCTTCCAATGCTTTTTCAGCACGCTCTTGTTGCAACAGACGCACATTGCCCGATGGTGCAAAGCGCGTAATGTATTTCGACAGACGTGGTTGTACATTCGCCAGTTTCACGTTGATCAATTCGTCATGCATCGCACGATATTGAATAACGTATTCCACTGCACGCAATGCATTCCGCGAACCATCTACGGGTATGAGAATGTTGAGCATGATAATCTCCTCGCAATGTATAAACGTTAACGGTTAGTGTGAACTGTTCTTCTTATGTATGTTTTGGTGTTGCCTCCCCGCGAGTCGATTTGATAGGCGCATCTCTAAGCCAACCACTGAGTATGACCCCGCCTACGATCAGGCCATACAGCAACCATTCAATTAACCTATGCTCCAGCAAATACTCTTGTATCAGCGGCTCATTCGAAATCATCTTCGCCGCGGTCCAGGCCAGCACGCCGGCACCTATATAAATGATGACCGGATAACGCTCGACCCATTTCAAAATCAGCGTACTACCAAGCACCATGATGGGCACACTGATCAGCAGCCCCAGCACCACCAGCATGAAATCACCGTGTGCAGCACCGGCCACGCCCAGTACGTTATCCATACCCATCACCGCATCGGCCACGATAATCGTGCGTATCGCACCCCATAAACCGACACGTGAAGCAGATACATCAGCGTGCTTCTTTTCCGGCTGGACCGGCGCCAGTAACTTGTAAGCGATCCACACCAGCAGCACACCACCAACCAGCAGCAATCCCGGCACATTCAGCAACCAGACGATCGCTATCGTCATTGCAATCCGCACCGCTACCGCACCCACCGTACCGCCGATAATCGTGATGCGTTGCAAATGCTGCGGTAACTTGCGCGCCACCAGGGCAATCACTATCGCGTTATCACCGGCCAATACCAGATCAATGATGATGATCGCCAAAAGTGCGGAGAAGAATTCCGCCGAGAACAGTTCCATCTCTCCTCCTCGCAGCGACTGGCCTTGCTTCGCCCGCCGGCATGCAGAAAAGATTTGCGCGAAAAAAAACCTTTACCTGCTATCGGTAAAGGTCTCGCTACAACGTTGCCGTTGCCTGCAGGCCGGGGAAATCCCGTAATGACGGCTTCTGCAGTAAAGCTACTCCCCTTTAAGGGCGACTACTTAGCTTCAACATAGGCCAGCCCATACCCACTGTCAATGAAAATATGAAGATTTCGTTAAGACAAATCTAACGAAAATCTAATATCCGAGATAAGACATTGAATATATGGGCTTATTTTTGAGTTTTTGGGTTCTTTTGGGAGAATTTCACTTATTCCAGCGCCCTATTCGACGGGAATATCGAACTTGGGGCGTGGATTTCGTAGGGAAAATCGAGGTTCATGGCGGCACATTCAGTGCCTGAGTGCGGGCAATTCCAGGCTGGAATCAAGACTGCCGGCAGAAATGAAAAAGGGCTAGCTTTACGCTAACCCTTTTAAAATTACTGGTGCTGATGAGGCGAATCGAACACCCGACCTACTGATTACGAATCAGTTGCTCTACCAACTGAGCTACATCAGCGAAGCCGACTATTCTATCAAAAAATAGTATCTAACTGTTGCGTAAAACATGCTTTCTTGGGCAATTCGGGAGTCTTGCTGCTTAAATTTTCAGCAGTGCGTACCTACCCTGCGCGTGCCCCATTATTGAAAATTGCGTTTGATTCCGCTGGCCACGTCCTGGTGTGCGCTTAGTAGGTAAGTCTTCGCGTTTCTCTGCACAGATTTTTTGATGTTTTCCGGCGCTTTTGCTCGATATCGTGTATTCCATCTCACATTCGATGCTGAGAAATGTAAGGGTGGTGATCTGAAGCGATCCCAAGATCAATCGTTTTGCACAGATCAAGCTCGTAATCACATGGCGATGAAGTCCAGCGAGTTAGTTTGCTTAGTTTTACAGCGGGTGAATCGGAGATTTTTAGAGATAAAGCGGGAGTTTCTGGCTATGGAGCGAGAGTTTTAAGAAGGTAAAGCGGAGATTTGAGGAAGTGAGACGTGGATTTTGGTGCTGCGAGGGGAGAACTAAGCGAGTTTGCCTGGTTCGTCGACGTGTTTGCGGGTGTATATGCAAAGTGATCGCACAAAGCAAAAACCCTCCAGCATTTCTGCTGAAGGGTTTTTTAAATAAAAGCCTGACGATGACCTACTTTCACACTGGTTGCAGCACTATCATCGG